>Ga0209745_1001335_pt1 | contig 14810 bp, 13 predicted proteins | sample BarGraNGADG00312_FD_184495 | JGI IMG/M metagenome (GOLD analysis project Ga0209745, IMG submission 184495) | Arctic peat soil microbial communities from Barrow, Alaska - Barrow Graham LP Ref core NGADG0004-312 (SPAdes) (version 2) | ecosystem: Environmental > Terrestrial > Soil > Wetlands > Peat... | reverse complement strand
GGCGATGCCATCGATCTTGGCCTGGCGCAGCCGCGTCATCTTGTCGTGGTTGTCGGGGTCGTAGGAGAGGTCGCCGGTGACGTCGGCCTTCTCGATGCCCCCGATACGGTGCTCCAGCCCCGGGGTGCCTGGGACGGCCCATGGCCGGGCGAGGGTCTCGGGGTCTCGCAGGAACGGGTGGAACACCCAGTCGCCATTGGCATCAACGTCGTTGGGCTCCGTGGCGAAGATGGTTTCGGTGTGCGGCAGGCTCGCGGCGTCGGGGATGCACCAGGGCTCGGAGCCGTTGGCGAGGTAGCCGTCGGAGAGCAGGAACACCGGGGTCTTGTAGGTCGTGGCGATCCGGACCGCCTCCAGGGCGGCGTCGAAGCAGTCGCCCGGGGACTGGGGCGCGACGACCGCGCAGGGGGACTCGCCGTTGCGGCCGAACATCGCCTGCAGCAGGTCGGACTGCTCGGTCTTGGTGGGCAGGCCGGTTGAGGGGCCACCGCGCTGGACATCGACGATGACCAGTGGCAGCTCCATTGTCACCGCGAGGCCAATCGCCTCGGACTTGAGCGCGACTCCGGGACCGGAGGTGGCAGTGATGCCCAGGGCCCCGCCGTAGGAGGCTCCGATCGCTGCGCCGACGGCGGCGATCTCGTCCTCAACCTGCATCGTGGTGACGCCGTACCGCTTCAGCTTCGAAAGCACGTGCAGGACGTCTGTCGCCGGGGTGATCGGGTAGGCGCCCAGGACCAGCGGCAAGCCGCTGAGCTGAGCCGCAGCCACCAGGCCATAGGAGACGGCGGTGTTGCCCGTGATGTTGCGGTAGGTGCCGGCCCGCATCTTCGCAGGGGCGATCTCATACGTAACGGCGAAGTCCTGCGTGATCTCGCCGTAGTTGAAGCCGGCGTGCAGGGCCGCGAGGTTGGCCTCGAGGATGTCGGGCTTGGACCCGAACTTGTTCTTCAGGAACTGCTCGGTTCCGGTGGTCGGGCGGGTGTACAGCCACGACAGCAGGCCGAGAGCGAACATGTTCTTCGACCGCTCCTTGTCCTTGCGGGACAGGGGGAAGTCGGCGAGCGCGTCGACGGTGAGCGAGGTCAGGCTGAGCGGGTGCACGTGGTAGCCGTCAAGGCTGCCATCCTCGACCGGAGACACCTCGTAGTCGACCTTGGCAAGGTTGCGCTTGGTGAACTCGTCGGTGTTGACGATGATCGTGCCCCCGCGCGGCAGATCGCCCAAGTTGGCCTTGAGCGCGGCCGGGTTCATCGCCACCAGTACGTCGGGTGCGTCGCCGGGGGTCAGGACGTTGTGGTCGGCGAAATGGAGCTGGAAGCTCGAGACGCCCAGCAGCGTGCCCTGAGGTGCCCGGATCTCCGCAGGGTAGTTGGGCAGGGTGGACAGGTCATTGCCGAGCGCCGCGGTTTCTGAGGTGAAACGGTCTCCGGTGAGCTGCATGCCATCACCCGAGTCCCCTGCGAAACGAATGACGACACTGTCAAGACGCTCAACTCGCTTGATACTCATGCGTGCGTTCCCACCAGGTTTCTTGGATGTCCCATTACGTCCTTCTGACGTCGGAGATTGTCCAATATTACCTCGCATGCCGAACGCGTCTTCGCCGGCTCGGTCAAACGGGCTCCGTGTGACGGTCGCTCCGGCAACCTGGGGACCTCCCGAAGAGTCAGCGGCTGCCACTGGCTAGGCTGTCCCGCGTGTCCCCATATCTGACTGTTGCTGGAGTCGTTTTGGCAGGCGTGCTCCTCTTCGTTGCAGCGATGGGAGCGCGTCTCGTACTTGCTCCCCGTGCACCCACGGCGATGAAGCTCACGACCTATGAGTGTGGTGTCGACCCCGTCGGCGAGGGCTGGGCGCAGACCAACGTCCGCTACTTCCTCTACGCGTTCCTCTACGTCGTCTTCGCAGTTGACGCCGTCTACCTCTTCCCCTGGGCCACCGTGATCCGCAGCACCGACCTCGGGACGGCCTCGCTGGTCGAGATGGCCATCTTCATCCTGGTGCTCTTGGTTGGTCTGGCCCACGCCGCTCGCCGAGGGCTGCTCAGGTGGGTCTGATGGCTTTGGTTCTGATGACATTGGAGTTCCTGACATTGAATACGGTGGTGATTCGGTGAAGGTCGAGCTGCCCATGCCCGGCATCGGACTGGTCAACGACGATGCGCCCCGCCCGATCAAGGTCGTCCTGAACTGGGGCCGGCGCTACAGCCTGTGGGTCTTCAACTTCGGACTGGCCTGCTGCGCCATCGAGTTCATCGCAGCGTCCATGGCACGGCACGACTTCATCCGCCTCGGCGTGATCCCGTTCGCGCCCGGCCCACGCCAGGCCGATCTCATGGTGGTGTCCGGCACGGTCTCCGACAAGATGGCCGCGGCGATCCGAAGGCTGTACGACCAGATGCCCGAGCCCAAGTACGTCATCTCCTTCGGCTCCTGCGCCAACAGCGGCGGCCCCTACTGGGACTCGTACTGCGTGACCAAAGGTGTTGACACGCTGATCCCGGTCGATGTCTATGTGCCGGGTTGCCCGCCGCGTCCCGAGGCTCTGCTGCAGGGCATCATCCGCCTGCAGGAGAAGATCGCCTCAGAGACGTTGTCCAACAAGTCCATCCGTGCGAAGTATGCCGGATCGCGCCGCGCCGCGGCAGGGGAAGTCACCCGGCCGTTGCTGACCCAAACCGGTGGTGAGCAGTCATGATCGAGACGCCCTGCCGCGATGTGCCCCTGCAGGAGTGGGCGGCTGCGCTGAGCGCAGCCCGCAGCGAAGGGTTCGACTTCTTTGACTGGCTGACCGCCGTCGACGAGGCGGACGCGCAGGAGAACCCTGGTTTCGACCTCGTCTGCCACCTCATGAACAGCTCGACCGGGCAGTCCAGTCCTGGCGGGTTGGCTCGCCTGCTTCTGCGCACCCGGGTGGCCAACGGTCAGTCAGCGGCCAGCGCGACGGTCCTGTGGGCCGGCGCGGCTTGGCACGAACGCGAGACCCACGAGATGTTTGGTATCGACTTCGAGGGGTTCGACGACGGCACCGGACTCGGTCTTCGACCACTGTTGTTGCCCAACGGCTTTGATGGCACACCCTTGCGCAAGTCCTTCGTCCTGGCGGCACGCGCCAGCAAGGCATGGCCCGGCTCAAAGGAGCCGGGGGAGGGCGCTGGCGAGGGCGGCCCGTCGCACGCAGGCCCGCCCGCCGAGAAGCCGGGTCGTCGCAAGATCACGGCACCGGGCGTGCCCGATATCACCTGGGGACCGCGTTGAATTCTGTGCTTGAGGTTGTGCTGCGCTCGGTGAGCGTCTTGATCGTGTTCCTGGTGCTGCCGTTGCTCGTGGGTCAGACCGAGCACAAGGTGATGGCGCACATGCAGGGTCGGCTCGGCCCGATGTATGCCGGCGGATTCCATGGCTGGGCGCAGCTGGTCGCCGATGCTGCCAAGTTCATCCAAAAGGAAGACATCGTCCCGCGTGCGGCCGACCGCTGGGTGTTCAAGCTCGCGCCCGGCGTTGCGCTGGTGCCGTATCTCGTTGCTCTCAGCGTCATTCCGCTCTCTGCCACAGTGGTCGGGGCAGATGCCCCCGCCAGCGCCTTGTTCGTCCTGGCGGCCAGCGCGGTCGGGATCCTGGGGCTCTTGATGGCGGGTTGGTCCAGTGCCAACAAGTACGCCCTGCTTGGTGGCATGCGTGCGGCTGCGCAGCTTCTCAGCTATGAGCTGCCGTTGGTTCTCTCGGTGGCGTCCGTGGCTCTGGCCGCGGGGACAGTGTCGTTGACAGGTATTGCTGAAGCGTGGAGCCCCCTGTGGTTGGTGTGGCAGCTCCCCGGCGCGCTCGTCTTCCTGATCGCTGCGGTGGCCGAGCTCCAGCGTTCGCCCTTCGATATGCCGATCGCAGACTCCGAGATCGTGATGGGGGCGTTCACCGAGTACAGCGGACTGCGGTTCGCCTTCTTCCTGCTCTCGGAGTACGCCGGCATCGTCGTGATGTCTCTGCTGTTCGCCGTTCTCTTCCTCGGCGGTTGGCACGGTCCGTTCTCCGACGCCATGGGGCCGTTGTGGACGATCCTCAAGGGCTACCTCATCGCCATCCTGATCATCTGGCTACGCGTGGCCTGGCCGCGCCTGCGTGAGGACCAGCTCCAGCGTCTCGCCTGGTTGATTCTCGTTCCCGTTGCGCTGGCTCAGCTGGCCCTGACCGCAGGATGGGTGGTGTTGAGCTCATGACCGACCAATCGCACGCAGACAGAAACCCGCCCAAGGAACGTGGCGCCATACCGGGTCTTCTCAAGGGACTGGCCGCTACGGCCAGGACTCTGGGCAGGCCGACGCACACGGCCGAGTACCCGGACGCGCAACCTCACCTGCCACCGCGCACCCGGGGGGTCATCGCCCTGCTCGAGGAGAACTGCACCAACTGCATGCTGTGCGCGCGTGAGTGCCCGGACTGGTGTATCTACATCGACTCCCACAAGGAGACGCTCCCCGCGACCACCGAAGGCGGTCGTGAGCGCCAGCGCAACGTGCTCGACCGGTTCGCCATCGACTTCTCCCTGTGTATGTACTGCGGCATCTGCATCGATGTCTGCCCGTTCGACGCCCTGCACTGGAGTCCCGAGTTCGAGTACGCCGAGGTCGACATCCGGGACCTGCTGCACGAGAAGTCCAAGCTCGGGCAGTGGATGCCCACCGTGCCACCACCGCCGGCGCTCGACGCGAACTCAGTTGAGCCGCAGGAGATCACAGCGGCGAACAAGCCTGCTCGAACAGCCCCGGAGGGACGCCCATGACGACGCTGGACATTCTCTTCGGAGCTGTCGGCCTGATCACGGCGGCCAGTGCGGTTCTTGCGGTGACCACCCAACATCTCGTGCATGCCGCGCTCTGGCTGGTCGTCACCCTCGGCACCCTGGCCGGCTGCTATCTGATCCTGGGCGCTGAGCTGGTGGCCCTGGTGCAGCTGCTTGTCTATGTCGGCGCAGTCGTCGTGCTCGTGCTCTTTGCGCTCATGCTGACCCACGCGCCCATCGGCAGCAGTCCAGCGCACAGCTCCAGTGCCGTCCAACGGGTTGCGGCAGCGCTGATCGGCGCTGGCACCGCCACACTGTTCGCGGCCGTGCTGTTGCCGGCCTTGGGCGGCCAGATCAGCGCGACCAGAGCCGGTGACACGAAAGCGATCGCAACCCAGTTGTTCGGGTCGTGGGTGTGGCCCTTTGAGTTGCTCTCGCTGCTGCTGCTGGTGGCCCTGATCGCCGCGTTGGCCGTGTCGAGGATGCCGACGACGTCGGCCGAGGGGGAGTCAGCATGATCCATCTGTGGCTTCCGCTCATGCTCGTCTGCGTACTTGTCGGGGCCGGGGCCTACGGCGTGATGGCCCGGCGCAATGCGGTGCTGGTCCTGGTCGGTGTTGAGCTCCTTCTCAACGCCGCCAACCTGCTGTTTGTCACGATGGGCTCGGTGCGGGGCGACACGTTGCGCACCGGCCACGTCCTGACGCTGTTTCTCATTACCATCGCCGCTGCCGAGATGGGGGTCGCGCTCGCCGTGATCCTGGCGCTGTTCCGCGACCGTGGCCACATCGACCTGAGCGAGCCCGGTTCATGACAGATTCTGTTTCACTGGCCGCCCGGCTGGTCGTCCTCGTTCCTTTCGCAGCATCGATCCTGGGTTTGCTGGTTGCCCGCCGCAGGCGAGCTAGTGCCCTCATCGCGTCCTCCGGTGCCGTGGTGAGCCTGCTCGCCGGCGCATACGTCCTGTATGCCGTCCACAACAACCCGTTCACGCCCGAGGTCTCCACGGTTGGAGCGCTCCCGCTGGGGCAGCTGCAGATGCCGTTGAACCTCTTGGTGGACAACCTCAGCGCGATCGTGGTGGTCGCCGTGACCATCGTGGGACTGGCGATCCAGCTCTTCTCGAACTGGTACCTGCATGATGACGACCGCTTTGGGGTCTTCGTCGCATCGGTCTCCTTGTTCCTGGCGGCCATGCTCCTGGTGGTCCTGTCCGGTGACCTCGTGCTCACCCTCATCGGCTGGGAGGTCATGGGCTGGTGCTCCTACCTGCTCATCGGCCACAACAGCCGGCGCGATTCCGCATCACGGGCTGCCACCAAGGCGTTTCTGGTCACCCGCATCGCCGATCTGGCGTTCGTCATCGGCCTGATCATCCTGGCGTCCGGTGTGGCAACCACGTCCATCCCGGTCGTCATCGCCAAATGGCCCAGCCTGTCGGGTTCGACCCTGACGGCCGCGCTACTTTGTCTGCTCGTAGGCATCGCCGGCAAGTCGGCGCAGTTCCCCTTCCACGACTGGCTGCCGGATGCGATGGAGGGCCCGACCCCGGCTTCGGCGCTCATCCACGCCGCGACGATGGTCGCCGCCGGCACGTTCGTGCTGGCGCGCCTCTTCGACATCTTCGTCCTGTCGGACCCTGCTCGCCTGATGCTCGCGGTGAGCACCGCTGTGACGATGGTCGGCGCGGCGGTCATTGCCTTTGGTCAGTCGGACCTCAAACGCATGCTGGCCTACTCCACCCTCAGCCAGATCGCGATCATGTTGTCCGCGTTGGCCGTTGCACCGGCGTCGATCGGGGCTGGCCCGGGGGTGTTGCACATGTTGTCGCACGCGATGTTCAAGGCACTGTTGTTCCTCGCGATCGGGTGGCTCAGCGTCCTGGTGGCCGGCACGGCGGCAGTGAAGATGACGGGTGGAGTGCGCTATCACCCGCAGCTGAAATGGCCCCTCGCCATTGGCCTGCTGTCGCTTGCCGGAGTCCCGCCGCTGGTCGGGTTCGTTTCCAAGGAGTATGTCCTGGGCGCGGCCTTTGACAACGTCTCCGAACTCGGTTCGGCTGCGGGGTGGATTGTCCTTCTCTCGTTTGGGGTGACGGTGGTGCTCACCGCTGCCTACTGCACCCGTGCCTGGCTGGTCCTCACCCACCTGAAGCCCGAGGAGGAGGCCATCCGCCAGGCCACCGTCGAGGCGTCGCGAACGGTCGTCGACGTCACCCTTGTCGAGATCTTCACGGAGGCGGCAGATCGCGCTGCAGCCGGCTCCTCGTCGCCGCCGACCGCGCCGCCGGTCGTCGAAGTCGAGCCTGATCATGGCCATGCCGACATATTCGCCGGTGCCCGCTTGTCGATCGGCGTTCTTGCCTTCCTCACTGTGGTTGGCGGACTGATCGTCTTCACCCCGCTTGTCGGGGTCAAACCACACATCGTCTGGTACCTGGCAACAGCTTCGTTGCTCCTGATCCTGGTGGCCTGGTTCGTGGTGGGCCGGATGGCGTCCATGAATGTCAGTGGTGATGCGGCCGACCTGTTGGGCGCCCGCCGAATGGCTATGTTTGACAACGGTTTCGGAGTGGATGGTATCTATGTCGCAGTGGTGTCCCCGGTGGTCCAGCTGGCCCGGATCGTGGTGACAGCAGACCGCGAGGTCATTGACGCCTACGTTCGCGGCACCGTCGTGGCGACGCGCTGGATCGGCATTGCCAGCGAGCGGGCGCACACCCGCAAGCCATCCTCGTACCTCGTGTGGTTGTTGCTCGGACTGCTGGCGGTCGGCGTTTCGGGCGTGACGTTGTGGTAGCCCTGCTGATCGGCGCACTGGTGATCCCGGCCGCGACGGGCACCGCCCTCATGCTGTCTGGGCGTGTCACCAAGCCCTCGTCCGAGGACAACGCCAATACGCTCAGCCTCGTCGCCAGCGTGGCCACGGCCGCCCTCGTCATCGCGACGGTGATCAATCGACCTGTGGTGAACCACTCGTGGTTGCCCTCGCTCGGGGTCAGGCTGCACTTCGCGGTCGACGGCATCAGCGCTCCCCTGCTGATTCTCACCGCCCTGCTCAGCATCGCGGTGGTGGTCAACGCCCGATCGCGCCCGTCGCATGGCGGCTCGCCCTCGACGTTCTATGGATGCCTGCAGCTGGTCGAGCTCGGCGCTCTGGCAACGTTCTACGCCCGTGATGCCGTGATCTTCTACGTCTCCTTTGAAGTGGTGCTCGTGCCCATGTGGGTGCTGATCGCCCGCTACGGCGACTCCCATGATCTCGCCGCACGCCGCGACGCTTCTGGTCGATTCGTGCTGTACACGGTGCTCGGCTCCACGCTCATGCTGATCGGCATCCTCGCCCTCGTGCAGGCTTCGGGCACCGCCGACATGGACGCTCTCGCCGTCCTGCACGGCGCGAACCTGTCACGGAGTACCCAGATCATCATCGCGGCGCTGCTCCTGGTCGGCATGGGGATCAAGGTCCCGGTGTGGCCGCTGCACACCTGGCTGCCGCCCGCGCACACCATCGCGCCAACTGCCGGTTCGGTGATGCTGGCGGCCATTCTGCTGAAGATGGGAACGTACGGGATTGTGCGTCTGGTGATCGCGCCGCTGCCCATCGGATTCGGCGCTCTGGCACCGGCGTTCGCCGTCGTCGGCGTCGTCGGCATCATCTGGGGTGGTCTGGCCTGTCTGGTCGAGAACGACCTCAAGCGGCTCATTGCCTACTCCTCGGTTGCCCACATGGGCTTCGTGGTTCTGGGGCTGTCGAGCGGGACGACCGTAGGGCTGCAGGCAGCGTTGTTCGCGAACATCGCCCACGGCGTGGTGTCGGCGCTGCTCTTCTTCCTCGTCGGCGGTCTCAAGGAACGCTGGGGATCAGCCGATCTGGCAACCGCACGCGCTGCATTGCGTGAGGTCTCGCCACGCCTCGGCATCGCCCTCGTCGTCGGCTTCGCCGCGTCGCTCGGCCTTCCAGGTCTGGTGGGTTTCTGGGGCGAGTTCCTGGCGATGTACTCGGCCTGGAACCCTGCGCCCGACCGTCCCCAGCCCCTGATGCGTGTGCTGGTCGTCCTGGCCGTGCTGGGCGCCGGAGTGGCCGCGGCATACTCCCTGCGCGTGCTGCGGCTGATCTGGTCCGGCGACCGCACCACACCGGCACATGAGGACGCCCGCGGCGGCGAATGGTCCGTACTGGCAGTCCTGGTTGCCGCCGTCCTGGTCCTGGGAGTCGCCCCGGGACTGTTGTTGAACTCGACCTTCAAGGAAGCCGCCGCCATCACCATGCAGGTGCCCCGATGAGCCAGGCCGTCGTCAGCGTCAACGCTGGGATTCTGTTGCCAGTGCTCGCACCGGCCATCGGAGCGGCGGTCGTTCTGGTCACCGATGTCGCGGTCCAACATCTGCGTCGGGCGCACTACGTGATTGCCTTGGTCGCCCTGATGGTGGGCGCTGTCGCCACCGTCGCCGGCCTGGGCATGGTCGCCGGAGCTGCTCGTCGGACGCTGTGCCTGCCCGGCAGTGGCCAGTGCATGTATGTCGCGGACTCCGTGGGGTCGACCCTGCAGCTGGCCGCGCTGCTGGGTGCCGCCCTGACCTTGCTGCTGAGCTGGCCCGACGACAAGAAGCAGTCGCCCGGCGGCACGGCAGTCATCGTGAGCCTCGTCCTGGCCGCGACAGCGGGGGCCGCGGCTGTTGCCGGTGCTCGCGACCTCGGCTCCTGGCTGGTCGCCCTCGAGCTCGCCAGTCTGCCTGCGGTGGCGCTGGTCGCCCTGCGGGGCGCGCGGTCGGCGATCTCCGGGGCGATCGCCCTGCTCACCACCGCATTGGTCTCCTTCGGCCTGCTGGCGCTCTCGGCGGCCCTGTGGTTCACGGCTACCGGAAGCGGGTTCCTCACTCCCGCAGCTGCGCTAGCGGTGGTCAACGATCCGGCCAGACGCCCGATCCTGGTCCTGGCTGTGGTTGTTGTCATCGCCGGGATCGGTTTCAAGCTCTCACTCGTGCCGTTTCATGCGTGGACTCCTGAGGCGTACGACGGAGCCCCCCTGCCGATCGCCGCCTTCCTGGCTGGCGTCTCCAAGATCGCCGCCCTGGCCGCGCTGCTCGTCGTGATCCGGGCCGTCGCCCCGCTGGGTGCTCCGCCACTGACCGCCATTGCGATCGTCTCGGCTGTGAGCATGACCCTGGGCAACATCATGGCGTTGCGACAGAACGGCGTCGTCCGGTTTCTCGCGTGGTCGACGGTGGCACAGGCCGGCTGGGTCGTCCTGCCGCTGGCAGCCGTCTCGTCGGCTGCCGTACACGCCTCCGGGGCCTACCTTCTGGCCTACGTCCTGGCCACGCTCCTGGCCTTCGCCGTCGTCGCAGCCCTGGTCCAGATCAGGGGAGCGGCACGCGCCCGCGACCTCGCGGAATACCGCGGCCTCTTGGGTGACCACCCTGTTCTGGCCGGTGCTCTCGGGCTGGCCTTGCTTTCGCTGGCAGGGCTCCCGCCGGGCTTCCTCGGCCTGGTCGCAAAGGTTGCCGCTCTGCGGCCCGTTGTCACCAGCGAGCTCTGGCTGCTGGCCGTCGTCGCGGCGGTTAACGCCGTCCTGGGCGTGGCCGTCTACCTGCGATGGCTGCTGACGGTCATCTCCACACCTGACGTCTCACCGCAGGCGTCGCCGCCCGCGGTGCCGGAGGGGGCGGCTCCGGTCGCGGCACAAGCGGTTCGAGTACATCCCGCGACGCTGGTCGCCGTCGGTTTCACGGCGGTGGCACTGGTGTTGACCAGCCTGAGCCCGCAGATGCTCCTGGGGCTACTGGGCCAGTAGTCGGAACACGACGGCTGGTAGCCACGTTGGGATGAACATGCACAACCACTTCAACGGGTTGAAGACGACACTGCTCTTCAGTGGAATCTTCGCCGTCCTGCTCGCGCTCGGTTCCCTCGTCAAAGGGGGCCAGTACCTCTGGGTCTTCGCCCTGTTCGGGGTTGTCATGACGGCCTACGGGTACTGGAACAGTGACAAGATCGCGATCAAGGCGATGCGTGCTCGGCCTGTCACGGAGGCCGAGGCCCCGTCGATGTACCGCATCGTGCGCGAGCTCTCGACGGCTGCGACCAAGCCGATGCCGCGCTTGTTCATCTCGCCCACCGAAGCGCCCAATGCCTTTGCCACCGGACGTAACCCGTCCAACGCGGCGGTCTGCTGCACCCAGGGGATCCTGGAGCTGCTGGACGAGCGCGAGCTGCGTGGGGTTCTGGGCCACGAGCTGATGCACGTCTACAACCGCGACATCCTGACGTCTTCGGTGGCGGCCGCCGTTGCCGGCGTCATCACCAGCGTCGCGCAGATGTTCATGTGGATGAGCTTCTTCGGCGGTGGTGGCGGCGACGACGACAACCGTTCCAACCCGGTGGCCATGATGGCCATGGCCCTGCTCGCGCCGCTCGCCGCCACCATGATCCAGCTGGCGATCACCCGGACGCGTGAGTATGACGCGGACGAGGACGGCGCCAAGCTCATCGGCGACCCGCTGGCTCTCGCGTCGGCACTGCGCAAGCTCGAACGAGGGACGGCCGCCGCGCCTTTGGCACCCCAGCGCGACCTGGTCAATGCCAGCCACATGATGATCGCCAGCCCGTTCCGCCCCCAGGACGTCTCGCGGCTGTTCGCGACCCACCCGCCGATGGCGGAGCGGATTGCCCGCCTGGAGACGATGGCCTCGGGGTACCGCGGGTACTGACAGGTACTGACTGGGACCGCGCGCACGGACCTGACGCGGCCACCGCCGGCCGCCTCTGAAAGAGTGCGAGCATGACCAACCTGACCCGTTTGGAAGCGGGGGCGCGATCCGCCCTCATCGATGTCACCGGATACCGTGTCGAGCTTGATCTGGCCCAGGGCGCCACGACCTTCGAGTCCTCGAGCACGGTGCGTTTTATGTGTGCGGAACCGGGGGCTTCGACGTTCCTTGACGTCAAGCCGAAGCGGCTCCACCGGGTCACCCTCAACGGCGTGGACGTCGACCTCACCAGCTTCGATGGTGAGCGGATCGCGTTGACCGCACTAGCGCTCGAGAACGAGGTCGTGGTGACCGCGACGATGAGCTACAGCAACGACGGACAGGGCCTGCACCGCGCGGTCGACACGGCAGATGACCGGCACTATGTCTACGGGCACTCGTTCCTGGACGCCGCACCGCGGGTCTTTGGGTGTTTCGACCAGCCCGACCTCAAGGCTCCCTACGACGTCAGCGTGACCGCGCCGCCCGAGTGGATCGTCCTGGGCAATGGTGCCGCCACGCGAACCGGCGAGGGGAGCTGGGTGCTGGCCACGACGAAGCCTTTGGCCACTTACTTTTTCACCGTGTGCGCCGGACCCTACGTCTCTGTCACCGCGGTGCATGACGGCATCCCGTTGGGCATCCACGCCAGGGCCTCGTTGCGGGAACCGCTGGAACGCCAGGCCGAGCAGATGTTGAAGATCACTGCGCAGTCGTTCGACTACTACCACTCCCTGTTCGGTATCCGCTATCCATTCGGTGAGTACCACCAGGTCTATGTCCCCGAGTTCAACGCCGGCGCGATGGAGAACCCCGGCTGCGTGACACTGCGAGACCAGTACGTGTTCCGCGGGGCGATGACCCACGACGAGGTGCTGACCCGGTCCAGCACCATCTCGCACGAGATGGCTCACATGTGGTTCGGCGACCTGGTGACCATGAAGTGGTGGGACGACCTGTGGCTGAACGAGTCCTTCGCCGAGTACATGTCTCACCGAACCCTCAGCGAGGCAACGGAGTTCACCGACGCCTGGGTCGACTCCTCGATGGCCCGCAAGCCGTGGGGTTATGCCGCCGAGCGGATGCCGTCGACCCATCCTGTGGCCGGCTCGCCTGCGCCCGACGCCCAGTCGGCGCTGCAGAACTTCGACGGCATCTCCTACGCCAAGGGGGCCGCCACGCTGCGTCAGCTCATCGCCCACATCGGCGATGCCGCGTTCATCTCCGGGGTCGGCGAGTATCTGCGCTCCCACGCGTACGGCAACGCTGCGCTCGCCGACTTCCTCGGATCGATGGAGCGAGCCAGCGGCAAGGAATTGCAGAGCTGGGCCGATGCGTGGCTACGGACCGCAGGGCTCGATGCGATCGCGGTGGAGACTGCCAACGATCAGGGTTCCATCAGGTGGGCCACGGTGCGCAGGACGCCGCCGCAGGCCCATCCAGCGGATCGTCCGCACAGCATCGATGTCGCCGGGTTCTCGGGCGGCACAGAGGTATTCCGGGTGCTCACCACGGTGGACCAGGACGAGACCGCCCTGCCCGAGCTGGAGGGCATGCCGGCCGCGAACATGCTCATCCCCAACGCGACGGACCTGACCTGGGCCAACATCAAGCTCGGCGCGGCCACCGTCGCCGCTGCGCCGGCTGAGCTGTCGTCCGTGCCACAGGCTCAGGCCCGGGCAGTCGTCTGGACGGCGCTGATCGACGGGGTCGCCCTGGCCGAGATCGACCCGCGACACCTGCTTGCTGTCCTGGCCACTTCGTGGGCAAACGAGAGCAACCAGTCGATCATCAACCGGGTGGGTCTGCAGATGACCCAGCGGATCATCCCTGCGTTCATCCCGGCAGCCGAGCAGGACGGCGCCTATGCCGTGTTGGCCACAGCTGCCGCTTCGATGCTCGCGGCGGCGGAACCCGGCTCGTCACGGGCTCTGGTGGCCGCACGGTACGTGGCGACCTCGTCCGCGGACGAAGACCTGCTGCGCCGCTGGGGAGCCGGGGAGCAGCTTCCCGAGGGCCTTGACGGGGACTCAGACTTCCGTTGGGTGGTGCTGGGCAACCTGGCTCGACGTGGCGCCATCGGGTCAGCCGAGCTGGACGCCGCGCTCGATGAGGATCGAACCATGGCGGGTAACCTGAGCTGGTTGCAGGCCAAGGCTTCTGCGCCCGATGCCGCGGCCAAGGTCTGGGCCTGGGAGCAGCTGACGGGAGAGCACGGACGATCTAACTATGAGCTGAACGCACTGGCCGCCGGTTTCTGGCATGCCAGCGACCAGGACGTTCTCCGACCGTATGTCGCTCGTTACTTCTCCGATGTGCCGGCACTGGCCGGGCGGGTCGGTCAGGACGCACTGGCCAGAGTCGCCGCGCTGGCCTATCCCGCCAGTCTGGTCGAGGCGTCCACGGCGGAGCAGTCCGCGGCGGCGCTGGAGCGCAGTGACCTAGCGGCATCGGTGCGTCGGGCCATCGTGGACGCCGACTCCCAGCTGCGTGAGGCTCTGGCGTCGCGTGCCGCGTTCGGCTGACGGCACGGCATACCGGCGCGTTGGTGCTCAGCGGTAGTTGGTGAACTGGACAGCGACTTCCAGATCGGCCCCCCGCAGCATGGACATGACGGCCTGCAGGTCGTCCTTGGACTTGCTGGACACCCGTAGCTCGTCGCCTTGGATGAGTGGCTTCACCGTCTTGCCGAACTCGTCGCGGATCATCTTGGAGATCTTCTTGGCGTTCTCCTGGCTGATGCCGTCCTTGAGCGAGGCCTCGAGGCGGTACTCCTTGCCGGAGAGCTGAGGCTCCTTTTCGCCGAGATCCAGGGCCTTGAGCGAGACGCCGCGCTTGACCAGCTTCGTCTGGAAGACGTCAAGGATCGCGAGTACGCGCTCCGGTGAGTTTGCCTTGATCAGGATGTTCTCCCCGCTCCACTCGATGGAGGCTCCGACGTTCTTGAAGTCGTAGCGCTGGGAGATCTCCTTCTGGGACTGGGTCAGCGCGTTGCTGACCTCCTGCTTGTCGACCTTGCTCACGACGTCGAACGATGCGTCGGCCATCTCGGCTCCTTCGGGTGTGTCAGGCGGGTGGACCCTCAGTGACGCGAGGGGATCGTGGTGCCGTTGATCGTGGTGCGGCCCGCCCCGATTGGACGAACCCCGTGGTTGAGTTGCTATCCTTCCATCCGCACCTAGGCAGGTTGCCCGAGCGGCCAATGGGAGTGGACTGTAAATCCATCGCGAAAGCTTCGAAGGTTCGAATCCTTCACCTGCCACCACGTGCTGAAAGGGC
>Ga0209745_1001333_pt1 | contig 14811 bp, 12 predicted proteins | sample BarGraNGADG00312_FD_184495 | JGI IMG/M metagenome (GOLD analysis project Ga0209745, IMG submission 184495) | Arctic peat soil microbial communities from Barrow, Alaska - Barrow Graham LP Ref core NGADG0004-312 (SPAdes) (version 2) | ecosystem: Environmental > Terrestrial > Soil > Wetlands > Peat... | reverse complement strand
GGTCTTGCGTGAGCACGCCGCGCTGCTCGGCGGCGTCGCGATCCACCCGAACGAGGCGACCCTGTTCGCCGGCGCTCGCGACGTCGGCCCGGACGGGCTCGCTCCCGCCCCGCGCCCGGAGCACGCCCGGGGGCTCGACGCCGCGATCGCGGAGATCGCCGACCTCGCGCGCGGCAACGACCGCATCCGTGCGATCGCCGAGACCGGCCTCGACCACTTCCGGTCCGGCCCGGACGGACGGGCCGCGCAGGTGGAGTCCTTCCGCGCGCACCTCGCGCTCGCGAAGGAGCTGAACCTGGCCGTGCAGATCCACGACCGGGATGCGCACGCTGAGGTCCTGGAGGTGCTGGCGCGCGACGGCGCACCGGACCGGACGGTCTTCCACTGCTTCTCGGGCGACGTCTCGATGGCGCGGTTCTGCGTTGCTCGCGGCTGGTACCTGTCCTTTGCCGGACCGATCACGTTCGCGCGCAACGCGGGGCTGCGCGCTGCGCTGCGCGAGGTGCCGCTCGGGCAGGTGCTGGTCGAGACCGACGCGCCCTTTCTCACGCCGCACCCGTACCGCGGTCGCCCCAACGCGCCCTACCTGATGCCCCTGACCATGCGGACCGTCGCCGAGGTGCAGGGCGTCGACCTGGACACCGCCTGCCGGGCGGTCGCGGCGACCTCGCAGCGGCTCTACGGGACCTGGTGACGTCCAAGAATGGTCGGTCCCGGTTAACGGATCGGATCACCGATCGGTTACCGTCGAACGCGGGCACTGCTCGATGTGCCAACCCACCCATCGAAAGGCGCGAACGCGTGCCGGATCCGACCGTCCCTGCGGGGCACGCCAGTGCGCCCGTGGGGGACGAGGTCGTCGGCCGGCCGATCGCCACGATGGCGTCGCGGCTGCGGGCGTGGCGCCCGCCCGAGCGCGCGAGCCGGCTCGCCGCGCAGGGTCTCGTGCTCGCCCTCGTTGCCGGCGGGACCAGCGCATTCGCCGTCATGCACAAGGCCGTCACGGTCGACCTGGACGGCAAACGGGTCGCGGTGAGCGGGTTCGGGCGCACGGTCGACGACGTCCTGGTGGGCGCCGGGATCGCAGTCGGCCGGCGGGACCTCGTCGCGCCGGCCCTTGCGGGCGCGGTGGCCGACGGCGGCGAGATCGTCGTGCGGCACGGCCGGGAGATCAAGATCGAGGTCGACGGCGCGGATCGCACCATCTGGACCACGGGCCTGACCGTGGGCGAGGCGATCGGTGACCTCGGGGTCCGTGACGACGTGGCCCGCGTCTCGGCCTCGCGGTCCGAGCCGCTCGGTCGCGGCGAGGTGCTGCGCGTGTCGACCCAGAAGACGATCCACCTCGCGGTGGACGGCCAGGTGATCGACGGGGTGACGAGCGCGCCCACCGTCCGCGAGGGGCTCAAGGAGATCGGGCTGGTCCTGGCGGAGGGCGACCAGGTCTCGGTCCCGCTGGGCGCGACGGCCGTGGACGGGCTGGTGGTCCTCGTGACGCGCGCCGGGCAAGGCAGCGGCACCACGACCGAGGCGATGCCGTTCGTGGAGCGGACCGTGAACGATCCGAGCCTCGCCGCAGGCACCCGCAAGGTGACGAAGCCCGGCCGGGCCGGTCAGCGCGAGGTGACTTTTGCGACGGCGTCGCTGGGCGGTGCCGAGCTGACCCGCACCATCGTCGCCCAGGTCGTGCTCCAGAACCCTGTCGAGCAGGTCGTCTCGCTCGGCACGATGGCCGTCCCCAGCGTCCCGGTGGAGGCGCCCGGAAGCGCCCAGGCCATCGCCCGGGACCTCGCCGCGGCCCGCGGCTGGGGTGACGACCAGTTCGCCTGCCTGGTCCCGCTGTGGGCACACGAGAGCGGCTGGCGGGTCAACGCCGAGAACGCCTCGAGCGGTGCCTACGGCATCCCGCAGGCCCTGCCGGGCTCGAAGATGGGAACAGTGGCCGACGACTGGCGCACGAACCCGGCGACCCAGATCACGTGGGGCCTGAACTACATCGGCGGCCGGTACGGGACCCCGTGCGGCGCGTGGGGGTCGTACTCCGCCAAGGGCTGGTACTGACCCATCTTTGGCAGAAGGTCACAAATCGGTTACGGTGACGTGTTGCAGTTGTGATCTCGGCCCGCATGTGAATGCCGATGAGATCGCCCGCAACCGGCCCGGGGCGAGCGCCCCGTGGCCATGATGGCCGGATCGGGATCCGGGATCAGCGGGCTCGCCTGGCTCCAGGCGAGCCATCCACGGTGGCATTCGCCGCCTCGCACGCTGAGCGCTCCACGTGAGCGCGGCCCATCCCCGTGCCCGGGTGGCTCGACGACTGGAACCGTGTGCACCTCATCACCCGTATCTCTGCCCCCTTCCATGCTCTGCGACACCACCGTGTCGCCGGGATCGTCGCCCTGATGGCCGCGTTCGCGGTCCTCTCCGGCGGAACGGTCGCCTACGGCGTAGCCCACAAGACCGTCACGCTCGACATCGATGGCCATGTCACGCACGTGTCCACCTATGCAGGGAGCGTCGAGGGCATCATCAAGACCCGCCACATCGACGTCGGCTCCCGCGACACCGTCGCCCCCGAGACCGCCAGCGCCCTGCGCGACGGTTCCGAGATCGTCGTCCGGCACGCCAAGCTGGTCAACGTCCAGGTCGACGGCGTCGAGACCAAGGTGTGGACCACCGCCCTCAGCGCCGCCGAGGCGCTCGAGAACTTCGTCGGCCGAGGCGGTGACGTGCGCCTGGTCGCCTCCCGGTCCGCGGCCGGAGGTCGCGCCGAGCTGCCGATCGACCTGACCCGCGCCGGACCGGTCGACGTCGTCGTGGACGGCAAGACGCTCACCGCACCCGACGGTTCGCGCGGCCTCGCCGCCGTGCTGGACCAGCTCGGGATCACACTGACCGGGCTCGACCGCGTCTCGGTGCAGCACGCTGCGACCGACGCCGTGACAGTCGTGGTCAACCGTGTCGTCGTGCAGGACGTCACCGAGACCCAGCCGGTCGCCTTCGCTTCGGTCGAGCGGCCGGATGCCAACCGTTACGTCGGGCAGAAGAAGGTCGTGACGGCGGGCGTCGCCGGCCAGCACACCGTCGTCAACCACATCACGACGGTCGACGGCACCGAGTCCGCCCGCGCGCTGCTCTCGGACACCGTCATGGCCGCGCCCGTGGACCAGGTCGTGAGCGTGGGCACCAAGGTGCGTCCGGTCGCTTCCGCGCCGGCGTCCGTGGTCAGCCCGACCGTGGGCGGCAGCGCCGACTCGCTGAACTGGGCCGCGCTGGCCGGGTGCGAGTCCGGCGGGCGCCCGACCGCGGTCTCGTCCAACGGGCTGTACTACGGCCTGTACCAGTTCTCGGTCGGCACGTGGGCCGGCGTCGGCGGTTCGGGCCTGCCCTCGGCGGCCTCGGCCGACGAGCAGACCATGCGTGCCAAGATGCTCTACAACCGCTCGGGCGCGGGCCAGTGGCCGGTCTGCGGTTCGAAGCTCCTGAGCTGAGACGCCGTCCGAGCCGATCAGCGCGTGGCCCTAGGCTCGGGCACCATGACTGAGATCCCTGGCGCCCTGCTGGGCCCGGCCGAGATCCGGGACCTGGCGGGGCGGCTGGGACTGCGGCCCACCAAGACGCTGGGCCAGAACTTCGTCATCGACGGCGGCACGGTCCGCAAGATCGTCAGGTCGGCGCGGGTGACCGCGGGCGAGCGCGTCGTCGAGGTCGGCCCGGGGCTCGGCTCCCTGACCCTCGGGCTCCTCGAGGCGGGCGCCTCGGTGGTTGCGGTCGAGATCGATCCCCTGCTGGCGCGCGTGCTGCCGGCGACGGTCGCGGCCCACCTGCCCGGGCTGGTCGACGACGAGGGCCACTGCGAGCGGCTCGCCGTGGTGCTCGCCAACGCGCTGCAGGTCACCGAGCTGCCCGGCCCCCCGCCGACGGCGCTGGTGGCGAACCTGCCGTACAACGTCTCGGTGCCGGTGCTGCTCACGTTCCTCGAACGGTTCGGCAGCCTCGAACGGGTGCTCGTCATGGTGCAGGCCGAGGTCGCCGACCGGCTGGCCGCCCCGCCCGGCAGCCGCACCTACGGCGTGCCGTCCGCGAAGGCTGCCTGGTACGCCTCGGCGCGGCGCACCTCGACCGTCGCGCGCAGCGTGTTCTGGCCCGTGCCGAACGTGGACTCCGCCCTCGTGTACCTCGAGCGGCGCGACCCGCCGGTGACGACGGCCTCCCGCGGGGAGGTCTTCGCCGTCATCGACGCCGCATTCGCCCAGCGGCGCAAGATGCTGCGCTCGGCGCTGGCTACCCTGGCGGGCTCGTCCGAGGCTGCCGTCCGGGCGCTCACGGCGGCGGGCGTCGATCCGGAGACCCGCGGTGAGCGGCTTGCCGTCGCCGACTTCGCCCGCATTGCGCAGGCCCTTCAACCTGGCACAGTGGGAGAGTGATCCCTTCCGGCCTGGTTCCGTCCGACCGCGAGGTGCGGGTGCGTGCCCCCGGCAAGGTGAACCTCTCGCTGCGGGTCGGGGCGCTGGAGGCGGACGGCTACCACTGTCTCGCGACGATCTTCCAGGCGGTCTCGCTCTACGAGGAGGTGATCGCGCGCCCATCGACGAAGCTGCGGGTGACGGTCTCGGGGCAGCAGGCCGACCTCGTCCCCACCGACCTCACCAACCTTGCGCTGCAGGCGGCCCAGCTGCTCGCCGCGCACACCGGGGCCGAGCCCGCCGTGCACCTGCACCTGCACAAGGGCGTCCCGGTCGCCGGCGGGATGGCGGGCGGCTCGGCCGACGCTGCGGCGGCCCTCGTCGCGTGCGACGCGCTCTGGGGCACGGGCGTACCCCGCGACGAGCTCGTCGAGCTGGCGGCCCGGCTCGGCTCCGACGTGCCGTTCCCGCTGACCGGCCACACTGCGATCGGCACCGGCCGCGGTCAGCTTCTGACGCCGGCCATGAGCCGCGGCGAGTACCACTGGGCGTTCGCGATCCGCGCGGAGGGTCTGTCCACGGCGCGCGTCTTCGGGGTCTTCGACGAGCTGATCGCGGGCGCGATCCGGCTCGAGCCCGAGGCCGACCGCGCCCTGATGCAGGCCCTGCGGGCCGGAGACGCCCATGGACTGGGTCGGGCCCTGCACAACGACCTCCAGCACGCGGCCCTCGAGCTGGTGCCGGCCCTCGCCGAACCGCTCGCGGTGGCTGAGGACGCCGGTGCGCTCGGGGTCCTCATCTCGGGGTCGGGGCCGACGGTCGCGGCACTCGCGCGCAGCCGCCAGCACGCCCTGGTCATCGCGGCGGCGATCACCGCGGCCGGCGTCGCTGACCAGGTCATGACCGCCGTCGGCCCGGTCCCCGGCGCGCGCGTCATCCAGGGCACGCGCATGCGCACTGCCGATGGTGCGGCCGACGACTCCGACTGACCCTCGGCCGACCCCGGCGATCACCTTCTCGACCCCGGCTCGATCCCCTTCTCGACGAAATGATTCGATGGCCCACCTGCTCGGAGCGGACTCGATCACGCTCACCCTCGGCACCCGCACCCTGTTCGACGCCGTGTCCCTCGGCATCGACGACGGCGACCGGATCGGCGTCGTCGGCCCCAACGGCGCGGGCAAGTCCACCCTCCTGCGGATGCTGGCCGGCCGGGGCGAGCCCGACGGCGGTCGCATCACCCGCGCGGGCGGTGCCGACGTCGTCATGCTCGACCAGCGCGACGAGCTGCCCGCCGGCACGACGCTCCGCGAGCTCGTGCACGGCCGGGCCGCGGAGCACACGTGGGCGTCCGACCCGGGTGTCCGGTCCGTGCACGCGGGACTCCTGGGCGACCTCGACCTGGAGAGCGACGTCGCGACGCTCTCGGGCGGTCAGCGGCGTCGGGCGGCACTGGCTGCGATCCTGGTCGGGGACCACGACATCATCGCGCTCGACGAGCCGACCAACCACCTGGACGTCGAGGGTGTTGCGTGGCTTGCGGAGCACCTCGCGGACCGGTTCGGCCGCGGGTCGCAGAGCCGGGGCGCGCTCGTCGTGGTCACCCACGACCGCTGGTTCCTCGATGCGGTCTGCACGCGCATGTGGGAGGTGACCGGGAGTGTCGGCCACGGCGCCGTGGCCGCCTACGAGGGCGGCTACGCGGCGTACGTGCTTGCTCGTGCCGAGCGGGCGCGGTCGGCCGCATCGTCGGCCGACAAGCGGAACAACCTGCTCCGCAAGGAGCTCGCGTGGCTGCACCGCGGCGCCCGGGCGCGGTCGTCCAAACCGAAGTTCCGCCTCGATGCCGCCGCGGAGCTGATCGCCGACGAGCCGCCGCCGCGCGACCAGCTCGAGCTCACCCGGATGGCGACGACGCGCCTGGGCAAGGACGTCCTCGACCTCGAGGACGTCACGTTGAGCTTCCCGAGCGAGGTGCCGGGTGGCGGCCCGCTCGTCCTGTTCGACGACCTCACCTGGCGGCTCGGACCTGGCGACCGGTACGGCGTCGTCGGTGTCAACGGGTCCGGCAAGACGTCGCTGCTGCGCCTGCTCGCGGGCAAGCTGGCGCCGACGTCGGGCCGGATCAAGCGCGGCAAGACCATCCAGGTCGCCGAGCTCACCCAGGACGTCGAGGACCTGGACGAGCTAGGTGGCCTGAGCGTGGTGGAAGTGATCGAGCTGGAGAAGCGAGTGGTGGCCGTCGGCGGCAAGGAGCTCACCGCCGCCCAGCTCGTCGAGCGGCTCGGCTTCACCAACGAGCGCGCGCGCACCCTCGTGCGCGAGCTGTCGGGCGGGGAGCGGCGCCGGTTGCAGCTGCTGCGCCTGCTGGTCGGGGAGCCGAACGTGCTGTTGCTGGACGAGCCCACCAACGACCTCGACACCGACACCCTGACCGCGCTCGAGGACCTCCTCGATGGCTGGCCAGGCACCCTGATCGTCGTCTCGCACGACCGGTACCTGCTGGAGCGCGTCTGCGACCGTCAGGTGGCGCTCATGGGCGACGGCACGCTCCGTGACCTGCCGGGCGGCGTCGAGCAGTACCTCGAGCTGCGCCGCCTCGCCCGCTCCGCTCCGGCCGCGTCCACCGCCCGCGCGGCGACTTCCGGGACTCCTTCCCCCACCGCAACGTCCGAGCGCCAACGCCCTGCCGGAGGTCAGCGCTCGGACGTCGGCGAAGGAGAGCCGGGGGAGATGAGCGGGGCCGAGGCGCGGGCGGCGCGCAAGGAGCTCGCCCGGATCGATCGCCGGCTCGCGAAGATCGCCCAGCTCGTCAAGGCACTGCACGCCAAGCTGGCCGCCCAGGCGACCGACCACGAGGCGGTGACTGCCCTCGCCGTCGAGCTCCGGGCGTTGGCCGTCGAGCGGGCGGAGCTCGAGGAGCTCTGGCTGGCGCTGGCTGACTCCGCGTGACGCGCGCGCCGTCAGTCCCCTGGCTGCCCATTTCGCCCCCGTGGGCCGCACGGGCGACACCAGGTGGACCCGCGAACGGGGTCAGGGGGAGTCCAGCGGGGTTATCACGGCTCGGAGGAGGGTTGCCAGCCGGGCGCGGTCCGTGCGGGCCAGGGCCGCCAGGAGAGCGAGTTCGACGTCGAGCAGCTCGGACATCGCGGCGTCGACCTGCGTCCGGCCGCGCTCCGTGAGCTGCACGAGGACGCCGCGGCGGTCGCCCGGCGAGGGCAGCCGCAGCACCAGGCCGTGCTCGGCGAGGCGGTCGATCCGGTTGGTCATCGTCCCGGAGGTCACCAGGGTCTGGGTGAGCAGCGCCCCGGGCGAGAGGCTGTAGGGCTCCCCGGCGCGCCGGAGCGCCGAGAGGACGTCGAACTCCCACGGCTCGAGGTCGTGCCGCGCGAACGACGCGCGCCGGGCGAGGTCGAGGTGGCGGGCCAGGCGGGTGACGCGGGACAGCACCGTGAGCGGCTCGACGTCGAGGTCGGGGCGTTCGCGCTGCCATGCCGCGACGATCCGGTCGACCTCGTCGTGCTGCGTGCTCGGACCCGCTGCCATGCGACCGAGGTTACTTGACGTCGAGATACCTCGGGAGCGGGTTCGGGTCGTCCGTCAGGAAGGCTTCCGCGCGGCGGTCGTCGGTCGGGTCAGGGTGGGCTGGCGCTCGAGGCCGCTCAGCCCGTTCCACGCGAGGTTGACCAGGTGCGCGGCGACGTCCGTCTTCGCGGGGCTGCGGGAGTCGAGCCAGTGCTGCCCGGTCAGGGCGACCATCCCGACGAGCATCCGCGCGTAGATCGGTGCCGTCTTCGGGTCGAGGTTCTGCCGCTTGAACTGCTCGGCGAGGAGGTGCTCGACCTGGGTCGCCACGTCGCCGATGAGGCTCGAGAACGTCCCGGTGGCCTGCGCGACCGGCGAGTCCCGAACCAGGATCCGAAACCCGTCGGTGTTCGCCTCGATGTACCCGAGCAAGGTCAGGGCGGTGCGTTCGAGCAGCGCCTTGGGGTGGCCGCCCAGCGCCAGCGCGTCGGTCAGCGCGCCGGTGAGCGCCTCGATCTCACGGTCGACGATGACGGCGTAGATGCCCTCCTTGCCACCGAAGTGCTCGTAGACCACGGGCTTGGACACCTGTGCGCGGGACGCGATCTCCTCGACGCTGGTGCCCTCGAAGCCCTTCTCGGCGAACAGCTTGCGGGAGACGGCGAGAAGCTGCTCCCGGCGTTCTTTGCCCGTCATCCGGGCCCGGGGGGGTCGCTTGCTCTCGGAGGCCACAAAGACATCATGCCGTGCTGGGCTGGCAGACTGTGGGCGCGACCGCGCTCGGCGTGGCCGATCCGCCTTGGTGTAACGGCAGCACGCAGGCCTTTGGAGCCTTGCAGTCCAGGTTCGAATCCTGGGGGCGGAGCGCAGGCGTTCTCGTGCGGCGGACCGGGGGTGCCCGGTACGGCGGTAGAGTGACGCAGCGACATATCCGCGCCCCCGGGGGACGTTCTCGGGCAGATCCGCTGGGAGTCTCGAGTCGTGATCATGCCGTGCCCCGCCGCCGTCATCGTCCTCGCCGCCGGTGAGGGAACCCGCATGCGGTCCGCCACCCCGAAGGTCCTGCACACCCTCGGCGGACGCTCCATGCTCGGCCACTCGCTGGCCGCCGCGCGTGAGCTGGAGCCGGGACGCGTCGTCGTGGTGGTACGCCACGGCCGGGACAAGGTGGTCGCGCACCTCCGCGCGCTCGACCCCCGCGCGCTCGTCGCCGATCAGGACGAGATCCCCGGCACCGGCCGGGCCGTGCAGTGCGGGCTGTCGGTGCTCGACGCCGCCGCGCACGCCGACGTGGCGCGGGACCAGGCGCCCGACGAGCCGACCCACGGATCTGTCGACGGCGCCGTCGTGGTCATCGCCGCGGACGTCCCGCTGCTCGACGGCGCGACCCTCGCCGAGCTCCTTGCGGCCCACAACGCCGACGGCAACGCCGTCACTGTGCTCACCACCGAGGTCGCGGACCCGACCGGGTACGGGCGGATCGTGCGCGATCCGGGCACCGGCGACGTCGTCGCGATCGTCGAGCAGAAGGACGCCGACGACGCGCAGCGTGCCATCACCGAGATCAACACCTCGGTCTACGTGTTCGACGCTGCCGCGCTGCGCAGCGCCCTCGGGCGCCTCGGCCGGGACAACGCCCAGGGTGAGGTCTACCTGACCGACGTGCTCGCCATCGCCCGGGCGGACGGTGGTGCGGTGCGTGCGGTGCGCACCGACGACCCGCTCGGTGTCGAGGGCGTCAACGACCGCGCGCAGCTCGCCGTGCTCCGGGCCGAGCTCAACCGTCGCATCCTGGACGAGTGGATGCACGCCGGTGTCACTGTCGTCGACCCCGCCACGACCTGGGTCGACGTCGACGTCGACCTCGCGCCGGACGTCACCCTGCTTCCGGGTACGCAGCTGTTCGGCTCGACGGTCGTCGCGTCGGGCGCGACGATCGGCCCGGACACGACCCTCACGGACGTGCAGATCGGCGCGGACGCCACGGTCGTGCGCACGCACGGCATGGGCGCGGTCATCGGCGCCGGGGCGACCGTGGGGCCGTTCTCCTACCTGCGCCCGGGCACGGTGCTCGGTGCGGACGGCAAGATCGGCACCTTCGTCGAGACGAAGAACGCGTCGATCGGCGCTGGGTCCAAGGTGCCGCACCTCACCTACGTCGGCGACGCCACCATCGGCGAGCAGACCAACATCGGTGCGTCGTCGGTGTTCGTCAACTACGACGGCGTGCACAAGCACCACACGACGATCGGCTCGTACGCGCGGACCGGCTCCGACAACATGTTCGTCGCCCCGGTCACGGTCGGGGACGGCGCGTACACGGGGGCCGGCTCGGTGATCAAGCGGGACGTTCCGCCCGGCGCGCTCGCGGTGAACAGCAGCGTCCAGCGCAACATCGAGGGCTGGGTCATGCGGAGCCGGCCGCGGACGCCCGCCGCGGAGGCCGCTGCCCGGGCGCTCGCCTACGGGCAGGGCGACGACCTGTCCCCGCAGGCGCGCGCCGAGCGGGCACGGGGCTTCCAGGCCGCGCAGACCGACCTCCCGACACCACCGCCGACCTTGCCCCGCCCCGCGGAACGGGATCACCAGACCACGCCCGCTGCGATCGAAGAGGACACCACGTGATGACCGGGATCACCGCGCACGAGCACGAGAAGCGTCTGGTGCTCGTGTCCGGTCGTGCGCACCCCGAGCTTGCGGCTGCGGTGTCGCTGCAGCTCGGCAGCGAGCTCGTACCGACGACGGCGTACGACTTCGCCAACGGCGAGATCTATGTCCGGTTCGGTGAGTCGGTGCGCGGTTCCGACGCCTTCGTGCTGCAGAGCCACGCTGCACCGATCAACGTGTGGATCATGGAGCAGCTGATCATGGTGGACGCGCTCAAGCGCGCGTCCGCGAAGACGATCACCGTGATCGTGCCGTTCTACGGCTATGCCCGGCAGGACAAGAAGCACCGCGGTCGCGAGCCCATCTCGGCGCGCCTGATCGCTGATCTGTTCAAGACTGCCGGCGCCGACCGGCTGATGAGCGTCGATCTGCACACCTCGCAGATCCAGGGCTTCTTCGACGGGCCGGTCGACCACCTCATGGCGCTGCCGTTGCTTGCGAACTACGTGCGCAGCCGGGTCGACTCGAGCAAGCTCACGGTCGTCTCGCCCGATGCGGGGCGGGTCCGCCTCGCGGACCAGTGGGCTGACCGCCTGGGTGCGCCCCTCGCCATCATCCACAAGCGGCGTGACCCCACGGTGCCCAACCAGATCAAGGTTCACGAGCTCGTCGGCCAGGTCAAGGGCCGCACCTGCGTCATCGTCGACGACATGATCGACACGGCGGGCACGATCGTGCAGGCCGCGGAGGCGTTGTTCGACAACGGCGCGGCCGAGGTCATCGTCGCCTCGACGCATGCGGTGCTCTCCGGGCCCGCCGTCGACCGGTTGAAGAACTCGCGGATCTCCGAGGTCGTGGTCTCCGACACTCTCCCCATCCCCGACGAGCACCGGTTCCCGAAGCTCACCGTGCTGTCCATCGCTCCGCTGATCGCCCGCGCGATCCGCGAGGTGTTCGACGACGGCTCGGTCACCTCGCTGTTCGACGGCCAGGCGTAAGAGCTCGATCCTGCGTTTCGCGCCGGACCGCCCGCCGGGTAGACTCCTCAGGTTGCCTCGGCGAGGGAGGTCGGACGGTCAGGTGTGCCTGGCCGGCTCGGTCCCGTGATCGACAAGGCGGTCGCCTCCGCGTGCCCGTCCTGCGCCCCGCGTCGAGGCCGCATCGTTGCTCGTCCATTCGTCTGTTCGCCCTTACAACTGATCACCACCGTCTTCTGGGAGTCACCGTGTCCGAGATCAAGCTCGTCGCTACCGCCCGCACCGATTTCGGTAAGGGGGCGGCTCGTCGCACCCGCCGCGCCGGCCAGATCCCGGCCGTGCTCTACGGGCACGGCGGAGCCCCGCTGCACGTGTCCTTGCCGAGCCACCAGACGATGCTCGCGCTCAAGCACGCGAACGCGCTCTTCTCGATCGAGTTCGAGGGTGTGGCGCAGCTTGCCATCGCCAAGGACGTCCAGCGCGACCCGGTCCGCGACATCATCGAGCACATCGACCTGCTCATCGTGGCGAGGGGCGAGAAGGTTTCGGTCGAGGTCCCGGTGCGCGTGGTCGGCGAGCCCGTTCCCGGCACCATCCACTTCCTCGAGATGCAGAAGATCGCGCTCGAGGCTGAGGCGACCAACCTGCCCGAGGCGATCGTGGTCTCGATCGTCGGTCTGGTGGCCGGCACCCAGGTCCGCGTCGGTGACCTGATCCTTCCCGAGGGCACCACCCTCGACGAGTCGGCGGACGGGATCGTCGTCACGATCGCGGTGCCGCAGAGCTCCGCCGCGGACGAGGCCGCTGACGCCGAGATGGCCGCTGTGCAGGCCGCCGCCTCCGCTGCTGCCGCTGAGGCAACGATGCCGACCACGACGATCTGATCTGCCGCTGACCCCCGGTCGGGCCCCTGACCGACCCGCAGCGCCCGGTACCGTCACTCACGGTGCCGGGTGCTTGTTCGTGCGGCACGACTCGTCCGAGGGAAGGAAGCACGATGCCTGACGGGCTGTGGCTCGTGGTCGGGCTCGGCAACCCCGGACCCACGTACGCGAGCAACCGGCACAACGTCGGTGCCATGGTCGTGGACGAGCTCGCGCGTCGGGCGGGCGTGACCTTCTCGGCGCGCACCGTCGGCGGGGCCCGGGCTGCGACCGCGGAGGCCCGGCTCGGTACGCTGCCCGGCGGCGTGCCCGGCCCGCGGATCGTGCTCGCCAAGCCGTCGACGTACATGAACGTCTCCGGCGGTCCGGTCGCGGCCCTCGTGCAGTACTACCGCGTCGAGCCGGACCACCTCGTCATCGTGCACGACGAGATCGACATCCCGTTCGCGGACCTCAAGCTCAAGATCGGGGGGGGCGAGGGCGGTCACAACGGGCTGCGGGACATCTCCAAGGCGCTCGGCACCAAGGACTACGTGCGGGTGCGGGTCGGTGTGGGCCGGCCCCCCGGGCGCATGGATGCGGCCGACCACGTGCTGAAGGACTTCGGCGGCGCGGAGCGCAAGGAGCTGGGCTGGCTCCTCGACGCGGCGGCCGACGCCGCCGAGCTCATCGTTGCCGAGGGACTCGAGAAGGCCCAGCTGAGGTTCCACACCAGGGACTAGCCGCCCCGCCCCGCGCCGAGAGGCGCCGTGAGGTTCAGCCGGATCATCCCGGTCGCTTCGCCCGGGTGAAATCGGACAAATCCGACCCACAACCGCCAGAGCCGGCCCTACGTTGATGGCTGAACGAGCAACACCTCTGGACAGGATGACCATGACGCTTCTCGACGACCTCGTGTCTGTCGAAGCACCCGACGGGGCCGATCGGCGCCGGCCGGCCGCCGGCCCCCACGTCTCGTGGGCCTCGTCGCAGCCTTTCATCGCCCATCCGCGCCCGCTCGTCGGCGCGGAGAGCACCGGGTCGCGGTGGCGCGACCAGGCATCCGGGTACGCCCGCTCCGCCGTCGGCATGGACGCGATCGTCGGGATCGGTGTCGTCGGGCTGACGCTCCCGCTGACGATGGCGTCGTCGGCCTTCATGGCGAGCAGCCTCGGGTGGGGCGCGGCCGTCTTCGTGACCTTCCTCGTCATGCTTGCAGCGGCTCGCGGGTACGACCGGAGCATGCTCGGCGACGGACCTGGGGAGTTCCAGGCCGTCTTGCGTGCCGGCGGACTGGCCGTTGCGGTGATCGCGCTCGGTGCCGTCATTCTCGTGCTGTCTGTGCCGCGGCTCCTCGTCTTCTCCCAGCTCGCGCTCATGGTGCTCGGCGTCGCCATCGGCCGGCACGCGCTTCGCCGTTCGCTGCACCGGCGGCGGATCGGCGGGCAGGCGATGTCGCGCACGCTCGTCGTCGGCGACCCGAACGCGGTCGAGCGGGTGGTGCGCGACTTGCGCGCGGCGCCGCACCACGGCTACCAGGTGGTCGGCACCTGCCTGCCGTCGCTCACCGACGAAGCTCCCCGGGTCGGGGTGAGGACGCTCGGCGCTTTCTCCGACATCCCGCAGGTCGCTTACGACCACGCCGCGGACGTGGTGATCGTCGCGGGCGGGGAGCTCTCCGGTGAGCCGCTGCGACGCCTCTCCTGGGCACTGGGGCGGGTCAGCGCCCGGCTCGTGGTCGCCCCGGGCCTCATCGAGGTCCTCGGTCCTCGCGTCTCGCTGTGCCCGACAGCGGGGCTCTCCCTGCTCGAGGTCGAGACGACCAGCCCGCGGCGCCGGATTGTCGCGAAATCGGTGCTCGACCGGTTCCTCGGCGTCCTCATGCTGCTCGGAGCCGCGCCCGTGATCGCCGTTGCCGCGGTCTTCGTCCGGGCCACCAGCCCCGGCTCGCCGTTCTTCAGGCAGCAGCGCATCGGCTTCGACGGACGCCCCTTCACGATGTGGAAGCTTCGGAGCATGTACGTGGACGCCGAGGTGCGCCGCTGCGACCTGCTCGCCCACTCCGACCGCGACGGGTTGATGTTCAAGATGCGCGACGACCCGCGTGTCACCCGGGTGGGCAAGGTGCTTCGGCGCTTCTCGATCGATGAGTTGCCGCAGCTGCTCCATGTGGTCACCGGGAAGATGTCCCTGGTGGGTCCACGTCCGCCGCTGCCCCAGGAGGTCGACGGGTACCGTGACCGCGTCCTGAGGCGGCTCCAGGTGCGCCCCGGTCTGACCGGGTTGTGGCAGGTGAGCGGGCGCGCGTCCCTGAGCTGGGACGAGTCCATCCAGCTCGACCTGCGCTATGTCGACAACTGGTCGATCACGATGGATCTGATGATCCTGTGGAAGACCGGAAGAGCTGTGTTCGGTGGCTCCGGCGCCTACTGA
>Ga0209745_1001332_pt1 | contig 14816 bp, 11 predicted proteins | sample BarGraNGADG00312_FD_184495 | JGI IMG/M metagenome (GOLD analysis project Ga0209745, IMG submission 184495) | Arctic peat soil microbial communities from Barrow, Alaska - Barrow Graham LP Ref core NGADG0004-312 (SPAdes) (version 2) | ecosystem: Environmental > Terrestrial > Soil > Wetlands > Peat... | reverse complement strand
CAGGGCAGAACGCTGGGGAAATCCCAGGCGGCGAAAGCCGACGGAAAGTGGCACAGAAAGGACACCGCCTCCGGGCAACCGGCGGTAAGGGTGAAAAGGCGGGGTAAGAGCCCACCAGCACCGTGGTGACGCGGTGGCTAGCCAAACCCCGTTCGGTGCAAGGCGAAGCAGGTCCCGTTCAGGTGGCCCGCCCAGGGACCGGGTACGCCGCTGGAGCCGCCGGGCAACCGGCGGCCTAGATGGATGGTCACCCTCGACAGAATCCGGCTTACAGGCCTGCTACCGAGAAAGCCCCGCCTAGCGGGGCTTTCTCTATAACCACGTAGGCGTATCCATCCGGCGTCTCGTCTCACCCGGTTTGCAAATCGCGGTTCGTGGCACACGAGAGATCACGCACAAGCGCCGCTGGCGCGGCCGGCAATCATCGGCCGAGTAGGCGGCGTTCTGATCAAGCCGGAGGCGCAAATGCAAAAGATCTCTCCCTTCCTGTGGTTCGACGACCAGGCCGAAGAGGCGGCGAGGTACTACGTCTCGGTGTTCAAGAACGCGGAGATCCTGGGGGTATCTCGCTTCGGCGAAGCCGGCCCCAGGCCGCACGGATCGGTGATGTCGGTCGGCTTCCGACTCGAGGGTCAGGAGTTCACCGCGCTGAACGGGGGTCCCGCTTTCGATTTCTCACCGGCCGTGTCGTTTTTCGTGAACTGCGACGGCCAGGAAGAGGTCGACGATCTCTGGGAGAAGCTCACGGACGGCGGCGAGCCAGGCCAGTGCGGTTGGCTGAAAGACAGGTACGGCGTGTCCTGGCAGATCGTGCCGAAGTCACTCGGAGAGCTGCTTGGCGATCCCGACTCGACCAAGTCCCGTCGAGTCATGGAGGCGATGCTGAAGATGTCGAAGATCGACGTCGCGTCCTTGCGGCGAGCGTACGAGGGACAGCCGGCGTCCGAAGCCGAAGCGCTGACGTCGAGTAATTGACGGGCGTGGTCCGCTCAGGTCCTGAGCTCCACCTCGAGCGTCGTTCCGAAGCCGGGCTTGCTCGAGACGGAGAAATCGGCGCCGATCGAGTCCGCCCGCCGGCGCATGTTCTTCAGGCCCTGACCGGCTGAGGGCTTCGAGCCGTTTTGCTCGAGACCGTCGCCGTCGTCGCGGACGGTGACCGTTCGGCGGCTATCGGTATTGCCGATGATCACCTCGGCCCAAGTGGCGTTGGCGTGCTTGCGGACGTTCGCCAATCCCTCCTGGACGATGCGGAAGATCTCGATCTGCTCGTCCGGGGCGAGGCGGATGTCGGGATCTATCTCGACGTCCACCTCGAGCTCGCCGTCGGCGCAGAGAAACTCGACGTAGCGATGCAATGCTGCGTCGAAGGGGGCGCTGCCGCCGGCCGACGACAGTGCGAGCACCGCGAAGCGCGCCTCCTGTTGCGCCAGCGCCGCAACCTCCTCGAGGCGAGGTAAAACGGTCTCGAGATCGGCGCCCGCTCGCAGCATGTTCAGGTGGGTCGAGAGAGCGAACAGGTACTGCGCGAGCCCGTCGTGGATCTCGCCGGCGACGCGGGCTCGCTCCTCGGAGACCGCGCGGCCGAATTCCGCGGCGCGAATCCCTCGCCAGACGCCGACGACCAGAAGGACGCTTGCGAGCAGGCTCAAGAAGTCGCCGAGCGCCGCCTGCTCGCCCGGCAGAAGCGGCCTGAAGACGAAGTTCAAGCTAGAGAACAGCCAGAGTGTCGCTGCCAGGGCGAGCCAGCTGTCCAGATCCTCCAACCAGCGCCGGTAGCGGAGGCCGAAACCGACCATCGCGCCCAGGAAGAGCAGTGCGAGCAGGGCGAACGAGATCGTCATGGGCAGCTCCGGCCCCCGCGCGCTCCCGGACTCACTCACCGCCTGGACGAGTGTTCGAGTGCCGCTCCAGATGACGAGCAGCGCGAGCAGGCAGGCTCCGAGTGCGGTCGGGAGCGCCCGGTCGGGGCGGCGCACCTGCCCACGTGCGAACGCTGCGGCGCCGATCAGCGCGGCCGAGAGGACGCGCGCGATCAGGCTGGCCCAACCCTCGGGCCTGCTGGCTTCCGCCCCGCCCAGCGTCGGCGCGATCTCGAAGGCGAAGATCGAGACGGCGGTCACGCTGAATCCGGCGCAGAGGAGTAGATCCATCCGGTTGGAGACGACGGCGAAGCGAACGCCCGTCAGCACCGCCACCAGCATCGAAGTGAGCGCGATCGCCGTATCGAGTGCGAGCAAAAGCCGGGGAAGGTCGAAGCTGCTCGGCAGGCTTGGATAGGCGCCCCAGAGGGCGAGCGCGGCCCCGAGCAGGGCAACGAGCAGGAACTCTCCGGCAAGCCAGGAGTGAAGCGCGCTCTCGTTTTGTTGCCGCTCGGCGTCCACGTATCCCCTTTTCGGCAACAATAGGGCTGCCGATAAGGGACGAACCATGTCTGAGCGCGTACTCATCGTCGATGACCATCCTTTGACCCAGGAGGCTCTCGCGTCGCTACTCACGCAGCACGGCTTCGAGATAGTTGCTCAGGCCTCGAGCGGCGACGAGGCGATCAGGCAGGCGGCTAAACAGCAACCAGACCTAGTCTTGCTCGACCTCTCGATGCCCGGAATGAGCGGACTCGAGGCTCTGCCCGAGATTCGGCGGGTCGCACCGGGCTCGGAGGTGGTCGTCCTGACGGCCTCCGGTACCGAGGAGAACCTTCTCCGCGCGATCAAGGGCGGCGCCTCGGGCTATCTGCTCAAGACCGAGCCGCCTCCGCGCATCGTCGAGTTCCTGCGCGGCGTGGTCAACGGCGAAGCGGCTCTCTCGGGCTCGATCGCTCGGCGCCTGCTCGAGCAGGTTCGAGACGGCCACGATCACGCGGTGCCCGACGAGATCTCCTCGCTCCTCTCCGCCCGCGAGCTCGAGGTGCTCCTGCTCCTCGACGAGCACCTCGGTACCGACGAGATCGCCCACCGGCTGTTCATCTCCGAGCACACCGTTCGCTCGCACGTCAAGAGCCTGCTCCACAAGCTCGGCGTATCGTCGCGCCGCCAAGCGCTCGAAGCGCTCTCCCGCGCCCGCGGCTGATCGAAACAAATCCCTCGCCGCGGGGGAGACGGGGGCGATGCACTCACCCTCGCCTAAGGCTGATGATTTGAGCAACGGGATGGCTGCAATGATTGGCAAGCGCGACCGGCGAAAGCCGGTCGCCGCTTATCTCGGGCGCTACGTCTCAGGAGGGGTTGTTGAAGCCCTCGACGGTGATCTCGACGAGGCGCGGGAGCGAATGGAGGTTGTAGCCGCCTTCCAGCACGGCGGCGACCCGCGGCGCCAGGCTCGCGGTTCGGCTGGCTAGCTCGTAGAAGGCGCGGTCGGTGAGGATCGTCGGTGAGAGCGGGTCGTCGCGGTGAGCGTCGAAGCCGATCGACACCAGCACCAGCTCGGGCGCGAAGGCCTCCACCGCCGGATATGCGATCTGCTCGTACGCCTGCAGGTAGGAGCGATCGCCCGTGCCGCCCGGAAGGGGAATATTCAGCGTCGTCGGGCTCTCGCCGCCCGGCACGTCTTCCCCGCTCGGGGTCTTCGGGCTCGGCCCGCCCGTCCCGGGGTAGTAGGGCCAGGCATGCAGCGAAACGTAAAGGACGTTCGGGTCGTCCCAGAAGATCGCCTCGGTCCCGTTCCCGTGGTGGATGTCCCAGTCGAGGATCGCGATTCTCTCGAGCCCCAGCTCGGCCTGTGCGTAGCGCGCGGCGACGGCGATGTTGTTGATCAGGCAGAAGCCCATCGCCTTCTCGCGCGAGGCGTGATGGCCGGGCGGCCGAACAAGCGCGAAGCCCTCGCTGCGCACCGCCTCCAGCGTCAACCCAGCTGCGAGCTCGGCCGCTCTCGCCGTGGTTGGCGTGACGAAGGTGTCGAAATCGATCCAGCGCGTCTCTTCGGTCTCGCTGAAGAGACTGTCCAGGTAGGAGGGCAGGTGAACGCGCTCGAGGTCCTCTCTCGTGGCCGGCTCGACGGTGACGTGCTCGGCGACGCCGGAGAGCAGCACTTCCAGGCGCGCCTGCGACTCGGGGTGGTACTCCGGCGCAAGATGAAGTCGTGCGAGCTCTTCGTTGATCAACGCTTTGACGGCGCGGCCCTCCAGGTTCCGCCCAAACAGGTTTTCGCTTCGAGCACGAGCGGGTTGCCCGAGCGAGTAACCGATTCTAACGCGGCGGAGCCGGTTTCGGTCTTTCCGCCGCGGGCCAAACCAGGAGTGACGAATCGTTGCTCGCTGCAGGTCGCCTATCGAGCGACCTCGGATTACTCCGATAAGGTGTCGAGCGGGATATGAGCTCGAAGACACTTGTAATCGCAGAGAAACCGTCGGTCGGAAGCGATCTGGCCGGCGCCTTAGCGGGTACCTTCACCAAGGCCGAGGGCTACCTGGAGTCCGATACCCACATCGTCACCTGGGCGGTCGGGCACCTCGTCGAGCTCGCTCAGCCCGAGGACTACGACGAGCGCTTCAAGCGCTGGCGCATGGCCGATCTTCCGATCGCGCCGGACGCCTTCAAGCTGAAGCCGCGCGACGCCAAATCCCGCAAGCAGCTGAACGTCATCCTGAAGCTGCTCAAGCGCGACGACGTCGACAACGTGATCAACGCCTGCGACGCCGGGCGGGAGGGCGAGCTGATCTTCGCCTATCTCTACGAGGTCTACCTGGAGTCGCGCGGGGCGAAGCCCAAGCCGGTAGAGCGCCTCTGGATCTCGAGCATGACCAAGCAGGCCATCCACGAGGGCTTCGAGCACCTGCGTCCGGGCGAGCAGATGAGCTCGCTTGAAGCCGCCGCCCGCTCGCGCTCGGAAGCCGACTGGATGGTTGGCATGAACGCTACGCGCGCGGCGACGATTCGCGGTCGCGCCTGGGTCGGTGGCGTCGTCTCGTTGGGCCGGGTGCAGACTCCCACGCTGGCGATGATCGTCAGCCGCGAGCGCGAGATCCAGGCCTTCGTCCCCGAGCCCTACTGGCTCGTTCACGCGAATTTCGACCCCGCCTACGAAGGGCTGTGGTTCGAGGGCGACGAGACGCGGATCCCGAGCGGCGAGCGAGCCGAGTCGATCGCGGGCAAGGTGGCGGGCGCGGAGGGTGTGGTCGCCTCGGTCGAGCGCAAGGAAGCAAGCGAGCGCTCGCCGCTGCTCTACGACCTCACCTCGCTCCAGCGCGACGCCAACCGGCGCTTCAGCTTCTCGGCCCAGCGAACCCTTCGCGCGGCCCAGTCCCTCTACGAGAGCAAGAAGGCGATCACCTACCCGCGCACGAGCTCGCGCTACCTCTCGGGCGACATGGCCTCGCTGCTCAAACCGACGGCCGCGACGCTGGAGCCGATTCACGAGTACTCCGCTGCGGCTCGCTTCGTGCTCCGGCTCGAGGAGTTGCCGCTCGCTCGGGTCGTCAACGACGCCAAGATCACCGATCACCACGCAATCATCCCGACCAACGTCGAGCACGACGTCGAGAGCTTCTCCGACGACGAGCGCCGTATCTTCGACCTCGTCGCCCGCCGCTTCCTGGCTGTCTTTCATCCGCCGGCGCGGTACGCGAACACGACCGTCGTCACCGAGGTCGAGGGCGAATCGTTCCGTACCCGAGGCAAGGTCACGCTCGAAGCAGGCTGGCGCGCCGTCTACGGCCCCGCCCCGAGCGAGAATGGCCGATCGGGCGATGGCGAGGCTGAGGACGGCGAGAGCGGTGAGCTGCCGGCGCTGGTCGAGGGCCAGAAGGTGCTCTGCTCAAGCGCCGAGAGCGAGGCCAAGACGACCAAGCCGCCGCCGCGCTACAACGAGGCCACGCTGCTGATGGCGATGGAGACAGCGGGCAAGCTGATCGACGACGAGGAGCTTCGCGAGGCGATGAAGGAGGGCGGCCTTGGCACGCCGGCAACCCGCGCCGAGACGATCGAGACGCTGATCCGGCGCGAGTACATCGAGCGCGCGGGCAAGGAGTTGCAGCCCACCCCCAAGGGAATCCAGGTGATAACCATGCTCGAGGCGCACCCGCTCACTTCGGCGGAGCTGACCGGAGCCTGGGAGAAGCGCCTCGGCGACATCGAGCGCGGGTCCGGCGATCGAGCCGCTTTCATGGACGAGATCGAGCGCTTCACCCGCGAGACCGTCGAGAAAATTGCCGCGCTGGACCGTGAAAAGTTACGCCCCGAGCGAGTCGAGCTTGGCCCATGTCCCCGCTGTGGCGCCGAAACCGGGGAGATCATCCGCGAAAACTCGCGCGCCTTCGGCTGTACGAGCTGGAAGAGCAGGGAGGAGACCGGCTGCGGGTTCGTAATCTGGAAAAAGGTCGCGGGACGCTCAATAACTCCCGAACTCGCCCGACAACTACTTGCACAGGGGCGTACTAATGACGTAATATCCGGATTCCGAAGCCGAGGCGGCAAACATTTTCGCGCGCGCCTCGTCTTGAATGCCGAAGGACAGATCGAGTTCGAGTTTCCGACGCGCTCGCAAACTGCCCAACCGGCCGCTGCGGAATAGAGAAGAATCGGAGTTCGTTTTGTTGTAAGCGAGCCTGCGGGGGCTCGTAAGCCGCGAGGAGACCAGAGCAATGGTTCGCCGCGGAGCCAGATGGGAAGAAAGGACGTCGAGGGTCAATTGACGCAAAATCACGTGCAGGAAGTATTCGAAAGTAGCGAGAGCGTTCGCGTATTCGTGGACGCCGCTGAAGAGCGCGGCGCAATCGAGTCGGCCGAGATTGAGGCGCTCGTAGTCGAGCATGACCTCACCGAGCTCGAGGTTGAAGATTTGATGCGCGAGCTCGAGAAGATCGGCGTGGAGATCGCTCGCCCGGCCGCACCCGCGGCCGAGCCGGTGGAGGTCGTTCCCGTCGAGGTACCGGAGCTTTCCGGCGCCGCCGACAGCCTGCAGCTCTTCCTCGCCGACGTGGGTAAGCACCGGCTACTGACCGCTGCCGACGAGGTATCCCTCGCCAAGCGCATCGAGCGCGGCGACCCGGTTGCCAAGCGATGCATGATCGAGTCGAACCTGCGTCTGGTCGTCTCGATCGCCAAGGGCTACCGTGGCCTGGGCGTCCCCTTCCTCGATCTGATCCAGGAAGGCACTCTCGGTCTCAACCGCGCCGTCGAGAAGTTCGATTGGCGCCGTGGCTTCAAGTTCTCGACCTATGCGACCTGGTGGATCCGCCAGTCGGTGCAGCGCGCCGTGGCCAATCACGCGCGCACGATTCGCGTGCCCGTTCATGTCGTCGAGCGCCAGCAGAAGCTCTCTCGCGCAGCGCGCCGGCTCGAGGTCGAGCTCGGACGCGAGGCCACCAGGGACGAGCTTGCCGAGGCAACCGGACTTCCCATCCAGCACGTGGATGAGGCGCTCGGTGCGGCTTCGGCCTCGGTCTCGCTGAACCAGACCGTCGGCGCCGATGACGAGGGCGAGCTCGGCGACCTGTTCGCCGACCGCGAGGCGTCCGATCCGTTCGACGAGGCGGAGGAGTCGCTGCGCAGGCAAGGCGTGCGCAAGGCGCTGGAGGCCCTGCCCGAGCGGGAGCGGCGGATTCTCGAGCTTCGTTTCGGCTTCGAGGGCGAGCCCTGGACGCTCGAGGCGATCGGCCATGAGCTCGATCTCACTCGCGAGCGTGTTCGTCAGCTCGAGGGCCAGGCCCTCGCGCGACTCGGTGCGCTTCGCGAACTGTCTTCGCTCGCGGCAGCCTAAGCGCCAGTCGCAAGATGACGCAACCAGCCGCCGGCTGCGCCCGGCAGTTCCGCCTGCCGTCTCCGATTGAACCGGTTGGGCCGGCTGCGCAGACCCGTCCCGGCCGACGGCCAACGGCCCGGAGTGTGGTCGCGGTTAGGTGGGCTTCCCAGTCGAGCTGCCGCTAGGCTCCACTCGGCCCGAGAGCGACCGCGGGAGGCAGAAGTAACTCGAGCAGGGACAGCACTCTTACTGGTGACGCTACTGCTACTGGCTGGATGCGGCGGCTCGGCCAACGACGAGGGGGCGACTCGATTCATCGTCCGCGGCTTCCCGACTCTGCGGGTCGAGGTAGGTAGCGGTGCGGACTCGCTCGACCCGGGCCTTTCCTACTCCGCCGAGTGCTGGCAGAGCCTTTGGAACGTCTATCTGAGCCCGTACGGGTATCAGCGGGCAAGCGGCGCGGCCGGGTCGCAGATCGTCCCCGTGTTGAGCGAGGCCATGCCGGACATTTCGAACGGCGGCCGCGTTTATCAGTTTCGCCTGCGCAAGGGGCTGCGCTACTCGAACGGGAAGCCCGTGCAAGCCGGCGACTTCGCCTACGCGATCCGAAGGCTCTACCTGCTTGACTCGGTCGGGGCGCCGCTGTTCGACGACATCGTCGGAGCGAGCGCCGCCGCGGCGCGCCGCGGCTCGATCTCGGGAATCGAGACCGACGACCACGCGAGGACGGTCACAGTGCGCCTGAAGGTGCCGAGCGCCACCTTCATCAATGCGCTCGCAAGCCTGTTCGCGGCGCCCGTTCCGCGGAGCACCCCGGCGCACGACCAGACACTCAAGCCGATTCCGGCAACCGGCCCGTACAAGATCTCGCAGGTGAGCTGGCCGCGGCAATTCACGCTCACTCGGAACGGGTACTTCGAGCCGAGCGAGTCGGTGCCGACGGCGAACCCTGATCGCATCGTCGTCAGAGTCGCCGCCGGAGGCAGGGCCGCGCTAGAGCAACTGGAGGCAGGAGGCGCCGACTTCGCGGATCTGCCGATCGCGGCAGCCGCGCTCGAACCGGCCAAGCGCAAGGGCCGAATACAGCTTCGTTCCTACACCGCTGCCAGCACCTACTACTTCTTCATGAACACGACGACGCGGCCGTTCACCGACGTTCGCGTTCGCCGGGCCGTGAACTTCGCCCTCGACCGCTCGCGACTGGTCGAGCTATTCGGAGGCAAGGCTGTCCCTACAGAGAACATTCTCCCGCCGATCTACCCGTCCTATCGCAGGCACGACCTCTACCCGTACGACCTCGCCAAGGCGAAGGCGCTGGTGCGGCAGGCCGGAGCGACCGGCGCGCGAGTGACGGTCTTCGCTCCGACTCAACCGATCCAGGCACGCGCCGCCGTGCTCTACCTCGGGCGCCAGCTCGCAGCGATCGGTCTCAAGCCGCGCCCGCCGAAGCTGTTGCCACCGGCCCAGTACTGGGCAGCCGTTGGCAATAAGAGCACGAGGGCCCAGATTGGTTACGGCGTCTGGACGCAGAGCTCTCCCAACCCGGTTACCTGGTTGGAGCCGCTGCTGGACGGCGGCACGAGCGGCGGCATTGCCAACACCAACTACTCCTTCGCCGACTCCCCGGCGCTGAACGCTGGTATCAGCCGGCTGGCCCGGATGCCGGAACCGAGCGCCGAGACGGATGCGCAGTGGGCGGCGCTCGACCGACAAGCGATGCGCTGGGCTCCACTCGCTCCGTTCCTGAACGGACGCTCGTACGACGCCTTCAGTAACCGCATCGACCTTCGCTGCTACGTCCCGAACGTGCTCTACGGGGTCGACTACGGCCGCCTCTGCCTCAAACGGGGGGCCTAGGCGCGCCGGGAGAAAAGCAGTCCTAGCCTCGGGGGCAGGCATTTCGCTGCCGAGCCCCACCTCAAGGGTGATCGGGTAATCCCTGGATAGAGGGAGAGGAGAGGGTTTCAGAAGGCCGATACCCTGGACCGTGGACGCTGCCGAGCGACGTGAGATCCTGAGCCGTTATATCGACCACTCGAGACGCTTCGAGGAGGTTGCTCAGCGGCGAGCCGGCGCGACCAGCGGCGAGGTCATCCCGTTCGGTGCGCCGATGCGGGTCGAGCAGGAACCGACGAGTCGCGAGCTCGAGGTGCTCCAGCTGATCTCCGACGGCCTAGTGAACCGCGAGATCGGCTCCCGGCTCTTCCTCTCGGAGGAGACGGTCAAGTCGCATGTGCGCCACCTACTCGCCAAGCTTCAGGCACGGTCACGAGCCCACGCCGTCGCCGTTGGCTTCCGGCGCGGGCTCATCACCTAGTTCTGCTAGTTTTCCCCAGCCTGTGGATATCCCTCGATCGGGGGATGCTCGAGGGCTGAATAAGGGGAAGTATCGGAACTCCTACCAGGACCGAAGTGTCCCGCTAATCGCTGCTACGTTCAGAACTCCTACGATGACTCCGACGATCTTGAGTACTCGAATACGCATCTCAGCCTCCTTGAGTGATAAATGAGCAGGGGGAGATCTTCCCAAGCAAGAAAGGACGGCACCCCCCGTTCCGCGCAGCGTATAACAGTCGAGGCTAACGAGCTAGCGGGATGGCGCGCGCTCCGTCTGTGGTCTTACGGCACCGCTCTGAACGTGATGGCCGTGGGCCTGCTAGCGGGTGTGTTCGCTTCTGGCTATAGGCTGGGTCCGCTAGTCCCGACGGTGGTGATGGCGCTTGCGGCGCTCGTGAGTGAGAAGCAAAGCGTCCGGGTTGGCCCGAATCTCGAAGCTTCGGTCGGCTTTCTTCCAGGGCTTTTCGCCGCTGTTGCTCTAGGTCCGATCTCGGCCATGATCGTCGTCGGAGTAGGTCTATTAGCGGCTATTGGCAGACCTTGGGAGCGTTGGCTCGTCTGGAACGGGTCGCGTTGCCTCTGGTATGGGATAGCTGCGCTTGCAGTTGTGCATCTTGGAAGCGGAGACAATCTCGCGCAGCTCTTCACAAAGGTCGGAGTCGCCGCGGTCATCGCGATGGGGGGAGAAGCAGTCTCGGGCACCATCACCGTGTACATACGGCGGAGCGCCGATAGTGCTCTGTCCCATCTGCTGGAAGCACTCCGAGTATCCGCACTAGGAATGATCGTTTATGTTCCCGTAATCGCTGGGCTTGAGTACGTATATACGGCCCTATCTACGTGGTCGGTCGTGCTCTTTATCGGTCCAGCGATAGCAGCGCAGAGGTATTTCGTGCTGTTCCGCAATCAGAAAGACACCGCCGCGGAACTCAGTCGTGCGGTCAAGCAACTCGAGCGAGTCAACCTTTCATTCGCAACGGCGCTGGTGACTGCGCTCGACGCTCGAGATCACTACACGGCAGGGCACTCCGCCACAGTCGCCGTCTACGCGCGAGACATCGCCGTGCAATGCGGGTTTTCGAATGGAGATCGGGACAAGGCCCATCTCTGCGGTCTCTTGCACGACATAGGGAAGATAGGCGTACCGGTTGGCGTTCTGGAGAAGAAAGGCGCGCTTGCCAAGAACGAGAGAGCGTCAATCGAGAGTCATGCCGAGGTCGGAGCTTCGATACTCGGGCGGATTGAGGGCTACGAAGAGATCGCGATCGCTGTTCGACATCATCATGAGCGTTATGACGGAGGAGGCTATCCCGATCGCATCGAAGGCGACGAGATTCCGCTAATGGCAAGAATCGTGTCCGTTGCTGATGCTTACAGCGCAATGACCTCCGAACGCCCATATCGAACCGCGCTCAGTAGCGATGAAGCCCGAGAGCGGATTGAGGAGGAAGCTGAGAAACAGTTCGATCCTCAAGTGGTAGCGGCATTCTGGGCGGTACTCGACCGAGCGGGCGATGTCTACGCTTCGGGCGCCGACAACGATTTTGAGAACGAGTTGGCCGGTCTTGTGGCGCTTCAGTTCGAGCCGTCGGTCACTCCTGGATAGTTAGGTTTCGTCTGAGTAAACGGTTCGGAGCGCCGCCTCCACGCGATTTCGCACGCCCAACTTCCCGTAGATGTGGCGGAGATGCAACTTGACGGTGAACTCACTGATGAAGAGCTCGGTGGCCACATCCTTGTTTGAGAGTCCGCCGGCGACAAGACGGAGAACCTCCCGTTCGCGTCGCGTGAGACCGTCATCGGACGTTAGACGAGGGTTGCGAACCCCAGTCAAATCGATCCCGTGACGCGCGGCGAGCCGGTCGTCACGAGCGGACAACAAGATCGGCTGAGTCGTAACGGTGAGCTTTGGCTCGGAGGCTATGAGGTTAAGCACTTTGGGGTAAGCCCGATAAGCCCACACGAATTGATTCCAGCGCTGGCGCTCATCGGCGAACTCAATTGCCTCAGCAAGACGCTCAATCGCTTCGATTGAATCCGAATACGCTGCCGCTATCGCGCGTGTGAATAGGGTAAGCGAGCGAGCTTCGGTTGACCGCGTCATATCGTCAGCCCGGGAAGCGTACTCGAGGGCAGCTTTGGGATCTCCTCGGACAGCTCTTTTCAATGCCTCGACTGATAGTCCCAATCCCCGCCAACATTTAGCAACGCCCGTGCCGTAGCCTATTCCGACTGTGTCGGTCGCAAAATCTCCCTTAAGGAGCGACAATACGTCCAGCAAAATCCGAGTTTGAATCGACACTGACCCGGCAGATCGAGCAACGGCGCGTCCAGCTGCGTCGAGCAGAAACTCGGCTTGTCGATAACGGCGCAACCCGATCGCGTTAATCGCGCGCACGCAGTAGACACCGGGTATCGCGAAAAGTAGATCGAACTCCGCGAGAACGTCCCAAACGCGAGCCAGCCCGGCCTCAGCCTCCGAGTAACGGGCGAGCTGGGATAAACAATCGCAGTGACTCGCGATAACGCTCGCTCGGATCTGCGGATGAACTCGATCGAGCAGTGGGCTTATATGCTCGAACTGGGCTGCTTCGGTAGTCTTATAATCGATCAGATTCGATAACAGCAGGCTCCCTTGGAAAACTCTCGCAGTCGTATCGGGGTGGCCGTCCTGACTCGCCTCAAGCTCCGCGAGAATCGAAGTGCAGTCCCGTTCGTTCTCGAGCTCGTAGGCACAGAGGAACTCCGTCCAGAGGCAGTGCTGAATTGCGTGGCGATCAGGAGCGAGCGCTCGCGCTTTTTGTGCGTGGACGATGCCCGTCTCTAACCGGTCGGAGAAGTGAGCGGTGCGCGCGGCGATCGCATGAGCACGCCACGCCAGCGGCGAAGCGTCGTCGAACTGGTGAGTCGCCTGAAGAGCGAGCGCGTAGGCCCTCGAGTGCTCCCCGGCCAGGAAGGCAATCTCAGCCTCCGCGAGATCGAGAATCGGCGAGGCGACGTTGTTAGCGCGTCCAAACTCGGCCCATGAGGAGAGGGCGGGCAATCGGCTGCCGTCGAGCAGCGTCGGAAGCGAGCGCTCGATCAGACGCGGGATGAGATCCGGGCGATCAGAGTCCTGGGCCAGCTGCCAGACGTCATCCCAGCGGTCGCTTTCCAATAGGGCCGCGGCCAGTTCATCGATGAGTGCGGCGCGATCTGGTCGCTGGTCGAGCTGGTGCCTGAGAAAGTCCCGGAGGAGAGGGTGTAGCGACAGCTCCTTCACGCCTGCGCTCTGGAAGAACCCGCTCTGTTCGGCGCTGGCCGCGAGCTCCAGCGCGGAATCTCCACCGATTCGCCCGAGGAGGCTCCCGGTCAGGCACGGGGCCGCCGAGATCTGGCAAAGCAAACGCTGAAGGTCGGGAGCCGCGCTATGGAATAACTCCTCGGCGAAATAGTCGAAGAGGACGGGAGGAAGCGGGTCTCGCGGCAGAGGGGCGCCGCCGGTGCGGGCGGCCAGTCCGAGCACCGCCGGCCAGCCGTGGCAGAGTTTGGCGAGTTGTGCTCGCTGCGCTTCGTCGGCGATCGGGGCGAGAACCTCGCTCGCTTCGCTTGGCGTCATCTCGAGCTCGACTCGGCCGATTTCGAGCAGATCACCGTAAAGGCGTAGACGCGAACTGGCCCAGGATGGGCGCCTACGGCTCGTGACCAACAGGCGCAATGGCGTCTCGCGAACGAGTGTCCCGATGAATCGCTCGCACGCCCGCGACACGGATAGCGCCTGGTAATCGTCGATCACAAGCCGAGTGTCCGACGGCCAGGCGGCGATCTCTTTACTGAGAAGCTCCGCGAGCAGGACGGCTTCGGCTTCCGGGTCGGTCGAGACGCTAAGCCGGGTCAACATCCTCTCGCCCGCACCGCTGACAACCGTTGAAACGACCGCGGCGATACGGGCCGCCACGGCCGCCACGTCGAATCCTTCGGAGCCGACCGAGTACCACGCGTCGCCGATCTCGCGACGCGAGATCCACTGCCGGGCAAGCGTCGTCTTTCCGAAACCGGCTGGTGCTATCAGCGCGATTACCCGTGCCTGGGTGCCGTCTAGCTGTTCCAGCAGGCGGGGTCGCTCGATCAGGTTCGGGTCGAGTTCCCGGCGCCGTGCCTCGGTCGGTCTCACGGATGTCACGCGGGTACGCTAACCGGGCTTTGTAGCTTTCGGCGCGAGCATTGCGGCTACGCCGCGGGGGGCGCCCGCGACCGACGTGGCCGCGGGCGCGCCCCTCACCCGTCCAGGGGGATTGGCTCGGAGAGTGCTCGCACGAACGGATCCTTACCGGTGAGGCGATAGTAGGCGCCGGGGATCTGGCGTCGCCGCCCAACGCCGAGCTTCTGCCGAAGCGTGTCGCAGTGCGCCTTGGCCGTTCGTGCCGAGATACCGAGCTGTTGCCCTACTTCTTCGTTTGAGCAGCCGGCGGCGATCAGAGCCACGATCTGCCGCTGTCGTTCGGTGATCGCCGGCGATGCTTTGATGAGTTGGAGATGCATGGCTGCGAGCCTAGGGTCCCGACCGAGGCGGAGGAAGTACTCCTAGGGCGTATCCCGGGGCGTATTTTCGGCAGCTTTCGTTGAGCCGACTCCCGCTGCTCGTCTTTGGCTCGGTTAGGGTTCGACGGGATGAAGGTCGGGATCGTGGTGCCGTACTCGTGGTCGTACTGGGGAGGCGTGCTTGAGCATGCCCAGAACCAGGCGGTCGCCCTGCGCGCGCTCGGGGTCGAGACGCGGACGATCGTCGGCAGCGATCCGCCCGGCCGGCTGACCCGCATCCTCCA
>Ga0209745_1001330_pt1 | contig 14835 bp, 13 predicted proteins | sample BarGraNGADG00312_FD_184495 | JGI IMG/M metagenome (GOLD analysis project Ga0209745, IMG submission 184495) | Arctic peat soil microbial communities from Barrow, Alaska - Barrow Graham LP Ref core NGADG0004-312 (SPAdes) (version 2) | ecosystem: Environmental > Terrestrial > Soil > Wetlands > Peat... | reverse complement strand
AGAAAGGCCTCGGAAACGGGGCCTTTCCCGTCTCTAGGGCGAATTCGCTCTCACGCACTCGCGCTGGGGTTTAGTCAGACACGGCGCGCAAAGAGCCGATTCCGACGGATACATCCTCGGCGATCTCCTCGAGCAGGCTGACCGTGCCACTCGGGAAGGAGTGCGGGCGTGCCGCGTAGACGGTGAGAACGGCGTAGACGTCGCCGCCGGGGCCGAGCAGCGGGACGGCGGCACTGGAGCGGTATCCACGCTGGTATGCGCGCGCGCGCCACGGTTGCCCGATGGGGTCGCTCGCGTAATCGGCTATTACCGCGCTCTTGGCGATGCGAGCCGCCGTTCCGGTCGGGCCTCGTCCGCGCTCGGTATCGGCCCAGGTGATGCCGACGCTCGCCAGGTATCCGTCTTCCACACCGCTCCAGGCGACCGGCCGGACTGTCTTTCCCTCGTCGTGCTCGACCGTACCGACCCAAGCCATGCGGTATCCGGCCGCGTTACACATGATGCGGCATACGTCTCTCAAGAGTTTTAGCTCGTCGGTGGCATGTCGAACGGCGCGAGCGCAATCCCGGATTGCGAGCAGCTCGCGGTTCAGCAGGAGCAGCTTCTCCTCGGTCAGCTTGTAGCGATTGACGTCCGCGTTGCTTACGCGACGACCCAGGTAGTGGCCGTCGGGATCGAACATATTTATGCATCTGTGGTTGACCCAGCGCTCGCTTCCGTCGCGAGCGATGATGCGAAGCTCGATCTCGCTCGCTTTCTGTTGCCGCTTTGACGTGTGCACTTGCTCGACGTGCAACTCGAAGCGCGCCCTGTCGTCGGGATGAACGAGGCGCTCCGCGAGCCCCGGATCGGCCAGGAACTCCCCGCGTGTGTACCCGGTCAGGCGTTCGCAGGAGGGAGAGAGGAAGACGTAGTTACCCTCCGGATCGAGCCAGTGCTCCCAGTCGAACGTCGATTCGGCGATCTTTCGATAGCGCTCCTCGGCGCTGAGAGGAGTCACCTCTGCGGCAGACGAGGTGTTTTCCGCGGCTCGGCGCTTCTGCTGTTTCGTCATCCGGCCGAATACTACGCCGCTAACCCAGCAGTAATTATCGACGCGCACTTGTGTTCGCGCACGCAGTGGGGCCTTTCCCGTTCTCGCGCCGCGCTAGGTCGAGATCGACGCCCGCGCCCGCGCCGCGCGAACAGCCGTCGCGAGCGTTGCGACGTCGTACGTGCCCTGATGGCGGCGCTCGTTGATGAAGAAAGTGGGCGTGCCCGAGACGCCGCTCAAGTCGGCGCTGTCGACGTCCTCGGCGATCTGGCCTGCGCCGACATGTCTGCGCAGGTCGTCTTCGAAGCGCTCCACGTCGAGCTCGAGCCGCTCGGCGTACGCGGTCAGATCGCGCAGGCGAAGTGGTCCTCTGTGCTCGAGCAGCAGGTCGTGCATCTCCCAGAACTTTCCCTGCGCGGCGCCGGCCTCGGCAGCCTCGGCGGCGAGCTGGGCCCAGGGATGGACGTCGCTCAAAGGCAGGTGTCGCCAGACGTAGCGCAGATCGCCGAAGTCGGCCAGCAGCTCGCGCACGATCGTCTCGGCCCGTCCACAGTAGGGACATTCCAGGTCGCCGTACTCGACCAGCGTGATCGGCGCCTGCTCGGGCCCGCGAATGTGATCGCGCCCGGGATCGACCGGCACGGCCAGATCGGTGATCACTTCGGCCGTTCCCAGTAGCGCCCGGGCGCGCAATCGCCTGGGCAAGAGTGCCGTTACGCGAAAGACGATCCAGGTCAGAAGCGCCGAGCAGAATGCGGCGCTCAAGATGCCGAGCTTGGCCTCGTCGAGCTCCTTTCCGCTGAAGGCGAGGCTGGCGATCAGGAGCGCGACCGTGAAGCCGATGCCGGCCAGGGTGCCGCCGCCCGCAACAGCAGCCCAGCCGACCGGCGGCCGCAGCCGACCCCGGCTCGATCTCGTCGTCAGCCAGGTGGCACCGAGCACCCCGGCCGGCTTTCCCGCGACGTACCCGATCAAAATCCCGAGCGTAATCGGCGAGCTATAGGCGCTCGAGAGGAAGCCGCTGTTGATCGCGATCCCCGCGTTCGCAAGCGCGAACAGCGGCACGAACAGGTAGCTCGTCCAGGGGTGAAAGACGTGCTGCAGGCGCTCGTTGGGAGAGATCGCCGACGCCAGCCCGGCCCGGGCCGAGCGGGCGAGCTCGGGCGTGGGCTGCTCGCGGAAGAGGCGAAACAGCTGGCTGGCGCGCTCCAGATCGACGCGCGCGACCGGGTAGGCGTAGGTGAGCAGGCCCATCGCCAGTCCAACCACGATCGGATCGATGCCCGACTTGAACACGGCGATCCAGGTCGTCACGCCGAGCAGCAGATAGAAGAGGTCGAGGCGAACGCCCTTGCTCGCCACGATCAGGCCGAGGATGAAGAGCCCGAGCGCGACCAGAAGCGGCACCAGCGCGAACTTGCTCCTGTAGACCGTCGCGATCACGAGCAGCGCGACCAGGTCGTCGACCACGACGATCGTGAGCAGGAAGGCGCGCAGCCGGATCGGGAAGCGCGGCCCGACCAGAGCCAGCATTCCCAGCGCGAAGGCCGTGTCGGTCGACATCGCGACGCCCCAGCCGTGCGTGGAGTGGTGGCCGGCATTCACGGCCAGGAAGATCGCCACCGGGATCGCCATCCCGGCGATACCGGCGGCGAGCGGAAGCGCGATCCGAGAGCGCTGGCGCAACTCGCCCATGTCGAACTCACGCCGCGCCTCGAGCCCGATGACGAAGAAGAAAAAGGCCATCAGGCCGTTGTTCAGCCAGTGGCGAAGATCCTGCGCGACACCCCAATCGCCGAGATGGAGGGAGAGCTCGGTATGCCAGACGGAGTTGTAGGAAGACGCGCTGGCATTGACCCAGACGAGCGCCAGCAAGGTCGCCGCGAGCAGAACCACGGCGCTTCCCGTCTCGGTGCGGAGGAAGTTGCGAAGGGGCGTCTCGAGACTGCGCGCCCAGGCCGTCCGCTCGGAGAACGGCGCCGCCGCTGCGCCCGGAACGTCACATTTTTCTCCGCCTGAATCCAATCGGCTCACCTCATACTCGTCTCTCTCCCGGAACTCTCCCATACCCGGGAGTCAGCGAGCCGAACAGCGCGGATCTACCTGTCGTGTGCCGGCGCCGGCACTCTACGCCGGTTTCAGATGCGTGATCATGTCGATGCCCGTCATCTGCATGTAGCCGCGCCACATGCTCGGCACGTAGTTGCGCTTGCTCGTAGAGGAGGGCCAATTCGTCCAATAATCTGACTGGGACTGCGCCCAGATGCCGTTGTACCAAAGCGGAATGATCGGAACCTCGGTCAGCATGATCTTCTGCAACCTCTTCATGATCGCCTTGCGCTTCGCAACGTCCTCGGGGCGTGTCCTGTCGAGCTGCTTCAATGCCGACGAAGCGCGCGCGCCCCGACTAGCCTTCGGGATAGGCATGACGGTCGAAGAGACACCGAATCTCGAGCGCGAGCCCGGCTTCGAGCCGCTGGTACCGCGGCCGGATAGTGGGCGCGTGTTCGTCGGTAAGCGCCGCGTGCGCCTTTCCGACGCGGGTTCCAGCGGTCGCCTGCGCCTTGACGCCATAGCGCGCTACCTGCAGGACGTCGCCGGCGACGACGTGCTGGAGACCGAGTGGGGCTCTCCCGACCACTTCTGGCTCGTGCGCCGGACCCTGATCCAGCAGCTGCGGTCGATCGCGATCGAGGAGCTGGTCGAGCTTACGACCTGGTCGAGCGGCACCGCATCCTCGTCGGCCTCGCGCCGGACGACCCTACGGGGCGAGCGCGGCGGAGTGATCGAAGCCGAGAGCGTCTGGGTTCATCTCAGCCGTGAGTTGCGGCCGATGCGTTTCGGTGGGAACTTCTTCGACGTTTACGGTCCCTCCACGAACGGGCGCCGTACCTCCACCCGGCTCGAGCTTTCCGACCTGCCCGCGACCGCCGAGCACAGGCCCTGGCCGCTCAGGCGCTCCGACCTCGACCTGCTCGGTCACCTGAACAACGCGGCCTACTGGGAGGCGATCGAGGAGGTTGCTGCGAGAAACGGCTTCGATCTGAGCGCGCCGTTCGAGGCCGTGCTCGAGTTTCGCCAGCCGATCGATCTCGAGGACGAAGTCGAGTTGCTCTACGCGCCGCAGGCGGACGGTTTTCGGCTCGCGCTCACCGCTTCGGGCTCGCTTCGCGCTTCGGCTGCGCTTCGCCGGTAGGCGCCCTGCGAGCGAGAGCGGGGCCGGCGGCGCTCTGGGATATCGGTCTTGTGCCGATAGGCGCTTGCAAATCCCGCCCCGGTGCGAGAGCATCAGCCATCCAACGGCTCCAAGGAGGAACCATGCCCGCTTCGCTCTCGCCGCGCGTCCTCGTCTCGCTCACTGCGGCGTTCATCGTTGCCGTGTTCATCTTCGCCGGTGTCTACACGGCCACACAGCACAATCCGACACCGCACGAGGTACGCGTGGGCATCGTCGCTCCCGACGTGATGGTCGGGATGCTCAACCTCGGCCTGAAGGCCAAGGCGCCCGGCTACTTCAAGCTGATGACGTACAAGGACGAAGCGAGCCTGACGAGCGCGATCATGGATCGCAAGGTCTACGGCGGGTATGTCTACCGGAAGGATTCCGGCCTGCTGCTCACCGCGAGCGCCGCCGGCAAAGCCACGGACACGGCGCTTCTCAGTCTCGGCACCGAAGTATCGAAGACCCTTCGGCAACCCCTGGTGCCCAGGGACGTCGCGCCGCTCGACTCGCACGACTCGCAGGGGCTCTCCAGCTACACCTACCAGTACGGCGTGTTGGTTCCGAGCTTCGTCTTCGGCGTGCTCATCTTCATGTTCGCGTACGGTCTTTCGTTGCCTTGGCGGCTGGGGTTGAGCGCCGCCTACTCGGTAGGCGCCGGAATAGTCGGGGCGCTGACCGTCGATCAGATTGTCGGCGCGCTTCCCGGTCACTTCTTCGCTCTTGCCGCGCTCGGCGCCCTCTACGCCGCGATGGCCGTGCTCGTCACCTACGGGCTTGCTCGCGTGATGAGTTTCGCCGGTCTGGCCCTGTCCGGGCTGCTCCTGATCCTGGTCGGGAACAGCACCGGCGGCGGCTCGATCAACCAGGAGTTCCTGCCCGATTTCTTCCGCAGCATCGGGCAAGCCCTGCCTAACGGCGCCTTTATCCGCTCGGTGCGTAACACCGTCTATTTCGACGGCGCGAACACCCATCGGGCGATAGGCGTGGTCGCGCTCTGGGCACTCGGTGGCCTGGCGCTGATACTCGCGAAGGAGACGCTTCCCGGCCTGCTCGGTCGGGCGAAGCGATCGAAGGTCGTGACTGAGCCGTCTTCGTAGCGCTCCATTCGGCAAGGGGCGCCGCGCTGGAAGAAGGCATGGCGTCCCTTGCGAGCGCACCGCGCCCGCACCGCGCCGTACCGATTACTTGCGCCGATTCCGCTCGCGCGTGAGAATCCCACAACCGGGAGGAGAAAGCGTGTCGTCTGATCTAGTTTCGTTGCGAGTGCTCATCCGACTCACCGTGGTGTTCATCGTCGCCAGCTTCGTCTTCGTCTCGATCAACGTCTTCACCCAACACGCTCCGAAGGCGCATGGACTGCGAGTCGCCTACGTCGGATCGCCGGTTGCGCAGGTGTTCATCCAGAGAGGTCTTGACAAGGCCGCTCCGGGTGCCTTTGCGCTCAGGCGCTATCCGAGCGCGGCGAGCGCTCGAGCGGCAGTGCTCGAGCGCTCGGCCTACGGCGCCTTCATCGAGCGGAAGAAAAAGGCCCGGCTTCTGACCGCGAGTGCCGCCGGGCCGGGGGCGCAGCAGGCGATCGAGCACGCTTTCACGATGATGACGGCCACGGCGCCGCCGAGCATGCGCGTAAAGCTGGTGAGCACTGACCTGAGACCGCTTCCCGCCAACGACTCGCGGGGACTCTCGAGCTCCGCCTTTCTGTTCGGACTTCTAGTCGTCAGCTTCGTCTTTGCCATCCTGCTCTATATCTCTGGGCGCGGTGCCTTGCTCGCTCACCGGCTACTGGCGATCGGGCTTTTCGCGCTCGCGTCGGCGCTCGTCGCCGCCGTGACCGTTGGGCCTCTGATCGGTGCGCTTGCCGGGCACTTCTGGGCGATCTTCGCGATTGGTGCTCTTTTTTCTGTGGCGATAGCGCTGACGACTTATGGCCTCGAAACCATCTTCGGCCTCGCCGGCACCGGAATTGCCGCCTTTGTACTCATACTCATCGGGAACTCGACCGCGGGCGGCGCCTCGAACCAGGAGTTCCTGCCGGACGTATTTCGGCAAGTCGCTCAGGTGCTCCCGAACGGTGCCGCCGTTTCCTTCGTTCGCAACACGGTCTACTTCGAAGGGAACAAGACGGGAGAAGCGCTCGTCGTGATTGCGCTCTGGGCCGCCGGCGGCCTTGCGCTGGTGCTGGCGGCCGAGAAGCTCCCCGGCCTGCTGGCTCGATCGAAGAAGGAGCTCGAGCCCGAGCCTTCTGCCTGACTTTTATTCGCCTACGGGGCGTCGCGTTTTCGTGGCGCCCCGCGGCGTCGCGTTTTCGTGGCGCCCCGCGAGGTGTCTTGCACGCGGCTTCGGCCGTCTTCGCCCAGGCGGAAGGCGGGATCAGGCTTTTATCAGCTCAGGTTGAGGTTCAGCTTCGTGAACTTGAGCGCACGGCCGTTGCCGCTCACGCTGAAAACGGTCAGGCTGTTTCGTCCACTCTTCAAGGCCGTCTCGGGCACGATCGCCGCGAATCTCGTCAACCCGTGCTGAGAATAGGTCTGAGTGACCGCCTGGATCTTCCCGTTCAGCGCGAGCGCCAGATCGAGTTGCGTGGAGGGCGCACCGCTGATCGTCCCCTGGAAAAACACCGGAACGACTTCGGCGCCGGGATTGACCTTTTCCAGGGCGGAGCGGCTCGGGTTCACGATCTTCGCCTTGATTGCGCTGCCGGTTTGGACGCGTAGCCCGGACACGCTGCGCCCGAGCAGACTGCGATGCGGGCCAATGCGATAGAGCCTGGAAAAGGGGCCGCTGCCGAAAGTCGCGGCCTTCTGTTTAAGCGTCCGCAGGCGCTTGGCGCGTAGCGCGCGGAGAGACATCGAGACCCACGACGAGCCGCTCTTCACCGCCACGGTTCCGTTGGCCGGGTGGCGGTGGCCGACGAGCGATTTTCCGTCAACGCGCCAGGGAACCTTGACCCCGAGAACGCGAGCGATCGTCGGCAGGATGTCGACCGAGCGCACGAAGGAGTCGTCGATCTTGCCCGTCGTCTGATTGGGTAGCTTCACGAACAGCGGCACGAACGCGATGTCGTCGAGGTTGGCGCTCGACGGCAAGCGCCGCAGGCCGCCGCCTGTTTGGTAGCTACAACCGTGGTCGGAAGTCACGATCACGAGCGACTTGTCGTAGATGCCCGTCTCGCGCAATCGATCGAGAACAACGCCCAGTGCGCGATCGGTGTATCCGACCTGGAGCAGGTAGCGCTCCTGCGTTTGACGCGCCGGCCAGTCCGCGAGCCAGCGCCCGTTCGGCGTTGTTGCCAGGTCGGGCTCGGTCACGTTGTAGAGCCTGCCCGAAGGGAGCGTGACGTAGGGCACGTGGGGGAGAATCGAGTGCATGAGGTTAAGCGAGGGCTTCTCGCTGTCGGAGATCGAATCGGCGAGCTTGCACGCTCCTCGCAAACAGGCTTTTTGTGTGCTCGTTTCCTCCGGGCTCGCCGACTTGGCAGCGCCCGTGTCGTGCTTGCCGAAATTGCCCCACGTATCGCCGATCGGAGCGACATGGCCCACATACGGCTCGGGCAGGAGCAGGTGCAGGTAGACGATGCCCGTGTCGGAGATGAGCGAGCTGGTGGTGCCGCTGGCCTCTTCCGTCTGTGCCGACGTCTTGGGGCAGAGGGACTTGGGGCAGAGATGCAGCGGCTCCCAGACGTTCATCCGGTAGCTCTTTCCGAGCAGGGTGAAGAGGCTGTTCGGATAGGAGGCGACGGTGGGGAGCTTTTCCTTTTTCTGCGGCAGCTCTCCGGTGAGGATCGCAGGCACGGCGCCCTCTGTCGCTCGGTGCACGGTAGTCGAGCTGCGGTACCAGGTTGCATCGCCCGCGAGCGAGGCGAAGTTCGGATAGCGAACGGTGTCGATCCTCTCCTTGCTGTTCATCAGCGAGGAGGTGTTCAACTCGTCGTAGATGATCAGCACCACGGGCGTCTTCGCCTTAACGATGGTCGTGGCGCTTGCCTTGGGCGTGCTGGTGATAACGAGATCCGAGGCCTGCGAGCCGAAAAGAAAGAGAGCCAGGAAGATGAGGGGCGCCGGAGAGAGCACGCTCAGAAACGAGCGGAGCGCGCTGGTTCGCCGGTAGAGAGCGGCGGCGAGAACTCCGACGCCGAGGGCGGTGGCGAGCGAGATCGTGCCGGAGAGAGAATCCGTTTTGGTGATGAAGTAGAGGGCGAGGGCGGCGCTCAAGATGCAGATGAAGAAGAGGTGGACGGCGTCTGCGAGCCTACGGTTGATGAAGAGCAGGGTCGACTCGATCGCGAGCAGCGCCGCCGGCAGCAGAAAGACCAGCCCGAGCGCGAGGAGCACGATCTGAAGGCCCGAAGAGCCACGAATCGCGAAGAAGGCGGCGTTTCGACCAAGGATGTCGAGCAGCGGCTGCGCGAGCGCGAAGCTCGCGAGTACGGTGAGATGAGCGCCGTTTGTCAACGCCCAGCGCAGTCTCGATTTAGGCTCTTGGTCGGGCATGGTAGAGAACGCGCTCTCCCGATGACAGGACTTCCGAGCGCACGACGTCGAAGCGCTGCTCCAGGCACTGCTCGAACCAGTCGCGGTTGTAGTCGGGGTGATCGCCCACTCGCTTGCGCTTGAGTAGCCGTCTCACCATCGGATCCTCGGGAGTCGGGAACTCGATCACCAGCGCCGTCTTCATACCCTGCAACCAGTCGAGGAACTCCGCGACGGGGACGTTCCCGCTGATCGAGACGTGGTGGATCAAGGCCAGGCAAAGCGCCAGATCGGGGCTGCCGCGATCGGGCAGCGGCTTTCGCTCGAGCCCGCGCCAGCCGAGCCCGGGCGAAGGATCGGCGAGGTCCATGGTCAGCGGCAGGATCTTCGACTGGCCCTCCTTGCCCAACGCGCTGTAGAGACGATCGACGACGAGGGTGTCGGTATCGACCGCGACGACGTAATCGGCCGTCTCGGCCGCGATCCGCGCATGGTGGCCCTCGTTGCAGCCGAGATCCCAGACCAGCCCCGGCTTGTCGGAGCGAACCACCTCGGTCACGAACTCCGCCTTCCGCTTGGCGTCATCGTCGCTGTAGGTCGTCGTCAGCTCGTATCCCGACCACTCCGAGCCTCCCGGCTTCCACTCGAGCTTCGTGATCAGCTTTCTGAGGCGCCTGATATTGGCGAGGATCAGTTCCTTGTTGAAGCCCGACGTCTTCAGTTCCTTCTTGACGTCGGTGTCGGTCTCTTCGTAGCGCTGCTCGAGCCGGGCGTGCAGGGCCACGTGCGTGAGCGCGCCACGCCGGAGAAGATCGCGGCGCGAGAGCAGCTTGCGGCACTCCTGCGGTGGGATGCCGGCGATGCTCCCGCGCAGCCAGGGTTGGAAGGGGATGTCCTTCCAGGCTGCGAGCAGGAGCGGATAGAGGAAGAGCATGCAGAACTGCCGGTAACCGGCCCAGGGCTCGCCACCACGCAGCTCTTCGAACGAGCCGACGTCGACGAAGACCGGTCGGGCGCCGACGAACTGGACGTTGTAGGGCGTGGAATCCTTGAGCATCATCCCGGCCTTGATCGCGCGCTCTACCAACTCGAGCTGAAGCAGCGCGGCGTCGCGAAGCATCGAGAACGTCCACTCGTACGGGTAGGAGACGAACGGGATGACGTCGTGCTCCAACGCGGCGGCGACAGCGCCGTGCAGGGCGTCCGGAAGATCGGGGAGATCGCTCGCCTCCTTCGTTCCAACCAGCTTGCCCTCGGCTACGAGCTCGGCAAAGAGCGGCGAGGAAGAGAGCTTCTGCCAGTCGGCAAGGCCCTGTTCGCTGAGAAGCCGGAGGACGCGGCCGCCGCTGATGAAGACGCGGCTGTCGGGATCGCGAAAAGAGCCCGGCTCGATACGGGGAGTCTTGGCTTCCTGCTCAGTCAACGAATTCTCACCCGGAACAGCCAGCTAGCTCGGCGAGTCTGTTTCCTCGGGCTTTCCGATATGAAGGAATCTTCGGATACGACGCCAGTACATCTTGAGAACGACGGCTACGGCCGCGACGCCGCCGGTAAGCATCTGGATCAGCAGGCTCCCGGTGCCGGCATCGATGTAAGCGAGTGAGGGTTGAATCATTTGGCCAAGCCTCCTAGTGGGGCGATGTCGTCGCCGAAAGTCTACGGGATGTAGTCAAGGCGCGTCATTCTGGTGTTGTTTCGTCCCGCCGCGCGGGTAGATGTGCCGTGTGTATCGATCGCTAGATCGAGCGCTGGTAGATGCGGATCGAGTACATGGCGAAGGCCATGCAGAGGAGGAGCAACGCCGCGAGCAGGCCCAGGTGGATGCCGACCGAGCCCCAGTCGGTGCCCGAGCTGACGGCCTCCCGTGAAGCCACCACCGCCCAGTTGAGTGGGTTGTAGCGCGAGGCGACCTGAATCCAGTGCGGAATCATGTTCTTTTGCATGAAGGCGGTGGAGAGGAAGGTCAGCGGCAGCATGAAGACGTTGAGCGTCGCGATCAATGTCTCCTCGCGGCGGAAGATCAGTGCCAACCCGTTCGAGGCGGCGTTGAGCGCTCCGCCGAGCAGTATCGCCGCGACGAACATCACCAGCACGCCGAGCAGACCGTTCGAATAGTGCGCGCCGAGGGCGTAGGCGAGCAGCACGATGATCGTGACCTGGATGATGATCGTGACCGAGGTCTGCAGGACGTGCCCGACGAAGAACGAGCTGCGTCGCAGCGGCGACACCAGCAGCCGATCGACGACGCCTCGGTTCAGGTCGTCGATCGTCGCCATCCCGTTCCAACCGCCCGAGAAGAAGGCGGTCATGATCACGACGCCCGGCGTGAGGAATTGGATATAGGAGGGCGCATGGAAGCCGGGGATGTTGACGACGTTCTTGAACAGTGGGCCGAAGAGCAGGAGCCAGACCACCGGCTGAATCAGCGAGACGACGATCCACCAGGGCTGACGGATCAGCCGCCGGATATCGCGGTCGGTCATGGTCAGGCTGTGGCTGAATAGCTCCTTCATCTCTTCTCTTCTCTCGCCGGCTGCTGCTTGCGGGCGCCTTCCTCGTCGGCGCGCGCGAACTCGCGGCCGGTGTAGCGCATGTAGACGTCGTCGAGCGAGGGGCGCGAGACCGAGACCGAGTCGACGGCCAGGCCCTTGGCCTCCAGCGCCTGCAACACGAGCGGAACTGCCCTCGCGCCGTGCTCGACCCGGGCGCGCAGGCATTTGATGTCGTGATCGAGCTGGCGGATTCCCTTGACGGGCTCGAGCGCGGCTCTGATCGCGCCGTCTGCGGCGTCCTCGCGCAACTCGACGTGGACGGTGTCGCCCTCCAGCTCGGCCTTCAGTTCCTCGGGCGAGCCGGTTGCCACCACCTTGCCGCGGTCGAGAATCGCCAACCGGGCGGCCAGCTGGTCGGCCTCTTCGAGGTAGTGAGTGGTGAGCAGAATGGTCAGGCCCTCCTCGTGGGTCAGGCGCTCGATCTCCTGCCACATCTCGGTTCGGACTTCGGGATCAAGGCCCGTCGTAGGCTCATCGAGGAAGAGGACTTGCGGCCGGTGCACGAGCGCGGTGGCGATGTCGAGCCGCCGCTGCATCCCGCCCGAGTAGTTGCGGGTGATGCGCTTGGCCGAGTCGGCGAGCCCGAACTGCTCGAGCAACTCGTCGACCCTCTGTTTCAGCTCGCGGCCGTGGATCGAGCGGATCAATCCCTGCAGGCGCAGGTTCTCGCGTCCGTTCAGGTTTACGTTGACACCCGAGGTCTGCCCGACGACGCCGATTGCCTCGCGCACCTGCGTCGCTTGCCGCTGGACGTCGAAGCCGGCGACGCGGACGCTGCCCGCGGTCGGAAGCGAGAGCGTGGTGGCGATCTTGACAGCGGTCGTCTTGCCGGCGCCGTTCGGTCCTAACAATCCGAAGACCGAGCCGGCCGGAACGACCAGGTCGATCCCGTCGAGAGCCCTGACCGAGCCCTTGTAGACCTTGACCAGGCTCTCGATCTCGATTGCGTTTCCGTTCAGGCGCTCTTTGCTCATGGGCTGGAAATCTAGCGGTCATGCTTCCTTCCCGAAAGTCGCGCTCGCGACACGAGCGAGCTACGCTGAGAAAACAGCGGCCCGAGGAGGAGTAGATGAATAAGCGAGTGCTTGGCGGGACGGGGATGGAGATCAGCGTCGTCGGCTTCGGCGCCTGGGCGATTGGCGGTGGCGGCTGGGAGTGGGGCTGGGGCCCGCAGGACGACGCCGATTCGGTCGCGGCTATCGGTAGGGCGCTCGAGCTGGGCGTCAACTGGATCGACACCGCGCCGATCTACGGCTTCGGCCGCTCCGAGGAAGTGGTCGGCCGGACGATCAAGAAAATGTCCGAGAAGCCTTACATCTTCACCAAGTGCGGGCTCGAGGGGCGAAACGGAATCGGCGTCAACGAGCTCAAGGCCGAGGCGATCGAGCGTCAGTGCGAGGAAAGCCTGAAGCGGTTGGGAGTGGAGACGATCGATCTCTACCAGATCCACTGGCCCGATCCCGATGAGGATGTGGAGGAAGGCTGGGCGGCCTGCGTTGCGCTGCTCAGCGCGGGCAAGGTCAGGCACATCGGCGTCTCGAACTTCGACATCTCACAGCTCGATCGAGCCAACGTCGTGGCCACGGTCGAGACGCTGCAGCCGCCCTACTCGCTGATCAACCGCGGCATCGAGGATGAGATCCTGCCCTACTGCTCGCGCGAGAACATCGGCGTCATCGCCTACTCGCCGATGGCCTCGGGACTGCTCACCGGCGCGTTCGACGCCGAGCGGGTGGCGGCGCTACCCGACGACGACTTCCGCTCGCACGTGGAGCATTTCCAGGAGCCCAAGCTTTCGCGCAACCTGGCCGCGGTCGAGCGGCTGCGTCAGGTTGGCGAGAAGCACGACGCCTCGCCGGGCGCGGTGGCGGTGGCCTGGGTATTGCGCGACCCGGTCGTGAGCGGAGCCATCGTCGGCTTCCGCCGCTTCGACCAGGTGGGCGGCATCCTGCCCGCCGCGGCCGAGTTGGAGCTGACATCCGAGGAGATCGCCTTCATCGAAGGTGACAGCGCCTAGCCGGCGCGGCGCAATCAGGTCAGGTGCTTGACGAGAACGAGCCGATCTTCGCCGGGGCCGGCGAAGTTCTCGAGCACGCGATCGAGCTCGAAGCCGAGCGCCTCGTGGAAGGCGATCGAGCCGGTGTTGATCGGCGCCGTTATCAAGCTGACCCGCGAGCGTCCGTGCGCCCGCGCGGCCTCGAAGAAGGTCTCGTACAGCCTGCGCCCGATGCCCTGCCGGCGCAGCTCGGGCGCGACTCCGGCCATGTGCACGTAGGCCTCGTCGGGGTTGGTCTCGGAGAGGAAGCCGCAGAGGAAGCCCGCCAGCGCGCAGTCGGGGGTGTGGGCGATGAAGCTCGAGCCCTCGAAGTGGACGAAGAAGACGCCGGGCAGATTCCGCGTCATCTCGCGCCCGCCCCACCACTCGTTCACGAGCGGATAGACGCGACCGTAGTCGGACGGGCGAGCGTGGCGGATCTCGATTTCCATCCCAGGCAGGGTATCGCCTGGCGGGCGGTCTCCGCCAGAGCGAAGGCTCGGCCCTCAGATGGCGATCGACTGGGCTCGGCGTACCCAACGAGCTCTCTATGATCGCGTGGAGTCACGTAGGGTTGACCTCGATTTGGGAGGCGCTCGAGATCCAGCTGGAACCTACGCCGGAAAGGCCGTCGCGATCGGAGTGTTGATCGTGCTCGGCGCGCTCACGGCCTTTGCAGCGACGCTCGCGCTCTGGACCGAGCGGCAGCTTCTCGACACCACGCGCTGGAGCGAGTCCTCCTCGCGCCTGCTCGACGATCCGAGCATCCGCGGCGTCATCTCTCACGAAGTGACGGTTCGGTTGAAAAAACAGATCGAGCCGCTGAGCGACAGCAACCCACAGGTCGCGAGCGCGGTTGCAGGCCTGTCGGAGAGCGATATCGACGCTTTTCTGCGCGGGGCGCAGGCGCACGCGCTCTGGCGCCGGACGAACCGGCAGGCCCACGCCCAACTCGTGTCGGAGCTCGAGAACGACCCGCGCTAGAACGGCGTGGTGCTAGACCTGGAGCCGCTACTGACGGCGGCTGCCCGGTCGCTCGGGCTGGGGGCCCTGGTGGGCGCGGGCCAGTTCCAGGGCAGCCAGATCGTTCTGGCCCGCCCCGGCGAGCTCGCCTCGGCCCGGCGTGCGGTTGGCGTGCTGCGCCGTGCCGGCGCCTGGTTGGCGGCCGCCGCCGCGATCTTCTACCTACTCGCTCTGGCGCTCGCGCAGGGGCGGAGAGCGGCGGTGCTCGCGGCCTGCGGGCTGAGCCTGCTCGCCGTCGGAGGCGGGTTGGTCTTGCTGCGCGTTGTCGCCGGCGACGCCGTCGTCGGCGCCTACGTCCAGAACGCCTCCTATCGCTCCGCAGTGCACAGCGCCTGGTCGATCGAGACACGCCCGCTGGCCGGGATGGCCCTCGCGCTCGCTCTCGCCGGGGCGGGCCTGCTCGTCGCCGGCGTATCGGCGGTGGGGTTCGCGCGGGCACGACGTTCGGGCCGGGCCGCGAGCTAACCACCCGTCGGTGGACGGCGCTCCCCGAGCCGACG
>Ga0209745_1001327_pt1 | contig 14852 bp, 11 predicted proteins | sample BarGraNGADG00312_FD_184495 | JGI IMG/M metagenome (GOLD analysis project Ga0209745, IMG submission 184495) | Arctic peat soil microbial communities from Barrow, Alaska - Barrow Graham LP Ref core NGADG0004-312 (SPAdes) (version 2) | ecosystem: Environmental > Terrestrial > Soil > Wetlands > Peat... | reverse complement strand
TGCCCTGACCAGCCGGCATCCTTGAGTGACTTATCATTCGTTTTCTCAATAGCCCTGGTATAGTCTACCATACCAAAATGAAACAAAAATAAATTCGGGTCAATACGAAAGTTTTTTCCTCTTACCCGGTGAAACCCGGAACCCCAGGTTATGGGAGCAGTAGCAACGACGGGTTTTGTATACCTGGCTGATACATGAGCAAAGCTTCTTTGTTCCAGGAACGGACGGGTTGGATCAATCGGCAATTCCAGCTCACGGTGCTGCCCTACGTCCAGGCCCAGGGCAGAGAGGGAGGATGATGAGACCGGCCGCTGTAAATATCCGGCAAGAGACAGATGCTTATCGGGGTCAATGACCAGAAACTCATCAATATCATGAGCAATGACGATGTCATACCGGTAAAACAATACTTTGGCCAGGTATGATATAATTTTGGATCTGTTTCGGTCTCCCCGTTCCCTGCCAAGACTTTGGTGAGGCAGTCTGATCACATTGATCTTTTCATGCTCCCCGGGGAGAGGCTGATCATGGCCGTCAAGTATAAGAAACAGGTTTTCATAACCAAATTGTGCCCCGTAGTAATTTATCCACTTTGGAATAAAAAACTCATCCTTCCGGACCATTGATATTACACCAATTCTTTTTGTACTGTCATTGGCCATTAGTCTGTCATCCTTCCTGTAATCAAAGATTAAAAATATGAAATAAAAGGAATACTTTTATAACAAAAAATGCCGGCTGATCCTATTTCACAAAGCCCCTGTCCTCTTGATGCTGTAATTCTATGGGTTGATGGCAACGATCCCCGTCTGGCAGAAAAAAGAAATATTTACCTTAAAGAAACAGGGAGCCTAAGCCATCCCGGAACAAAGCCCACTTTCTTTGCTTCAGTCAATGAAATAAGGTATTGCGTTTTGTCGATCCTGACTTTTGCCCCTTTCGTAAGAAATATATTTATTGTTACCGATGGTCAGGATCCTGATCTTTATGAAGAAATAAAAACCTTTTTCCCGGAAAAATCAGGCACCCTGAGAATTGTGGATCATAAAGAAATATTCAGGGGATACGAGAGGTATCTGCCGACATTCAACAGTACTTCCATAGAGACAATGATATGGAGAATAAAGGATCTCTCCGATAATTTCATTTATTTTAACGATGATATTTTTCTGATCAGAGAGCACAAGCCCGGGGAATGGTTCAGAAATGACAGACCTGTCCTGCGCGGAAAATGGCGACTGGCCCCATACAGGAAAATACTTGACAATTATATTAAAATTGCATTTAACAGGTATTTGCGCAATAACCCTGACTACCAGCCGAAGCTTTCATTTTATTTACGTCAGTGGAATGCGGCATCTTTGCTTGGTATGAAGACAAGGTATTTTTTTCATTGCCACACACCTCACCCACTGAATCGTATAAGATTAGAGAATTTCTACGCTAAAAATAACATCTTGCTGGAAAAAAACATTTCGGACCGCTTCCGGAATCCAAACCAATATATTATGATAGCATTAGCCAATTATCTGGAGATAATGGACGGCAACAGGCAATTTGAAAAACTCAATCTGGGCTATTTGCATCCTTACTATTCAAAAAGACGTTTGGAAAGAAGGATCCGGCATTGTGAAAATGATCCCGATATTAAATCTATATGTGCTCAGAGCCTTGATGTTTTCGGCAGGGAGGTACAGGAGAAAATATTTGGCTGGATGAACAGAATTTTAGGCCTTGAAAAAAAATAGGCTTAATGTGCGATGCTTTATGTGTTTTTATGATATAACATGCCAATAATGACAGATACCTCACCTGAAAGCAACCACCCAATTGATGCAGTAATTTCCTGGGTTGACGGCAGCGATCCGCGATTGGCTGAAAAAAGGAATCTCTATCTTAAAGGCACAACCGGCAGCAATCATCCCGGTGCGCACCCAACCCGTTTTGCCTCGGTAAATGAAATCAGGTACAGTGTTCTGTCTATTTTCAGGTTTGCTCCGTTTGTGAGAAACATTTTTATCGTCACTGATGGCCAGGATCCTAACCTGTATGAAGACATCAAAACAATGTTCCCGGAAAGGCTGAGCTCATTAAAAATTGTAGATCACAAAGAAATTTTTGAGGGATTTGAGAAATATTTACCGACATTCAACAGCATATCAATAGGCAATATGATCTGGAGGATCAGGGGCCTTTCTGATAACTTCGTGTATTTTAATGATGATTCATTTCTTGTCAGGAATATCCGGCCTGAAGATTTTTTCATTAATAACAGCCCTGTCTTGAGGGGGAGATGGGTACCGGCACCATTACCCAGGATCTTCTGGAACAATATCAGAAAAACCGTAAATAAATACCTGCTGAACAACACAACCTTTCAGCCGGCAGCTTCTTTTCATATGGGCCAATGGAACTCTGCGTCACTGCTTGGGTTCAAATGCAGGTATTTCACAAACAGTCACACGCCGCATACCGTCAACCGGAAAATAATCGAAGATTTTTTCAGTCATAACAAAAAGTCTTTTGAACAAAATATTTCTTTCCGGTTTCGGAATTATTCCCAGTTCACTTTCATCTCGCTTTCAAATCATCTACAGATCCGGAATGGCAACAGTCAAATTGCCTCTCCCGATTTAGCATATCTGAAGCCCTATAACCGTCCGGATGATTATATAGACAGGAAAATCAAACTATGCGAAAGCAATCCCGGCATTAAATTCATGTGCGTTCAGAGCTTGGAAATGTGCAGAAAAGAAGATCAGGAAAAGGTACTCGGATGGATGGATAAAATCCTTACAAATCTTTCTGGTAGATCCTGAACTTTTTGACTACCAGGCATCCTATCCTTTCATATTCACCTCTCATTTTGAGGTTGTCTTCAAGGACCAGATGACTGTCGATACTGACCATATTTCTTTCGATGCCCTCCTGGAGGATCTTGGCTCCCATCAGGATGTCGATACCCTTGCCGCGAAATTCTTTTTTCACTCCGCCAAGCACCATAAGCAGTTTCTTTGATCTTTTTAATTCACGAAGAACCCTGATTATGCCAAACGGGAGCAACCTTCCCCTGCAGGCTTTTATTCCTGCACTCAAATCAGGCATGGCGATAACAAACCCGATAACGTGTCCGTCTTTTTCAGCCACTTTTACAAAAACCGGATCAATGATGAGAAGGTACCGTGCAGCAAATTCCTTCTTTTCCTTGTCATTAAGCGGCACAAATCCATATATCTCGGCGAATGTTTCATTCATCAGTTCAAGAATTCGCAGGATATATGACCTGAGTTCCCTTTTGTTGGCAAACTCGGTAATTTTATATTCTTCTGACCTTTTAATTTTATTAAGCACTCTTTCATATACAACCGGAAATTCCTTCGGCATATCACCCAGGTAATCCACCAGATCAACCTTTTTTGCATATCCCTCATTTTCAATCAGGTTGACCATATACGGAGAATTGTTGGCACTGGTCATGAACTGAGGATATTCAAATCCCTCTGTCTGGAATCCCTGCGGATCCTTATCTGAGAATCCAAGCGGACCCACGATTTTGATCATCCCGTTCTGTCTGACCCATTCTTCAACTCTGCTAATGAGAGCATGAAACACCTCCTGATCGTTATAACACTCCATGAAACAGAATCTGCCATGCTGCTCATTGTGAATGGTGTTATATCTTCTGTTGATCAGTCCCATGATTCTGCCAACCGGCTTATTGTTTTTATAAGCCACCAGAATCAGGGCGTCAGCGTATTTGAATGATTTGTTCTTCTTTTTATTGTATAAAACCCGTTCGTCCATATATATGGGCGGAAGCCACTCCGGCTCGTTCCTGTGGACTTTTTCAGGCAGATAGATAAAATCCCGGAGATCATTGCGGGAAAGAACTTCTTTTATGACTACTTCTCCCATATTGCGCATTTTGGCAGGTGACAAAGATAACCTATGATTTGTCTTTAATCTCTTTTTTATCAATCTCATCAGCGACACGCAACAAGTTCCTTGTATCTCCAATATTGACAAAAAACAGAATTATAACAACAACGCTTGCAGAATACTTAAGAGAGCCGGGCAGAAGAACTTCAGCCACCATACTTGCCCCTATACCAATCCTTACTTCTGTGGGACCGAATATACCGGAATCGATTGAATACATTCCCGTGATCCTGTATCTCATCAGGGCAATAATCATTTCCCATCCGTACATGACAACGAAACCAAAACCGAAAAGCTCCCAGATTCCTTCGGCATAAATAATATAGCCATAGCCTATAATGATTATGCTTATCCAGTCAATTGTAATATCAAGCGCAAAGCCATAATTCTTCCTGGGTTTATTCCGGAAATAGGCAAGTCTGCCATCCAGGGAATCGCCAAACCAGCTTATAATAAAGCCGAGGAGGCCAAGTAAAAGATACGTTTTGCTAAAATAAGCTGCCAGTATGAAGCTTGCAGCAACTATAATATTCCCGAAAAAGCCGATACCCGTCAGGATATTTGACGTAATAAACCGGGGCATGTGCTGAACCAGATAAGCTATAGCCTCCTGTTCATATTTTCTCAGCAGGTTTGTCCTTGCTCTGTCCTTGAAAACAGATTTTATTACCTCTTTTTTTCTCAGTGCCCTTATTGTTTTTTCATGAATCTTATCCTTCATAATTTCATCAAGACTTATTCATTCCAAGATTAAGCATTTTTCTTGGTATATATGAGTCGGGCACTGGCATTTCATAGACTGATTTCCGTAAAAAAGACTCCAGGGCAGCAATGTCAGTAAATTGCTTCTGCTCCTCAACGGAGATGATGTTTCCGATCCCCATACGAAGCTCCCGGTCTCTTTTATTAAACACTTCGTACGGCAGTCTTAGCGCCCGGATTCTCCAGTTAATAAGACCCAGAAAGTAAAAGAATGAGGAGTTTCTGTCAAAAAAGCGCATTGGCAGGATCGGGACTTTTACTGAACGAATCAAATGAAGAATGCCTTGCTGCCATTGGCGGTCTCTTATGCATAGGCCTCTCAGACTGAAATCCGAAACGGCACCGGAAGGGAAAAATCCTGCCGGATGGCCATTATGTAAATGTTCCAGTATTTCACGTATACCCCTGATGCTCGTACCGGTCAAGCCGTCTTTTTTATTGCCCGCCGGCGTGACAGAAATCAAATTATCCTCCAGTGTTTTTACCAGAGATATCATTTTATTGACCATGAATTTGTAATCGGCTCGTATTGAGGCTATCAGATCTATTGATATAATTCCGTCAAGTCCGCCATAAGGATGATTTGATACAGTGATAAATGGTCCCTTGGGCAACAGTTTTAATCGTTCTGCATTGCCAACAACATATTTTACGCCCAGGTCATTCAACAGTCTTGACGTGAATTCAGTCCCTGTGCAGGCACCTGAATTATCATATACCTGGTTTACTCTGTCAATTGCCAGTAAATGCATGATAAATTCAGCACGGCGATGTCCTCTTTCTCCTCTGAACAGAGGAGAAAGAACCTCAAAGTCCTTTGCCTTGATTACCTTCATAGCAGATTTCAAAAATAACAATATTCTATAGCCCAACCCAGATAACAACTTTCAAATAAAAAGGAATAATTTGGTGTCGGATTTCATTTCTGAACCCTTTGCCTCAGAATAAAGGTAAATACAAAATCGTATTAAATTATGAAAAGTTTAAAATACAGACAGATAGAACCCGCTTCCATTGAGGGCAACCTGATAAAAAAGATAGCTTCTGACTGGATGCTTGTTACCGCAGGTGATAAGCAGAAATTCAACACCATGACAGCCAACTGGGGCGGCATGGGTTACCTGTGGAACAAGCCGGTTGTATTTGTTTTTGTCCGTCCGGAAAGGTATACATATCAATTTATGGAAAGCTCCGACGGATTTACTCTTTCCTTTTTCGACGAAACCTGCCGGGACGCACTTAATTTATGCGGATCAAAGAGCGGGAGGGATTGTGATAAGGTTGCTGAGGCAGGATTAACGCCGCATTTCACGGAGCTTGGCTTGCCGTCATTCAGAGAGGCCAGGCTGGTACTTGAGTGCCACAAACTCTATGCTTATACCCTCAACAGGAATGATTTCATTGACGGTGACCCTGTCAGAATCCACTACAGCACCAAGGGGGGCTTTCATAAAATGTACATCGCTGAGATTGCCCGTGTATGGGCAAAATAAGCGCCCGGAATCTGGCAACCGCACCACAACTCACATAATTGAAATAAAACATATTAGCTATGAAACACCTGGTAATATTTACTGTGATTATGGCAACCGCGTGCTCTTCTCCGTCGGGAAAGAATACGGTAAAACAGAAGGCCCGCATCATCCAGACAGAGCTCGAATTTGCGAAGATGGCTGATGAAGCCGGCGTTGCTGCCGCATTCTATAAGTATGCATCAGACAGCGCCGTGATCGGACGCGGAGGAAAGATCATCAAAGGTCGTGAGGCTATCAGGGATTATTATGAAAAAAACCTTACGCCGGGCACTAAACTTCAATGGGCCCCTGATTTTGTTGATGTATCTGGTGATCTTGGCTATACCTGGGGTAAATACACACACTCTGTTCCTGACAGCACCGGAAACATGACCGAATCTCACGGCGTTTTTCATACAGTTTGGAAGCGACAGCCTGACGGATCGTGGCGGTTTGTGTGGGACTGACTTGTTTTATTTCTGAAGTGAATACAGGTATTTTATCTCTTCCGGCCAAAGTGCTTCTTCCGGCGTCTCAAGGATCAGCGGCATATCATCAAAGCGGGCGTCGTTCATTATAAGGCTGAAAACCTCATCTTTGAGCTCACCCCTGTGAAGGTTGTCATGACGGTCCACCCTTGTACCGAGGGCTTTTTTGGATTCATTGAGATGCATACCTTTCAGGTACTTAAATCCAACTACCCTCTCAAACTCGGAAAAGACTTTCTTAAACCCTTCTGCATTTGACAGGTCATAGCCCGATGCGAAAGCATGGCAGGTGTCAATGCAGACTCCTACCCTGCTCCTGTCATTAACTCTGTCAATAATATATTTAAGATGTTCGAACCTGTAGCCAAGATTAGTACCCTGTCCGGCTGTGTTTTCAATCACTGCAGTGACCCCTGCTGTCTTTGAAAGAGCGATGTTTACGGATTCGGCTATAAGATCAAGACTCTGTTCTTCAGTTATTTTCCCGAGGTGGCTGCCGGGATGGAAATTAAACCTGTCAAGCCCGAGTAGCTCGCATCGTTTCATCTCATCATTGAATGAATATCTGGACCTGCCAAGCCCCTCCGGGTCAGGATTTCCCAGGTTAATCAGATAACTGTCATGCGGGAGGATCTGTAAAGGTTTATATCCCAGTTTTTCGCAGTTAATCCGGAAGGCCTCTATGCTTTTTTTTGACAGCGGCGGAGCGACCCATTGGCGCTGGTTCTTTGTGAAAAAGGCAAAGGCCTTTGCCCCTATTTCATGTGCATTCAAAGGAGAATTTTCAACTCCGCCCGAGGCGCTTATATGTGCTCCAACATATTTCATTCTACTCAGGTTTTACTTTCTGTCAATAAGTGGTTTTTCATAGACAAAGATATCAGTGAAACCCAGTCCTGCAAGCTCAGGATAATAAGGATATGTCTCCTCGCGGGTATAGAACCCCGGGATAATAACCTTGTAGCTTCCCCATTCCTGTACGATTTCAACCGGACGTTTCAGTTTACTCTCAATCTTTCGCTTCGCCTTTTCTGCCTGCGACAGCTTGTAAAAACTTCCTGCTTGTAAAATGAATATCGGCTCCGGTGGCGGTATTTCTTCGATTTTTACCTCAGGTTCTGCGGGCTGCTCAGGTACGATCTCCTGCTTCTCTTCAGGAAGTTCAGGCACTTCAACCTGTACCGGTTGTTCAGGCTGAACCTGTATGTTCTTTGTAACCGGCACCAGCCCTGTCTCTGTCTCGTGTATCACCAGGATGTCTGTAAACCCATGCTTCTTTAGTAACGGAATGAAATCCCTTACCTCATTCGTGTCAGCGAAGCCGGTGATCTGTACTTTATAGACACCTTCCTCCTGCCTTATGGTAACCAGTTTCTCTGAGGCAGCCAATAGCCTGTCCGTCATTGATGTTGTCTCCTCTTCGCTGTTAAATGCCCCCAGCTGAACGGTTGTACCCGAGATGATGACGGGGATTTTCTTTGCCTCAATGGTCTCTTTCACCAGCGCCAGGGAATCCTCCCGTGCCTTTGTGATCCAGTCACTCCTGACGGCCTTGTTGGTGATAACCCAGATCTCTGTAATGCCCTGTCCATTTATAACCGGAATATATCTATTAAGTTCTTCGCGGTCAACAAAGCCTGTTATACGAACCTTCCAGAAACCATCCTCTTCAAATAGCTCAACATTCTTATCCAGGACTGCCTCAACCTTTTTCTTCATGATTTCAGCATACAGCTTGTTTTTAAAGGCCCCGAACTGAACGGCGAAATAATCTTCAGTGATCGTTACAAGCTCCCGGGTCACCTCATGAACAATAAGGTATGACGTGTCTCTTTTGACTGCAGGAACGGCCGCGACAGGTTCTGCGATACTGTCATGATGAACGGCGGTCTTTCTGACCGTGAAGTCCAAGCCCTCAACGTAGTCTCCTTCAATATTGGCCATAATATTGAAAACCAGAGAGTCGGGCGAGGGGGTCATTTTAAGTTTTCTCAACTGTACAGTGTCTATACGTACATGATAGGCACCAGGAGCCAGTCCGAAGTAACTGAAATAGCCGTTCTCTTCAGTCAGCGCCCTGCCGGCAAGAGCATTGGCGCTGTTATAGAAATTCACGATAATGCGGCTGAGGCCTGACTTCACCCCGTTATCTTCAAGGTTCACCGTACCGGCTGCCTCTCCCTTGATCTGCACCGGTATCTCTATCAGCTTCAGCATGTTTGCATCAGTTATAACTGCAATGGTTTTTTTGTCAATCCTCCACGAGATATTGTCAAAACTGCCCTCGTCAAGTTCGAGGAAGTATTTCACGTAAGGCTCTAAACCGAGGATATGTATGATGGTGTCTTTTTCGCTTCTCTCAATCCTTCCGCCGTTTGCACGGACGTTCAATCCGTTTGCTTTAGGCTCTCCGGCATCACGAATGCCGTTGGCGTTAAGGTCGAGGAATGCCACAATTGATATGCCGCCTCTGCCAACATTGGTTCGGTTATCAGCCTTATGATAATCTGTTTTCCCGTCATTGATGAGACTGCCCCTGGCATACTGAACAAATGTTGTCTGTTTATTGCTTTGCCTTACCGAAGCTCCGGTCTGAGCGAACGAGAAATCATAACGTAGTCCCACCTCGCCTAACCTGAGTTTGCTATCGAAGTACTGCTCATAAGATACATTCATGTACCCTTTTTCAAAAATGCGCTTCTCGAGACTGACCTTGCCGGAAAGAAACTCATGCCCTGTATAGGTGTACTGGACCTGAGGCAAAAGCACAAATCCCGCCGGCAGTCGCACCCCCAGCGACAGGTTGCTGTACACGTTCGGGCTGAAATGTTCTGTGAAAATGCCAAATGTAGTCAGGTTGGCGTTTACTCCAAGAACCGATCCTGTAAGTAACCACTCTGCAGTAGAATATTTGGATCCCGGAAAAATGATCTGATTATAAGAAAGCCTTGAATAGGCTGAAAATTTCTTTATCCTTATAGGAAGAGAGAGAGCTGCCTTTCGTTGCTCAAGGTAATTATATGATATGGCTGTTTGATTTCTGTCAAAATATGTATAATCGAGATCCAACTGAATATTTGAAGGAAGGCGGTACGTCAGGGTCCCCTTTGCCCTCACTCCGTATGTGTACTCTCCTGACAGAATGAGATTATTGGTAATCCTTAGTGAAGCATCCAAAAAAGGCATAAGCGGACCGGAAGTTACTGAGGAAAGATATTCGGCACCTCCTCCAACAGTGAGAAACCGGGTTGCCCCGTAGCTTACGCTTGCCCTCGAAAATCGGCTCCACTGTCTATCCTCCACGACACCGGCACTTACAGTATATTCAAATTCCTTATGAGGCAGGAAATTATAAGGGATACTTATGTTCTGTTCCCGCGTCCGCTCCTCCCCCCATGGGCCATAAAATCTGAGCTTGACTTGTGTGTTGCCGTATACGATAGGTACTTCGAAGGTGAAAAATCCTGAGGCATCAGCTTTAACATAGTCAACAAGAACATTGTTTACATAAAGCTCTACGATCCAATTGGGCTCGGTTTTATCCGTAAGTGTGTAACTTCCGAAAGAGCGCCTGAATGTAGTAGGCGCACTGGTGAGCTGAATGCCTATTACCGGACTGTAAATGGATGCTGTCGCCCGGGTGGCTATCTTTCCGGCCATGATCTGCCTGAGGAATGTGCGGTCATTGTTTACATGACGCCACAGGTAGTCCTGTTGCTTTTCGGAAAAGGGGCTCCCCGAATAATAATTAAAAGATGCCATGGCTTCGCCTCCTGCAATTACCGCCCCAAGAGCAAGATTGAGGCGTCCCTCTGACAGCCCGCGATTTTGCTCACTGGCATAAACAGTCCAGTCGGCCATGCCAAACCGGAATCCCGGATAGGTTCTTCCGACCGTTGTGTCAACCTGCATCTCTCCCTTAAGGCGGGTCATGTTCTTCCTCATTTCCTCCTGACGCATCTCGCGTATCCCGGGTAGTTCAAGCTTGGTATCAATGGTTACGGTAAGATCGCGGAAGCTGAAATTGCAGTTGAATCCGAATATCTTCCCAAAATAGCTCGATTTCAGGTAAAGGTTAGTCTCTGAACGCACCAGGTCTCCTTCTTCAAGTTCATAGGTCTTCCCGGAATAGATAATCCGGTTATTCTGCCTGTCAATGGTGTATGTGGCCTCGGGCTGAATAAAGAAACCGGTGATCAGGTCGAGATTTTCTGAAGGAACATTCCTGATTTTAAGGAAGTCAAACAGGTCAGTAACGGGCAGGTAAATCTCTTCATTCTTTATCGCTGCATCAATTTCCCCGATGCCGATATAAGGTATTTTGATATAAACAGAGATCTCATCGTACTGCGGCTCCACCTGGCCAGCAAGAGGCAAGGCAGGATGCAGGGCAATCAGAAAAAGCAGGTACAGGTAATATCTCCACTGAACAAAAAGCATACTTCCTGAATGCGAGTTTCTGAAGTATGCCTTTCTTTTTGTCATTTTAATTTTTCTTCAGTTTTCGGGTTGGTCATTCCTGAATACATGTTACACTGAAGGTTCCTGTGTACTGCCCGGGTGGATTCATTCCAACAGGACCTATGGTGAGTGTGCCTCCGACCAGAAGGGTGGTTTGTTGCTGCCATGGTACTGTGGTAACAAAAGGCGACACCGGTAGCGTGCCGCCGACATTGAGTGTCAGTGTACCCCCTCCGCCGCGCACCAACGTTACAGGAGAAGTGATCATAAGTGAGATTACATTACCCGGATTTGCTCTTATATAAAACACGGCCGACGAGTATGAATAACCAAGGTTAAGAAGTACAACGTCACCTGTTGACGTTCTTATGCCGCCGGGGCTGATTGTCACTGTGCCTCCGCCTATCCCAGGCGTGAGTGCACCGAAAGCGAGGGGGAATGAATTATCTGCAGTCAGAATAATAGGCCGTGGCGGATTTGGCTGTGCATTTACGCTGGTGACAAAGCCGCATAAAACAGCAGCTGTAATGATAAAAATTATCCTTTTTCTAAAGACCCGCATCAAATGTTCAGCCTTCATCACATTCCAATAATTAATTTTACTGTACGTTGCAGTTTACCTGTAGAATACCTGATAATATACATTCCCCGTTTCACGCTTACAACAAGATCATAGCGGCCCGTCTCATAAACCTTTTTAGCAAAAACTAGCCGTCCGCTGAGATCATACACTGTTATCAGTCCGTCATTACCGTCTATCGTCCATACAGTAGCCTTCACCAGCCCGCCTGCATAATAGGCGGTAAAGATATCCGGGGAAACGCCAGGGGTAATAATACCGGTTGTGGCTTTCTGGAACGCCAGTAAAAATCTGCTATCGTAATCCCCGGCCGAAAGTGTGACCTTATATTCTCCGGACGGAAGAAGATCTGTGTTGGTGCCGGTAAGGGCATCACGGAAATAAATATTCATACCCGGAGGCATCATCTTCAGGTCAGCCAATTTAAAGCGGACTTCACCGTCCCTGTGTATTTTCAGCCCAAGTGGGACGTACAGTAAGGAGTCTGCCAGATTGGGCAATGCATTGATTGAGAGCCTGACATCGCCAGGCAGAACCGAATAAAAGTTGGTCACCATCAGGTCGGTGTTCATCAGCTTCAGTGCGTCGTATTCCCCGTCAAAGGTGTTTTCCGCAGCTGCGTCAAAATAAACCACAAGGGGATCGGCCGAGGCGTTGTCATCGGTAAATGCTGCCGTGGCCCTGAGAAGAAAATGGTCCGAGGCGTTTGCCGACTTGAGGAAGGGATGGGTCAGATCATTTACCCTGACATTGTTATTCACTCCAATCGTACCTGTCACCGGGAAAGTTCCGTCTGAGACATGTACAAAGAAGCCCTGCATCGATGGAATTATGTTGGTCGCTGCCCCGTCGCTTGACTCGCCGTTAACGTAAGTGCTGTATGTGCCGCCATACTGGTCTGTGTCACTGGCTTTGAAGTAATATAATGCATCGTCAATGTTTGGTTTTGTCCACCCTCCTGCGTCCCAATTCACAGGCGAAGGATAAGGATTACCGACAAGGTTGAATCCTTCGGTAAAAAGGCTGTCATGATTAAACAGAGTGACAGATAAGCTTCCGTCACTGACCAGCCCGGTTACATCGACTGTCTTTGGTGCGGTCAGTTCGCCGAAGTTAACTGCATAACCCTCCAGGGGGTTCAGTGGATTTCCGCTGTTCGTCCAGTTTATCCAGCCGGAGGCGCCACTGTTTTCATTAAACCTGTAAAATAAAGGAAATGCATATGTAAGATCCATGTCGTCGCCAAACTCACCTACCGTGGCCGCCTGGAACGGCGAGCTGAAATATTTGTATCCGAATCCTGATGACAGATAACGCTGCATCGTTACATTGCCGGTAACATTACCGGCACCGGAGCCGTCAATGAGTGCCGTTTGCAATGCATCCGAAACAAGTATTAGATTGCCGTCTGATACCAGACTTCCATTTTGCACCAGCACCACGCCGCTGACATTCAGCGGACCCTGAAGTGTAACTCCCGCATTGTTATTTACAGTTAAATTCTTAACTGTGTTACCGGTGAATATATTGTTCCCCACGCTCTGGGCAGAAGATCCGGCAAATTCCACGGTGCCGTCAGATGCATCAAGCCCGCCATTGCTTGTGACCGAACCGTAAATCATTAAAGTACCTGATGCTACAGTAAGAGACGATCCGTTTTCAATTGTAATATCCCTTGCCTCTGCAGTAGTCCCGCTGTTTATGACAGGATCATTGACAACATCAGGTATTTGAACATGTGAGGTACTATAAGGAACAAATCCGCAAGACCAGTTTCCCGTAACAGTCCAGTCGGTCCCGGATGTTCCTGTCCAGATCAGGTCGGAAATTGTTAATGGACTCGTTGCTGTTGCGATGCTGCAGCCACCTGATGCAACTATTGTATTTGTTACTGTATAACTGCCCGGTATGCTGGCAGCAAGATTTACCTGTCCGGTTGCCGTGCTTACAAAGACAAGACCGGCTGTGGATGAAAATATCCCCGCTGTGCCACCGCCACTAAATGTCGGGAGCGGATTTGCTGCATTCTGGCAGTATGGAGTGCCGGCATAACTAAAAGTGGCAACGGGAAAAGGAGTGACGGTAATGTTCACGGTTCTGGGGGCACTTGTTCCACAGGCATTTGTTGCTATCACGCTTAAAGTGCCACTTGTAGCAGTTAGGTCGAAATCGACCGTTACTGAATTACCTGTTCCATTTATTGTATGACCCGTCCCGCTATAGGACCAGTTATAAGTATTTCCGGAAACATTCGGAACTGTATATACATTCCCCGTAGAACTCTGACATACCGGGGTAGGAGCCGAAGTAAAGTACCCTGGTGTTGAGGCCACTACCGGAAAAGAAATATTAACTTCGTCGGCTGATGTACACGACACATTGCTAATTGTCCAACGTAATGTGTAACTCTCATCAAGTACACCGGTAAAGACACTATTGTATTGTGTACTGTTAATAAAAGTTCCTCCTGATCCACTTACTGTAGTCCACTGACCAAAGTAGGGTGCAGGATTGGTACCGGTAAGAATCGTCCCGGAAATACCGCAAAGAGATTGATCTGGGCCAGCATCGGCTGTCGGCGGATCAGCATAAACATTTACTACAGTACTGTTTACTACCCCGTTATTAAGGCCGTTGTTGTAGGTGAAGGCTGTCAGCTTATAAGCTCCGGGTACAGGTGTGGGAAGTGTATATGGTAATGATGTAATATTTACTACCGGTTGAGTCACATGGTTGATGGTATAGGTAAGTGTGTAATTTAAATTTATAGGATTATAAGATGTGAAGCTGACAGGAAGACCAGCTGAAACACATGCAGGTGATGATGAAGAGAACGAAGCCCTTGGGATTACCGGAGTGACGCTTGCCGTTGTAAAATTCACAAGAGTTGTGGATATGTCTATCTTGTTTGCGGTTACAACTTCACCGTTATTATTATCTCCGGAAGCGTGTGATTGAAGTTCATGCCAGGAACCTGAGATATATTCTGCAACCCGCATGTCTTGTAAACCATGCTGCGTCATCAGAGGAGTCAGGTCGCTCATTGGATCCCAGCCAATTGTTATTTTTGCTTTTGATGCAGTATTTGTCGATACACCCCAGTATTCA
>Ga0209745_1001326_pt1 | contig 14864 bp, 11 predicted proteins | sample BarGraNGADG00312_FD_184495 | JGI IMG/M metagenome (GOLD analysis project Ga0209745, IMG submission 184495) | Arctic peat soil microbial communities from Barrow, Alaska - Barrow Graham LP Ref core NGADG0004-312 (SPAdes) (version 2) | ecosystem: Environmental > Terrestrial > Soil > Wetlands > Peat... | reverse complement strand
GGGCAATAAGGGCGAAACAAAATAATATGAACAAGACCAAAAAATCTTACATCTATGCCGGTTTGGCAATCCTGTTCTGGTCAACAGTTCCCACAGCATTTAAGATAAGTCTTAATGAGCTGGAAATTCTGCCGATGCTGACAATTGCCTCAGTTACATCAGCTGCGGTTCTGTTAATTGTAATACTGGCACAGAAAAAGACTTACCTTATCAGAGAATCTACAGGAAAAGAATTATTGAACTCGGCAATACTGGGATTCATTAATCCATTTATCTATTATATCATTCTCCTGAAAGCCTACCAACTGCTCCCGGCACAGGTTGCACAGCCTTTGAATATGATCTGGCCAATTATCCTGGTTTTCCTTTCTGTCCCGCTCCTTGGACAAAAAATTGAAAGGAAAAGCTTTATTGCTCTTTTTATCAGTTTTGCCGGCGTATATATTATCTCTTCCCAGGGAAAGCTTTTTAAACCTGTTCATTCGGATCTGACCGGAGTTCTTCTGGCCACAGGCAGTTCAATTTTCTGGGCATTCTATTTTATTCTTAATGTCAGAGATAAAAGGGATGAAGCGATAAAGCTCTTTCTTAGTTTTTTGTTTGGTTCCGCTTATCTTATAATTACTATGATTATTACCGGGAAATGGCAGACAGTAATTGGATTACGGGGCGCCGCTGCATCGGTCTATATCGGATTATTTGAGATGGGAATTACGTTTCTGTTCTGGCTGAAAGCTCTGCAAATGGCATCCACAACTGATAAGGTCAGCAACCTGGTTTACTTTGCCCCGTTTATTTCTCTTATATTTGTACACTTTATTCTTCATGAATCCGTTTACTATACTACTCCGGCAGGTTTATTGCTTATCATTGCAGGAATATTGATCCAGAACAGGAAACCCACCGGAAAATAAATAATAATCTTTGTATTAATGGTTTAAGAAAAATTTAAAAAGATGAAAATGAAAAAGTTGGTTTTCTTGCCTTTAATTTTTATGGCGCTGTTTGTTTCGTGTAATAAAAACGATATCCCACCCACTGATACCCTGATTAATGCTACGGCAAGAGATAGCTTTTATAAGATTATGACGGTTGATAAATGGTATCTGTGGTATGATAGTATCCCGGCTGTAAATAAGGAAGATTATCCTGATCCATATAAGCTTCTTGAGGCACTGCGATATAAACCCCGTGATCGATGGAGTTATATTCTTACTGCTGAAGAGTACAACGCCCAGATGACCGGGACATTCGTCGGCCACGGCGTCAGAATTGGCTTTGACGGCACAAATGCCCGCATTGCAAGGATTTATTCAAAATCACCGCTGTACGAGCTGGGAGTTCGCAGGGGATGGATTGTTAAATCAATAAATAACACTGCCCTCGCTCCCATACTTCAATTAAATGACGGTGGTGCAGCCTATTCAACTCTGATTCAGCCATCAAAGGCCGGTGTAATTAATTCATTCGTTTTCACTAAGCCCGATGGCACTGACCTTTCAGTATCTTCTACAAAAGCCAGCTTCACAATGAACACCGTCTTGCTGGCAGACACTCTGATGCTTTCTTCCGGGGTGGCAGGTCATCTGGTATTTGATTCATTTTTCAATCCTGCTCCCACCGAACTGGCGACAGCTTTTGCCTATTTTCAGTCAATGGGCATAAAAGATCTGATACTCGATCTGAGATATAATTCGGGCGGCAACCTTGATATTGCACAAACACTCGCAAGCTATATTGCCGGAAACTCCCGACAGGGAATTACTTTTGCCAAACTCTCATATAATAATATGCACCAGATCAAAAATATAACCATGCCCTTCATAAATATAGCTAATTCACTCAATCTTACAACATCAAGGCTTGTTGTTATCACAACCCGGTCAACAGCCTCGGCAAGCGAAGATGTAATTAACAGCCTTAAACCATTTTTTAATGTGGTTACAATCGGAGAAACTACAAATGGTAAGCCTACAGGAATGAATGTATGGAATTTTGAAAATACATATTACGTGTTTCCTGTTACATTTAAGGTTGTCAATTCTCAGGAACAGGGTGATTTTTTTGCCGGGTTTGCTCCAAATAAAACCGTAACTGATGATATTACCCGCGATTTTAAAGACCGACAGGAACTATGTCTGAAAGAAGCAATTCACTATCTTGAAACCGGTTCAGTATCCATCGCAAAAAGTCTTGGATCGCCTGTACGTTATAATCAGTATTCTGAGAAACCGGAATGGATGAATAATGCAATTATAATGTCGAAATAATTGGGGAATTTAATAATGTTTATTTTGTATTTTTTGATTATGTAAATTATAAACCCCCTACCCAGCCTTCCCTCAGGGGGGAAGGGGTAACCTGGCATCCTTTCCCCCCTGCCTACCGGCAGGCAGGCTTGGGGGAAATAAGAAAGGGGGTATTAATCACATAATAAGACTTTTATAAACATAGACAAGCCTTTGAAACCTAAACAAACTGAAAGGATAATTCTTGGAATTGATCCGGGCACAAGTATTACAGGGTATGGTGTAATAAAAACAGTTGGTACGGTTCCTGAACTGATTACTATCGGCTCAATCGATCTTTCAAAATACGAAGATCATTATCTCAAGCTTAAGCATATATTCGAAAGAACTATCGCCATTATCGATGAATATCATCCCGATGAACTGGCAATTGAAGCCCCCTTTTATGGTAAAAATGTTCAGTCGATGCTGAAGCTGGGACGGGCACAGGGAGCGGCTATTGCAGCAGCGCTGACAAGGTCATTACCTATCTTCGAATATGCTCCGAGAAAAATAAAAATGTCAATTACCGGTCAGGGGGCTGCATCAAAAGAACAGGTGGCAGCAATGTTGGTGAATATATTAAAGTTCAGTCTCACAGATATAAAGCTTGATGCAACAGATGGTCTGGCAGCTGCGCTTTGCCATTTTTACCAGACAAATAATCCGGTTCAGGAAAAAGCCTTCAATAGCTGGAAAGATTTTATAAGTAAAAACCCCAAACGAGTGAAATAGGAAAAGTCTTATTAAACTACAGCGAAGGCTAATGCAACAACACTGACTTTAACCCCTTCAACTTTAAGGAGTTCATTCGTACACGATTCTATTGTCGACCCGGTAGTTATTACATCGTCAATAAGCAAAATATGCTGACCTTTTAAATTTTCAGAATCTGTAACCATGAAAATACCCTCAACATTTGTCCATCTTTCATACCTCGATCGCTTTGTCTGAGTGTCTGAGACTGTAACTCTGACAAGAGAATCAGTATCAACAGGTACCCCGGTAACATCAGAAAGTCCTGATGAAATTATATCGCACTGATTAAAACCACGGGATCGTTTCTTTGAAGGATGAAGCGGAACGGGAATAATAAGATCGACGTCATCCATAAATCCGGAAGACTTGAGAGATAACCCATATATTCTTCCCAATTCGAATCCTACTTCCGTTACCCCTTTATATTTAAGATTATGAATAAGATTCCTGATTCTGCTTCCTCTGTTATAAAATGAGAAAGCAGCAGCTTTTTCAATCAAACATCTTCCCCAGAACAACTGAGCAACGGGGTTCGCTTCTTCCATATGGTAGTTGGTTCGCGGAATAAGTACATAGCATTCGGTACAAATAAGTTTTTCATTCCTGAGCAAGTGATTTCCACATGCATAGCAAAGCCGGGGAAAAAGGAGACTGATAAAATCGTCCCACAAATCGATAAAGTAATTCATGCAGCGAATTCTTTTTTCTTCTAAAGCATAACCTTACTGCTGATTTTAGCAGCAGTCTCCTTAAATTCCTCAGAAGAGAATTTTAGCTTTGGATTCCTGAAATTTACATCTTCCATAGAATCCATCGGAACCAGGTGGATATGAGCATGAGGCACTTCAAGTCCAAGTATTGCTACGCCGATACGGGTACATGGAATGGCTCTTTGAATAGCTTTAGCAACCTTTTTCGAAAAAATGATTAATCCTGCCAGCTGTTCATCATCAAGATCAAAGATATAGTCTGTCTCTTTTTTGGGGACTACCAATGTATGACCTGCCCGAAGAGGGTTGATGTCGAGGAATGCAAAATAATTTTTATCCTCAGCGATCTTATAGCAAGGAATATCCCCATTTATAATTTTTGTGAAAATTGTTGCCATGATCACTTTTAAACCGAAATATTACATTGAAATTGATATGATCTCAAATGGGATTATTCCTGAAGGAACTTTAATCTCTACAATATCACCCTCTTTTTTCCCGATTAAACCCTGAGCCATAGGAGAACTTACACCAATCTTGCCCATTTTGAAGTTAGCCTCGCTCTCAGGAACAATCTGGTATTCCATAATGGTATTGGTTGTTTTATTCCTGATTTTTATTCTGTTAAGAATTCTTACAGAAGTTGTATCTATTTTTGATTCATCGATAATTCTAGACCTCGCAACAATATCATCAAGCTTGGATATCTTCATCTCAAGCATTCCCTGCTCTTCTTTGGCAGCAGCATACTCAGCATTCTCAGAAAGGTCGCCTTTATCCCTTGCATCAGCTATCTGCCGCGATATCATAGGTCTCTCAATATTCCTTAACTGGTCGAGTTCCTCCTTGAGTTTTTGCAAACCCTCTGCTGTCACGTATATTATTTCTGACATTTTTCTCTCCTCTATTTAAAAAATAAGAAGAATTCCGGACATGCCGGAACTCTTCAAAAACAAAGATATTAAACTTTTCAGTAAATCGCAAATAAAAATTCTGTGAATACGTGTTTTACAAGTATTTATAAATGAAGATTAAACACTATTTATATTTCTTTCCTGCCTTTTTTGTAGTCTTCTTTACTTTTTTCTTTTTTTCCTTATCACGTGCCGAAGAATCTTTCTTATTTTGCTTCATACGCGCCTGTACTTCAGGCGTTTGAATATCATATGTTCTTTTTTGGGAAGCTTTTGTTGATTTCACATAATCCCGCTTCATCTTTTTATCGTTGGCTTCCTGTTTCTTCTTTGCCTTTAAAACAGCTCTCGGCTCTTTTACTTTAGCGGCTCTTCTATTTCCAAAAATCTTAACAAATAATCCCTTTTCACCTTTTCGTGAATCGTGTTTTTTAATTAGCTGAGCGTTAGCCGATCCAACAACCAGCGAAAAAATAAATATAAAAAGAAAAAACTTCTTCATATTAATTCCACTTTTATAGAATGCATCTTATGTCGATTTTTCAGGTTGATTTTTTTAATTTGGGAAAGTAGAATTAAACTATTCATTTTCAGTTATTACAATAATTATTTTCTGATACCGTTACATTTCCGGTGGTTATATTAATTTTGCATAATTAAATATTTACCTGTGAGATCAGATTCAAAAATAAGTTTTTTTTTAATTGCAATTGCATTTACAATGTCGTTAAGTTCCTGCAATAAAAAAAACGATGTGATACCGGATGTTACAGTCGATTTCAGACTTGACGTAAACGACCCGGAGTTTACAGACCTTGCTTCTTTTGGGGGGATTGCCCTTGTAAGTTCAAAAACTAATAATTTGGGAATTTATGCTGCCGGGTATAATGGTAACGGCATTATTATATTTGCAGGTGTAGAAGAATTTTACGCATACGACCGAACCTGTCCACACGATTATGCTACCGGAGGGTTGAGCATTAAGGTAAACATAGATCCTACAAATTCGCTTAATGCCATATGTCCTCAGTGCAGTACTAATTATGCTCTTGCAGCAGGAGGAACACCTTCGAAAGGGATTGGAAGATACCCTCTGAAGAACTATAAGACAAGCTTTGATGGAAGATATGTAAGAGTCTGGAACTAAGAGATTTGCCCCCAAACCCCCTAAAGGGGGCTTTCTGATTATCAGTATCTTAAAGAACCCCCTTTAGGGGGCAGGGGGCTAATATCTGTAATGATCCGGTTTATACGGCCCTGCTTCAGGAACACCTATATAATCAGATTGCTCTTTCGACAGTATCGTAAGTTTTACCCCCAGCTGTTCGAGATGCAACCTTGCAACTTCTTCATCTAGATCTTTCGGAAGTCTGTAAACACCTATTTTATATTTCTTTGTCCAAAGTTCAATCTGTGCAAGAGTTTGATTGCTGAATGAGTTGCTCATTACGAACGATGGATGACCCGTTGCACAGCCAAGATTAACAAGCCTTCCTTCAGCGAGTATGAAAATTGAATGTCCGTCGGGGAAAAGATATTTATCGACCTGTGGTTTGATATTGATCTTTTTAACTCCTTTAAGATCATTAAGATTATCAACCTGAATCTCATTGTCGAAATGACCAATATTACAAACAATCGCCTGATCTTTCATTTTCTTCATGTGCTCAAGTGTAATGATATCCATGTTACCTGTGGCTGTAACAAAAATATTGCCTTCGCTGAGAGTATCTTCAACAGTTTTGACTTCGAAGCCTTCCATTGAGGCCTGAAGGGCGCATATAGGATCGATTTCGGTAACGATTACCCTGGAACCGTAAGACTTCATTGAGCGGGCACAACCTTTTCCAACATCACCATAACCGCATACTACAACAACCTTACCAGCTAACATAACGTCAGTTGCCCTTTTTATGCCATCAGCGAGCGACTCACGACAGCCATACAGGTTGTCGAATTTCGATTTTGTAACAGAGTCGTTAACATTAATTGCAGGTACAAGCAATTCACCATTTTCCATCATCTGATACAATCTATGTACACCTGTTGTAGTTTCCTCAGATATTCCCTTAAGTTCGCTTACTGTACGATGCCATTTTCCTGGTTCTTTTACCAGAAGATCTTTCAGAGTTGCAAGAATAATTGCCTCTTCCCTGTTGGAAGGTTTTTTATCGAGTACTTCAGGTGTTTTTTCTGCTTTGTATCCAAGGTGTACCATAAGTGAAGCGTCCCCACCATCGTCAACCAGAAGATTCGGGCCTTTGCCTCCGGGGAAGGATAGTGCTTTTGCTGTACACCACCAGTATTCTTCAAGGGTTTCACCTTTCCATGCAAACACCGGTATTCCTGCAGCAGCTATTGCAGCAGCCGCATGATCCTGAGTAGAGAAAATATTACAACTCGCCCACCTTACCTCTGCGCCAAGTTCAGCAAGTGTTTCAATAAGCACAGCTGTTTGTATAGTCATGTGAAGTGAGCCTGTTATACGCGCTCCTTTGAGTGGTTTTTCAGAGGAATATTTCTTCCTGATTGCAAGCAATCCGGGCATCTCTTTTTCTGCTATCTCAATTTCTTTCCTCCCAAAATCTGCAAGCGAAATGTCTTTTACCTGGTAATCCATTGTATCAATTGTTACATTTATATCTAAAGTGAATTTTCAGAGTGCGAATATAATAAATATTCTAATATTCCTGATCAGGTTAACAGCTGCAATGTCTGTTCTTTATCTAACTTCATCTGCTCTGTTAGCTGCATTGTACTTTTAAACTTTATCTCATCCCTTAATCTTTTCCTGAAAATAACTATGATTTCTTTATCATAGATATCCTGGTTGAAATCCAGAATGTGAACCTCTATGCTTCTGGCGGAGTTGTCATCATTTACAGTGGGATTAGTACCTATATTCATCATCCCGGGGAAAATTTTGCCGTCGAGTTCAACTTCGACAGCATAAACTCCGTTTGAGGGTATTAATTTAAAAGGGTAGTCCGGCTCAATGTTGGCAGTAGGGAAACCGATCGATCTTCCGATCTGCCTTCCCTTAATAACTTTCCCTTTCAAAGAATAAAAATATCCAAGCCATTTATTTGCTTCATCCAGCTTCCCGGTTAATAATGCCTCCCTGATCAGGGATGAACTTATTGTAACCTCTTCAGACTTAAAAGCTGTCACTTGTTCAACAATAAAATCAAGCGATTCGGCGCATTGTTTTATTGTATTAAGATCACCCTCTCCTTTTCTTCCGAAGTGATGATTATAGCCTATTATTAAATGTTTCGTACCAATTTTCCCTACCAGAATATCATTAACAAAATCACAAGCGCTGATATTACTGAAAACTTTATTGAATTCTATTATAACGAGATGGTCAATATTGGCTTTCCCAAGAAGAATCTTTTTTTCTTCAATTGATGTGAGGAAAGAGAGGTTTCCCGGGTTTTGCTCTAACACAAGCCTGGGATGAGGACTGAAAGTAAGTACTACAGACTCTCCCTTCAAATCTCTTGCCCTTAATACCAGGAAATCGAGAAGAGCCCGGTGCCCCTTATGCACACCGTCGAAGATCCCCATAGTAAGAACCGGGTTCCTTAATTTCAGATTTTCATATCCATAATGAATTACCATTACTTACTTTTTTTGACAAAAATAGTAAAGCATATACTATTTGAAGAATATTTAGTGAGAATCATTAGCACTTCGTGCATCATTCAGTTTTCTTTAGTATATTGATATGATTTAGTACTTTTACAGAAAGATCATTCATACTAAAATTATGACTCCTGCAAGCTTTTATAAATCTGATTCATGGTTAGACCCTTTTGTTGGAACTATAGAGAGTCGGATTGCAAAATGTTTAGCTAAAGAAAAGGAGCTCACAGGTGATCATACTCTTTCCGATTTTGCCGCCGGCCATCATTATTATGGTTTGCACAGGGAAAAAGATCAATTTGTAATGCGTGAATGGGCTCCTAATGCAACAAGCATTTATGTAACAGGAACTTTCAATGCATGGAAAGAAGAGGAATCTTTTTCAATGAAAAGAATTAATTCCATGGGTGACTGGGAGATTGCGTTGCCGGCAGAAACCCTGAAACATGGAGATCTTTATAAACTTTCTGTACACTGGGAAGGAGGACAGGGAGAAAGAATCCCGGCTTATGCAAACAGGGTTGTTCAGGATGATAAAACTAAAATTTTCAGCGCTCAGATATGGCAACCTGCTCAACAGTACAAATGGAATATTGAAAATTTTAAAGCGCCCGATACCGCTCCAATTATCTATGAGGCCCATATCGGCATGGCTACCTCTTTGGAGAAAACCGGAACGTATCGCGAATTTACAAAAGACATTCTCCCGGTTATAATAAAAGATGGCTACAACACAATTCAGTTGATGGCAATTCAGGAACATCCGTTTTATGGTTCGTTCGGATACCATGTCTCCAGTTTTTTTGCAGCCTCATCGCGATTCGGAACCCCCGAAGATCTGAAAGAATTAATTGACAAAGCCCATCAGGCGGGGATAGGGGTAATTATGGATCTTATTCATTCACATTCGGTTAAGAATGTTAATGAAGGACTTGGTCTGTTCGATGGGTCAGAAGGACAGTATTTCCATTCAAATGAAAGAAGATATCACAGAGCCTGGGATTCATTATGTTTCGACTATGGAAAGAATAACGTAATTCATTTTCTTCTTTCTAACTGCAGGTACTGGCTGGAAGAGTACAAATTTGACGGTTTCAGGTTTGATGGCATTACCAGTATGATTTACTTTGATCATGGCCTTGAAAAAAATTTTACATCTTACGACGAATACTTCGATGGCAACCAGGATGAGGACGCACTCATATATCTATACCTGGCTAACAAATTAATACATAAATTTAAGGCCGGGGCTCTGACCATAGCTGAAGAAATGAGCGGTATGCCCGGCATTGCTGCCGAAATTGAAAGAAAGGGCTATGGTTTTGATTACCGGTTATCAATGGGAGTCCCTGACTTCTGGATCAAACTTGTTAAAGAGACAGTTGATGAAAACTGGGACATGGGTAAACTCATGTATGAATTGACACAACACCGTCCTGAGGAAAAGATCATATCTTATTGCGAATCGCACGACCAGGCACTTGTGGGAGATAAAACATTGATATTCAGAATGTTAGATGCTGAGATGTATTACGGTATGGATAAATCCTATCACAGTTTCCCGGTTGACCGTGGTATTGCACTTCATAAGATGATAAGACTCATCACATTTAGTACATCAGGTGGAGGATATCTGAATTTTATGGGAAATGAGTTCGGTCATCCTGAATGGATCGACTTTCCAAGAGAAGGGAATAACTGGAGCTATAAATTTGCGCGTCGTCAGTGGCAGCTTGCAGAGAATAAGGACCTTAAATATTACTCTCTCTCGAATTTCGATAAGAGTATGCTGAAGCTTAATACTGATTTTAATATTCTGAGGGATCTCATAATTAACAGAGTATATGAGAATAATGCCGATAAGGTTGTAGCCTATATACGAGGAGAGCTTTTGTTTATATTCAATTTCAATCCAACTGTATCGTTTACAGATTATGGAATACCTGTAAAGGGGAAGTACAGGATTGTTCTTGATACAGACGATCCTGTTTTCGGCGGATTCGACAGAATCGACAGGAACACTGTTTATTTCTCAATTAAAAAGGCAGAAAGGAACATTATAAATGCCCCTTTATACCTTTATCTATATCTTCCTTCGAGAACTGCCCTGGTTTTAAAAAAAGAACCTGTCAGAAAAGCAACTGATCTTTAATCAATCCAGCGAAGAAGGTAAAAATCCTGCTTGTGTGGCAGGTCTTTATGTTTTGGGTAAATGCGAATCCCGTAAAAGAATGATCCGGCTTTCTCTGGTACCAGATTTGCCCGATAAAGACATTTGCCGCTTTTGCAGCTAATCAATTTAAACTCTTCGCTTGCTACAAATTCATGTTCCCCCTTTTTACTCATACGGGTTATTATAAACTCCACACCGACATTTTCTTTAGGAATTTTTTTAACATCCAGGGCAATTTCTGCAGTATAGTCGTGTCCTGACCGATAAACATTTTCTCCGGCCCGCTCAAAGCTGTAATTTAAGACTTCAATATTATCCCATTCCTCTCTCATCGTGTTTTTCCAGGCAGCCAGTTCTTTTGCTTTCTCAAAATTGTTATCAGCGAGGTACTTGTTTCGTTTGAATAGTTTAGTATAATATTTTTCATAATAATCGTCTATCTGCCTTTTCATTGTAAATTCGGGAGCAATCTTTCCCATTGTGTTTTTTACCAGGCTTATCCATTCCTTAGGGACACCCCGATCATCAAATGCATAATAAGCCGGAACAATTTCAAATTCAAGCATATTATAAATAGTTTCAGCATCAACATCATCCTGAAGTTCAGGGTTTGTAAATGTAGCTTTTTTTGGTAAGGCCCAACCTGCAAAGGCCCGATAACCTTCAACCCACCAGCCATCAAGAACGCTGAAATGGATTGTTCCGTTCATAACAGCTTTCTCACCGCTGGTTCCGGAGGCTTCAAGAGGTCTGGTAGGTGTATTAAGCCATATATCCACACCTCTTACCAGATATTTTGCCAAGTCAATATCGTAGTTCTCTAGGAATATTACCTTACCTGAGAACTGTGGCATCTGCGATATTTCAAAAATCTTTTTTATAAGATCCTGACCTCCGCCATCGTTCGGATGTGCTTTACCCGCAAAAATAAACTGAACCGGTTTATGAGGATTATTAACAATGCTTGCCAGCCTGTCGATATCTCTGAAAAGCAATGCAGCCCTTTTATAAGTGGCAAACCTGCGGGCAAATCCGATTGTAAGAGCTTTTTCATCAAGGTGGCTGCTGATATTAAGGAGTGTACGCGGACTCACATGCTTTTCTATCATGTCGGCCTGAAGCCGTTTCCTGATATTAGTAAACAGGCTCTTCTTAAGGCCGGTTTTGATCTCGTAAATCCTTTTATCCTCTACATTATATAGTTTCTCCCAAAGACTTCTGTTTGTCTGGTCGAAATTAATATCCCCGGTAATTTCCTCATATAAGTTCCTCCATTCGGGAGCTGTCCATGTAGGGTGATGTACCCCGTTTGTAACATATCCAATAAAAAGTTCCTCTTTAAGATAGCCCGGCCACAATTTATTAAACATGCCCTGGCTGACTTCTCCATGAAGCTTACTAACACCATTTACCTCCTGCGACATTCGGGTTGCAAGGAAACTCATATTGAATTTTTTATCCGAATCACCTTCACATCGTCCGAGAGCCATAAACTCATCCCATGTTATCATTAATCTGCTATGATAATGAGATATATACTTGCGAAGCAGGTCTTCATCAAAAGCGTCATGTCCTGCCGGAACCGGAGTATGAGTAGTAAAAAGGGTAGATGATCTTACAACCTCAAGCGCCTGGTTAAATGTAAGATGATTATCTGAAATAAGGCTTCTGAGTCGTTCGAGACTGATAAATGCCGAATGGCCTTCATTGCTATGATACAGATCGGGTTTCAAGCCCAATGCTACCAGGGCTCTGATTCCTCCAATTCCAAGGATAAGCTCCTGTCTCAATCTGTTTTCAATATCTCCGCCATAAAGATGATGGGTTACAGTCCGATCTTCGGGTGAGTTATCGTCAAAATCGGTATCAAGAAGGACAAGTCTGACTTTCCCTACCATTGCTTCCCATATACGAATTTTGATTGTTCTTCCCGGCCATACCAGACTTACTGTCAGGTGATTTCCTTCAGAATCTTTTATGGGGTTTATAGGAAGACGCGAGAACTCTTCAGCATCATAAATGGCAAGTTGTTCACCTCTTGGTCCAAGTTTTTGTTTAAAATAGCCATATCTGTAGAGAAGTCCGATCCCGGTAATATTCAAATTTGAATCACTGGCTTCCTTTAAATAGTCCCCTGCCAGAATTCCAAGTCCTCCGGAATAAATTTTAAGACACGGATGTATTCCAAACTCCATGCTGAAGTATGCAACTGAGGGCAAACTTGTATCATCGGGACGATTTTTATAAGTTATGAAAAGGTCATAAACCCGTTTCAGCTCAATCACAAAATCCTCATCTTCCTCAAGAATAAGCAGCCTCTTATAATCAATTTTTTCAAGAAGTAATTTTGGGTTATGCTTTACGTCATCCCACTGAGAAGGGTCCATTCTTTTAAACAATGCTTCAGCTTCAGAGTTCCATGACCACCAGAGGTTATTGGCAAGTTCTTTAAGGGATGCTAATTTCCCCGGGACATCGCTTTGAACATAAATATCTTTCCACACCGGCAACTGGTGAGGTTTGCGAACGTGTAATCCGGGTGCCTCTACAAACCTGGCAAATTCGCGTGGTTCTTCCCTCCGTTCACTGCTGTGGGTGAGTGCGTGCTCATAAGCTTTGTAATAATATTCCACCAGACTATCCCACATTGCAATCCTGGAAATTTCATGGGCTTTTATTCTGGCTTCATTTATTTCACCATCATTTAATCCTATAAACTTCATCATGAAATCCCTGATTTCGGAAACAACCATCTTCTCGTTATCGTCAGTACGCTCTATGACAGAAATTCCATTCCCGGGATTTTCAAAATAGTTTTTAACCCAGAGTCCGAAGCCTGAAAGTGATGTGGTAATTGTTGGGATTGAAAACATAAGGCTTTCAAGGGGTGTGTAACCCCATGGTTCATAATAAGAAGGAAATATGGAGAGGTCAAATCCAATAAGAATATCAAAGTACGAAAGGTTAAAAATCCCATCGTTTCCATTCAGATAAGAAGGAGCAAAAATGATTTTAACTTTTGATTTTTGATCATTATTAAGTTTGTCAGATGCTATTCTCTGTAATACCGGATCAGTTTCGGGATAATGGAGACTATGAGTAAGATACCTGTCGCCACTGTTTTTCGGTCCATTATTGTAAAGTATGTCAATAATATCCTGACGAGGTCCCTTATGATAGGCAGGAATAAGAACGAATGCAACACATTCTTTCTCAATATTATCTTTTGAATTCAACTCTCCAAGTGAGTCAATAAAAATATCTATCCCCTTATTTCTGAATTCATATCTTCCGCTGTTAACAACAAAAACACAATTTTCTGATAGGGAATAGCCAAGTATTGCCTCGGCAACACTTTTTAGTTTTGCTCTGGCAATTTGCCTTTTATCGTCAAAGATATCAGGCGCCGGGACAAAAGAATCTTCGAAACCGTTTGGGGTAACTATATCAACATCTTTACCAAGAAAGTGACTGCACTCTCTTGAGGTAATTTCACTCACAGTAGTAAAAACGTCTGCTTCATTAGCCGACAATTTTTCGAGCGATTGTTTCGCCACAATATTGAACTCTCGAGCAATCTGGGCAGGGTTATATTCTTCCATTTTGCCATATAGCGGTCGATTATTACCGGCTATGCACCGCCCAAGAACAGTAGCATGAGATGTAAAAGAAGTGGCTATCCAGGGAGCATATTTTTTCAGGTATAGTATTCCTGTCCCGGTCATCCATTCGTGGAACTGAGCTATAATATTATGATTCTCATGATAGAAAGTAGTAAAGCTTTCAATCAGTTTTCCTGCCGCATAACCAAATAGAGCAGGTTCCACATAATCCCATTGCCCGGAGATACTATCGAGCTTATATGATTCCCAGAATCCTGCAAAGATTTCGTTCTGTTGTCCGAAATATGGTGTGAAATCAAGCAGAATTACTATTGGCTTTCCGGCAATATTCCATCTTCCTGTTTTCACTCTTAATCCTTCTGAAGCAGCTCTGTCCTTCCATGCTGCAAACAGTGATTCATCCGGAATGAACTCCGGATTTGTTACATCTTCCCTCCAGACATCAGGTCCGATTAGTATATAATTATCACCTATTTCGTTTACTATGTTAAGTGCTTTGGTTGAGATAACTGTATGTATTCCACCTACCTTATTACATACTTCCCAACTCGTTTCAAAAATAAATTCAACCTTCATTGTCACCTTATTTGTTTCTGATTACTATTATTATTTTTAATGACTATCGGCAATCATGATTTAAATAATCAAATCGCTTGAAAATCAATTTATTTACCCCAGTCCGCCAGCTGGCGGAGAGTAAATTGATTTTGGCTGCGCCGAGCTCGAACTGTTGTTCTCGGTTCTTCGCT
>Ga0209745_1001325_pt1 | contig 14884 bp, 15 predicted proteins | sample BarGraNGADG00312_FD_184495 | JGI IMG/M metagenome (GOLD analysis project Ga0209745, IMG submission 184495) | Arctic peat soil microbial communities from Barrow, Alaska - Barrow Graham LP Ref core NGADG0004-312 (SPAdes) (version 2) | ecosystem: Environmental > Terrestrial > Soil > Wetlands > Peat... | reverse complement strand
GCGCTCGGCGCCGGCCGGCTGCGCCTGGTGCGGCAGCACCTCACCGAGAGCCTGATGCTCGCGGTCATTAGTGGTGCGGCTGGCTACCTGTTTGCGCGCTGGTTTGCGCAGGCCATCGTGTCGCTGGCGCCGGAGAGATCGTCTCTCGTCCTGGATCTCGGATTCAGCTGGCGGGTGCTGGGCTTCGACCTGGGAATCTCGGTGCTGGCCGGCCTGCTGGTCGGCCTCGCGCCAGCCATCACGCTCTCCCGCTCGTCCGTCGCGAACGCCCTCCGGGCCGGCACGACCGTACGAGCGGGATGGAAGAAGCACCGAGTCGGCGTTGGCCGGTCGCTGGTCGCGGTGCAGATTGCCCTGTCGCTCCTGGTGCTGGTGATCGCCGGGTTGTTCGTGCGCAGCCTGGGAAACCTCCAGGCGGTGCCGCTCGGCTTCAACCCTGAAGGCGTCCTTCTCTTCTCGCTCGACCCAACCGCGGCGGGGTATTCGCCTGACCAGAAGGTGCAGGCGACCGATCGAATCGCGAACCGCCTGGCGCAGGTTCCCGACATCAGGGCGGTCACCTGGTCGTCGTTCGCGCTGGTGGACAACATCAGCTGGAACACGCGGGTGCGGGTACCGGGGGATCCGGCCGAGAAGCGACCGCCGTGCAATCTGCTCTGCGTCGGCCCGCGGTTCCACCAGACGCTGCAGATCCCGCTCGTCGCCGGCCGGTTCTTCGACGAGCGCGATGGCCCTGCTGCGCCAAAGGTCGCGATCGTCAACCAGTCATTCGTAGCCAAATACCTCGGAGGCGCGGCGCCGCTTGGCCAGACGTTCACGGCGAAACCGGACCGGGACGCGGTGACGTTCGAGATTGTCGGCGTCGTCCGCGACGGGAAGTACGCCCGGATCCGGATGCCGCCGTCGCCTGTCGCCTATTTGCCAGATGTGCAGCACTCGATTTCAATGGGACCGACGTTCGCGTTGAAAGTCGCGGGGGGGCCGGGACGGGTGTCGGCCGAGATCAACCGCATCGTGCACGAACTCGAACCGACGATGCCCGTCTCCCGAGTTCGCACCTACGCGGAGCAGATTGGCCAGCAACTCGCCGTCGAGCGGAGCCTGTCGCTGCTGTCCTCCGCGTTCGGCGTGGTGGCCCTGCTGCTGGCGGCCATCGGCCTCTACGGCGTCGTCGCATTCGCCGTGGCGCGGCGGACGGCGGAAATGGGAGTACGGCTGGCCCTCGGGGCCAGTCGCGGCACGGTGTTGCGGCTGATGCTGCTGGACAGCGCGAAGGTGATCGTTCCCGGAGCCTGCGTCGGGATGGCGGCGGCGCTGGCGGCGACCCGGTTCGTCGAGTCGATTCTCTACGGCCTGAAGCCAACCGATCCGGCAACGATCGTGGCCGCGATGGCACTGCTGCTGGCCGTGGCGGCGATTGCGGTCTATATCCCCGCCCGGCGGGCCGCCGGGATCGACCCTGTCGAAGCGCTGCGCTGCGAATAGCTCCGGATTGAGCGTCGGGCTATGATGATCGCCGTCATTCTCTCAAGGAGGCAGACATGCGCCAGCGCTTCGGTCTCGTAGCGATCCTCGTGGCCGTGACGGCCATCGTCCTCTCAGCTCAGACGCAACCCGGGCCCCAGACACCTGTCACGGTTATCAAGGCAGGACGGTTGCTCGACCCAGAGACAGGCACGGCGGCGGTCAACCAGGTCATCATCATCGAGGGCGAGAAAATCAAGGCAGTCGGCGCCAACCTGCCGATCCCGGCGGGCGCCACGATCATCGACTTGTCGAAGATGACGGTCATGCCCGGGCTGGTGGACGCGCACACCCACATGATGCTCACCTACAAGGAGAAGCCCGAGAACAACTACTACTACCTGACCTACGTCATGGAGTCTTCGCCCTTGCGCGCAATCCAGGGGGCGTCGAACGCGATCCAGTTGCTCAACGCGGGATTCACCGTGGTACGCGACGTCGGCAACGGCGCGCTCTACACCGACACGGCGCTCCGCCAGGCGATCGAGCAGGGGTGGCTCCCCGGGCCGACCGTGATCCCGTCGGGCCCCATGATCGGCAGCACCGGTGGCCAGTATTGGCCCACGCCGGAGATGTACAAGAACCACAACATCATGTACCCGGAGTACATCGATGCGAACAGCCCCGACGAGATCGTCCGCGCCGTGCGCGAGAATATGCTATTTGGCGCGAAGACCATCAAGCTCTGCATCGACTGCAAGCCGTGGATGTACTCGGTCGACGACATCAAGCTCGCCATCCGCGAGGCGGCGCAGGGCGGCTGCAAGGTGGAAGGGCACGTACAGACGGTCGAGGGCGCGCAGCACGCCATCGACGCGGGCATCTACATCATCGCGCACAACTACCTGACGCCCGAGCAGCACAAGCAGGCCGCGCAGAAGGGGATCTTCCTCGCCGGCACCGACACGCCGTTCACCCCATATCGCGGCACCCAACAGGCGTTCGACCGTGCGGTCGCACAGCTGAAGAGTGCCTACACGGCCGGCGTGAAGCTCACCTTCTCGACCGACTTCGACTACTGGAACGAGCGGATGAAGGACGAGAAGACGGGCCGCTGGATGACGCGCGGCGACCTGACAATCAACTTCCTGCTCACCTGGAAAGCCGCTGGCATCCCGCCCGCGGACATCCTGCGCGCCATGACGATCAACGGCTACAAGGCGGCCGACGTGATCGCCGAGCGCGGTCCGATCAAGCCGGGCCTGTTCGCCGATCTCATTGCCGTGCATGGAGACCCGCTGACCGACATCGACGCGCTGCGCAACGTCGGCTTCGTCATGAAGAACGGCATGGTCTTCAAGAAGGACGGCGTGATGATGCCCGAAGACTTCTTCCACCCCGGACCGGTCCGCACACCGAACGGGCGGTGGACGCGGTAGCAACTTCGCCGACACCGTCATCGCGACAACGACTCGCCCCCCTGGCCGCGTGCTGTCACATGCACGGCTTCGGCGTCGCGCCAGTGCGAGGGAAGACCGAGCGCCAGTTTGTCGAACGTGCGCGCGGCCAGGGCGAAACCGATCACAATCTGCTTTCGCATCGAGGACTCCCGGTCATGGTGTCGAGGAAGGGGCGGCGCGGGGACGCGGCGCATGTTGGCGGCATGAGGCGCCCAGATCAATCGCGGGTAGAATAGGCGCCCGATGTTCGATGCCCGCTACGTCGCGTTCGCCACCATCTCGGCCCTGCTGGTCATCAGCCCAGGCGCCACCATGGCCGTCGTCCTCGAGGCGGCCGTCGGCGAGGGGCGGAAGGCCGCGCTTTACACGGTGATCGGTGTCAACATCGCGAACTCGTCGCTGGCGCTGGCGTCCGCGCTGGGCATGTCGTTCGTGTTTCACCAGTGGCCCTGGACGCTGCAGTTCGTGAAGGGCGGGGGAGCGGCGTACCTGACGTACTTGGGGGTGCGGGGAATCTGGCGGGCGATCCGGGGTGATGCGCCGCGTTCCGGGCCGGACGCGCAGGGCAGTGATTCGCCGGCCGCGGCCGGCGCGGCGAGCCGCAGTGGCCGGCTGTCTGTCGGCGGCGCGACCGGGCGTCGAGGCTTCGTGCTGCGGGGCATCCTGACCAACCTGTTGAACCCTCCGGTGATCCTGTTCTACATGACCTTCCTGCCGCAGTTCATCGGCCCACAGGATCCGTTCTTCGCCCGCTTCGTCGTGCTCGCGGCCACGCACGTGTCGATGAGCCTGGTATGGCTCACGATCTACGCCGCGGCGCTTGGCGCGCTGGCCGACCGGATGGCCCGCCCGTTCGTCCTGCGGTCGCTCGAAGGGCTCACGGGGGCGCTGCTCGTAGGATTCGGCGTGAGGCTTCTCCTGAGGTAGAATCGGCGCGCCATGTCTTTCACCCTCCGCGTCCTGATCGGACTCATCGTCGGCCTGGCGATCGGCATTGGCGTCGCCGCGGCTGGTCCCGGCCCGTGGCAGCTGCTCCCTGGCCTGGTCGAGCCGATCGGCCTGATCTTCGTCAACGCGATCAGGATGACCGTCATCCCGCTCGTGGCGTCGGGCCTCATCGTGGGCGTGGCCTCGATGCGCGACGCCAGGGCCGTCGGGCGGCTGGGTGTCCGCGCCGTGGCGCTGTTCGCCGTTTTCGTCGCCGCGGCGACGACGTTCAGCGCCGCGTGCGCGTACCCGTTGCTGGCGCGCCTCGGGATCGACCCGGCCGTGGCGGCCAGCCTCCGCGCGGGCGCGGCGAGCGTGGGAAAGACCGCCGCCGAGAGCGCCAGGAGCCTGCCGTCGTGGTCGCAGTGGGTGGTGGACCTAGTGCCGGTCAACGCGCTGAAGGCGGCCGTGGACGGCGCGATCCTGCCGTTGATCGTGTTCTCGCTCGCGTTCGGCCTGTCGTTGACGATGATCGATGCCGGGCGCCGCCAGATCGTCGTCGGGTTCTTCCAGGGCGTCTCGGAGGCCATGCTGGCCCTGGTCGGATGGGTGCTGCGGCTGACGCCGGTCGGCGTGTTCGCGCTTGCGGTGCCGCTCGGCGCGCGAATGGGGCTGGCCGCCGCGGGCGCCCTCGTGTACTACATCGGCCTGCTGTCGCTGGTCAGCGCGGCCTTCATTCTCGTCTGTCTCTACCCGGCTGCCGTGTGGGTGGGCCGCGTGCCCCTCGGTCAGTTCGCGAAGGCCGCCGGCCCGGCGCAGGTAGTGGCGTTCTCCTCGCGGTCGTCGCTCGCGGCGCTGCCCGCGACGATCGATGGCGCCCGCGCGAGCCTCCGCTGGCCCGAGGAGCTGGTGGGGTTCTTCGTGCCGCTGGCGGCGTCGATGTTCAGGGTGGGCGGCGCGATCGCGCAGACCGTGGCGGTGCTGTTCGTCGCGCGCCTCTACGACGTCCCGCTCGCCCCGGCGCAACTGGCAACCATTCTCGTGACCGTCGTGGTCACCAGCTTCACCATCCCCGGCATCCCGGCCGGCGCGATCATCACGATGACGCCGGTCCTCGCGGTCGCCGGCGTGCCGGTCGAGGGCATCGGCCTGCTGATGGGCGTGGACACGATCCCCGACATGTTCCGGACGCTGGCGAACGTGACGGGGTGGTTCGCGGCGGGCAGCATCCTCGCGAGAACACGCTCCGCGTAGGGGCGGACGCGGTCGACGCGGCGAACGACATCCATGTCGGGGACGTGGGTCTCGCCCAGGTGCTGGTGTTCGGACCCGACCTCGCCTTCCGAGGGACGCGAGGCTCATCCTGCACCGAGGGCGGGACCACCAGTCACCCGGATCGAGCCTCTGTGGTTCCCCAGTTCGATGCCGGGCAGATTCAGGCCCTTCCTCGACCGAAGTTCGACCGGCTCGGGGTCGATCGGGCGAACGGGGCTGTAGCGTCTTCAGCCGAAGAGGTCTGCCAGCGGCAGCGTGAATCCGGGGAACAGCGGGCTCTCGAGCCGGTCGCCGTTCTCGCGCGCCAGTTCAGCCACGCGCGGGAAGCGGCCATCGTCCTGCCGGCGGTGGATCTTCACAACGTCGATCTCGGGGTCCACGATCCAGTACTCGTGGACACCCGCACGATCGTACAGATGGCGCTTGGTGACTTCGTCGGCGCGCCGGCTGGAGGGCGAGACGATTTCGACGACCAGGTCGGGCGCGCCGTGCACCTGGTCGCGAAGGATCCCGCGGCGCTCGCTCGACACGAACAGGAGGTCGGGCTCGACGACGTCGAAGTCGGAAAGAACGACGTCGGCGGGCGCGGCGTAGACCCTGCCGATCGGGTGTGCGCGAAGGTAGTTCTTCAGCGCCGAGAGAAGCTCGCCAGAGATCTCCTGGTGCCGCAGGACGGGCGCAGGCGTCACGTAGTGCTCCCCGTCGACGAGCTCGTGCCGCCGGCCATCGTCCGGAAAGTTGAGGAAGTCCTCGTACGTGAGTCGGATCGGCTCGGCGCGCGCGGGCTGCATGTCGCTCGGCCTGTCCATACGGTGGATTGTACCACCCGCAGGCTGCACGATCTCTTTCTGCAAGCGCCAGGCCGAGTAGGACACGGGCGGAATTGCCTGAAACACCGCAGAAAACGGGTTCGGGGCCGCTTCGAGGCGTGCAGAATCTGCCCGGCGGACGTCAGGGAGGCTGTGCAGGAAGCGAAGCCCGTTTCGGTGCCAGATCATGGAAAGAGTCAGGTTTCAAGACCTGACCCCAGAGTCGCTCCGCGGGCGCTCACGCTTCACTGCCCGTGTCCCCGGCCTGGCGGTCGCGGATCACTCCTTCGAGAAACGCTCGATCGAGAGCATCCTGTGGGCGGTGGGTGTCTTTCGTCCGGATCAGCGCCCGAGGGCCGGCAACCGGGACACGCGTGTCACCGAACAGTCGCAACTCCACGTCGGCCGCCACGTCGGCATAGGACAGCCCGCAGGCGTGACCGAGGAGGTCCACGATGATCTCGTCGGCGACGCGAACAACGACGAAGTCGCGGATGTCGGTGTCCTGAACGTCGGCAGCGGCGTTGTCGGAGAGAATGCTCAACCCCCGCTTGACGCGAGCCACATTCTCGGGTGAGTCGTCGATCAGCAGGTCGATGTCCTTGGTGAATCGTCCGGCGCCGTGCGCCATCACGGCGAAGCCGCCAATCAGAACGTAGCGGGCGCCTGCTTCGTTCAGGGCCTGGCAGAGCCGGACGAGGTCCTGCGGCTCAGGCGCGCGTGAGTACGACGCATCGTGCTGGTCATCCACCTGTCGGCCTCGTCGAAGTCCTTGAAGCGGTAGACACCCCGCGGCACCAGCGCGGCCGTGCCCCGCAGGGCCGCAGCCGTCCGGGCGAGCGGCCCCTGTTCGGCCACAGCCGGTCCGTCCGCCGATCGACGCCCCACCTTGTGCATCACCCCCATTATGCCACCGGGGGAACCGGCCGCGCCGTGCGGTATCGGCCGAAACCACTCCGCGGCCGAAACCACTCCGGGAGCGATTTCGCCAAGGGGACTGAAGGACGCACTCGCGCTTGGTAACAGGCTGCAGGACACCCTGGTGGCCGAGATGCGGGAAGGGCGCACGGGCAACCAAAGGAGGCGAGCGCGTCATCCTCGGGTCGTGAGGGGGCTTGCCTACGCGCGCCTGAACTTCTTCGCAAAGCGCTTCAGCACGCGGTTGACGAGCCACTCCGGCGTGTAGCGCGTGAGGAGCGCAACCGCGCGGTTCCAGCGGCCGTTCACGTAGACGATGTCGCCGCGCATCACCGCGGCGAACGCCTGCCTGGCCACGGTGTCCGCATCCATCCACATCCATTTCGGCAACTGGATCACCTGCCCGCGCATCCCGTTCACGTCGTGGAACTCGCTGTAGGTGAAGCCCGGGCAAAGGGCTGTCACGTGAATGCCGTACGGCAGCAGTTCGAGCGCCAGTGACTGCGAGAAGCGGATCACGAGCGACTTGGACGCGCCGTAGAGCGTGTGGCCTGCCGACCCCGGCACGATCCCGGCGAGCGACGCGACGTTGATGATCCACCCGCGCTCTCGGTCCACCATGCCCGGCGCGAACCTGTGGCACAGGTCGGCCACCGCGGTGACCATGACCTGGACGAAATCGCGGTGTTGCTCCCAGGACGACTGGAGGAAGCGTCCGGGCAATCCGTACCCGGCGTTGTTGACGAGCGCGTCGATCGACAGGCCGGCCCTGGTCACTTCCTGGAAGATGTGAGCGGGAGCGGCCGGGTCCGCCAGGTCCGCCGCGATGACGTGCACGCCGCAGCGGTGCCTGGCGCGCAGATCCTGCGCGAGCGATTCGAGGCGGTCGGCCCGCCGCGCGGTGAGCACCAGGTCGAACCCGTTGGCGGCGAAGACGCGGGCGAGTGCGGAGCCGATGCCGGCCGATGCGCCGGTGATGAGCGCAGTGCGCCTGGATGCGACGTCGGTCATCTTGCGAGTCTACTTGGGGTCAGGTCTTGAATTGATGGATTTTTCAAGACCTGACCCCAGCGTCACCTTCGAGGATGGAATCGGCGAAGTCGATCGTCTGGCGCACGTACGCGCGCTTCTCCAGGTAGGTCCCAGGGAAGAAGCTCCGCTTGAAGCCGTAGACGAGGATGTCGCGCAACTCGCGGTCGGTGAGGGCAAAAGCCTCCGCCGCGCGCTGGATCTCGTTCGACATGGTGGTGTTCGACACGAGCCGGTTGTCGGTGCAGAAGGTCGTCGAGAGCCGCCGCTTCCGCATCTCCGCGAACGGGTGCCGGCTGAGGTCGTCACCCAGTTCCGGAACGGTCTGCTGGTTGGACGTCAGGCACACCTCGATCGTGATCCGCTTGTCGGCAATGAACTGCGCCAGGCGCTCCACGTAGGCCTTCCGGTCCGTGATGCGCCTGGCACTGATCTTCGACTCGTCGAACAGCCAGGTCCCGTGCCCAATCCGATCGGCGTGCAGGTTGCCGATGGCCTGGAAGATCGACTCGGGACCGTAGTCCTCGCCCGCGTGAACCGTCTTGCCGAGAAACGCCTCGTGCGCGACCTGGTAGGCCACGCGGTGGTCCTCGGCCGGATAGCCTTTCTCCTGGCCCGCCAGGTCGATGCCGACGACGAGCAGCCCCTCGTCGTGTTTCAGCCGGGCCGCCGCACGCGCGACCTGCATGCTTGCCGCCGAGTGCAGCTCCTGCGGTGACGCCTCGGGCAGCGCCTCGAGAATCCGTCGATACCCTTCCGAGAGATCCGGTGTGAAATAGCGCAGCGCGCACAGGATGATCCCCGCGGCGAAGCGAGGCTCCCGGCCAGACGCAACTTCCGGCCGGGCGTTGAACGCGTCGGAGGCCCGGCGGATCCCGGCGTCCACGGCTCGCACCACGTCCGAGAACTCGAACTCCGGGCGGACGTGAAGCTGGGGCGCGAAGCGAATCTCGATGTATCGCACACCCTCGGCCTGGCAATCCTCGCACAGCTCGAACGTCGTGCGCTCGAGAGCCTCGCGATCCTGCAGCACGGCGACGGTGTAGCGAAACCCCTGCAGATACTCCCCAAGGTTGGCGTACTGTGGGCGAAAGACGGTCTCGCGAAGCCCGTCCTCGGTGAAGGACGGGAGCTGGATGCCCCGCTCGCGGGCCAGCTCGATCAGCGTTCCCAGCCGCAGCGACCCATCGAGGTGGACGTGAAGGTCGGTCTTCGGCAGGCGACGAATCACTTCAGGAGTCATAGCCTATCCCTCAATACTATACTGGCGCCATGCCGTGGAATGATGATCTGGACGAGATCACCATCACGCGCAAGGCTGGGTCGTTCACGCTCGAGGATTACCTGGTCGTGCTGGTGAAGCAGGGGTTGGTCGAGAAGAGCGAGGCGATGCTGCGCGCGTGGCACCCAGAGGAATTCGAGAAGGCGCTCGAGGCGTAGCAGGGACACGCAGCCCCGTCGCCGGGTGCACAGTCACGCTTCCAGGTAGGACCTCGTCCAGCCGGCCGTCGACGACGGGCGGCGCGGAGGCGCGCAACGGGCGAACCGGATCGGCCGCCTGAGCGGCGGTGGCGCCGACGAGCGTGACCAGCATCACCAGGATGCCAGCCGCGGCCCTTCGGCACCTCGTGGATCGACCAAGCGTCGTGACAGGTGCCCGTTGAGACGGCTGGCAGCGGACAGCTTGCAGCGGTCACCCGCAGGCGACCGACCGGTCGCCCCCAACGGTGTCTCCGCTGTCTGCTCTCTGCTGTCAGCTGCCCGCTGTCCGCTGACCGCTGTCTAGTCCACCTTCGTGAATTTCTCGCGACGCGCGCCGCACACCGGGCAGATATTCGGCGGTTCTCCGGCCACGGTGTGACCGCAGATGTCGCACACGTAGAGGTCGGCTTCGGGCAGGTCCTTGCCGGCCTTCGCCGCCTCGAGCGCCTCGCTGTAGAGCGCGTGGTGCGTCTGCTCGACGGCGTTGGCCTTCTGGAAGCTCGCCTGTGCACCCTTCTTGCCCTCGGCAATCGCCGCGGCGATGAACTCCGGGTACATCGTCGTGAACTCGTAGTGCTCGCCCTCGATCGCCGCCTGCAAGTTCGCGATCGTGTCCTTCACGTGGCCTGCGACCAGGAGGTGCGCGAGCGCGTGCACGGTTTCCGCGGCAGCCGCCGCGCGGAAGAGCTTCGCAATCTGCTTCAGCCCCTCGGTCTCAGCCTTCTTCGCAAACGCCAGATACTTCCGGTTCGCCTGGCTCTCGCCGGCAAATGCGGCCATGAGGTTGTCGTCGGTGGTCATGTCGCTCCCTTCGTAGAGTGGAAAGGACGGATGAATGAGTGAGTGAATAGGCTACCACGAAGCGGACGGTTGACGCGTGCGGGGGATGGAGCGACGATGACGGGCGCCCCTGGCTCTGGACTGGAGAATCAAAATGCGTTCTGCCTCAGTCGCGCGCGTGCTGGCCCTGGTCGTCGCCTGCGTTGGGCTCACCGCCACCGAACAGACCCTTGCTCAGACTCGCTACCAGTTGCCACCCAAGGCGATCGTCGACATCCTCGACGCCAAGCCGCTTCCCACGGTGTCTATCAGCCCGTCACGACAGCAACTGGCGTTGGTTGACCGCGCGAGCATGCCGGCCATTGCCGATCTGTCCCAGCCGATGCTGCGGCTGGCCGGAACCCGCATCAACCCGAAGACGAACGGCCCTCAGCGGCCGCCGATGGCGACCGGCATCAGCCTCAAACAGATTGCCGACGGGAAGACCGTGAAGGTGGTCCTGGCGCCGGGCACTCGGATCGAGTGGATTGGCTTCTCGCCCGACAGCCGGCGCATCGCCTTCACGGAGACCAGGCCCGGCGGGATCGCGCTCTGGGTGGCCGACGCCACGACCGGCGCCGCCAGGTCCGTCACGCCTGCGAGGCTGGATGCCACGCTCGGGTCCGCGTGCGCCTGGGTGAATGCCTCGAGCCTGATCTGCAAGACCGTCCCGGCCACGCGGGGTCTGCCGCCGAAGGCGCCAGTCGCGGCGGAAGGACCGAACATCCAGGAGAACCAGGGGAAGGCTGCGCCTGTCAGCACCTATGAAGACCTGCTCAAAACGGCGCACGACGAGGCGCTGTTCGAGTATTACTTCACCAGCCAGCTGGCGTTGGTGAACGCCATCACGGGCGCGATGACCCCCGTGGGCAAGCCGTCGATCTTCGCGCAGGCCACCGCCTCGCCGAGCGGCGAGTACATCCTCGTGTCCAGGCTGAAGCGTCCGTTCTCACGCCTGGTGCCCTACTCGGACTTCCCGAAGGACGTGGAGATCTGGAGCAAGGCCGGGACACTGGTGCGCGCGGTCGCCGACCTGCCTTCCAATGAGACCGTCCCGATGCAGGGCGTGCCGACCGGGCCGCGCGAGTACACGTGGAACCCGATGGAGCCGGCCACGCTGGTGTGGGCGGAAGCGCTCGATGGCGGGGACTTGCGCAACCAGGCGCCTCACCGGGATCGACTGTGTGTCCTCCAGGCGCCGTTCACGGGGCAGCCGACCGAGTGGCTGAAGTTCGAGCAACGCTTCCAGGGCATTGCGTGGACCAGCGCGAACATCGCGATCGTCACCGAGTTCGAGCGCGCGAAACGCACGCGCCGCGCCTGGGTGGTGGACCAGGGCGTCGCGCGGCGAGCCTGGCAGGTCAGCGCGGAGGACCGCTACAAGGATCCTGGCCGCCCGGTCGTCAAGCCCAGGTTTGGCGGCGGGCCAGCCGTGATCATGCAGGTCGCGGACTCTATCTACCTGGAGGGCGACGGCGGATCGCCGCAGGGCGACCGCCCCTTCCTCGACCGGTTCAACGTGAAGACGTTCGACACCGAGCGGCTGTACCAGTGCGAGGGCGAGCGCTACGAGACGGTGGCGGCCGTGCTGGCGGACAACGGCAGGACGCTCCTCACCCGCTACGAGACGGTGAAGCAGCCGCCCAACTACCTGGTGCGAGACCTGACGAAGCGGACCGAGCGCGCGGTGACGGCGTTCACGGATCCCGCGCCGCAACTCTCAGGGGTCGACCGGCAGTTCATCTCCTACGTGCGCAAGGACGGCGTGAAGCTGAGCGGCACGCTCTACCTGCCGCCCGGCTACAAGAAGGGCGAGCGCCTGCCGCTGGTGATGTGGGCCTACCCGCGCGAGTTCACGGACCCGGCAATGGCGGGCCAGGTGTCCGGGTCGCCGTATCGCTTCACGACCTATGCCGGCCCCTCGCACATGTTCTTCCTGACGCAGGGGTACGCCGTGCTCGACGATCCGTCGATGCCGATCGTCGGCCAGGGTGAGACGGCGAATGACACCTACGTGGACCAGTTGGTGGCGAGCGCGCAGGCGGCGATCGACAAGGTCGTCGAGATGGGCGTGGCCGACCGGGACCGCATCGGCGTGGGCGGGCACAGCTACGGGGCGTTCATGACGGCCAACCTGCTCGCCCATTCGCGGCTCTTCCGCGCGGGCATCGCGCGCAGCGGCGCCTACAACCGGACGCTGACGCCGTTCGGCTTCCAGAGCGAGGAGCGGACGTTCTGGGAGATTCCCGAGGTCTACGCGAAGATGTCGCCCTTCTGGTACGCCAACGCCGTGAAGGACCCGATCCTGCTGATGCACGGCGAGGCCGACAACAACTCGGGCACGTTCCCGATACAGTCGGAGCGCTTCTACATGGCGCTGAAGGGGCACGGGGCCACCGTCCGCTACGTCACGCTGCCCAACGAGGCGCACGGGTATGCCGCGCGCGAGTCGGTGCTGCACACGCTCTACGAGATGGTGAGCTGGTTCGACAAGTATGTGAAGAATGCGGCGCCACGTGCCGGCGGCGACCGGTAAACCCACGGGGCAGCCACAGAGCGCGCGCAGGTGTTCGTCTCCTTGTGCGCCGGCGTCAGGTCAGCGGCCGTGGTGAGGAGCCGCGTCACGCGAGCGTGGCTATGGCTCGATGACGTCCACGTCGTAGTCCTCGAAGGCAGCATCGGCCGAGAGGAGCAGCAGATGTTCGACCTGGGCCTGCGCCACCAGGATCCGGTCGAACGGATCCCGGTGGTGCAGCGGGAGTGTGCCCACATGGGCGGCGTGCCCGATGGTCACTGGCAGCTCGCGGGTGCGGGTCAGCCGCATCCGGCTGGACACGTAGTCGCCCAGGCGATCGGGCAGTCGAAGCTTGCCCAGGGCATGCTTGATCGCCATCTCCCAAACGCTGGCGGCCGACAGCAACAAGTCTGTCTGTGGAGACTCGAGGCGCCGCAGGGTCGCGCGAGAGAAGCGGTCGGTGTGCGCATTGAGCCACAGCCAGCACTGCGTGTCGATCAGGATTCTCACCCCTCGAACTCCTTGACGATCTCGTTCGGGAGAGGCGCATCGAAGTCGTCGGCGATAAACACCTCGCCGGTGTCCGTCCCGAGTTGACGGCCTTTGTGTGCCGGCGCGAAAGGCTGGAGCCGGGCGACAGGCGTGCCGGCGCGGGCGATGACCACTTCCTCACCCTTGGCGACGCGAGCCAGCAGGCGAGAGAGATGGGTCTTGGCCTCGTGGATATTGACTGTGGTCATGGCGACAGTATGAACTTAGTCATTACACTTAGTCCAGTGCCGCGACAAGAGAGCAACATACACCGCAACGCCACGTTCGAGAACATCGACCGGTTCCTGCCGCGGCCCGACGCGCCGTACAAGCCGACGGCACCGCTGCCGGTGCCGCCAGGGGACCCGATCGGGGGGCGGATCAGGTGACTTCGGTGTCAAGGGAGCCGGTCTAGAACTTGCGCCACGTGAACGAGTCCATCATCCAGTGGTTGACCGATTGGCCGCTGAAGTCGACCGGCGTCGTCATGTACCCGCCGCTGGCATTGCCGGGCGTCGAGTATCCGGCCACGTTCAAGATGACCGGGCCGGAGTCGATATGCAGGTTGTTCAGCCCCGGCAGTTCTGGGCGGCTGGCTCTCGCCGAGTGCGCTGAAAGGTCTCGAAGTTCGCTACCGCCCACTTCTCAGTCTGCTCGTTGAGGTTTTCAATCGACCGATGCTTGTAGACGCCTGGCGGAAAGCGGCGGACGACGGTGCGTTGACCAAAGGACCACAGGGAGGCAATGGCGCGGTGCAGTTCCGGGTCACCCGGTTCTCGCCAGCGCGGTTGGTTCATCTCGTCGGCCGAGCGGAAGCGGTGAACGGGCATCAGCCGTCCCCATCGAGGTGGAAGCGCTGCCGCAGCAGTTCGGCGTCCGCACGATCTTTCAGCCTCACCGTGTCGCGCTTCATCCGATACAGCGTTTCTGGCGTGGCCACCGTGACGGTCAGCGGGCCGAAGGCGATGCGGCTGGACTTCAGGTCATCGAAACGGAACGCGTCCCCGAGGCGGGTGAGCAGGTCCAGGTGGAAGGAACCGGTGGGCGGCACGTACTGCACCGCCGGATAGTCACCCATCAGGTCTGACGCCGAGATCTCTTCGATGGCCGGGTCGTCGAACACGGACCGCAGCGCGCGCTTGAGCCGGTCGATGTTGTCCGTCTCCGGTGCGACGAACAGGTCGAGGTCCTCGGTGAATCTGGCCAAGCCAAGGAGATTCAGCGCCGCCGCGCCGAACACGACGTACCGGACGCCTTCGCGCTCGATCGCCTCGAGCACGCGCTGTACTGCCTCGTAGTCCATCGCAGGCCCTGCCCGCCGACAGTATAGCGCGTCGGGACTGCCCGCCATACTGGTGGAGGCGAGGCCGCTCCCCGGCCGCGCGCTACCAGCGAAGATCCGCCTGGGCCGCCAGGGCGCAATCGGCGGCTCGAGGAGGCGCTTCGCTAGAACTTGCGCCACGTGAACGAGTCCATCATCCAGGCGCCGAGGGTCACGCTGGAGTTAGAGAGCCGCCGGTCGTAGTGGATGACGGCGTGACCGACGTCGGTCACCTTCTTGGCGATAATCGCACCATACCACTCCACGTCGTTGCCGTCGTTGTGCACCGTGGCATTTGGCGCGTATATGAGCCCCGCGGCGTCCGCGCCGCCGG
>Ga0209745_1001324_pt1 | contig 14888 bp, 15 predicted proteins | sample BarGraNGADG00312_FD_184495 | JGI IMG/M metagenome (GOLD analysis project Ga0209745, IMG submission 184495) | Arctic peat soil microbial communities from Barrow, Alaska - Barrow Graham LP Ref core NGADG0004-312 (SPAdes) (version 2) | ecosystem: Environmental > Terrestrial > Soil > Wetlands > Peat... | reverse complement strand
GATGGGGTCTCGATACGGCGAGTCGACCTGCCAGTAGGGCGTGTACCGCAACCAGTTGAATCCCCAGCGCCATCTCGAATAGGTGATGAAGGCATCGCGGTATCGAGCCACGCGCCATGGATCGGTGAGATACACGCCGACGATCCGGAAGTTTACAGAGCCGGTGCTTGGGTCATCGCCGACGACTCGATAGCCTGTTATGAACTCGGAGTGTGCCCCGCCCTGGCTGAAGACCCCAACGGGCTTGTGGTACTTGGCGATCGCCAACACCACGGCCACGGCGGCCTGACCCAGATTTGAATAGGCGGAATCGCGATAGACGCCGGCGTCGATGCTGCCCCAACCGTAATAGTTGAGGGCATTGCGCCAGCCGTGGGGATCCGACCCGGGTGACCACTTGCGCATCGTCATATGCGCTCGTTCGTAGGCGAGGATGGACTCCTGCTTCGAGTAGGAGTTGTTGGGCTGCCACAGAAGCGTGGAATCCGACCCGGTGAAGGCGATGGTGTTCAGCATCGATTGGGCCGACGCGGCCGTGCAAGCCGTCAGGTCGGGGTCTTGCCAGCGTTCGGCCCGTGGGTCGTAGAGATCGAAGGTCCAGGTCCGTGTCGCGGGCGCCAGAGCCTGAGCGCCGGCGGCCAACGATGCGGGACCGGTCGTGTTCGCTGGGGATGGGCCGACGGTCGCCCCCGGCGTTGGAGCCAGCGTCGCCTTCGGCTCGGCGGTGACCGCAGGCTGCGAGGTCGAGAGGGCCGCAAGAGCGGGGCCTCCCGACTCAGGAATCGGCGTCGGCGTCAGCGCCACATTCACCGATATTGCCGAGGCGGTTCGCGGCCCCGAGATCGCCACGTTCGTGTCAGCCGGTGCGATCGACGCCAGAAGCATGATCGCCAGGGCGAGCGATACGGGCCGGTGACTTGCGGCGAGTGAGCCTCTCGCGCTCAAAAGATCTTCGACCTCACAATTCGTCCGGCCGCGATCGATTTCGGAAACGACTTTGCCTCACGGCTGGCAGGCCGATATACCACCAGTTCGTACTCTATGGTCGTCGCCGAACCGGAGCGCCTCAACCGGGCTGCACTATTTCGCCGGTAAGCGCGTCGATCTGCGCGGTGACGTACTCGGCGGTCGATTTGTTGAAGAGCGTATACGTCCAGTACGGACCGCTGCCGTCGACCAGGCTGAAGTTCAACCCCAGGCGCGGGTCCTTCGTTTTGGCGAGATCGTATCGGGCGGCGAGCGCCGCTTTGCCGGCCCCGGCCGCCGTGTCGCTATCGATGATGCCGTAGGGCATTCGCTTCGTATATGCACCGACGAACGAGCTCACGCCGCCACCAGTGACCTCGCGGGTCTTCGTGACCTTCCCCCACGGGTCGATCTCGACTATGAGCACCGCATCGGCGGCGGCTTTGTCGATGAAGTAGATTGTCCAGCTGCTCGGAACGCCGTCGTCGTTGACGAAGCTGCCGGCCGCGCTGACGACGTACGCCCCGGCGCGCCATTTCTGCGCCTCTGGGCGTGCTCTTCGCCGCTCCTCGCGGAAGGTGTAGGTGAGCGGGTCGCCACCGCCCTCGGCGATCCCGCGCCCGGCCGGGATATCGTCGACGAGCGACTGGCCGGCCGTGTTCGACGCTGCCGTACCCGCGGGTGTGCCGCTGTGTTGGTTAACCGTGTCAGGGGACGATGCGCCTCCGCTCGTGCAGCCCGCAGGCACGAGCACGACCAAGGCAAGCGCTACGGCTCCGAGCCGCATTCCCGGAGCCCAGTGCCGGAAGCCGCCGAGCGTCGAGGATCCTTTGAGACTGAGGCCCGCGTGGAGCGCCATCTGCTATTCCTCCCCGATGTGCTCGCGACATCGGCAGTGATGAGGCACATGCGAGGGCCGCGGGCATCGAGACGATGTTGGGAGGGCCGGCATCGAGACGATGTTGGGAGGGCCGGCATCGCGCGTCAAGGGGAACGAGCGCCGCCCCGCGGCCGCCGGCGACCCGTCGACGGGAGGGTTCTCATCCTCGCGGCCGACCCACGACCAGCCCAGACTCAAGGACGGGATGAATTCGCGTCCGACATGGGCGTGCGTCCTCAAGGAGTGTTCAGATGTCCGATATGCGCGCCAAGGGCGATGTCAACAAGGCCAAGGGCAAGATCGAGGAAGGCCTCGGCAAGCTGACCGGTAACAGGAACCAGGAGGCCAAGGGCAAGGCCAAGCAAGTCCAGGGCAGCGCCCAGCAGGGACTGGGCGACATCCAGGACGCAGTCCGACGCCCCAAGAGCTAAGCCCCGGCGAAATGTGGCGATGACATTCCGGCTCGCGTCCCAGCGGCGCCCGCCCGGCGACCGGATCAGGAAGTGACCGTGAACGAGCGACGGGCCAGTGAACTGGTTGCCCGAGAACGGGCGCGCATCGAATCCCTGCTGGTGGAGCAGGGCGGTCAGATTCGTGCCGAAGGGTCCCTCCAGCGCCAACAGACCGGAGAGTACGCAGACGCCGGAGCAGCACTCGAAGCCGAAGCGGTCTCAGCGGCCCTCGCGGCCGACCTCCGCGAGCAGCTCGCCGCAGTAGGGCGCGCCGAGGGGCGAATCGCACTGGGGACATACGGCATATCGGTTGAGAGCGGAAAACCCATCCCGGACGAGCGACTCGAAGCGGAGCCCCTTGCCCTGCGGACGGTCGAGGAGCAGCGGCGCCTCGAGCAGCGCGGAGCCCCAGTAGCCCACTGATCGGTTGGGTTCGCCCCTTACGGCCGATGAGCAGGGTCGACCTGTATGTGCCGAGCTCAAAGGCTGGAGCTGAGCGGGCGGCGCTGGGATTGTTGTAGATTCAACCCCATGAGGTGTTCCCCTCCAGGCTGGATGCTTGTTCCCGCGCGCCAAACCGACGGCTCGGGCGCCGATTCGACCGTCCCCGGAGGGCGCCGTCCTTGAGGGCCCGACTCGTCGGCGTGGGCCAGGCTTACCCGAGGCTTCGATGGGCCGCCCTCCTCGGCATATTCGCTGTCGGCGTTGCAGTGCGGGCCGTTCGCCTGGGGCAATGGCCGATCGGGTTCCGGCCGACTCTTGATTTCGATTCGGCGAACGCCACTCGAACCATCTACCTCACGCTGACAACGAACCATCCCAGCGGGTGGCAACAGGTTTGGCTGCAGGCGCACCCGGGCCGCTTCCTCGAGCCGCCCATCCTTCAGACGCTGACGGCGCTGACCTACCTTCCAGACGGCGTGGAGCGTCCGTGGACGGCGGTGATCTTCACGACAGTGGCATGGCTGGTTGCGTCGGCGCTCCTGTTCAGCACGATTCGCCGGCTGACCGATTGGTCGGGCTCGCTGCTCGGGCTGGCGTACATCCTGCTGGCGCCGTTCGGCGTGGCAATGAGCCAGAGCTTCCAACCGGAGCCGCTGGTCTTGCTTTCCCTCTCGGCGGTGATCTGGTACGCAATGAGAGGCGACGTCACGAGCGGACGCCGTTTTGCGGTGGCCGCCCTCATCGGTGCGCTCGCCGGCCTCACCAAACCGGGAACCCTCCTGTTCTTCATCGCGGCCGTATACGTCGTCTCGGCCTGGCAAGGTAGGTCGCTCCTCGACAGGCGCCGGTTGGTGCGCTTGGCTGTGCTCCTGGCGCTGACGGCCCTGCCGGCGATCGTTTACGCGCTGATCTGGATTCCGAACCAGGTGGACTCCAAGATCCTCCCGCAGCTCTGGATATCGCGCGAGTTCTACGTGGGCTGGGGCAAGAACGTCCTTCGGGCGGCCGGTGCGATCCCGCTGCTCGGCGCCGGTCTGGGGTACGTCCTGACCCGCCGGCTGTGGCCGCTCGGCATCGGGCTCGGCGTCGCCTACCTCGGCTATTCGGCCACGTTCCCATACCACGCCATGACCCACGACTACTACCAGCTTCCCCTGCTCCTGATGGTCACGATCGGCCTCGGTGGCCTCGGCTCGGCTCTGGCCCAGATCATCCAGCGTGGATCGCTCAGGCGAGGATTGGCGATCGGTACCGTGCTCGGTGTCGCCGTGGTGCTCACATTCGCCCTCGCCCCACGCAATCTGTATGAGACACCTCCCGGCACGTTCCCGGACGGGCCCCGCTTCGAGACCATCGGGCAGAAGTTGGGACCGGGAGAGCAGATCCTGACCTACAGCCCGAATTACGGAAAGCCGTTGATGTACTACGGCAAGCTCATCGTTACGTTCTGGCCGAACGCCGGCGACGAGAAGTTCTACAAGATCATGGGCCTCCCGCAGGAGAGCGCCGAGAGTCGACTCGCCGGCTTCATCGCGACCGCGAATCCACACTACTTCGTGATCACGGTTGCGCCCGGAGGCATTCCGGGGTTGGTCGATTTCCTCGATGCCAGATATGCGCTCGTCGAGTCGGACACGGACTTGCGGATCTACGATCTCACGCGTCCGCTCAAGCCCGGCATACCGAGCGCGGCTGCAAACCCCGCGCTCACGTCCCCGTAGGTCGTGCGACAAGCCTGGACGCCCCTTCCAGGCACCGCGAAGGCCCTGGTCCATGCCGGCCGCACCGCGGGGAAACCCATTCGTCGAGTAGCGCCCGGCCCCTTCCCGGCTCGCGCACCGCATCGGCCGATCGTGGACTGGTTTTCAGGCTCATCTCAGGATGACAGCCAAGACTCCCTGGAAGGATCCTTCGCCCAGCGGCAACTCGGACTGGAGTTTGGTCGGCCCATGACACACCCGCCGGACGCGCATGGTCCGCCCGCAAGGCATCGCTGGTCGCTCAGGCTTTCCCGCTTCGGGAGTCGAATCCGTCGGGCAGTGCCTTTTGCCTCGGGTGTGACCGCCGCATTGGTCGCGGTCGTGCTGTACGGCGTAGTCGCTCCAGGGCCGCGGCCACTCTCACAGCAGGATGTGAGTCGGAGCATTTCCCAGGCCCTGGCATCGCAGACTCCGGGACCTGCCCTCTCGCAGCAGGTGTACCAGGCAATTCAGCCCTCGCTGGTCCTGATCGAGACCAACGTTGGTGGCGCCGCCGGCTCTACAGGCGGCGTGCTGGGAAGCGGCGTGGTCGTTGATGCCAGCGGCGACATCCTCACCTGCCTGCACGTGGTCGCCGACGCCACGGCCATTCAGGTGACGTTCGCCGATGGGACGCGTTCGCCGGCCGAGATCCAGGCCACACAACCAGAGAACGACATCGCGGTCCTACGGGCGACCCAACCGCCGGCCAACATCATCCCGGCCGTACTGGGTAATCCCAGGAGCGTGCAGGTCGGTAGCGAGGCCTTCGTGGTCGGCAATCCGTTCGGCCTGTACGGCTCCATGAGCTCGGGGGTCATCTCCGGGCTGAATCGCTCCTTCCAACTCCCGAACAACGGGCCGAAGCTGGGCGGCCTGATCCAGATCGATGCGGCAGTGAACCCCGGCAACTCCGGCGGTCCGCTGGTCAACCGCGAAGGCCAGGTGATCGGGATCGTGTCCGCGCTCATCAACCCGACCAAGGAAGACGTGTTCATCGGGATCGGTCTCGCGGTGCCGATCGATGTGGCCGGCGGAGCCGCCGGACTGCCTCAGTACTAACCCGGCCGGTCCTTTCGCCCTAAGGAGGCTTCAGATAGTGAAAACAGTAGACGCGCAGGTCGGTACGTCAGCCACCGCGCCGACCGTGCCGATGGAGCGCCTCCTATACGAGGTCAAGAAGGTAATCGTCGGCCAGGATCACCTCCTCGAACGGCTGCTCGTGGCGCTCCTGGCAAGGGGCCACATCCTGGTTGAAGGCGTTCCGGGATTGGCCAAGACGATGGCAATCAAGACCCTCGCCGAGGCGATCGGAGGCGAGTTCAAGCGCGTCCAGTTCACGCCGGACCTGGTTCCGGCGGACCTGGTCGGAACGCGGATCTACAACCAGAAGACCGGCGAGTTCAACACATCGCTAGGTCCGGTGTTCACAAACCTCCTGCTCGCCGACGAGATCAACAGGGCGCCGGCGAAGGTGCAGAGTGCCCTGCTCGAGGTGATGCAGGAGCGGCAGGTCACGATCGGGCGCGAGACCCACGAGGTGCCCGACCCCTTCCTCGTGCTCGCAACCCAGAACCCGATTGAAACCGAAGGGACGTACGCCCTGCCCGAGGCCCAGGTCGACCGCTTCATGCTCAAGGTGCTGGTCGGCTATCCCAGCGTGACCGAGGAGTTCGTCATCGTCGAGCGCATGACCGGCCGGCTGGATCCGGTCCAGGAAGTGCTCTCGACCGGGAACCTGATCAAGTTGCAGCAGGAGGCCGACCGCGTCTACGTCGATCCTGCCCTGATCGAATATGCCGTCAGGCTGGCCACCTCCACCCGCGCACCCAGATTGCACGGCATGTTGGACCTGGAGAAGTACATCACGTACGGGGCGAGCCCGCGCGCCTCGATCAACCTGATCCTCACAGCGCGAGCGCTGGCGTACATTCGAGGACGGGACTACGCGCTCCCGCAGGACGTGCTCGACATGGCCCGCGACGTGATGCGCCATCGCCTCGTCCTGTCGTTCGAGGCTCTCTCGGACAACGTGTCCGCCGACGACGTCCTAACCACGGTCCTGAATCGGGTTCCGGTGCCGGTGGTGCCGCTCCGGGAGCGTCCCCACGTTCGCGCCGGCGGCTGAGGGCATCGTGCCCACCGAGTCGCCGACCTGGGTCGGGGAATTGCGCCCCGCGGACGGGTACGCCGCCGACGGGCGCCCAGCGGACGAGCGCGCCGGGGGCGAGCGCGACGCGCGATCCCTGTCTGCCCCGGAGCGGATTCTCCAGCGCCTCGACTGGCGGGTGATACGCCGGCTCGACGGCATTCTCCAGGGCGACTACCGGAGCCTCTTCCGCGGCAACGGCGTGGATCTCGTGGGCCTGCGCGAATACCAGCCCGGGGACGACGTCCGGTACATGGACTGGAACGTCACCGCGCGAACGGACACGCCGTACGTGCGCGAGTACGTCGAGGACCGCGAGATCACGGCCTGGTTCCTGCTTGACCTGAGCCCCTCGGTCGACTTCGGCACGGTGGACGCGGAGCGCGTCAAACGAACGGTCCTGATCGACTTCGTCGCAACGCTCGCACGGCTGCTGACGCGGCGCGGCAATCGAGTCGGCGCCATGTTCTACGGCGGTGCCGCGGCGCGGACCATCCCGGCGCGGGGCGGCCGCGACCAGGTGCTCCGCCTCATCGACGACCTGCTTGCGCAACCGAAGCTGGCGAGTGCTCCGTTCACGGACCTGTCGCCGCTGCTCGCCGCCAGCCAGCGCACCATAAAGCGTCGCTCGTTGATCTTCATCGTCTCCGACTTCATCAGCGCCCCCGGGTGGGAGAAGCCGCTGAATCTGCTGAACCGGCACCACGAGGTCGTCGCCGTGCGCCTCCTCGACCCGCGCGAAATCGAGCTGCCCGACGTCGGGCCGCTGATCATGGAGGACGCCGAGACCGGCGAGCAGCTGTACGTCGACACCCACGACGCCGCCTTCCGGCGCCGCTTCCAGGACGCGGCGCAGCGACGAGAGGCGGCGGTCAACGGCGCCTTCAAACGGTCCGGCGTAGAGGCGATGTCGCTTTCGACGGACGAGGATCTCGTGCGCGCGATCGTGCGCATGGCCTCGCTTCGCCGCCGGCGCCGGAGGTAGCGATGTCGTTCATCTGGCCGCCGATGCTCCTGTGCGTCGCTCTCATCCCGATCGGCTTGTTGCTGTATCGGGTGCTGGAGAACGGGCGCCGGCGGCGGCTAGCGACCTACGGCGGCGCCGGGCTCGCTCTCGGAACCACTCGCCGGCCAGCGGGCGTGCGCGGCCGGATACCGGCGGTGCTTGTCGTTTGCGGGCTGACGGTGATGACATTCGCAATGGCCCGGCCGCAGGCGGTCGTGGGTCTGCCTCAGCAAGAGGGCACCGTCATCCTCGCCTTCGACGTCTCCGGCAGCATGGCCGCCACCGACCTAAAGCCCACGCGAATGGACGCGGCCAAGATCGCGGCGAAGGACTTCGTCGCCCGCCAGCCGTCCGGCATCACGATCGGGGTCGTGGCCTTCAGCGACTCCGGCATCTCCGTCCAGCGGCCGACCAAGGACCAGAGCACGGTCGTGTCCGCGATCGACCGCCTCGCGCCGCAGCGCGGGACGTCGGTCGCCCAGGGCATCCTGGCCTCGCTCAAAGCCATCGCCGTCCAGGAGGCGGGCTCGTCGGTCGACTACTACACGAACCGATCGCCATCGCCCTCGCCGTCGCCGACCGACACGCCGACGCCGGTGCCGGCCGGGAGTCACTCGTCTGCTGTAATCATTCTGTTGACGGACGGCGAGAACAACGAGTCCCCCGACCCACTCGCGGCCGCGCAATCCGCCGCGGACCGGGGAGTGCGGATCTACACGGTCGGCATCGGCAGCGCGGCCGGCACGACACTCGATCTCAACGGCTTCCAGGTCCACACCCAACTCGACCAGGCGGCGCTCCAGCAGATCTCCCAGATCACCGACGGCACGTACTACGCGGCCGCCGACGAGCAGCAGCTCCGCTCGATCTACGACAACCTCAACACCCAGCTCATCATCGAACCTCAGCTGACGGAGATGACGGCCATCTTCGCGGGCGTGAGTCTGCTGATGCTGCTCGCCGGTGCCGCGACATCGTTCATGTTGCTCGGTCGATTCCCATGACCGGCCGCGACGGTCGCCGGCGCCAGACAGGACGGCGGTAGATGGACTTCTTGTGGTCGGGCTTTCTAGCCCTTCTCCTGGCGCTGCCCGTGCTGATCGCGGTGTACGTCTGGAGCCTGCGACGCGGCCGGCCGTCGGGGGTTCGCTATTCGAGCCTGGCCCTGGTTCGGGATGCCATGCCCGGGTCTTCGCGGATGCGACGCCACGTGCCGTTCGCGCTCTTCATCGCGGCCGTCGCCGCCTTTGCCATTTCGGTGGCGCGACCCGTGGTCATCCTCGCCGTGCCCACCAACCAGACCACGATCATCCTGACCATCGACGTCTCGGGCAGCATGTGCTCGTCCGACATCCCGCCCAGCCGTCTCGAGGCCGCGGAAGCTGCGGCGTCTTCGTTCATCGAAAGCCAGTCGTCCTCCACGCAGATCGGGATCGTCGCGTTCAGCAGCTTCGCGGAGGTGGTCCAGGGGCCGACTAACGACCGGGCGGCTCTGCTCGATGCGCTCCACAGCCTCGCAACAGGGCGAAGGACCGGCATCGGCGACGGCATCCTCACTTCGATCGACGCCATCTCGCAGGTCGACCCGACCGTGGCGCGGAGCCAGACCGACTCGACCTCCGGAAATCCGCCGGCGGCCGTACCCAAGGGCGACTACGCTCCGGACATCGTCGTCCTGCTCACCGACGGCGCCAACAACACCGGCACTCCCCCACTCGACGCCGCGCAGCAGGCGGCCGATCGAGGCGTCCGGGTTTACACCATCGGCTTCGGCACCGCGGACGGCGGAGCCTTCAGCCCGACCTGCGCGCCCCAATTCATGGGTCGTGAACCTCCCGGCGGGCGGGGCGGCGGTTTCGGTGGTGGCGGTTTCGGTGGTGGCGGCGGCGGTTTCCCGCGAGGGATCGACGAGGCCACGCTCAAGCAGATCGCCGATATCACCGGCGGCACGTATCACCCGGCCGAGACCGCGAGCCAGCTCCAGAGCGTCTTCGCGAACCTCCCGACGAACCTGATCGTCAAGCACGAGGTGACGGAGATCAGCGTCGGTTTCGTTGGCGCCGGCGGGCTGCTCGCAGCGCTGGCGATCATGCTCGGTAAGGCCTGGCGCCCGCTGCCCTGAACCGTGGCCGCCCCCGCGGTAGCCGCCGCGGCCGCGGCCGATCCCCTAAAGCCTGCCGGCCTCGATGATCCGTTCGAGGAACTGCTGAGTCCTGGCTTCGCGCGGGTGGCTGAAGATGTCGCTCGGGGCCCCTTGCTCGAGGATCACTCCCCCGTCGAGGAAGCAGACGCGGTTCGCGATGTCTCGCGCGAAGCCCATCTCGTGAGTGGCGATGACCATCGTCATCCCGCCTCGAGCGAGCTCGCGGATCACGTTCAGGACCTCGGCGACCAGCTCCGTGTCCAGGGCGCTCGTGATCTCGTCGAATAGCAGCAGGTCCGGCGCCATGGCCAGGGCCCGGACGATCGCGACGCGCTGCTGCTGGCCGCCCGAGAGCCTGTCCGGAAAACAACTCGACGCTCTGCAGGACCCGAAGCTGCCCGAACGACTTCCAGAGCCCGGAGATTTCGAGCGCGGGCTGCGCCGACACCGCAGCGCGAGACCGCGCTCGGACCGAACTGGCGCGAAGTGCGATTTCCGCATGCTCCCCGTACGGGTAGCCGGCTGAAAAAGAGGCCACCGCGCCGGCGGTAGTGCGAAGCGGAGCTAGCTGCGCCCGGTTCCGCGGGGTAGATGCGGCACGAGACGGCGCTTTCGATACGTGCGGCGCCGCACTCCACCGGCTTCCGGAAGCCACGTTGCCTCGAGCCTCCAGTCCGCCTCGAGACTGTGCAGCGCCGGGTATAGCAGGCTTTGGTCGCCCGGTTCCGCGCGGCCCGCCGCGCCGGCATCGGCTGCGGTCGATCGTTCGCTCATTCGACGAAGGATCGCGGGTCCGGTGAGTGCCTCGCCACGGAGTGCATCGAGCACCCGTTTTCGCTCGCCGGCCAGCGCCTTGACGCGCATTCCGGGGTCATGGGTCTCGCTCATTGCGGCGCCGTCAGCCAGTCCCACGCGGAACCGTTGAACCTGGCGTCGCCGCCCATCCCGCTCTCCAGCCGATACCTGTGGCCGTCCGGGCCAACGGCCGTCAGCACGATCCACCACGATCCCGAGTCTCGGAAGCGCTCGAGATGGAATACCGCTTCGAACGAGGTGTCGGAGAGACTCGCCGACTGGACTTCGATCGGGCTCGAATACCGGGTGTCGATGCCGGCGAGCAAACCGGGCATGTCCATCGGCAGCGCGTGCCAGGCCTCGAACCGTACTTCCCGCCAGTTCGCCAGGATGGCGGCGATCGCGGGCCCCCCGAGGTCAGGGTTCAACTCGAGAGATACCTGAGTCCCGCCCGACGCGCTGTCGGATCCCCAACCGCCGCCGAAGTTCACATCCTCAGGGAACCATGCCGCCGGCGCCGCCGGCGCGACAGAGTCAAGGTGAAGGTCCGGCTGCTCGCCGATGGTGTTGATCACGGAGGAGGAAACCGAGCCGGCCACGGCGAACAGGAGGCCTGATCCCACGACCGCCACCAGCCCAACAAAGAGGGCCCACCGGCCGACGTGAGGCATCGATCGTTCGATCCGGACGAAAGCCGCCACCACCGCCACGAGTGGAACGCAGAGCTCGATCGCGACGGACGGCCAACTCTGTGCGCCGCGCATCCCGAAGATCGCCCACCAACCGAAACCGAGCCCGCCGCCCACGGCCCAGAAGACCGAGACGGACCGTGGGGTCCGACGGCTCAGGCTTGCCGAGGTGCGCACCGCGTACCGAGTGGCCGCGCCAGCCGCAATTGCCGTGGCCACCGCCAGGAAGATCGAGTTGACGGCGTTCCCGCTGTGATCGCCCGAGGTGATATCCGGCAGGCGGAGGCCGACCGCCGCGAGCAGCGGCGTGGCGAGGGCAAGTGCCAGCGCCGCAAAGAGCGCGAGCATTATCCCGCCGAGATAGCCCAGCACGAACCCGCCGCCCCCGGCGAAGACCCCTCCGCCAACGCCAGCTAGGAGTCGCCTCTTCGACTGATGGGCCATGCGCAGCTGCCGACCGAGTTCGGCCGCCGGCCCCAGACGGCCCAGCGCCTCGCGGATTGCGCTGTCGCGGTCCAACCCTTCGGCCTCCAGAGAGGCGATCGAGTCCTGAAGATGATCGGCCAGCTCCGCCCGAACTTCGGCGACATCGGCGGCGGGCAGCGCAAGCTCGCCGGTCATTCGATCGAGGTATGCCGTTATCTCGGACGTGACGTCAGTAGCGAGCTGAGTCGGAGCTGCATGGGCATCGGGCCCGGCGCCGAGTCGACGCTCGCTGCGGCGGACCAGCCAGACCGCCGCGATGAGCAACGCGCCCAGGACGACGACGTAACCGAGGAGGGCGATCACCGGTCCGCTCCCCCGACCGCGCGGGCCATGCCGAGAGAGAAGACCGCCCATTCGGTGGCGTGCTCCTCGAGCATTCCGAGACCCGCTTTGGTGATCTTGTAGTAGCGCCGGCGTGGGCCTCGATCGCTCTCGCGCCAGCTCGCGTCGAGCGCACCGGCGGCTTCCAGGCTATGGAGCGCCGGGTAGAGCGAGCCCTCGCTCGGAATGAATGCGCCGCCGCTCTTATCGCGGATGCGCTGCGCTATCTCGTAGCCGTACAGCTCGCCCTCGCGGAGCACCGACAGGACCAGCAGGGTCGTGGTCCCCTTGAGCAGCTGTCCCTTGACGCGGCCGGACATCCGTTGCTACCTCACATTGGTGTACATCAGATTGCGAGGTAGCAGAGCCTAGCACTCAAACGGCCGGTGTCAAGGAGTCGCGCCAGTTGTGCCACGCCTGTGGTTGCGCGGCCTATCAGGCCGGCCCGCCCGCATTCAGGCCCGCCAGCGCCGAGGCCAGCTGACGGTCGCGGCGGGTCCGCGCCCGCTGTCGCTCGACCGCCCGATCGTGCGGCGGCGTCGTGGCGACCAGAGCCTCGAGAAGCCCCTGTGTGGCCGCCGCCACGACTTCGACGGCGCGGTCGAAGGCCGCCTGGTTGACCCTAGGCGGTTTCGTGGTGCCGCTGATCTTGCGGACGTATTGGAGCGCGGCGGCACGTACCTCGTCGGCGCTGGACGGGGGCTCGTAGTTGTGGAGCGGCTGAATCGATCGGCACATTTGTCGCGGCCTCGTCTGAGCGAATCCTGGCGCTGCCTCGGATTGTGGCCTCGTCAATGCACCCGTAGTCGGCGCGACCCACCCCGGGCCGCCAGCCGGGTCTCCGCCCCACGGAACTAGGGTCGCGCCGACTCCACGGCTGCCGAGCGCCCCGGGCGGCTCGGCCCGCGAATCAGGCTCGTTACGATCCCGACACAGCAGACCAGGGCCGCCACCGCGAACGCGTCGTGGATCGCCCCGGCCAGCGCCACGCCGTGCAGCGCGGCCGTGGGCGCGCCGCCGCCCAGATCCGCAAGGTGGACCGGCAGCCGCGTCGCCACGATCGCCCCGCTGAGCGCGATCCCCACCGCCTGGCCGTTGACCCGCATCTGGGCTAGCGTTCCCGACGCGGTCCCGATCCGCGGACGCGGCACAGAGCCGAGCACGGCGCTGCTGTTGGGGCTCATGAACATGCCCTGGCCGACGCCCAGCAGAACCAGCCGCCAGATGAGGTCGGGCAGGGCGAAGTCGACTGGGAGTTGGGTCAGACTCACGAGGCTCAGGGCCATGAGCGCCATCCCCGTGCTGGCCAGCACGCGGGGGCCGAAGTGGTCCGAGGCCGCACCGCTGATCGGAGCGACGAGTGCCATCGTGATCGGCACGGGCGTGAGCAGCAGGCCGGCCTCGATCGGTGAGAAGCCACGTCCTTGCTCGAGCAGGAAAGGCAGCAAGAACGTCGCAGTGAACAACCCCGCGAATGCCACCACCACGCTGGCGAGACCTGCGGAGAACGGCCGGATCTTGAACAAGGCGAGATCGATCATCGGCTGGATCGAGCGGCGCTCCACGCGCAGGAAGGCTGCGCCCAGGACGACGAAGGCGACGAACAGCCCGACGACCGCGGGGCTGGTCCAGCCCCACTCCTGGCCGTCGCTCAAGGCCAGCAGTAGAGCGAACAGGGCGACGCCCGAAAGCGCTGCGCCCTTGACGTCGAACGACTGATCCTTGCGCGGCTTTTCGGACGGGAGCACGCGGGCCGCCCAGAGAATCGCCAGCAACCCGATCGGCAGGTTGATCAGGAAGATCGCTCGCCAGGTGGCGACCTCGGTGAGTATCCCGCCGAGCGCCGGCCCCAGGCTGAGACCTATCGCGACGCTGACTCCGTTGAGGCCGAGGGCTCGTCCGCGCTCATGGTCCTGGAACGTATGGGCCACGATCGCCGGGCCCATGGCCATGAGCATTGCCGCACCGACGCCCTGGACGACGCGGAAAGCCACCAGCATCGCGGCGTTCGGGGAAGCGCCGCAGCACACGCTCGCCAGAGTGAAGATCGCGAAGCCGGCCAGGTATACGCGCTTGAAGGTCAGCACCTCCCCGAGCCGGCCGAAGGGCAATAGCAAACTGCCGACAACCAGCAGATAGGCGACGACGACCCATTCGACCGTGTTGAGACCGATGCGGAAGTCCGTCTCGATCGCGGGAAGGGCGATGTTGACGATGCTGCCGTCGAGGGTCGCCATGAGCGAGCCAAGCGACACGCTGGTCAGGATGAGCCACTTGCGTTCCATGACCGCAAACCCTACTCGATGCCGGGAACGGCGGTCGGGCGCCACGAGCGCTCGCCAGAGCGGCGGCAGAAGCTAGGGCGTTCCGTCGAGCCCTTCGATCGTGACCTCGATCAGCGGGCTGTGGGCGACCATCGTCTCGACGTCGGTCCGGTTCCAGGCCCGCGCGACATGCGCCAGGATCGCCCGACGCTCCGTTTCGTCAGAGATGACGCGGGCCGTGGCCGGGAGATCGACCGCGACGCCGCGCTTGAGGTGGAACGTGAGCTTCGGGTTCGCTTCCAGGTTCGCGAGCCAGCTCCGCTTCCGGTCGGCTCGAGGCATGCCGCTTATGTAGATGCGCCCGCCGATCACGTGGAACACGATCTCGATACGGCGAGGCAAGCCGCTCTTGCGGCCGGTCGTCGTGATGTCGATGACTCCGCCCTGCGCCAGAGCGCGGCGGATCGATTCGTCCATGTGTTCCTCGGCGGGGCGGGTCTGCGAGTGATTGCGCCCGCAACCGAGTCTACCGGCGGCCGCAGGATCGGTGGCAA
>Ga0209745_1001323_pt1 | contig 14888 bp, 11 predicted proteins | sample BarGraNGADG00312_FD_184495 | JGI IMG/M metagenome (GOLD analysis project Ga0209745, IMG submission 184495) | Arctic peat soil microbial communities from Barrow, Alaska - Barrow Graham LP Ref core NGADG0004-312 (SPAdes) (version 2) | ecosystem: Environmental > Terrestrial > Soil > Wetlands > Peat... | reverse complement strand
CGAAAAAACGCAATATTTAAGACCTGACCCCAATTTCTTTGACCGCCCTTCTCCCAATATATACAATGCACGCATGGATTACCTCTGCTGTCCTCAATGCCGCGCTTCAGTCAACATTCCCGAAGGCGGAACAACCGTATCATGTGAAAGTTGCAACGCGGTGTTCCCGCGAGTGAATGGCTTTATTGACTTCGTGGACTCCCGTGCTCTTGAGGAATATGCCCGATGGCAGAAGGACATATACGAGGGCGAGGTGGAGTCGCAACACATTCCGTACCATATGGCGCCCGACGCAGCGCAACGGCACATGGAGTACTGCGTCCGGATCGCACGGGAGCACGGGCCGCTGGTGCCCTGCTGGCTGGGTATGGATTTCCGCGAGGCCACCGACAGTTTGGAACCTCGCCAGGGCGAGCTCGTGCTGGACGTCGGATGCAATACCGGAGTCATACTCGCGGTGATGCGCGAGATCTACGGAACGGTTGGTGTAGGCGTCGACTTCAGCCGCGCGGCGGTCGGCATCGCGACGGCATGCAGCCCCGAGGGCAATCTCTTTTTCTCAGCCGATGCCCTTCGCCTGCCGTTCCAGGATGAGACGTTTGATATGGCCGTAAGCTATAGTGTTTTAGAACACGTATCGGATCAGGCCCGGATGGTTTCCGAGATGGCTCGGGTACTCAGGCCCGGTGGGCGGTTGCTCATACACACGACATGCCGGCGCGACAGGTGGACCTGGCATTGGTGGCAGCGGATTATGTCGCAGGGGCGGTACGGCCTTGGGTTGGACGACCAGGCGGGCCATGATAGAAAAATATTTCTGGAACCCGCCGAGCTTGCTCACCTGTTGATGAAAAGCGGGCTCAGCCGCGTGGAGACGTTGGTGGTCCATACGATGTACACCCTCATGTTTGACGAGACGTTCCCCGGGTTTTTCATCAGACTCCTGGCGTTTCCCCGGTTGATAAGACCCGTGCGCAGATTGCTGGATACCGCCGACGCGCTACCGAACTCACTGGGCTACGGCAACGAGTTTCTGGCCACGGCCTGGAAGTGATGAGAAGATGGCACGAGTACTGAACTTCGCTCGAATGATCGTTTTGGACCTCAGGGACTTTCTGGCCGATGCGCGAGCCTATCGCGACCTGAGCTACGACGAGCGGAACCTCTTCTGGAAGAGGATTCAGGCCTGGACATTCCTGGCTCTCATGCCGGTATTCCTGGCGCTGGGCGCTGTCGGCAGGTTATGCAGGGGAAGGGGTGCGCCACCCCCATCCTAGCCTTCCCCCTCAATGGAAAGATTAGCCATTGCTGAACGGCCTTATGTCCACTATCGGGGAAAGCTTCCCTCCACCGTGTCGCATATAGTAACGACGCGCCGCGTACACCGTCGCAGCAAGTAGTATTACCCAGATGATGGTAAAGGCGATAGATCTTTCGCCCGCCGGGTGAAATAGCGGGAACACGAACAGCAGCAGTCTTTTCACCGCGTTGTTGTCCAGAAAGTGAGGCAAGAAGAGGTTGTCGCTATTCTCCATTCCGTAGACCCCCACGAAAAAGCGGAAGGTCCAAACAGTGGTAACCACCTGCAGGAGAGCCAGGATGCCGGCCGCGGCGTACGCCACCTTTGCGCGTACCCGGTCGATGAATAGGGCGATACAGACCAGGAACAGCGGCGCAAGCGGGACTACATACCTCTGCACCGGGGCCGCTCCGCCGTTCCACGACTGAAAAAAGCCCAGAACGATCACTTGAAGCCCTATGCAGACCGGGAAGAAGAGCCACCATCGCTCCCACTCCAAAGCGTTGTTTTGTAGTGCGAGCCCGTGCAGGAATAGCAGGTAGAACGGGGCGAAGATAAACAGCCCCCACGCCCTGTCGAGAAACAAGCCCGGTATGCCCCAGCCGGAGTTCGTACCCCAGTAGCCACCCTGGAACTTGCTCCCGCCGGAAGCGGTCAAGCCTTTTGCCAAGTTCGGGCCGAAGGCCACAGCGGTAAGGATGAGCAGTAGTATGACGGCGCAGGTGGCTGGAGCGAGCCAGGCCACGAGCAGTCGCCGGTCTTTCGCGGGCCGCGCGATAAGAAAAAGGAAGAAGAGAGCGACCGAGATCCCGATGAACTTGGGGTGGAGCAGCAACAACAGCCCACTGGAGAGGCCGATAACGGCCGCGTGCAGGATCCTGCCGGACTCCCTCAGCCGCCAGGCGCTCCAAAGCGCCAGGGCGATCAGAAAGATGGCGACCGTCTCAGGGTATATCAGGCGTGAGTAGAAGAGGAGCGGGTACGAGAAGAAAAGGAAGAGGGTGACACCGGCCGCGACGCCCCTGGTCGCAAAACGGTCGGCGGTAAGAAACGAAAGCGCGGCCGCCGCGCACATAAACAAGATCATGATGAAGGCGGCGCCTTTGTAGCCGAAAAGCCAGAATCCCGGTAGTACGATCAGCGAGAGAAACATGGGGTGGGTTGAGACGAATCGCCCATCCCTTCCATGGGCAACGTGCCTCATTATGGTGTCCGACTCGAAGTACGGCAGGTACTGCCGCGAGTCGTAGTTGTTGGTTAAGAACACGTCGCCGTCTCGCAGCAGGCTCTCGGCGACAAGCAGGTAATGGGTCTCATCCCCTTGAGTGGTTGTAGTGCCTTTGTAGCGAGGCACCAGAAACAGAAGCAGCGTATATACGAGCAGGCAGGCCAGGAAGATGATCGCCGCGACCCTGGTCCTGCCCGAGAGGCGCATCCAGGCAGAGGCCAGACCGGCCGCTTCTTCTTTCACGGTTTTGCCGGAATCGTTGGAGGCCGCTACGGTTTCCTGCATACAATCACCAGGTCGAAGGAGCGCGATGGCAGGAGCCTGCCGGCCCACATCAGCACCCGATAAGCCCACATGTGTCGTGGCTGGTCATACAGTCTGACCAGCATGTCAAGCCTGTAACCCGGGCGACGGTGCCAGTTGATGACAAGCTCGAGGTAGATGCCGGTCACGTATAGAATCTTGAAACCTTGGGCGCGCAGGGTTGACTTCAGCTCAGGCAGGCTATACTCCCTTACGTGTTCAGGGTTCATGATCATTTCACAGCGGTTCGCACGGGCCAGAAGGCGGTTCCGGTTCGGCGTGGTGAGTATCAGTGTGCCCCCCTGCGCCAGGACACGTCCCCACTCGCGTAGCGCTGCGGCGGGATCGCCGACGTGCTCGACTATCTCACCGGCGTAGACCACGTCGAAGGAGGCGTCCTCAAAAGGAAGGTCCACCGCATCCGTCACTATCCATTCCCACTGTGGCACCATGCCCCGCATCTTCTCCATTGCGGCGGAGTCCAGGTCGCAGCAGGTGATGTCAAAATCCCAGTCCGTTCTAATCTGAAAGAACATACTATAGCCGGAGCCGACGTCCAGCACCCGGCTTCCCGCCTTGATGTACTTCCGGGAGATGCGCCCCAAGGCACGCAGCCGCGCACGGTGGAACGTATAGAAGAACGGGTGCTCGACCTTGTATTTTTCCTGGTGCGACTCCTGGCTGTAATACCTCGAAAGGGCGGAGGAGTCGGTAACTTGGATCTGGAACCGACGGCTGAGGGGACCCCCGGTAACCAGCACCTCCATCCGCGGCCCCACCAGCGCCTCACTGTTGAACTCACAGTCCAGCAGGACGGGAGTGGCGGCCACCGATGATAGGCTCACCATCTCTTCTCCCGGGGTCAGCCAATCCACAGTAAGCTCGGCGGGACCCGCCTTTGCTATACCGAACCTCCAGCACCCGAGACGAACGGGCCCCCGCTCGCCCGAAACGACGTTGAGTACCTGCACCTCGATTGGCGCATCTTGCGTCGAGCGCGGAATATCCAGGTCTAATCTCGTCACGGCCGAACGAGAGTCCAACTTCTCTGTGCCCGTCACGTCCGGCCTCCCAGAACGAGGGTGATGGCTTCTTTCAGCGTCCCGCGGACGGAGTCCGGGGAGAACGACTCGAGCCTTTCGCGCTGGCCTTTCACAACTGCGCCGTGAACGGCTTTGTCCCCGCGAACGGATTCAACCAGCTCTCCCACCATGGGAAAATCCTTCCGATTGAACGTCAGCCCGGAGCCGTTCAGCGTATAAGGGATGGCGGTTGATGAGTAGGCGATGATGGGCAGGTCGAAGGCCATGCTCTCCACGAGCGGAACGGCAAACCCTTCATGCTCGCTCATGGTGAGGAATACGTCGGCGTCGCCGTAGCAGGAGGCCAGGTCCGCCTCGCTCACCCGTCCGGTGAAATGGACGTTGGCCCACAGGCCGAGGGAGTCCAGTAGCCACCTGAGTTGGGCGTCGTAGCGGTCGACCCACGATGGGCCCACCAGGAAGAGGTGGGAGTCGGCGTTGATGCAGTGGTTGTAATAATAGAACGCCCTGAGGATATCCTCGATGCGCTTGTTTGGGACCACCCGACCCACGAACAGCACCTTGTGCGCCCCGTCGAAGCCGGACAGGGGGCCGCGGCCGCTCCGCTTGTTCATGAGGCCATCGTAATCGACGAAGATGGGGAGCACGGCCGTACGTTCGGGGTTGAAGCCGTTGGCAACCAGCCCCAGCCTATTGAACTCGGAGTCGGCCAGCGCGAGCTCGCAGACGTTTAGGCTGGGAAGGAGTTCCCGGCCGAGCCTGCAGAACTGCGCCACCCCCTCGTCGTAGGCTGCGAAGAACTCGGGCGGCGTTATGTTGTGGTAGATCAGGATACGCCTGTTCTTTGTGTCCAAGTATTGCCTGTAGTTTGGGCAAAAGAGGGAGTAGTGATATATGAGCAGATCGCCGTGCGACTCCATAAGGGGCGAGTACCCGGAGTCTTGGCGCGCGACCTGGCGGCCGAACTCGTCGAGAGTGTTGGCGAATATCTCGGTCTGGAACCCCCACGACTTCATGGCTTGGTCTATCTCGAGCACGTGGTTGCTGACGGCATCACCGAACTCGATGCGCGCGCAGAGCTGAATGATCTTCATGGTTGTGTCACTTCCAGTGCGGCCAGCAGTCGCTTGATGACCGAGTCCCAATTATACTCCCGAGTGACATAGCGGCGGCCTGCCTCGCCCATGCTCCTCGCGAGCTCGCCGTCCTCCAGGATCATCAGAAGGGCTTCCGCGAACTCGGGATAATTGCTGAATGTGAGGCCACCGCCGCCGGCTCGAACGTGCTCGCGGGTGACTTCGCAGTCACCATGCACCAGGGCAGGGACGCCGGACAGCCACGACTCGAGCAGGACGATGGAGAGGCTTTCGTTGACCGAAGGCTGGCAGAACACCGTTGCGGCCGCGTAGCCGTCGGACTTATGGCGCTCGGTAACTCGGCCCAGGTCGATGATTTCCTGCGAGGAGTCGGGTGGGATAGATACCTCCCCGGCCCCCATCAATACAAGCGATGCCATACCGGGATTCTCGATTGCGAATCTCCGGAAGTGGTCTATCAGCAGCGGCGTGTTCTTGCCTTCCTCGCGCCTTCCGGCATAAAGCACGAAGTCTCCGCGTATTGCGGTTCGATCCTGGAAAGCTGACCGGTCTCCGTGCGACGGGTAAAATCCCATGCCTACCACCGGGCCGAGGTCTTCGATGCCAATCAGCCGGGCGGCGAGCCCCCGTTCTCCCTCACTGTTGAAAAGGAGGCTCTTAACGCCGGTAAGCATCTTTCCGATGAGTTCCTGGTGAGCGTACGGTTCGTCGTGCAGGCAGGGGATGATGTAGGAACGCTCGGGGTGGATCGCCGAGCCGAAGTACGTCGTCCCGAAAAGGTAGGGCAGGAATATGAGGTGCGTGTAGTCTCTTCCGTGGATATGTATGTATTCGAACAGCTCGGGACTGGTGACGACGCCCTCGAGCCAGCGCAACTGATCTGCCTCACTTACCCGTTGGCCCGAGGAGATCGCCTCCAGCACCCGGTGGAGCGAACTATCGGAGAGGCATGTGTGAGCGGGAAATCTAATAACCTCGACACCGTTGATTCGGCATGCGCCCGGCGGGTAGTGGTTTCTCCAGGTGTGGTGGTCCAGTGCCTGGGTGGTCAGAGCGGTTGCAGGGTAGCCGCGTCTTGCTAGTTCCTCCGCGGTCCGGCGCGCCAGGTCCTCGGCGCCGCCCACCACCTGCTCACCATAGCGAGGGACGATAAAGGCCGGGTGAAAACTTGGTGACGAGCGTACGGGCATCATCTTGCGTCACCGTTGGCGCTTGTTCGCCACCGCAACGTACCCGGAGGGGGAAGTGCCGGAGGAGCCATCCTTTGGCTCGGCCGGCAACTGTCTGATTGAGATCTCAGTGAACCCCGCCATGTCCAGCGCTTTGGTGATGACCGGGGCCGCGCACCAAGCCGGGGCGGGCGCACCGGAGGCGAAAGAATGTACCACGATGGCTATGCGGCCACCCGGTCTCAGGGCCAGGTAGGCGCGCCTCGTTAGCCTGATAACCGTCTCCGGCTTCAACCAAAAAGAGAGGTCGCAGACCAGAACGGCTTCCACGCTCTCCTCGGTGACCTGGGATAGGAAAGCAAGCGGGCCGGTGCGGGTCGCGGCGGGCGCGCCCTCGACTTCGTCCCATGCAGTCCCGGGTGACACACGGTAGACGTCGCAACCGGTAGCGCCAAGCGACTCCAGCAGATAACGCGGGCATGGTCCAATAGCCATCAGAGTTCCTACCGTGCCCAGACTTTCCAGCAGAGCGTCAGCCATCAGGCCGGTCTCTTCATCGTCGATCATTGCACCGGCCAGTTCCGCGAGGTCTTCCTCGCAGGCGAGTGCTTTCGCCCGCTCTCCTATCGCCTGACGCTTCAGTGCCTCGAGCCCCGTCGCGACGTTACGGTTGAAGGCCGTCTGCTCGCGCTGGATCGGGCCTACGGCGATGCGAGCCCAAAACCTGGCCAGCCTTTTGGCCAGGATGATAAGTGGGCGCGGAAAAGATTTGTCCGTCTCTACCTGATACGCCGTGGTGACTTCCCAGCTCGTTTGTGCTCTCGTCGCGGCGTAGTCCAGCGCGGAGGCGGGGGCGAGGTTGCTGGCGTCCAATTCTTCGGGGAGCCGCTCGGCAAGCGCCGCTTCAACGTCGTGGCTGTACACGCCCGACTTCCTGCGCTCCTCTACACGCCGGGCCAACTCCTGTTGGAGGGCGGACGTGTCGATACCGTTGCCTTCTATCTCGAAATCGGGTTCCAAAAACACCTCCGGGATTGCTCGTCCGGCCACCGCGTGAACGGCAAGAGGATTATACCCGATATGGCACGGGAAGTGCCGCCATGAGCCCGGGCAACGTGGATAGCCGCGGAGACCGGCTTATGCGCGGCAGGTGATATGGTAGACTATCTCGAAGTTTTTTGAAGCGAAGTATATCCAACCGGCGGGTCTATGAAGATATTCCTTGCGGGCTGCAAACGGCAGCTACTGCGCTTCTGTGTTATGCGTAAACCGGTGATTATGATCCAGAGGAGAGCACATATTTGCGGCTATAGAGCAGCGTTGATAGAGCCAATCGGCCAGAATGCGGGAACGTGGCCGGCGCGGGAGGCCGCGTGATGAAATGCCTGCACGTAATCCATCGTTATTGGCCGGCCCGCGGTGGCTCCGAGAAGTTCTTTATGGAGATAAGCGAGCGGCTTGTGGCGGACGGAAACCGGGTAACGGTATTCACTACCGACGCCATCGATATCCAGCACTACTGGCTGGGCGGCAAGGAGCGAATCGACAAGCCGTTCGAGGTGCACAACGGCGTGGAGGTTGCACGTTTCAACGTCAGGCGATTCCCAAAGCATCCGCAGGCGCTCCGGGTACTGGGAAGGCTGCCGGGCCTCGGCCCGAAAAGCGTTTTCTCCTTTCCCTCGCCGCTGGTGCCGGGGATGCTGCGCCGGATCAGGACGGATGAGAGATTCGACATCGTCCACGCCACCGCCCTTCCGTATGACTCGATTCTTTACACGGCCCTTAAAATAGCCTCAAAGCAGGATATTCCGCTCGTGTTGTCTCCGTTTTTCCACCTGGGTGAGCGGGGAAACGACGATGTCAGCCGCCACTACACGCGCCCCCACCAGATGCGTCTGGTAAAGAGCGCGGACAAGGTCTTCGTCCAGACCGACATCGAGCGCCGGTTCCTTGAGGACAGCGATTATCCCGCGGAGAATATCGTGCTTCTTGGGATGGGGATAAACCCGGAGGAGCTCGAGGGCGGGCGCGGCGAGCGCTTCCGCGACAAGTACCACATCATTGGGCCGATTGTCTGCTATATAGGACCTAAGACGTATGATAAAGGTACGTTCAACCTGGTGAGGGCGATGGAGTTGCTGTGGCAGGGGGGCGACCCGTCGACCCTCGTGCTCGCCGGTGCCGACATCGAGGACTTCCGACGTTTTTACGAAACACTACCGCAGAAGGTGAAGTCGAAATGCCTGATGCTCGACTTCATCGCCGATGATGAAAAGCGAGACCTGCTGGACGCATGCGACTTCCTGGTCCTGCCGTCCAGGTCGGATTCGTTCGGGATCGTCTTTCTCGAGGCATGGTTCTACGGGAAGCCGGTCCTGGGCGCCAGGGCGGGGGGGATTCCAGGCCTGGTCCGGGATGGGGTCGACGGCCTTCTTGTCCCGTTCGGTGACGAAAAGGAACTGGCCCTTTCGATAAAGAGACTGCTGCTGGACAAAGCGTTCGCGGGCAGGCTGGGGGAAGCGGGCAGGCAGCGGGTGCTCTCGGAGTTCACCTGGTATCGGAAGTATCATATAGTGAAGGAGCTTTACCAGGAGCTTACAGGTACGCGGGCGACAGCCGGAGGCAACGGTCCAAACAGGTAGGTACAATGCAAGAAAAAGGGGTTGACGTAGATCAGGTCATGGAGGAGGTCAACCGGGCGGTAGCCGCGCCCGGCACTCTCCTTGCCGACTTCTGGAAGGAGCAGAAGGTCCAGGCGCCGAACCTTTCCTTCATTTATCCCCCCTACTCAACAACGCTTATGGTCAACCTCGACATGGTGAGCCGCAACTGGGAGATCGACAGCGAATTCGAGATCGGTTCCCGGCGACGATTTATCGGCAGGCTGGTGGTAGCTTTCAAGAGGGGTACCCGAGCAGCGCTGGGGTGGTACGTCAACCCGATCGTTCACCAGATAAGGAAATTCAACATGCTGGTGACCCGAACCCTGCACGATCTGGCGAACAACCTCGAGGAGCTCTCCGGCCGGGTTGCAACGCTTGAAAAGGCCGACGTGGAAGAGCGCATTACTGCCTTGGAGCGGCGCCTGGAGGAACTCAAGCAACGGGAGGGAGGCAGGTGAACCGACCGCAGGCGGCCCGCCCGGTAACTGTCATTGTACTGACCTGGAACGGGTTGGAGGTCACCCGCGCATGCGTCTCATCACTGCTCAAGCGTACTACCCACCCCGACTTCCGGGTGATAGTGGTGGACAACGCCAGCACGGACGGGACGCGCGAGTACCTTCAAAGTCTCGATGGAATCACACTGATCGCGAATGAAGAGAACCTCGGATTCGTAAAAGGAAACAACGCCGGCATCCGCGCCGCGGATGGCGATGTGCTTCTAATGAATAACGATACCGAGATAATTCACGGCGATTGGCTGGAGCGGATGCAGGGGGTGGCCTACTCGGCGCCGGATATCGGGGTGGTCGGATGCCGCCTGGTCAACGCCGACGGGGGCCTGGTGCATGCCGGCACGTACATGCCGCTGCCCAGCTACTGGGGGCAGGAGTACCCGGGCGGCGAGAAGGATATAGGCCAGTATACGAGTGACGCCGAGGTCGAGGGTGTAATCGCGGCCTGCGTGTACATAAAGCGTGAGCTGATAGAGAAGGTGGGACCACTCGACGAAGATTATTTCTCCTACTACGAGGACACCGACTACTGCATGAAGGCGAGGGGCGCCGGCTATCGGGTCTTCCGCTGCGGCGCGGCGACTATAAAGCACCTGGAGAATGCGTCCACGGACCTCAACCGCATGGACTTCTCCGGGACGTTCCGGCGCTCGCGCGAGGTATTTATGAGCAAGTGGAAGGGCACGATCGACTCCCGGTATACGCGCAGGCTTACCTGGCACTCCTTCATATCCGGCGAGGACGTGTACTCGGCGGCGAGCCGCAACCTGCTGTGGGCGTTCGACCGGGCAGGGGTCGATGTCAACCTGGGGTTTCTGGAGGGAGTGGAGCGCGCCGAGCTGGCGGACTTCAGGATAAATGACATGAAGAACAGGGGGCGCGACAGGGATCGCCCGCAGGTGCTGTTCGGGCCGCCGGAAATGCTCGGGCGGGCGGACGGCAACTACAATATCGGGTATGTGTTCACCCCCTACGACAGGTTCAAGCCCGATTGGGCAAAAGAGATCAACCGGTTGGACGAACTGTGGGTCACCAGCGAATTCCAAAGGGAGGCCGCGCTGGCCTCCGGCGTCAAGAAGCAGGTGTCGGTGATGCCGCTCGGCGTCGACCCCGACTACTTTCACCCGGGCATCAGCGGCCACACGCTGGAGGGCCGTTTTGTGTTCCTTTCACCGGTGCGGTGGGGACCGGGCGTCGCCTCGGAGACGCTGCTCAAAGCGTTTACCGACGAGTTCGGCGGTGAAGAAAAGGTGGTCCTGATGATGAACGTCACCTCACCCGCGCCGGGCGCTGAGGTCGAGCAGATGGTGGAAGCCCTGGGACTCCCGTTCGACCGCGCTCCCGCGGTGTTTGTAATGGACCACAACATACCTGCGTACCAGGCGGGAAGCCTCTACCGGTCCGCGGACTGCGTTGTGCTGGCCGGCAGGGACGCCGAAGCCGGCACCATCCCCCTTGAGGCGCTGGCCTGCGGCGTTCCTGTGGTTGCCCCGGATTGGGGCACCATGAATGAGCTCATCGACGGCAGTGCGACCTTCGGCGTTGAGAGCGTTCAGGTCCCCTCGCCTGAGGAGGGCATGAATTGGGTCGACCCGTACTACGGAAAGCTCAGGACCGCTTTGCGCGATGCCTACAACAACTCCTCGGCGGCGCGCGAGAGCGCGCTTTCGGCTTCCCGGCGGGTGCGTTCCGCGCGCTCTTGGGACCGCATCGTTTCTAAGATGATCGAGAGGTTAGATGCAATTTGATTGGGGTCAGACCCCGTTTTGTGCATTCGGACGTTAGGGCGATTCAGAGTGAAGCAACGGCAAAAAACGGCGTCAGACCTAAATATTTGATTGGGGTCAGACCCCGTTTTGTGCATTCGGACGTTAGGGCGATTCAGAGTGAAGCAACGGCAAAAAACGGCGTCAGACCCCCATAGGGTATTGAGATTTGCCCGGGACCACTGGCAACTCCTGGTCGTGGTTGGCATCATGGGTGGGGCGTTCGCCCTCAGGATGTATTACCTGTCCAAGCATACCGAGTACACCGCCGACAGCTACTACTTTCTTATCCTGGCCCGCTCCATCAGGGATACATTCACTTACGCGGTGCGCGGTGTCACCCACACCAAGTACCTGCCGGGATACCCGGGAGCCATCTGGCTTGGAAGCTACCTGGTCGGTGGGCTCGAGCGTTCCGCCAACCTGATAGCGGTACTGGGGGGCACCTTTACGGTGCTCGTCACTTACGGTCTGGGCAGGGAGCTTTTCGACAAATGGGTCGGCGTCGTCGCGGCGTTCATTGTGGCGTTCCAGCCAACGTTCCTCAAATGGACCACCCTGCCAATGACCGAGGGGCTGTTCACCTTCCTGTTCGCGGGCGGCATATACCTTCTACTGACTGGCTGCAAGAGGGCTTCTCCGGCGAGGCGGACACTGGGCGCCGTCGCGGGTGGGCTCTGTTTTTTAACCAGGTGGGAGGGCATCCTGTTCCTTCCTCTAATGGTCCTTATTCTGCTGCTGTACATGAAGGGGGCGAAACTGCGCTACTGGGAGCCGCTGGTGATGCTTCTGGCGTTCGGCCTGCCGATTGGGGCTTACATCACCAGGAATCTTATCTCCACGGGCAAGGTAACCTCTTACGTGGGCGAGTACAGGGAGTACAGTACCAAAGTAACGTTTGCGGTACTGAAGCACCGGGCGAAGGTTTACGGGTGGAACGGGATGTCGGACGCCGCCTTCTCCGCGTTATTCTACGTGGCCGCCGCCTGGTGCCTGGTGCGCCGTCGCTACAAGCAGTTTCTAATCGTGGCGGGCTGGTTCGGCCTCTTCCTGGGGTTTCACCTATTCTGGTATTACGCCTATGAGCGCTTCATGGCGCCCGCGGTACCGGCCGTCGCGTTGATGATGGGCTTTTTGTTTGTTGACCTTTCCACCGGCGCGCGGACCCTGTTTGCATCAGACGGATGGGTGTCCAGGAAGGTTGGTTGGCGCATCGCTGGACGGCCCGCTATGCGGGGCGCCCATACCGGCTCCGAAGAGTCGCATACTACCTCAGGTGGAGATGTGGATTTGGAGACGAGCGATGGATCGCACGGCACGGCGACGAAACTCCTGCTGGGGGCCAGGGTGCTGTGCTACTGCGCTCTGGCCGCCGCGCTGATAACAGTCGTGGTGCATGGCGCCCTGAGGGCGGACACCGTCATCATGAACGATGCCAAGGCTTTCGCGGATGACCACGGCGGCCAGGGGATGAAGCAGGCCGCGACCTGGCTCAACACAAACGCCCCCGGCCGGCTGATAGCGTCCGACGCCGGTCCATTTATCAACTGGCTCTACTACCCCGGTGACGTACTGTACCTGAGGTCCGTTCCGTGGGACCTTCCGGTGGAAGACCGGGACGTGTCCTGGGACAAAACTCCAACACAACTTTACCAGCGGGGCGTACGCTATATCGTAATAGGGCAGACCGAGAAAGGGGTTGAGGACGAACTTGTCGTCTTTGGAATCGTGGGTGACTACCGCAAGCAGGTTCGCGAAGTAGCGACTTGGGTCAATCACTACGACTTCCCAGAGCCCCACGACCTCACTACGACGGTGTTCGAGGTATTGCCTCCGGACTGACGAAACATTTGAAAGGATGCCGACGGGGCGGATTTGGTCTTGCGCCCGCTACGTTCGCGGTTGCTTGCTAAAACACGCGCTATTAGACTCGGCCCCGACCGCCAGGGACGGTGATAAATGGCTGAGGCTTGCCAGACGGAGCCCGAACTTGAGAGCCCGCCTGAAAAAACCATAACGGAAACCGCCACGGAGCCCAAGCGGTTCGACCGGGTTATCATACTGGTAATTGTCCTCATGGCGGCCTACGCGGCGTTCTTTGCCACCCTGGGGCTGCTCAAGTACGCGAACTTCAGGAGCTCAAACATCGACAACGCGATATTCAGCCAGGTCATTTGGCTGACGTCGCGCTTCAAGGCCCCGATGAGTACCATCAGGGGTTTGAATATATTCGGCGATCACATGGAACCCATACTGCTATTTCTGAACCCGCTGTACTGGATAAAAGCCAACGTGCCCGGCTTGATAACGCTGCAGTCGGTTACCCTGTCGCTGGGAGCGCTCCCAATATACCTTCTGGCAAGGGACAAGCTACGTAGCCGCCCGTTGGCGGTGGGGGTGGTGGTCGCCTACTTCCTCTACCCGGCCCTCCAGCACCTTACCTTGGGTGACTTCCACCCGGAGGCGCTGGGTCTAACGTTTCTTCTGTTCGCGTTCCTCGCCGCCGACCGGCGCAAGTTCGGCTGGTTCTATTTCTGCTGCGTGGGCGCCGCTTTGTGCAAGGAGGATATGATCCTGGCCGTGCTGGTGCTTGGGATTGTTGTGTACTTCCTCTACGACAAGAGGGCCGGCAAGATCGTAGCGATAGGATCGCTGGCGTACTTCCTGGTCGCGGTGGTGTTGCTGATACCGCATTTCGCCACGGCCGGGTATCAGTACTCGGGACGGTTGGGGCAATTCGGCAAGACCCCCACCGAGGCCCTCAAGAACCTGGTCTTCCACCCGATTCGCAGCTTCAATATCCTGGCAACCCGTCAGAACCTGCGCTATATCTTGGACCTGCTCCTTCCCGTGACGTTTCTGGCGGTCCTGGCGCCCACATACCTGCTTCCCGCACTGCCTGCTTTCGCAATTAACATAATCAGCAACTTCTCACCCCAGCATACGATCGTCTTCCAGTACACGGCCGCCATCATCCCGTTCATTTTCATCGCCACTATCTTCGGTCTAGGCAGGATACAGAGCTGGGCAGAGGGATCGAAGCGGCAGGCCCGCGTCGTCGGCGCCGTGGTGGCAATAATGCTTTTGTGCGTAACGGGAGCCAACATCTATTACGGACCGAGTCCGATATCCGAGGGTTGGCGCAGTTTGCTTTACAGGTCTGACGCCCACGTCGAATCGATACGCAAGGGGTTGTCGTTGATACCAAAAGCCGCTCCCGTTACCGCGCAGGTCTATCTGCTGGCACATCTCTCGGAGCGCGAGAAGCTCTACATGTTCCCTCAACCGTTTGTGGAACTGGTGGACAGGGACTACTTCAACGCCCTGGGCGAGGGGAAGAACGTGGTCTTCCCCGGTATGAAGCCGGGGAAGACCACGCCCACGGTTGACTACATCGCACTCGATACCGGGGGAGAGGTCTTCCCACTGCCGATCGAACAATACCGTAAGGTGCTAAAACGACTACTCGCCGCCGGCAAATATCGCATTATCTACCGCAAGAGCGGCGTCCTGATTCTAAAGAGGGCCGACCTTTGAGGGGGTCGACTCTGTTTTCCCTGAGGCCTCGATGTCTCCAGGGTGCGGACGGAGACATACCCCCCGGCAGGGACAGGAATCATACTAAGCTGAGGGACAACTGGGGGCGCGGGGACTGGCTGGTGATCGCTGGGCTCCTCGGCTTGGTGACGCTGGTGTTCGCAAACGTCCTCTTCACCCGCAGATGGTCGTTTGGGGTGGAGCTCGACTTTCTGCGGCAGTTCTACCCGGCGCGATTTTATGAAGCCCGTTCGCTGGCTGAAGGGA
>Ga0209745_1001322_pt1 | contig 14892 bp, 14 predicted proteins | sample BarGraNGADG00312_FD_184495 | JGI IMG/M metagenome (GOLD analysis project Ga0209745, IMG submission 184495) | Arctic peat soil microbial communities from Barrow, Alaska - Barrow Graham LP Ref core NGADG0004-312 (SPAdes) (version 2) | ecosystem: Environmental > Terrestrial > Soil > Wetlands > Peat... | reverse complement strand
TGGAGCCGGCGATAGGATTCGAACCTACGACCTGCGCATTACAAGTGCGCTGCTCTACCAACTGAGCTACGCCGGCTCAGTGACTCGAGCGCGACCGGCCGTGTCCTTTGGGAACGATTCCCCTGGCGAGGTTTTCCCGGTACTCAAGATGCTGCTCGACCTTGCGCTTGATTCTCTGCAGCGCATTATCAATCGATTTCACATGGCGGTCAAGGTCGTCCGCGATCTCCTGGTACGAGCGTCCCTCGATGTAGAGCAGCAGGACCTGGGTCTCCAGGCCCGACAGCATCTCGCGGAAGTTCGTCCTGATGCTCTCTGCTTCCTCGGCGCTGATGACGACCTGTGCCGGGTCGTATACGTTGTCGGATGCGAGGAAGTCCATGTAGAGCCTGTCGGGGTCGTCTGCCTCGCTGATCGGGTTGTTGAGCGAGACGTATGAGTTGAGCGGCGTGTGCTTCAGCCGCGTCGCGGTCTTGATGGCCGTGATGATCTGGCGGGTGATGCAGATCTCGGCAAAAGCCTTGAAGGAAGTCTCGCGGTCCTCGCGGTAGTCGCGGATCGCCTTGTACAGGCCGATCATACCTTCCTGGATTATGTCCTCGCGATCGGCGCCGACGAGGAAGTAGGAACGGGCCTTCAGCCGCACGAAGTCGGTGTACCTCTCCAGCATGGTGACGAGGCCTTTGGTGTCTTCTGCCTGCGCAAGTCGGACGAGCTCCCGGTCAGTCATTGCCAGGTACTGAGCGCCCACTTTATCGGTCTTCTTTTGGAGAAGGGATTCCACTTTTGAGACCTCCGTTCACTTGGGATATATGACCTTTAAACCCAAGATATTTACCGTTTATCGGCTTATCGTGCGTAACTATATGTCGGGGGGAAAGGCTTGTCAAGCGGGAAAAGCAAGTTTCTTTGTGATTGGTTGAAGATGTGATTATTTTCTACTTCTGTTGCTTGCGCAGGCGCTCCAGGGCCGCCACTGTTTCCGCCGGGAGGCGGTCCGACAGCCTGGCCTTTTTACGCTTCCGGTCCGCGGGAGCGATCTGTTCCCGGAGTTCTTCCCTGGACTCCTGGAGCTTAGCCAGGAATTCCCGCGGCGCCATGCGGAGCACTCCGGCCCCCTGCGCGATGCGCTGCTGAGCGTAGTCTCCGGTGACAACGGTTGCAGAGGCAAGGGGGCGGTGGCCTTTGTAGATCAACCGCTCGATGTAATCGTCGGCGGACTCGCCGCGCGCGGTGTAGGTGATGGTGAGGTACGTGGTGCGCTTCTCGGTGGAGATGCCACCGGGCCGGCCGCCCGCGTCGAACACGAGCTCGAGCGGCTGGCCTTCCCGGGCACAGTAATCGGTGAGCTCCGCGATGAGCGATTCGCGGGCTGCCCCGAGGTCCTTGTCCATGAGTGACTCGAGTTCGACATCCGCGTGCATGATGTTGTACGCGTCGACTATCATCACCGTCTGGTCCGTCATTTCGCCCTCTGTCTCAGCGCTTCGAAGAGCAGCACCGCGCCCGTCGTCGCCACGTTGAGGGAAGACACGTGCCCGCGCATCGGAAGGCTGACCATGACGTCACACTTCTCGCGGACGAGCCGCCCGAGCCCCTTCCCTTCCCCACCGAGCACGACCGCGAAAGGAACGGTCATGTCGAGATCGTAGTACGGCAGGTCGCCCCCGGCCTCGGCGCCCGCGACCTGCAGGCCTTGCGACTTCAGGCGCTCCAGCGCCGCGGGAAGGCTTGAGACCTGCGCGAGCGTAACGTGCTCGACCGCGCCGGCCGATGCTTTCGCGACCACCGGAGTGACGCCGGCGGAGCTCCTGCCCGGGATGACCACCGCGTCGACGCCGGCAGTGTCCGCGACCCGCAATAGCGCTCCCAGGTTCTGGGGGTCCTCGACGCCGTCGAGCGCGAGCACAAGCGGGCTTTCGGCCGCGGAGATCCGTTGGAGCAGCTCGGCGAGGTCAAGGTATTCGTAGGGCGAGACCTTTGCGATGACCCCCTGTGGCGCGCTGGTCCTTGCCATGGCATCGATGCGCTGGCGGGAGGCGTCCTTGACCGGCACGCTTTCGATCACAGCTAGCCTCAATATCTCGTGGATCTCGCCGGAGCGGTCGGCGGCGCTCGCCAGGTAGATCTCGAAAACCTCTCGCGGGCCTCGAAGAGCCTCGAGGACCGGGTTGCGGCCTTCGACCTGGTCGGGCGATCCTGAATGTTTCTTACGGCCTGGCACCTTGAAGACCCCTCAAGCCGACCATCTCCATTGCGGAGAAGGACATCGATGCGTGCTAGCGCTCCAGGCGCCAGCGGTAACCGTCGCGGACGTCCTCGACGCGCACGCCGAGGGCGGCCATCCCGTCGCGGATCTTGTCCGAGAGCCCGAAGTTTTTTGACTCGCGGGCCGCCTGCCTTACCTCCAGAAGCAGCTCGATGAGCTCTTCGCGCGTGGGACTCTCGCCTGAAGCCTGGGCCCCGGCGCCGGCCGAGGTCTCCTGTTCCGCCGCGATGGAGGTGGCCTCCTGGAACAACCCGAGCGCCTCGCACATCTCCTCGAGCACGCGCTGGCACTCGAGGACGACGATCTTCGCGCACGGCGTCTTCATGTCGGTGGCGTGAGCGGCATACGTGTTGATCTCCCTCACGACCTCGAACAACACGCCGAGCGCCGCGGCCGAGTTGAAATCATCGTCCATATGGGCCAGGAACTCGTCCTGCGATTCGTTCAGGAAGTGGACGAGCATCGTCTCCTGCGATGTGCGAATCGTGCCGCCGCTCCACTGCTGCATGCGGCCGACCAGGTCTTCGAGGTTGTAGCGGCAGTTGCTTATCCGCTCGAGCGACGCCCGCGCATCGCGAAGGCTGTCGTCTGAGAAGTTGAGCGGGCTGCGGTAGTGTGTGCCCAGCATCAGCATCCGGACCGCCTGAGCGTCGTACTCCTGCAGCACCTCGCGGAGCGACTTGATGTTGCCGAGCGACTTGGACATCTTCTCCATGTCGATGTTGAGCATGCCGCTGTGGAGCCAGTAGCGTACGAACGGCTTGCCGGAGCACGCCTCCGCCTGCGCGATCTCGTTCTCGTGGTGCGGGAACACGAGGTCGAGCCCGCCGCCGTGGATATCGAAGCCCTCGCCGAGGTACTTCATCGACATCGTCGAGCACTCGATGTGCCAGCCCGGCCGGCCCGGGCCCCACGGGCTCTCCCACGAAGGCTCGCCGGGCTTGGCCGCCTTCCAGAGCGCGAAGTCCCACGGACCGCGCTTGCGGTCGGCGTCCACGCTCGCGGCGACACCGTGCTGCTGCTCGTCGAGGGCGCGCCCCGAGAGCTTCCCGTAATCCGCGAACTTCTCGACCTCGAAGTAGACGTCGCCTGCAGACTCGTACGCGCAGCCCTTGTCCACCAGGCGCTGAATGACCTCGAGCATGTCGGTGATGTGATCGGTCGCGCGCGGCGAGATGTCGGGCGGCTTGACGCCCAGATCGGCCATGTCGCGCTCGAAAGCGAGGCGGTACTCGGTCGCAAGCTCGGCCGGCGATACGCCTTCCTCGTTGGCTTTGTTGATGATCTTGTCGTCGACGTCGGTGATGTTCTGGACGAAGGTCACGTCGAAGCCGCGGTGCGCGAGGTACCGGCGTATCAGGTCGAAGTTCAGGAACGTCCGCGCGTTTCCGATGTGGACGAGGTTATAGACTGTCGGCCCGCACACGTACATGCCGAGCTTGCCGTCCTCTCGAGGGACCAACTCCTCCTTGCGGTGGGTCATAGTGTTGTAGATGCGTACGGCCATGTCGCTCTTTCTCGTCATGCCGGCGCGATGCCGGCTCTATTTGTCTTCTCGCTCTTCCAGTTCCTTGGTCGCCTTGTCGAGCCTGTCGAGCCTGCGCTCCAGCATGGTGAACATGTCCAGCACCGGGTCGGGAAGCTGCTCGTGGTGAAGGTCGATCGGGCTGATCCTCTCACCGTCGCAGACCGTGACGCGCCCCGGGACACCGACCACAGTACAGTTGGCCGGGACGTCCGCGATGACGACGGCCCCCGCTCCCACGCGCGAGTTCTTTCCCACGGTGATCGCACCGAGCACGCTCGCCCCGACCGCGATGACGACCCCGTCCTCGATGTCCGGATGCCGCTTGCCCTTCTCCTTGCCCGTGCCGCCTAGCGTAACACCCTGGTAGATCGTGACGTTGTCACCGATCACAGAGGTCTCGCCGATCACGACGCCCATGCCGTGATCGATGAAGAAGCCCTGGCCGATCGTCGCGCCCTGGTGTATCTCTATTCCCGTGATCATGCGGGCCACCATCGAGATGACCCTCGGGATGCCGGGGACGCGGCGCGCGTGCAGGTAGTTCGCGACCCTGTGAGCCCAGATGGCATGAAGGCCGGGATAAGTCGTGATAATCTCGAGCGTGCCGGTCGCCGCCGGGTCACGGTCCTTGACCGCCTGGACGTCCAGCCGAAGCTGCTCGTACACTTTGCCGATAAATTCCATCACGGAAGTTGCCATGTTCATCCTTTAATACCGGTCCGATTTAATCTGGTGCCTGGCACCGAATTAAGTTTTCTTGAGCGCCGCCGCTGTGGCTTCGATCCGGTCCGCGCAGCCGGCGGGGCCCCAGAACATTATAAGGTACAGGAGGTCGGGTCCGACTGTGAGCCCGGTCACGGCGAGCCGGAAAGGCCAGAGGACCTTCTTGGCGCCCCACTCCCGCTCCTTCGCCGCGGCGCGCAGAGACTCGACTATCTTCTCCGCGGTCTCACGGTCGTCCGAGGTCTCGGCCCTCAAGGTCTTCGTGCAGAGGGCCAGGGCTTCGTCCAGCTCCGCGGACTTCGCGAACTCCTTGGCGGCTTTGTCCGAGATGAGCCCGGCAGGCCTGACAAAGACATCCATCGGCTCGAGCCCGTCGGTGAGCTTCTCCATCGCGTTGCGCACGGCGCCGACCGCGATCTCCAGCCTGTCGGGGGACAGGTCGAGCAGCTCGGTGCGCCCGGTCTCGACAAGGAAAGGCTTCACCAGTTCAGCGAGCTCGGCGTCGGAACGCATCTTGATGTGCTGGCGGTCGATCCAGTTCAGCTTGTCGAAGTCGAATATCGCCTTGCTGGCCGATACGCCCTTGATGCTGAACTCGTCGACCAACTGCTCAGGCTGGAATATCTCGCGTTCGTCTCCCGCGCCCGGCGACCAGGACAGCAAGGCCAGGTAGTTCACAAGAGCCTCTGGCAGATAACCCTGCTCGCGGTAATCTGAAACCGACGTCGAGCCGTGACGCTTCGAGAGCTTGGTGCCGTCGGGCCCGAACAGCAGCGAATGGTGGAGGAACCTCGGCGGCGTGGCGCCGAAGGCCTGGAAGAGCAGGACGTGACGCACAGCGTTCGTCAGGTGGTCGTCGCCCCTGATGACGTGGGTGATCTTCATGGTGACGTCGTCAACCACGACAGCCAGGTGGAACCCCGCGGTGCCGTCCGACCGCATGATGATGAAATCGTCGATCTCGGAAGCGTCTACGGTGACCCCGCCGCGCAGGATATCATCGACCACGACCATCCCCTCGGGCACGCGGAACCGGACTGTATGAGGCACGCCCTCCGCCTCGAGCCTGGCGCGCTCCTCTGAGGACAGGTTCAGGCACCGGCGGTCGTAGCGCCATGCCTTGCCGCCCTCGACGACGGCGCGCTTGCGCTCTTCGAGCTCGGCCGACGTGCACCAGCACTTGTAGGCTTTGCCCTCGGCCAGGAGGCGCTCTCCGTAGTCGCGGTACAAGTCCATCCGCTCGCTCTGGCGGTAGGGTCCATGGGCTCCGCCGACGTCGGGTCCTTCGTCCCAGTCAAGACCCATCCACCGCATCGAGCCCATGATGTCTTCCTCGAAATCGGCCGACGAGCGCTCGCTGTCCGTGTCCTCGAGGCGCAGCACGAAGGCGCCTCCTGAGCCTCGGGCCACAAGCCAGTTGAACAGAGCAGTGCGGCCCGACCCGAGGTGCAGCTTACCGGTCGGACTCGGCGCGAAGCGTACGCGCGCGCCCTGGAGCTCGTTGTCTTTCAGGCTCATGCGTCCCCCTGACAGCGGTGTCTGTATGTTTCGGCGGAAGCCGCAAAGAGCTTGCGCGACTCCTGCTCTTCATTCTTGTAAGCGCCCAGGCGCGAGGTCAGCATCTCGAAGTCGACGAGGTGGCCGTCGAACTCGGGGCCGTCGACGCACGAGAACTTGGTCTCGCCTCCGACCTCGCAACGGCACGTGCCGCACATGCCCGTCCCGTCCAGCATTATCGCGTTGAGGCTGACGACCGTCGGGACGCCTTGCTCTTTTGTGAGCATCGAAACGGCGCGCATCATCGGCACGGGTCCGACCGCGATGACCTTGTCCGGCTTCCACTCTTTGATGGCTCTTAGGACCAGCTCGGTCACAAAGCCCTTTATGCCGACCGACCCGTCGTCAGTTGCGACCTCCACCGTGGCATCGAGCGCCTGCATCCGGTCGTAGAGGACCAGGTGCGGTCGGTCCCTCGAGCCCAGGAGGACCTTGACGTCATTGCCGGCGACAGCGCACGCGCGGGCGATCGGGTAGAGCGCGGCGATGCCGACGCCGCCTCCCACGCACGCTACCCGCCCGAGCCCATCGACCTCGGTGGGTCTCCCGAGTGGCCCCACCACGTCCTGCAGGCAGTCGCCCACCTCGAGCAGCGAGAGCTTGTCGGTGGTAGTGCCGACGACCTGAAAGACGATCTCAACTGTGCCGTCGGCGCCGTCGTAATCCATGAGAGTGAGCGGGATGCGCTCGCCGAGCTCATCGGCCCTGACGATGATGAACTGTCCGGCGTGCGCCGCCGGCGGTATCAGGGGCGCATGGACCTGCATCCTGAAGACATCCGCGGCGAACTGCTCCTTCTCGCGTATCTCGAAACCGGCCAAATCAGGTGGCCCCCTCGAGCTGTTTCTCGAGCGCGCTCTTGATCTTGCCGATCTCGGCGACGAACTCAGGGGCGACGTCGTACGCGGACTCTCCCTCGAGGTCCGCCTTGCGGACTTTCTCGCTGAAGTGGATCAGGCCGATCAACTCGATGTCGCCCAGACCGTCCTTGAGGAGCTCGACCTCAGAGTCGTCGACGACTTTGTTAAACACGACGAACAGCTTCTGGATGCCGATCTGCTTTGCGAGCTTTGCCGTCGTGTAAGCGGTCTGTACGCTGCGCAGGCCGGGCTCGGCGACGATGACGATCGCGTCGACGCTTTCGGAGGTCCCCCGGCCGAGGTGCTCGATGCCCGCCTCCATGTCCATGATGACTACGTCGTCGCGCTCGAGCAGTATATGGCGCATCAGCGCTTTGAGGAGCACGGACTCGGGGCACACGCACCCGCCCCCGCCTTCCTTCACCGTGCCCATGGCCATGAGCTTGACGCCCTTGTGTGTCAGGCAGATCTGGTCGGGCAGGTCGTCGACCTTCGGGTTCATCTTGAACATCTGCCCGAACGTGCCGAGCTTGGCGCCCGTGCGCTCCTCGACGATGTCCTTCATCTCCGCGAGCGGGACGATGTTCATCGCCGTCTCGGCCGAGATGCCGATCGACACGGCCAGGTTGGCGTCCGGGTCGGCGTCGATGGCCAGCACCTTCCGCCCTTCGTCCGCGAAGCCCCGTGCCAGTCCGCCCGCAATCGTGCTCTTACCCACTCCGCCTTTGCCGCTGATAGCAAGTTTCATGAAGTCACCCCGTTCGCAGTAATTTCTTAGTCGTTTCTTTGAAGCAAGCCGGCATCCTGCGCCTCCGCCGCCTGCTCTGCAAATTATAAGGCTCTATCAAAGACGGCGTCGTTCACTTTTTACTTTTTAATACACTTTTTGGCCTTAAGGAAGCAAAACGCGTAGCAGATGGTTACATAACGCAAAATAGGGGTCAGACCCTTTTTTTGCGTTATCAAGACGCCTCCCCCTATTCGGTGGGGGCGGTCTCTTCGAGGAGGGCGAGGAAGTGTTGGACGACCTCGGGGTCGAACTGCGAGCCGGAGTTTCGCGACAGCTCGGACATGGCTTCGTCTCGAGAGAGCGCCTTTCGGTAAGGCCTGTCGGACGTCATGGCCTCGTAAGAGTCGGCGACCGCGATTATCCTTGCCCCCAGGGGGATCTTGTCCCCCGCTTGTCCGTCCAAATAGCCGTTGCCGTCGTAGCGCTCATGGTGGTGATAGATGATCGGGATTATGTTGCCCAGGTGCGGCAGAGGCTCGATGATGCGCATGCTGAGGACCGGGTGCATCTTGATGGCCGAGTACTCCTCTTCGCTGAGGCGTCCCGCCTTGTTCAGGATGCTGTCGGGTACGCCTATCTTTCCGAGATCGTGCAGGAGGCCGGCCAGGCGCAACTCCTCGACCGAATCAGGCGGCAGCTCCATCGACTCGGCTATGGCGACGGCGTACTGCGTTACCCTCGCCGAATGCCCGACCGTGTAAGGGTCTCTGGCCTCGATGGCCGCAGCGAGGGAGCCGATAGCCCCCAGATACGTATCTTGAAGGCGCTCGTACAGCCTCGTGTTCTCAAGTGAGACCGCCCCCTGCGCGGCAAAGTTGCCGAACAGTTCCATGTCGTCTTGGCTGTAGTGCTCGCCCGCTTTGCTCGAAGCCACGCTCAGCACCCCGATGGCCTTGTCACGCACCATCAGGGGTGCGGTCAGGGATGCCACCACCGGGTCGGCCAGCTCCCCGAAGCGCTGGTCGGGGGTGTTCCTGTGCCACGGGACGATCTGCTCGTTGTCGAAGACCCAGCGCGCGAGCTCGGAGTAAGCCTCACCCGCGGCCCATCCCACCTCGCCCGTCGAGGCTTCCATCTCCAGCTTCTCGAACATCTCCTCGAGCAGCATGAACACGCCGCTGTCAGCCCTCATGAGCGCGGTTGCCATCTGCAAGAGGCTGTCGAGCTGCTCTTTGGGGTCGAGGTGAGAGGTAAGGCTGCGCGCGACGATGCCGATCGCCGCCATCTGCTTGAGCCGCCCTTCCCTCTCGGAGAGCAGGGCGCTTTTTTCGATTGCGAGCGCCGCCTGGCTCGCGCAGGCGACCGCCATGTCTATCTCTTTGTGAGTGAACTCGCCCTCGTGCTTCGCGTCCAGCAGCAGGACGCCGACCATCTTCTCTCCCGAGAGCATCGGAACCGCCAGCGCCGTGGGGGTGTGATACGACGTCAGGAATGACTCGATACCTTCCTCGCTCTCGCCCTTTTCGAAGATGACAGGGCGCGCGCCCCCCTTCAGCGCATCCGAGAGCGCTCTGAGTGCGGCTTTGCTGCACCCTTTCAGGAGCTCCGGCGAGTCGGCGAAGCTCGAAGCCGCCGGCTCGAGCTCTCCCCGCTCGTTCATCAGCAGAATGGAGCACCTCGGAAGGCCGGTGATGCTTGCCACCTTGTCCGCAATGCTCTTGTAAGAGTCCTCGCTTTCGCCGTCCGCCGACAGCACTTCCGCCAGGCTGTAGAGGGCCTCTATGCGCTCGTTACGCGCCACGAGCTCTACGCCTTTGGCCTCGAGGTAACTCCTGGCCGAGCCGTACCTGCAGTCATCCAGAAGCTCCTCGACATCCATCATGCCGTCTATGAGATCATCGAGGCCGACGTTGCCCTGTTCTACCTCCAGGCGCATCCGGCGCCATATGGCGCGCTTCACAACCATGAGCGTGTCCGGCATCTCCTCGAGTGAGAGCTCGCGGTTGGCGCACGCCGTGCCCACCGCCTCCCACTTGCTGAACAGCGGTGTGACGTTGAGGGTGCGGAGGGAATCTACGAGAAGGTCCAGCGTCCAGGAGGCCTGCTCCTCGAGCTCTTCGTCGGTAAATGCGTGCGGCTTGTTATCACGGAATAGCGCGGCGATGTCCTCGAGCATGCGCGCGCGTTTCCGCGATATTGCGTCCGCGATCCAGGTCATGTGTTCCTCTGGCGGTAAGGGCGAATCTGCGTCACTCTCTACTCAGATTCTACCATGCCGGGATTCTCGAAGAGCCCCGCTCCGGGCTGCCGGCGACGCGCAGGCGGGTGCACGTCCTTCTTAGCCGCTGCGGCCTTCCAGGTACAGGTCACACACCATGTTCACGGGGCACACCTCGTGCGCGGGGTTCCTGGCGTGGCATACCTCGCGGCCCAGGTGGACAAGGTTGAGGTGCATGCCCGGCCGCCTCGCCGGTGGGACCAGCTCCTCCAGTTGCGCCTGCGCCTGCTCGGCGTTCGTCTTCGAGTCGATCAGCCCTATCCGCTTCGAGGTCCTGAGTACGTGCGTGTCGACCGGCAGCACTTTTCTTTCGTCCGCGAACATGAGGACAACAGACGCCGTCTTGGGACCGACGCCGGGAAGAGACGTGAGGTATGCGCGCGCCTCCGGCACTTTCATCTCGCGTACGAACTCCAGCGAGTAATCTCCGCGCTCTTCATGGATGGTGAAAAGGATCTCTTTGATGGCGCGCGATTTCTGTTTAGAAAGCCCGCCGGGCCGTATCGCGCGCTCGATCGCCGCGACCGGCGCGTGGCCGAGGTCATCCAGGGTCGGGAACGATCTCATAAGGTGTTCCCACGCAACGCCGTAGTTTCTGCGGTGCGTGTTCTGCGAGAGTACGGCATGTACGAGCTCGTGAGTCACGTCACGACGCTCCGAAGCCGACGGGAGCTGGATGCCGAAGGCTTTTCTGAGCCTTCGCTCGACCTCGTCAGCCTTGAGCTTCCTGACTTCGAACTGCTCCGTATCCGGGGTCAGGTCGTGCGGTGCGTTTTGCACATGCTTGTCCATGCATTTAACTTAGCATATGTGCAAAACGCACCGCACGACCTGACCCCGAACTAGGGGATCAGTGAGGGTATTCTGGCCTTCGTCCCGTGGAGCTTCGCTATCACCAGGAGCTCGATCGACTTGAGCGGGTTGATGGGCACCATCTTGAGCGGGCTGACGCGCATCAGTCTGGTGAGCGCGCCCGTGGTCGACGCGAGGTCGTTGCACTCGCGCGTGAACAGGACGCTCTTGCGTCCGAGCCGCCCGATGAGGCGGTCGCCGACCTCGTCATAAGCGCACGGGCCCGCAACCAGCACGCGCCCCTTTATGGAGTCGATCTTTTTCTGGTCGAAGCCCTTGCCCATAACGATCGTGAACCCGCCCTTGCCTTCGAAGTCCAGGTACAACACCTGGAGCAGGGCCATGGTGTTGGCGTCGCAGCCCTCGAGGCAGTTTCTCTCCTTGCCCCTGATGACCTCGACATCGTGGGGGAAAGCGTCGTAGAGCTGGTAGGGGTACTTTTGTTTGAAGCGGTCCAGCGGCTCGCCGATGACCTCGATGCTCCTGAAGTCCGCGCAGCCCAGGCCCCTTTCTTTCGCCTCGCGCAGGTGCTTGACCTCATCGACCTTGTAGCCGAGGATCCGCGCGCAGACAGTGTCCACAGCCACGGTATCCCGGCCGCCCACCAGTATGTTGAGCGGCACCAGCGACTTATTTTGCAGGGCCACGGGCGGATAGTGCCCGTAGATGGTGGCGACAGTGCCGTCCACCAGCGTGAAGTCCGGCTGGAGGATGCTGTAAAGGTCGGCAAGCTTCTTGTGGAGGCGGAAATTGTGGTCGGGCGAGCGGTCGCGCTGGGCCACCAGTCCGTACTGGTTCTTGATGCCGACCGTCATGACCGTCATCGAGTGGGTCTTGAGCTTGGGCACGTTGATGTACGTGACGCTGTCCCTGTGGTCGATGATGTGCTTCACGTGCCGCGAGACGTGGATGTCGTAGTCGAGCTCGGGCAAGTGCACTTTCTTCTCCCGCCCTTCGTCCAGGTAAAGCGGCTCAGCGCCGTGCTCCTCCGCCAGCTTCCTGTAGCCCGCGACCTCGAAGACGAGTCGGGTGAAGTTGCCCTGCGTGGCGTTCTCCATCAGGAAGACGCGCTCGGCACCGGCCCTCCTGCAGTAGTCGATGACCTCGCCAGTGACCTGAAGGCTCGTAAAACAGTAAGGCTTGAAATCGATGGCGTTTACCTTCACATAGCACTCGGCGGGCTTCTCCTTGACGATGCGGTCCACGCCGTGCTCGTCGAGAACGCGCGCGACTGCGCCGGGAAGGTCTCTCTTGATGTCTATGACGGAGACTCGCGCTTTATGCTGGGGCATGTCACACTCCTCGGCCGCGGGAGGCGGCTAAAGGTCCTGGGGTATGGCCTCGCCGCGGACCAGGTCTTCGTAAGTCTCGCGGCGCCTGATGACGTATGCCTTCTTGCCCGAGACGAGTATCTCGGGGGTGCGGCGCCTCGAATTGTAGTTCGAGGCCATGGTGAATCCGTACGCCCCGGCGGTGAAGACGGCGAGCAAGTCGCCGGGCTGGGTCTCGGGCATCGAGCGGTCCTGTGCGAGGAAGTCGGCCGACTCGCATATCGGGCCGACGACGTCCACTTTTTCCTCGGAAGCCCCGTCCCGGTAAGCCACCGGGCCGATGTGGTGCTCGGCCTGGTAAAGGCTCGGCCGGATCAGGTCGTTCATCGCCGCGTCGACGACCACGAACTTCTTCTCCTCGCCTTTCTTGTTGAAAAGCACTTTTGTGACGAGGATGCCGGCGTTGCCCGCTATCATGCGCCCGACCTCCATGATCACGGTGCTGCCGGACTCACGGAGCATGGGCACAAGCGCAGTCGCGAACTCGGCGGGCTGGGGGGCTTCCTCGTCCGTGTACTGGATCCCGAAGCCGCCGCCGATGTTGATGTACTTGATGTCCATACCGAGTACCTTGAGGCTCTTAGCGAGGTTCGCAACCTTTCGCAGGCTGCTCTCGAAAGGCCCGGACTCCATGATCTGAGAGCCGATATGCTGATGGACCCCGATCGGGTTCAGGCCGGGCAGCTTCTGGGCGACCTCATATTCGGCCATGGCCTCCTTGAGGGGGATGCCGAACTTGCTCTTTTTGAGCCCGGTGGCGATGTAGGGGTGCGTGCGCGGGTCGACGTCCGGGTTCACCCTGAGCGCGACCGGTGCCTGTATGCCAACCCGCTGGGCCACTTCGTTTATGAGCATTAGCTCCTGGCTTGACTCGACGTTGAACATCAGTATGCCCTCTTTCAGGGCGTACTCGATCTCTTCGGCGGTCTTGCCCAGCCCGGCGAACACTATCTTCTGGGGGTCCATGCCGCCCTTGAGCGACCTGAAGAGCTCGCCCCCGGAGACGACGTCGGCGCCGGCCCCTTCATTCGCAAGCATCTTGACTATGGCGACGTTGCTGTTCGCTTTGATGGAGTAACAGACGATGTGCGGGACCTCGCCGAAGGCCTGGTCCACTGCTTTGAAGTGTGACGTGAAAGTGTTTTTACTGTACAGGTAAAACGGCGTGCCCACTTTCGCCGCGATGTCGGACACGCGCAAGTCCTCGCAGTAGAGGACACCGTTCTTGTATACAAAATCGTTCAAAACTCCGCTCCAACAGGAATAAGCCAGGACAACTAGAATAACACAATCAAAGGCGCCTGTTCTGCGAGAGCAGGGTGCCGGCGTTGTCCGTAGTGCCATTTCCCGGGCGTTGCACGTTCGCGGATCCGGAGCTGGAGGTGTCCGCTTATGCACGAAACAAACCCCGATCTCGTCGCGATCAAGGCCGCCGTGCGCCAGCTGACTAAGAGGCTCGAGCAAGAGGCGCACGCGACGGCCCAGTGGGCTTCCCTCGCGAAAAACAGGGGGGTCCCCGAAGTCGGGGTCAGGCTCGAGATGATAGTGGCCAAGCTCGAGGAAGCGCTCGCCAGCGCGAACGCCATTCCTGAGCTGCTCTTCGAAGCCCAGGAAGAATTAACGGCCGAAGCCCACTCCCACGACTAACAGTCGGGGTCGTTCACTTTCCACTTTTTTGTCCACTTCATGGCCATGATGCCAGTGAACGACGCCTATTCGACGAGGGAGCGGAGGAGCTGGAGGTCGTCGGGTTCGTCGGGGTCCTCGTGGGGGAGCTCGACGATGGAGGGCAGGTCCTTAAGCGCATCGTGGTTCACCATGTATCTGAACGCATCCACGCCAATGACCCCCTGACCGATGTGCGCGTGCCGGTCGAGGTGAGAGCCGAGCTCCGAGACAGTGTCATTCATGTGCAACACCTTCAGCCGGTCCAGCCCGATGAACCTGTCCATCTCCTCGAGCATCCTGTCGATGCCGGCCGCCGTTCGGATGTCGTAGCCCGCCGCGAAAACGTGGCAGGTGTCGAGGCAGAATCCCAGCCTCTCCGGCCGCCCGGCCTGGTCGAACACCGCTCCGAACTGCTCGAACGTGTTGCCTACAGACGTGCCCGCGCCCGCGGTCGTCTCGAGCAGGAGCATCGACTCGCCCTCCTCCTTGTCGAAGCACGCCGTAATGGCGCCTGCTATCCTGCGCAGGCCGACATCCTCTCCCTCACCTTTGTGGTTGCCGATATGTGTGATCACACCAAGCGCGCCGAGCCGGTCAGCCTTTTCAAGGGAGCTCGAGAGCGCGGAGATCGAACGGTTGTAGATCGGTTTCGAAGGCGCCGCCATGTTTATGAGATAGATCGAGTGGAGCACCACGGGATCGATGCCTGATGTCCTGCGGGCTTCTGCAAACTCGCGCGCATCCTCGTCCGAGACGGGCGTGGTCCCCCACTGTTGAGGGCTGCCGGGAAAGAACTGGATTGTCTCACACCCCGAGTCCATCCCGTTGACTATGGCCGAGACGGGAGGGCCTGAGACCCCTACGTGATACCCGAACCGCATCGCGCCGCCTCCCGGTCATCCACACCTTGCGTTACCTGTTCCGCGCGCCCCGCGAGCATCCTCACATCTTCTCCGGCGCCGCCACACCCAGCAGGCTCAACACTATCTCGAGCACCTGCCGGACACCGCGGACCGCGAAGATGCGCGCCCTGGTAAGGCACTCGTCCTCGGTCACGACCCTGCAGTCCCTGTAGAAGGCGTGGAACGATGCCGCC
>Ga0209745_1001320_pt1 | contig 14910 bp, 11 predicted proteins | sample BarGraNGADG00312_FD_184495 | JGI IMG/M metagenome (GOLD analysis project Ga0209745, IMG submission 184495) | Arctic peat soil microbial communities from Barrow, Alaska - Barrow Graham LP Ref core NGADG0004-312 (SPAdes) (version 2) | ecosystem: Environmental > Terrestrial > Soil > Wetlands > Peat... | reverse complement strand
AGGAACTGGCAGCTCCCCACGTCGACGATGCACTGGTCTCAAAAATGCTTACGGACATGAAGCCTATAAAGGACATCTATGCCACCCTGGGTACCAGCCTTACGATGCAGAATATTGAAGACCTGAAAAAGGCAGTTAACACTGTAAGGACGGCGCTGATTAAATAAACATACTAATCCCATGAGACCGCAAAAATAAATTTGCGGTCTTTTTTTAAGACTATGAGGGAATCAGTATTACATGCGCTGATACATATTTTTGCCATTTTGTCTACGGTCAATCCTGCAGGAGTGACCTCAAGAGGCAGAAAGATTCTCCGCATTTATCTCCGCAGGTATCTTAACCAGGAGCTCGAGGAAGAGTATTTCAAGCTCTTCGAGAACAACCTTCAGTTCTATGAAAAAGAGCTCAAGGCGGTGAACGAGGGAGAGCTCTCCGACGAGAATTCTCTCATAGCATTCCAGATAACAAACATCTGCCGGCAGATAAAGAAAGGGCTGTTCCTTGAGGAGAGGATGATAGTGTTTCTTCAACTGCTCGAGTTTGTCTATGAAGACGGTATTGTTTCAGAACAGGAGTCTTCGATTGTTGATATTGTCGCGCGTACATTCAATATCTCGCAAAAGGAGAAAAGCAATGCATCGGCATTCATGTTCGGGATGCGGTATGACAAGATCAGCACCGACTGCTTCCTGGCCATCGAAGGAGAAGAAAATATAGGCGAGGCAGCCTCCAGCTATGCCAATTACCATGAGTGGCACCACATGGTCTCAAGAGGGCTGAAGGGGACGATTTACGTGCTTTTTATTGAGAGCACCGAACATATGCTGTTCATTTACCATGGTAAGGTTCCGCTGCATTTCAAGGGGCGGAGTGTGGTCCCCCTGCGGCCATTCCTTCTTGACCCCGGTGTAAACCTGAGAGGGCATGGGATGGCACCTCTTTATTATACAACAATATTCCGGAAATTCGTTCATGCCAATTTTGTTGAGGATATTGTCTTTGAAGGTCAGAAACTTGAGTATCATTTCAAGGGGTCTGACAACGGTATCCAGCCGATGAGCTTCAGCGTCAAGTCAGGCAACCTGATTGGCATAATGGGCGGCAGCGGCGTAGGGAAAAGCACACTCCTTAATATACTGAACGGTAAACTCAAACCGGAACGCGGTGCTGTTTATATTAACGGGTACGATCTTCATAACGAACCTGACGAACTTACAGGCCTGATAGGTTATGTTCCTCAGGATGATCTCCTTATTGAAGAACTGACTGTATATCAGAACTTATACTATAATGCCAGGCTGACGTTCGGGGATTACGACGAGAAAAAACTTAACGCTGTTGTTGTCTCCGTCCTGAAGCAGCTTGATCTCTTTGAGATCAGAGACCTGGTTGTGGGTGACCCCCTGAATAAAAAAGTCAGCGGAGGACAACGTAAGCGTCTTAACATAGGTCTTGAACTTATGCGTGAGCCTGCGGTACTCTTTGCCGATGAGCCTATCTCGGGGCTCTCCTCGTCTGATTCCGAAAATGTCATGGAGATGCTTAAAGACCAGGTTATCTCAGGCAGGCTCATCTTCGCCATTATCCATCAGCCTTCATCAAATATTCTCAAGATGTTTGACAGGCTGTGGGTGCTTGACAAGGGTGGATACATGATCTATGACGGTGATCCCGTTGAAGCTCTGGTATATTTCAAAACAGAGACCTCCCAGGCCAATGCGGCAGAGAGTGAATGTCCCACGTGCGGCAATGTGGAAACTGATGAAATTCTTCAGATAGTGGAAGCCAAGGTGGTTGACACTGATGGCAACAAAGGGCAGGAACGGCAGATCTCGCCGGTGGAGTGGTATCACAGGTATAAGCAGAAGATGGAGCCGCCGGCGAGCAGCAAGCCTGAGGTTAAACCTCTGCCTCCAAGCAATTTCAGAGTGCCGGATAAACTGAAGCAGATCCGTACTTACCTGAGAAGGAACATAGTAAGTAAATATGCCGACAAACAATACCTTTCCATCAACCTTCTCGAACCACCTCTGCTGGCATTTATCCTTGGCTATGTTTCGAAGTACATGCAAGACGGTACCTATCTGTTCACTGATAACAAGAGCTATCCGGTCTTTCTTTTCATGAGCGTGGTGGTAGCCCTCTTCATGGGCCTCACTGTGAGCGCGGAAGAGATATTCAGGGACCGCAAGATACTTGAACGTGAAAAATACCTTAATATAAGCCGCTTCAGCTATCTGATCTCAAAGGTACTTTTTCTCTTCGGGCTGTCAGCCATACAGACACTTATGTATGTTCTTATCTCTCAGTCGATCCTTGACGTCGACGGGATGATGTGGAGGCACTGGCTCATACTTTTCTCCACATCATGCTTCGGGAATATGGTCGGACTCAATATCTCTGCAGGGATGAAGACAGCCATCAGCATTTACATCCTGATACCTGTCGTACTGGTTCCCCAGATTCTTCTGGGTGGTGCAATGATAAGATTTGACGACCTCTATAAGTCGATGACGAATAAAATCAACGTTCCGGTTATCGGAGATGTGATGACTACCCGATGGTCATACGAGGCTATAGCTGTGGAGCAGTTCCGTTCTGGGAAGTACATGAAACCGTATTTCAAGACGGAGATGATGATAAGCCACTACGACTGGCAGTCCTCGTTCCTGGTACCCGAACTGAAGAAAAAGAGCAGGGAATGTGTCTGGGCATGGGGTAAGCCTGAATTCAGGGAGGCCTATGACGGTAACATAAAGAAGCTCAATTATCATATAACAACCCTCAGTAAGGAGGCAGGTCTTGATCCGTCGAATGCAATAAGGGTGATTGCTAAAGAACCCTTCACCTCTGACGATGCATACGTAGTGGGTGACTACCTTGACACTCTTCAGAAGGTAATACGAAGACAGTATCTGTATTATACGGGTATTAAGGATCAGATAACAGATAGCCTCACAAGGACTATCGGGCATGAGGAACTTGTGAGACTGCGTGAAACCACTTATAATGAAGAGCTTGCCGACCTGGTTCTGAACCGTACAGTGCAGAAAAAGGTTTATGATACGCCTGACCGCATCATCCAGAAATCTGATCCGGTGCTGATGGAACCATTATCACGGAATGGAAGGGCTCACTTTTACGCTCCTTACAAGAAGATTGGCAATCTCCGGATAGGAACTCTCTGGTTCAACATGCTGTATGTCTGGTGGATGAACACAACCTTCTTTATCATACTCTATTTTGACCTGCTCAGGAAGCTGTTAAACCTTTTTGAACGAATAAATATCCCGGGTTTCGGATCTATCGGAATGGGGCTTCGATGAGAAATGAAAGAGTAAGAGCCAAAAAGCATCTGGGTCAGCACTTTCTGAAAGACAAAAGGATTGCTGCGGCCATAGTAGACTCACTCAATGCAGATGAGTGTGATACCGTGATAGAAGTAGGGCCGGGGATGGGAGTTCTGACACAGTTCCTTGTGGGCAGGAATCTCCCATCACTGAAAGTGGTGGAGATTGATGCCGGGTTGGTGGAATATTTGCAGAATAATATTGAGGGTATCGGTCAGATCATCAGGGGTGATTTTCTGGAACTTGACCTGCATCCTATGGGCAGCAGGATTGCAGTAATCGGGAATTTCCCCTATAATATTTCCAGTCAGATCTTCTTTAAAGTCCTCGACAACCGTGACATGGTAACGGAGGTGACCTGCATGGTACAAAAGGAAGTGGCGGAGCGCATCTGCTCCGCCCCGGGAAGCCGTGTCTATGGTATTCTCAGCGTGCTTCTCAAAGCCTGGTATGATATTGAATATCTCTTTACCGTTAATGAGAACGTCTTCTCACCCCCGCCTAAGGTCAAATCGGCCGTCATACATCTTAATCGCAATGCCAGGGAAAGGCTTGACTGTGATGAGAAACTCTTCTTCAGTGTGGTCAAACGCTGTTTCAATCAGCGTCGGAAGATGATCCGCAACCCCGTTAAGATGATGGTGAGTCCTGATGCAGGTACTATGCCTCTTCTGTCACTGAGGGCTGAACAGCTCTCAGTTGAGCAGTTTGTTGAGCTGACCAACTGGGTCGCCGGCCACAGGTAATACCGGCGGGTAATGCTTCTTTCTGTCAGAATGTATACCCTATTGCTTCAACAGGGTTCATTTTTGCCGCGGCTGATGCCGGGGCAAATCCTGCAATGACACCGATGGCGCCGGATATTCCTATTGCCAGGATGATGTTACCTGCAGTCAGGAACATATCAAGGTTATAAAAATAATTCACAGCAAGTGTACCCAGGAACACGATGATCAGCCCCAGGATACCCCCGGTAATTGAGAGGAGCACTGATTCGATTAGAAATTGCAGAAGGATATATCTTCTCTTGGCACCGAGGGCCATCTGGATACCGATTATGCTTGTGCGCTCCCTGACGGAGACGAACATTATGTTGGCAATGCCGAACCCGCCGACAAGAATGGAGAACCCTCCGATTATCCATCCCGCTATGTTAATACCTTTAAAGACAGGCTCAAGGGTCTGCGTTATCTGGCTAGCCTGGTTGATTGAGAAATTGCTAACCTCGCCGGGGCTAAGCCTTCTTGCCGAACGCAAGATCATTGTAATCTCATCAGTCAGCTGCTCTACCGACGCGCTCTCCTTACCCCTGATCATTACATTTGATTCAATGAACGGGTTACGGAAGTTGATGAACTGCCGGCTGAAATTCACTGGAACCAGCAGTGTTTCATCCATACCGCTGTCACTCAATCCCCCTTTACCCTCTTTTTTGAATACACCAATGACCTTTGCCTTATATCCGGATATTGTTATTTCCTTGCCTATGGGATTAGTTTTATCAAACAGTTTCTCTGCTATTTCGATACCTATTATGGCTACAGGCTTTCCCGAAGCAGATTCCGATTCAGTGAAATAACGGCCTTTTTCTATCTCAAATGACCTTACCTGTTTAAAATCATACGTCGCGGCTGTTATATATGAGTCGCTTACGGAGTTGCTGTGGTACTTGATCGGTTCCCCGGAAAACACGGTGAAACAAACTGCCTGAGCCGAAGGCGATTTTTTCAGTATCGCCTCATAGTCATCTGTTGAAGGAGCCGGCCATTTCATAATATCCCACCATTTTATGTCAGGATCCGGAGTCCAGGGCCATTTTGCCACATAAATAGTATTATTTCCCAGGGACGCAATGCTTGTCCTTATCCCGCTTTCCATCCAGTCAAAAACAGTGAACACTGAAATAATTGAAACAATACCTATTGTAATTCCAAATAATGAAAGGAATGTACGGAATTTATTAACTGACACAGAGTTGTAAGCAAAAAGGAAACTCTCTTTAAACATTTTCAGCCACATGGTCAGATCATAATTTAGGGTCAAAGATAGTCAAATATGAAACATCAATATCTCCCCAATAATTCACCAATTCAATTATTTAAGGAAACATTGCTTATCAAAAAATTTATCTATTTTTATCCGATCGCAAAACTCTTGGGGGCGATTACCTGATTTACTGATTATGAGTGACATAAAAATAAAGAGCGCCTTTGTTTCAGTTTTTTACAAAGACGGTCTCGAGGCTATCGTGAAAAAGCTTGACAGCCTTGGCGTTTCTGTCGTTTCCACCGGGGGATCGTATGAGTTCATTACCAGGGCAGGAGTCAATGCCGGCAGGGTTGAGGATATAACCACATATCCGTCGATACTTGGCGGAAGGGTTAAGACACTCCATCCCGGAATATTCGGAGGCATCCTGGCCCGTCGCAATAATGAGACTGACATGAAGCAGGTGGCTGAGTATAACATCCATCTTTTCGACCTGGTCATCGTAGACCTTTATCCTTTCGAAGAGACGGTAGCCTCAGGTGCTTCTGACCAGGAGATAATAGAAAAGATTGATATAGGCGGTATCTCACTGATCAGGGCCGGGGCAAAAAATTATGCAGATGTGCTCATCATCTCTTCCAGGAAGCAGTATGATGCCCTGTTGCAAATTCTTGACCGCGGTGAAGGAATAATATCTGAAGAGGAGCGATACAGGTTTGCTCTCGAGGCATTTAACCTGACTTCTCATTATGACACTGCCATCTTCAACTGGTTTAACCGCAGGAATGATGTTACTGCATTTAAACAGAGCATACTGACTGGTCACCAGCTGCGTTACGGTGAGAATCCTCACCAGAAGGGTATCTTTTACGGTGATCCCGGGCTCATCTTCGAACAGCTGCATGGCAAGGAGATATCATATAATAATCTGCTTGATATTGATTCTGCCATAACCCTCATTGACGAGTTCGAGGAGATCACGTGTGCCATCATGAAGCATAACAATGCATGCGGCGTTGCATCGCGTCTGGATTTAAAGACAGCCTGGGAATCCGCCCTGGCCTGTGACCCTGTATCTGCATACGGTGGGGTGGCGATCACCAACAAAGCTATTGATGAGACTGTCGCTGCCGAGATGGACAAGATCTTTCTGGAGGTAGTAATGGCACCTTCATTCACCGCCGGGGCAATTGAAATACTTAAACAGAAGAAGAACAGGATAATCCTCCACCGCAAATCAAAACATGCCGACAGTGCATCATTCAGATCAATGCTTGGAGGTGTGCTCTGGCAGGAGCGTGACAGGGTAAATGAGTCAGCCACAGACATGAAACCTGTTACTGTGAGGCATCCGACTGACGAAGAGTATAAAGACATGGTTTTTGCCAACAGGATTGTCAGGCAGAGCCGGTCGAATGCAATCGTACTGGCAAAAGGCGGTCAGCTATGCGCCAGCGGCATAGGACAGACATCACGGATCGATGCACTTCGTCAGGCAATTGACAAAGCCCGCGCCTTCAGTCTTCCTCTTGAAGGAGCGGTGATGGCCTCCGATGCATTTTTCCCCTTCGCCGACTCAGTTTCCACAGCTCATGAAGCAGGAATTACTGCCATTGTTCAGCCGGGCGGATCAGTACGTGATCAGGAATCTATTGACTACTGCAATAAAAACAATGTTTCAATGGTTTTTACAGGTATAAGACATTTTAAACACTAATCGTATAAACAGAATATTCAAAAAAGATCCATGGGCTTATTTTCATTTCTTTCACAGGAGGTTGCAATAGACCTTGGCACAGCCAATACCAATATAATTGCCAACGACAAGCTGGTTGTTGACGAGCCGTCAATAGTGGCTATTGACAGGAATACGGGGAAACTGATCGCCATAGGCGAAAAAGCCCGCCAGATGCACGGCAGAACACATGAGAACATACGTGTCATCAGGCCGCTCAGGGACGGTGTAATTGCAGACTTCAATGCTGCTGAGCTGATGATAAGGGGTATGATCAAGATGATCAACACAGGCCCCAGATTTTTCTCCCCGTCGCTAAAGATGGTTGTGGGCATTCCATGCGGCAGTACAGAAGTTGAGATAAGGGCAGTACGTGACTCGTCGGAGCACGCAGGTGGAAGAGATGTCTATCTTATTTATGAACCCATGGCCGCCGCTATAGGCATAGGCCTCGATGTTGAGGCACCGGAAGGATGCATGGTAGTGGATATCGGAGGAGGAACAACTGAGATCGCCGTCATCGCCCTCGGAGGTATTGTCTGCAATAGGTCCATACGGGTCGCCGGCGACGGCTTTACCTCTGATATACAGGCATATATGAGGCATCAGCATAATATTAAGATAGGTGAAAAAACAGCTGAGGACATTAAGATAGCCGTTGGCGCTGCACTGCCCGATATCGATAATCCGCCTGCGGATTTTGTGGTACGTGGCCCTAACCTTATGACTTCACTGCCCATTGAGATACCGGTATCATATCAGGAGATTGCCTATTGCCTTGACAAGTCACTGACAAAAATTGAGGCTTCGGTGCTCCAGGTCCTCGAGCAGACACCTCCTGAACTGTATGCTGATATAGTAAACAGGGGAGTGTTCCTTGCCGGCGGCGGGGCTCTGCTGAGAGGCCTCGACAAACGCCTGACAGATAAGATAAACATTCCGTTCAGGGTTTCCGAAGATCCGCTTCACGCTGTTGTCAGAGGTACAGGTGTGGCACTTAAGAATGTTGAAAAGTATCCTTTCCTGATGAGATAAGCGATTGCATGAATGAGAAGCCTGCTGAACTTCCTGCTCAGGTATAAAAACCTGATTATATTTTTCATACTGGAAGCAGTGGCTCTGGTCATGATTTCATCTTCTCATGATTATCACCAATCGGTTGCATTCCGTGCAGCCCGGAGTGTTACCGGCTTCGTGGCCAAGAGGATAGAAAAAAGCCATTCGTATTTCAACCTCCGGCAGGTTAATGAGAAGCTTGTCACGGAGAACCTGATGCTCAGGCGCCGTCTCGAGAACCTGGCAGCAGTACCGCAGACAGGCTTTAATTCAATAAATGATACTCTTTCAGGAATAAGATACAACTACCTGAATGCAAGGGTTATAAATAATTCAGTCAACAAGCAGAAAAATTTCATCACTCTTGATAAGGGTTCCCGTCAAGGCGTTACAATGGGTATGGGAGTAGCCTCATCCACAGGAGTGGTAGGGGTAGTGGTGGGGGTATCACGCAACTACTCAGTTGCCATGTCACTGCTTAATACTGGCTTTAAGGTCAGTGCCAGCATTGCACGAAATGATTATTTTGGTTCACTGGCCTGGGACGGCAGAAACCACCGGTATGCACAGTTGTCGGAAATACCTCATCATGTGGCTGTCACAGAGGGAGATACAATTGTGACAAGCGGTTATTCGGCAATATATCCTCAGGGACTTATGATAGGCACTCTTACCGGCGATCAGAAAAGGGGTGGCGACTTTGTGACCCTTAAGGTCCTGCTCTCGGCTGATTTCAAGAAACTGACCGATGTGTACCTCATCGGTAACCTCACCAGGAATGAGAGGGAGACTCTTGAAAAGGAGGTTACAAATGAATAGGTCGTTCTCGTATATTATTTCATTCGTAGTACTCATTGTACTGCAGCTGCTGATATTCAATAATATACAGTTTAGCGGTTTCGTAAACCCGTATGTATATGTGATGTTCATCCTGATCCTGCCGATGGCTATTCCCACATGGATACTTCTTCTCCTCTCTTTTTTGACAGGAATTGTCATTGACATTTTTGCCGGCACAATGGGAGTGCATGCCTTTGCGACCGTCATGGCAGGTTTCGCACGGCCGTGGGTACTGTCACTCAACATCACTTCAGAGGCCTCCGAACCGGAGACGTCACCCTCCTCTCACAACAGTGGCCTGCGCTGGTTCTTTATTTACACCGTGACCGTGGTGTTTATACATCATTTCACGCTTTTTTTTGTGGAGGTCTTCAGCTTCACGAACTTCTTTCATACCATACTGCGGGTGTTACTAAGCACGTTGGTAACGACATTCTTTATTATTCTTTTCGATATCATCAGATCACGAAGATGACCGGGCAGTCATGAAAGACCGTTATGCAAACAGGAAGTATATCCTGATGGCCCTGGTCGTGATTACGGCTGCCATTCTGATTATCAGGCTCTTCTATATTCAGATCGTGGATAAGACCTACCGCGTCTCTGCTGCAAATAATGCACTCCGTTCTATCACGCAGTACCCTGCACGCGGACTGATATATGACCGGAACGGAGACCTGATTGTTTATAATCAGGCCGCTTATGACCTTCTTGTTATACCAATTCAGACAAGTGCATTTGACACAACAAGGTTCAACAGTATACTTGGAATAACTATTGAAGATTTCAGGGGCAGGATGAAGGCAGCAATGAAGTACTCACGGCGTGCTCCGTCGGTGTTCATGAAGATGATCTCGTCAGAAACCTACGGTACCCTCCAGGAAGAACTCTATAAATTTCCGGGGTTTTATGTACAGGCCAGGACACTGAGGAAATATACCGCTCCGGTCGGGGCACACCTGCTGGGTTATGTCGGTGAAGTTGACGACAAGCTGATAGCCAGGAACAAGTATTACAGGTCAGGCGATTATATCGGCACCAGCGGGATTGAAAAGACATATGAGGAGCAACTGCGGGGAAGGAAGGGGGTTAATATACTTCTTGTTGATGTCCATAATAATGTCAAGGGTTCGTATGCTGACGGCAGGTTTGATACCACGGCAATACCGGGTACCAATCTCTGGTCCACCATCGATCTTGAGCTCCAGGAGTACGGAGAGAAACTGATGGTAAACAAGACCGGATCAATTGTAGCTATTGAGCCTTCCACCGGGGAGATACTTGCCCTGGTATCTTCACCATCTTACGATCCGTCCCTGCTTGTAGGAAGGATCAGATCTGACAACTTCGCACGGCTGCAGGCTGACACCGTCAAACCTCTCTTTGACAGGGCACTGATGGCATCATACCCCCCGGGGTCGACCTTCAAGATAATGAATGGCCTTATCGGGTTGCAGGAGGGTGTAATAGCTCCTTCAACACTGTTTGGATGCAGCAACGGATACCATGCCGGACCAATCACTGTAGGGTGTCATACGCACCCCTCGCCCAATGACCTTCCCAACGCGGTCAGGATGTCATGCAACGCATGGTTCTGCAATGCCTTCAGGCGCATCCTGGAGGATCCGAAATATTCATCTGTAGGAGAATCGTTTGATCACTGGAGAAATTATCTTGTCGCCTGTGGCTTTGGCAACAAGCTTGGCATTGATCTTCCCAATGAACTCTCCGGGTTTATCCCGGCACGTTCTTACTATGACAGGTATTACGGTAAGGACAGATGGAAAGCACTGACAGTCATTTCACTTGCAATAGGGCAGGGGGAGATTGGCGCCACCCCGCTGCAGATGGCCAATATGGCTGCCGTCATTGCCAACAGAGGATCGTTTTATATACCTCACGTGATAAAAAAGATTGGAAATGACGGTACTCCGGCACCGCTCTACACTCAGAAATATATAACCGGCATCTCCCCGGAGAACTTCGAACCGATAGTTGAGGGAATGGAAGGCGCTGTCAACGGAGGCCCGGGGTCTACAGCCCGGGGTGCAAAACTCGACAGTATAATTATCTGCGGAAAAACCGGTACGGCACAGAACCCCCATGGCAAAGACCACTCAATATTCGTTGCCTTTGCGCCAAAAGATAACCCAAAGATTGCCATTGCCGTTTACGTAGAGAACGCCGGTTTCGGCTCCACCTTTGCCGCCCCTATTGCCAGCCTGTTGATTGAAAAATACCTTACTGACAAAATAAAGAGAAAATACCTTGAGGACTATGTCCTTAAACTTGTAATCACGCCCGATGCAAAAAAATAGCAATATACTGAGCAGGCTCGACTGGGTTACCGTGATGCTGTGGGCCGTGATGATGATCATGGGGTGGCTGAATATTTATGCCGCGGTTTACAATGAGAATCATACAAGCATATTCGACCTGTCACAGCGTTACGGCAAACAGCTTCTCTGGATCATTGCTGCATTGGTTCTTGCAGTCTTTGTAATTGTTACCGACAATAAACTGTATTTCTTTTTTGCCTGGTTCATCTATGGTTTTTTTATTCTTCTCCTTCTTCTTGTTCTGGTTGTGGGTAAAGAGATAAACGGCGCCAGGGCCTGGTTTGAGATAGGAGCTTTCAGTATCCAGCCTTCAGAGTTTGCCAAGTTTGCTACGGGACTTGCCCTTGCATCATTTCTCAATGCACGAAGGCAAGCCAGCGGATTTAAGGTAATGGCTCCGGCGACAGCCATCATCATGGGCCCTGTCTTGCTTATCGCCCTCCAGCCTGACATGGGGTCTGTCGTCACATATTTTGCCTTCTTCATTGTTCTCTTCCGGGAAGGAATGAGCCTTTACGTTTTTATTTCGGCTGTTCTGGCTGTGGTATTGTTTATTCTGACCCTCATCTTCGGAAATGTCCCGGTGGCACTCGGAATTATTGTGGTGTCATTCATAATACTTCTAGTTATTTCAGGATTCCCGACTGCGCTGAAGGCGATAATGGTGATGGCTGTCACAGGTGGTGTTTCATTCCTGCTCGGACACTATCTCCTTGACGTCGGAACGGATATTGTTATTCTTATGGCGGTGGTAATGGCAGGAGCGGTCTACGGGTGGTATACCTACCGGCATAAACTGAAAAATCCTGCTATCATTTATGCCTTCCTCCTCTGCGGAATGCTTTATCTTTTTACGGTAGACTATGCTTTCCACGAAATACTCAAACCGCATCAGCAGGACCGAATCAATATAATGATGGGATTGGATTCTGACCCTTACGGGGAAGGTTATAACCTTAACCAGTCTTTGATTTCCATCGGGTCAGGAGGTTTTTCAGGCAAGGGTTACCTGAACGGCACGCAGACCAAGTTCAAATTTGTGCCGGAACAAAGTACCGATTTCATTTTCTGCACTGTCGGAGAAGAATGGGGCTTCCTGGGATCAGCCATTGTCATCGGATTGTTTGTCTGGTTGTTACTGAGGCTGTTGATACTGGCTGAGAGACAGCGGACACCTTTTATCCGCGCTTACGGATACAGCGTTTTTGCACTGTTCCTGGTCCACTTTTTCGTCAATATAGGAATGACGATCGGGGTCATGCCCGTAATAGGAATTCCTCTTCCTTTCTTTAGCTACGGCGGAAGTTCCCTGTGGGGATTTACAATACTCCTGTTTGTCTTTATCAGGCTTGACGCTGGAAGAACAGAATACCTCGGATGATCAGAACGGCATGCTGATGCCCGGAGACAATACTATGCCGAACTCCGTTTCGACATAGTTTATAAGCTGGGGAAAGAACTCCATAAAGTCCTCTTCAATCGGATAGTATTGTTTCTTCCAGACCTTCATTGCCCATCTAGTCTCTTTAGGCAACGAAGTCACAGAACTAAGTGTTTTAAGAACCCTTTTTATACCAGACCTGGTCTGATAGGTCTCAAGCCAGTTGTCAATGATAAAAAAGGGCATCTTCTCACGGACGTTATCAGGCAATATCTCGAAGTTATTTACCATGGCCCTGTAGAAGTTATATGTCACACTCTCAAGAGGCCGCCTTGAATAAAGATCCCACTCCCTGGTGAGATAATGATCATAGATGATATCAACGATTACACCTGCATATTTCCGGTACTTGCCTGTGAAATGGAGCTTACTGCGGTGTACCACCGGATGCCTGTCTGTGAAATCATCAATATGACGGTGAAGTATAATACCCTTTCGAATGCTTTCAGGATATTTCAGATAATCACGTCCTTTTACGTAGTCGCCGATATAGTTCCCAATAATTATATTATCCGAGTCGCCTGAGAGGTATATATGGGCAAGGACATTCATCCGGGAACAATTACAACAAAGATTTTGCCAATAAACTGAGGTTTAAAATATTAAGAGGAATTTTAATCAACAAAACCCTTACTTTTATTAACTTACATATTATCAAAATATTATGCGTGAGCAAAAGAAAGGATTAAACTGACTAATATCACTTCTGAATTCAGTTACAAATTATAAATTTGCCGAATACTGATGCCCTCATTGACCGACTATATTTAATAATTAACAATAATTTAACCAGGAGGTTTTATGTTAAAAAGGAATGTGATCATTATTGGAGCTGCTGGCAGGGATTTCCACAACTTCAATACTTTCTTCCGTGATAATGAGCTTTACAATGTTGTAGCTTTCACGGCTGCCCAGATACCTGATATCGACGGCAGAAAATATCCTGCCGAGCTCGCAGGCAAGCTTTATCCTTCAGGCATCCCGATCTATTCCGAGAATGATCTGCCGAAGCTGATTAAAGATCTTGAGGTTGTTGATTGTGTCTTCGCTTACAGCGATGTACCTTATCAGAGGGTGATGGCGGTGAGTGCCATTGTCAATGCCGCAGGAGCCAATTTCATTCTTCTCGGATGGAGAGAGACCATGGTGAAAAGCACCAAGCCGGTCATTGCTGTCGGAGCTATCCGCACAGGGTGCGGCAAAAGCCAGACATCGAGAAGGGTCATTGAACTGCTGATGAAAAAGGGTATCAAGGTCGTGGCAGTACGCCACCCGATGCCTTACGGCAACCTTGTTGAACAGAAGGTTCAGCGTTTTGCCGTTGTCTCTGATCTTGAGAAGCACAAATGCACCGTCGAGGAGATGGAAGAGTACGAACCCCACGTGATACGAGGCAATGTCATTTATGCCGGGGTTGATTATGAAGCTATTCTGAGGGCTGCGGAGAATGATCCGTCAGGCTGTGATGTGGTACTGTGGGACGGAGGGAACAACGACTTCCCGTTTTATAACCCTGACCTGATGATCACAGTGACTGATCCTCACCGTGCAGGTCACGAGCTGAGGTATTATCCGGGTGAAGTAACCCTGCGCCTCGCTGATGTGGTTGTGATCAACAAGATGGACAGCGCATCTCCTGAAGACATACAGACCGTCAGGGAGAGCATTGAAAAAGTTGCTCCGAAAGCAATAGTAATTGATGGAGCCTCACCTATAAAAGTAGATGATCCGTCAGTAATAAAAGGCAAACGCGTGCTGGTTGTTGAGGATGGCCCCACACTCACACACGGTGAGATGAAGATCGGTGCCGGAGTAGTCGCCGCACGGAAGTTTGGCGCTGCCGAGCTGGTTGACCCGAGACCTTTCACTGTCGGCAGGCTCACAGAAACCTTCGAGAAATATCCCAATATCGGCACTCTTCTGCCTGCAATGGGTTATGGCGAGCAACAGCTGAAGGATCTTGAGACAACGATAAACAATACCGACTGTGATTCAGTTGTCATTGGTACACCGATCGATCTGAACCGTATAATAAAGATAAAGAAACCGAACACCAGGGTCTGGTATGACCTGCAGGAGATCGGCAACCCCAACCTTGAAGAGGTGATAGACGATTTCGTGAAAAAATTTAATCTCTGATTGAAATGATCCCCTCAA
>Ga0209745_1001319_pt1 | contig 14921 bp, 10 predicted proteins | sample BarGraNGADG00312_FD_184495 | JGI IMG/M metagenome (GOLD analysis project Ga0209745, IMG submission 184495) | Arctic peat soil microbial communities from Barrow, Alaska - Barrow Graham LP Ref core NGADG0004-312 (SPAdes) (version 2) | ecosystem: Environmental > Terrestrial > Soil > Wetlands > Peat... | reverse complement strand
GGCACCATAGCCGCCTGATTGTGAGCAGTGAGCTTCCCATAGCCGTACAGGAGGGCGATCGTAGGGGTGGCCAGGGCCAGCATGAGGCCCGTGAGCGGGATCGTGACGAAGAGGAGCAGCCGGAGAGACTGGTCGGCAAGCGCTCGGAACTGACCTTGCTGACCGAGAGAATACGCTCGCGAGAGCGGTGGCAGCAGCACGATTCCCAGGGGCACGCCGAGCAGGCCCACGGGGATCTGCAGAGCCATGAACGAGTAGTTGAAGATAGTGACATCGCCTTGAGGCAGGGTCGACAGGAAGACCGCGAAGACCAGGAAGACGAGTTGCGTCGCTCCCAGGCCCAGCGCCCTGGGGCCCATGAGAAGGAGGGTCTGTCGAACCGCCGGGTCGCCGAGGGCCAGAACGGGCCGGTAGAGCCGGTGGTCGACGAAGGACCGAGCCTGAGTCAGGACGTGACCAAGCGCACCGAGGACCACGCCGATCGCAAGGGCCTGGATTCCGAAGACGGGCGTCAGGACGACCGCCGCCGCGATGATGGCCAGGTTGTACACGTTGGGAGCCATGGCCGGGGGGCCGAAGATGCCGACCGAGTTCAGGCCGGCGGCCATGACCGCCCCAACCGCGAGAAGGATGGGCGAGGCCAGCATCAGCCTCGTGAGGTCTATGGTGGTATTGAGCCGGTACGGCTCGAAGCCCGGGGCGATCAGCGGCACCAGGGCCGGCGCCGCGAGCCAGGCGATGGCCGCCAGCGGCCCGAGTACCAGGATCATCAGGTTCGTAATGGTCGAGATGAGCCGGCGCGCGCCTTCGGTGTCTCCGCGGGCAATCAGCTCAGACGCGACCGGCACCACCGCGGAGCCGATGGCACCGGCCGCGACCAGCTGGAAGAGGGTGTCGGGGATGCGGAAGGCGGTCGTGAAGGCGTCCAGGTTGGCGCCCGCACCGAACTCGGCGCCGAGTACGGCCAATCGGACCTCGCCCAGGACGCGAGAGAGAACCACCCCCACGATTACCACCACCCCCGACAGGGCGATGGCGCGGCCACCGAGCCGTGCCGCGGAGATGGCCGCCAGGTCAGTCGACGATCCGTCGGTGGCGAGGATCACGTCGCCGGTGACATCCGCACCGATCATCGCCGTCATCTCCCGCCGCGCCCGGGGAACGAAAGGTATGTATTCCTCTCTCGCCGGCCGAGACGCGCGGCTCTGACGCTGATCGGAGGTGACGGGAGCGCGACCTTCCGGCGGCGCCACTCGGATCGAATCCCGTTGCTGCCCTGGCTTCTTGGGAGCGGCCGGCGCAGGCGTCTCGCCTCCGCCACGCAGCCGGCCGTGAATCCAGTCGAGCGGTCGCCAGCCCCGCCCTCGAGGGGACTCGTCCGGTTCGGGCCGGTCGCCGCTCAACGAAAACGCCTGCCAAGGCGCCACGCGGCGGCGACAAGCGCGTTGCTCGCGTACTCGTGAGCCCGGACTCGAAGCGCGGGCCGCCCGCCGAAGCGGTGTTTGAAGAGGTACAGGTTCCAGAGCGGGTGCGATTCGTCCTCGGGCACCCCTGGCGCGGCGTGGGTGTCGACGCCGCCCATGTCGTAGCCGTGGTAACCGCACTCGGCAGCCCAGCGAATGATTCGCCACTGCAGGAGATGGTTGGCCCTCGTCCGACGCATGTCCGCGTCATCGCGAGAGCCGGCGGCGAAGTACGTGACGAGCTTGCCCGAGTGGAGCAGCAGCGCCCCGGTATCCCGGCCGCCCAGGCCCGCGAACCACAAGCTCGCGACGCCCGATTCCCCCAGAGTCCGCCACTGCCGCAACTCGTAGTCGCGATCCCTGACCAGGAATCCCTCGCGCTTCCCTGTGGCGGCATGCATATCGAAGAATTCCGCCAGCGCGGCTTCACGCACTGCGTGGTCGGTCAGGTCAACCTTCTCAGTGGTCACGCCGAGTCCGATGGCCCGATCGATGTCCGCATATGTGCTGTGGCCCAGCAGCGCGCGCTGAGCCGCTTCGGACGCCTCGAGGGGCACGATCATCGAGGTGCGCGACACCTGGATCTCTCGTGCGGCCGGCCGAAAGCCGGATCCGGCGAGCACACCCGCGAGGTCGCTCCCCTCCTCCCAGGCCGGGTCGATGGTCAGGGACAGCGCGTGGCGTGCCCCGGCGACGAGCCGCAGCCCCACGAGCGCCGCCGTGGCGGCTGTGGGGTCCGTGTCGAGCAGAACCGGCCCCCGGGCCGCGTAGTGGATTCGAAACCGCCCTAGAGGTCCCGCCCGTCGTCCCAGCAAAGAGCGCTCCTGGATGGAGACCACGGCGATCCGTCGACCGGACAGCTCGATCACGTAGCGGAGTGGCGTCCATCCCAGGCTTCGCTTGAGCTCGCCCCAGGCGTGACATTGGAGGGCATCACCCATCGCGCTTCGCACGGCCAACTCGTCCCAGGTAGCCGGCGCAGTCTCGGTCGCATCTACGATCCGGACTTCTCGTGCGAGATCGGCCGGCTCCGCCGGGATTGTGGCCAAGCTCAATGCCTCCTACGTGTGGCGACGGCCGGGCTGGCCTTGCCATTGGCTGCGATTGTCGCACCAGGGCGTGCGGTTCTGCCGGTCCGGATCAGAGCGAGACGATGGTGGCCCCGTCGCCGCCCTCGCCGCGATCGCCCGGCCGCCACGACCTGACGAGCGGATGCCCGGCCGCGTGGTCTCGCACCGAGTCACGGAGGGCGCCGGTTCCCATGCCGTGAATGATCGTCACCTGGTCCAGGCCGGCCAGCGAGGCATCGTCGAGATAGCGGTCCAGTACCTCGAGCGCCTCCTGGACCTTGGCGCCACGCAGGTCGAGAGAGGATGCCACGGTCCGAGCTCTTTCCAGCTGCAACCGCGCCGCCGAGCTCGGTGTCTGTGCAGCGGAGGAGGAGGTTGATCTGGACCCCGCCTCTGGTGGGCCTGCTTCCGCGCCGCCGGATGCCGGCTCGAGGTCCTCCACGGCCAGGCTGAGGCGCATTCCGCCCGCCTCCAGAGTGGCCCGCCGTCCGTTCTTGTCGAGCGCCGCGATCCGGCCTTCGGTACCCGTGGTCTGGCTGCGGGCCCGCATCCCAACTCGCCAGGAGATCGGGACCACGGCTCCCGTCCTGATCGGCTTTGGCTCCGTGGCGGGCAGGCGCTCCAGCTTGGTCCGCGCGCTCTCGAGATCCTCGTCCAGGCTGCGTTGGGTGACCGTTTCGCGCTCGAGCTTGCGCCTGATCCCTCGTACTTCGGTTCGAATCTCGTCCACCAGCCGCTCGGCTTCGTCACGGGCCGTCTTCACCGTCTCGTCGCGCTCCCGCCGCGCTCGACGGCGCTCGTCCTCGGCCCCGGCGTGCGCCGCTCTGGCACGCTCCTCGGCGATCCGCGCCTGCGTCAGGGCCTCGGCCACCTCCGCCTGCGTGGCGTTGATCGAGGCGAGGGTCTCCTCGAACGCCTGCTGCTCTTCCGTCAGCCGGGAGCGAGCATCGGCAACGATCTGCGTGGATAGCCCGAGGCGCTCGGCGATCGCAAAAGCCTGGCTGCGGCCCGGTAGCCCAATCGTGAGCCTGAACGTGGGCCGGAGCGTCTCCACGTCGAACTCGACGGAAGCGTTGCGGGCCGCCGGCGTGGTGTGGGCGTAGAGCTTGAGTTCGGCGTAGTGAGTCGTCGCCGCCACGAGTGCGCCGGACCGGATGAAGTAGTCGAGCAGGGCCTGCGCCAGCGCCGAACCCTCGGTCGGATCCGTCCCCGCGCCGAGCTCATCGAGGAGGATCAGCTTGTTGGGGCCGGCCGCCTCGACGATCCGGACGATGGAGCGCATGTGGCCGCTGAAGGTGGAGAGCGACTGCGCCACGGACTGCTCGTCGCCGATATCGGCATAGACGTCCGCCAGGACCGGCAGCCTGGTTCCGGTGTCGGCCGGCACGTGCAGCCCGGATTGATGCATCAGCTCCAGGAGCCCGAGTGTGCGCAGAGCGACAGTCTTGCCCCCGGTATTCGGTCCGGTGACCAGCAGGGCCGTGAACTCGCCCCCGAGCCGGATGTCGATCGGCACGACTCTGCCGGCGAGTCCGGGGTGGCGAGCGCCCAGGAGCACAATCTCGGGCCGATCCGCAATCTCCGCCGGGACGGCATCCATCTCCTCGGCCAGGTGCGCCTTCGCCGCCCAGAAGTCGAAGCGGGCCAGGGCATTCAGGGTCTCGCGCAGAGGATCGGCCTGACCGGCCACGACCGACGACAGCTCGTCGAGGATGCGCTCGATCTCGGCCGCCTCGGCGACCTGAGCCTCACGCCAGGCGTTGCCGAGCTCCACGGCCACGATCGGCTCCACGAAGAGCGTCTGGCCGCTGCCGGAGGCGTCGTGGACGATGCCCTTGACCCGGCCGCGAGCGTCGGCTCGGATCGGGATGACGTAACGGCCACCGCGCAGCGTGACTATGGGCTCCTGGAGCGATCCGGCCAGTTCGCCCGAGTGGATGAACTGGTCCAGGCGGCTGCGCAGGCGTTCGTAGGCCACCCGGACGGCTCTGCGCAAGCCGCCGAGGCGAGGTGAGGCCGTATCGAGCAGCTCGCCGGCCGGATCGAAGCTTCGCTGCAGAACGTTCCGCAGACTGGGGAGGGCGTGGATCTCGCGTGCCAGATCGTGAAGGAGGGGCTGCCGGTTGCCACTCAACGCCTCGCCCAGGCGGGAGGCGGCCTCGAGAGTGGAAGCGATGTCGAGGAAATGGGCCGGATCCAGGCGACCGCCACGCACGGCGCGCTCGATCCACGGTCCGATGTCCTTGCTACCGCCGATCCCGGCGGTGGGGTGCGAAGCCACGAAGGCCCGCGTCTGCGACGTCTCCTCCAGCCCGCGAGCCACGATCACCGGGTCCGTGGATGGCTCCAGGGCCTCCGCCAGGCGACGGCCGGGCGAGAAGCCGGCCGCGGCCGCCAGTCGGGCCTTTACGAGGGGGAACTCCAGGAGCGCCAGCGAACGTCGATCGAGCCCCGGGCGTGCGGGTGAGCCCGCGACGGACTCCTCCGCCGGCACGCTGTCCTGGGCGGTCACCCGGCACGCCTCCGCGAAGTGACTCTCCCCGACACCGTCGCGTTGCCCTTGATCCAGTATCGCCAGGGCCTGCTCAGCCACGGTTCCGGCGCGTAGCCGATGCCCACACGAGGGCCCGTCTGGATGGACCGTGCCTCGTCCTGGTCGGGCATCTCCAACCGGAGGTCCGAACCAGGGTCGCAGAGGTCGATTCCGTCATCGCTCCGCCCGATGGAGAAGGCCGCGCAGACGAGACCCGGACCGGAGGCGAGGGACGTGTCGGCGAGCCCCGCGATGCGCTCGCCGCTCAGTAGGAGGCGTGCGCGCTCTGCCTCCGTGCCACGCTCGGCGGCTCGGCTTGTCCGCGCTTTGAGCCACTCGAGACGGGCTCGCCGCATCTCGTCCACGCCGGCGAGTGGCTCCACGGCTCGGATGAGCAGGGCGCCCGGCCTGCCGGGCTGTTCCGTCACGACGTTCAGGCAGTAATGCATCCCGTAGACAAGGTACACGTAGGCGAGCCCGGCTGGACCGAACATGACCGCGTTCCGCTTCGTCTGCCCAAAGCGTGCATGGGACGCGAGATCGTCTTGCCCGACATACGCCTCGACCTCGACGATACGGCCCACTCTCGCGCGGAAGCCACTGCCACGAACCAGTCGTGCGCCCAGGAGCAGTCTGGCAGCCTCGGCCGTGGCTCCGTCAAGGAGTGCGCGGGGGAACGGCGCGCGGTCCACGGAGCTGGTCGCGCGACGATGGTGCAGGACGGCCTGGGAGGGCGAGCTCAGGGGAAGCTGGCCACCAGATCGGACGGCAGGAAGAAGGCCAGGACGTGGACGAACGGCGGCGCGATCACGTCCTTCACGCCTCCCGCGATGGCCGACTTGTGGATGAGGTCCTGCGCCTGACGCAGCACGCCCACGTCGCCGGGCTCTGACGAAGTCAGTGCATACGAGTTCAGGATGATGACGACGGCGGTCAGCAGGAGCATGCCCTGCAGGAAGCCCAGGGCGCCGCCGATGACGTCGTCCACGATTGGGTGCTTGGCGTAGATCTCAGTGCGCTTGTAGAACCCCTGGATGAGTATCGACAAACCCACTGCCCCGACCACGAAGATGCCCACGAAGGCCAACAGGTGGTCGTACCCCGACGTGTACTGAGTCCAGTTGTTCGTCAGGATGCCGCCGACGGGGTCCCGCAGGCTCGCAGCGACCAGGAAGGCGAACAGGAACGAAATGAGGCCGAGGATGCGGCGGATCGCGCCCTGCATCACACCCAGGATGACGAAGAAGAACAGCCCGAGGAAGATGGCCAGGTCGACCACCGGTGCGCTAAGACTGTCCATCGAAACCTCCGGCCTGTTGCGAACGAGCCCCGAGTGCCGCTTCAGAGTAAACCGGGACTAGGTTAGCAGCGCTGTCATCGGCCGTTCAACGGCCCATGCGTACCCGGGTCATAGCCCACCCTCGACCTAGGTGCGAAGGTGCGCCCCGATCTCCGACTCGAGGCCGGATCTGACGCCGGCCACGGCCGCGTCCACCTCCGCCTCGGTGAGGGTCCGATCCTGCGCTCCCAGGACAAGGCGATAGGCCAGGCTCTTCTCGGTTGCGTCGAGCGGCGCCCCGCGATACAGGTCGAACAGGCGGAGGCCCCGCAGGAGCGGGCCACCGTGACGCCGAATCGTTGCCTCGACCTCGGCCGCGGTGTGGCTTTCCGCCACGATGACGGCGAGGTCCCGCTCGACTATGGGGAAGCGCGGTATCGGCTCCACGTGTATACGAGCCGGGACGGCCGAATCCAGAGCGGAGCTGGCGAGCTCGGCGACGATGACGCGCTGGCCGCGCAGATCCCATCTGGCCAGGACGTCCGGGTGCATCTCGGCTATGCGTCCGGACAGCGCCTCCTGTCCCCTTTCCGTTCGGGCCACGAGGGCGCGACCGGGATGGAACGGAGAACCGCGCTCGTCGGGCACGTACGAGGGCGTCGGCAGCCCCAGACGCCGGCAGAGCAGCTCCACGATTCCCCTGGCGTCGTCCAGATCGTATGGGCGAGCCGTACGGTTCCACGACGCCGGCTCCGCGGCACCGGACATGAGGAATGCGAGGCGGGTCCACTCGCGGGGTCCATGGCCGACGCGCGCGTAGCCCTTGCCGATCTCGAAGATGGCGACATCGCCCCGGCCCTGACGCTCGTTCACCGAAAGGACGTCCAGCAAGCTGGCGGGGAGATGCCGCCTCAAAACGGAATGCTGGGCTGAGAGCGGGTTCGTCACGACTATCTCGTCGCCCGACTGGGCCGCCAGATCGGCCAGTATCGCCGGCTCGCTCGTGTCCTCGGGCCAGAGCAGCCGAGCCTCGTCGAGGGACGACACCAGCGCGTGGGTGATCACCTCCGTGAGGCCGGCGCCGGCCAGAGTCTCGCGGATCATGTCCCGGACTTGTAACGGCGAGGGTTTGTAGGCCGGCATGAGCGTGTCCGGCAGGTGAGCCGGAGTGCTCTCGTAGCCACGCACGCGGGCTATCTCCTCGGCCAGGTCCGCCTCGATCGCGAGATCGCGACGCCACGTCGGTACCGTCGCGACGAGAACCAGGTCGTCGCCTGCCGGGACGACCAGGGGTTTGGGGTCCACCGCTACCTGGATCTGCGGCGCCGTCGCCGGTTCTTCCGTCTCGATGCCGACGCGCAGGAGCAGCGCTCTCTGCTCGGCTGCCGAGATATCGGCTCCCAGTAGCTTGCTAACCCGTCGCGGTCGGAATGCCAGTCTCGAAGGATCGGGCTCGGTCGGCACCGTGTCGATTCGGCCTTTCGCCACCGAACCTCCGGCCCAGGCAAGCGTCAGCTGAGCGACTCGATCGGCACCGATCCGAGCAAGCCGGAACTCCTGACCCTTCTCGAACCGCAGGCTCGCCTCCGAGCGAAGAGCGTAACGATGCCCCGTGCGGCGGATGCTGACCGGATCGAAGATGGCCGACTCGATCGCGATCTCGGTCGTCTTCTCGCCGATCTCGCTGTCGGCCCCGCCCATGACCCCGGCAATGCCGATGGGCCCCCGGGGATCGGCGATGATCAGCGTGTCCTCGGTCAGCTCTCGGTCGACGTGGTCGAGGGTCTCCAGGCGCTCCCCGTGGACCGCCCGGCGGACGATGATCGTGCCGTCGTGAACGGCCGCTCCATCGAAGGTGTGCGTGGGCTTGCCGAACTCGAGCATGACGTAGTTGGAGGCGTCGACGACGTTGTTGATGGGCCGCATGCCGGCCGTCTGGAGGCGCATCTGGACCCAGTCCGGTGAAGGACCGATCCTGGCGCCGCCGACCCAGCGACCGACGAAACGGGTGCAAAGATCCGGCTCGCGAACCTCGACTCGGAGCCGATCGGCGACAGGACCGCCCGCCTCCTCGACCGCGATCTCAGGCCAGCGAAGAGCGGCACCCGTAGCCGCCGCGACCTCCCGCGCCAGGCCGATCAGACACAGTGCGTCGCCGCGGTTGGGCTTGACGTCCACGTCCAGGACCGCGTCGCCGTAGAGGTCGGAAAGCTGCCGGCCGAGGGGCGTCTCCGGCGGCAGGATCAGGATTCCTTCGGCATCGGCGGTGATGCGCAGCTCGTCGCCGGAGCAGAGCATCCCCTCCGACGCGATGCCCATCTTCTCCGTCCGCTCGATTCGCCGATCTCCCGGCAGCACGGCTCCCGGAAGCGCCACCGGGACTCGCTGGCCGGGGGCGATGTTGTCCGCGCCGCAGACGATGTGGAGCGTCTCGCCCGAACCGACGTTGACCGTCGTCAGGTGCAACCGATCGGCGTAGGGGTGCTTCTCGACGGTCAGCAGCTCCCCGACGACGACGGACCGCCAGTCGGCCCCCCATTGCTCGATCCCCTTGACCTCCATGCCAAGCAGAGTCAAACGCTCGGCCAGCTGCTCAGGTGTGAGCTGGACGTCAACGTACTCGCGCAGCCATGTGAGCGGGACTCTCATCGGAACTGCTCCAGGAAGCGTAGGTCGTTCTCCAGGTAATACCGCAAGTCCGGCACGGAGTGGCGCAGGTTGGCGATGCGCTCCACGCCCATTCCGAAGGCGAAGCCCTGATACCGCTCGGGATCGATGCCGCCGTACTGGAGCACGACCGGGTGGACCATGCCGGCTCCCAGGATGGTCATCCAACCCGTCCTGGAACAGGCCGGGCAGCCGATCCCGCCGCAGACCACGCACTCGACGTCGAAGGCGACCGACGGCTCGGTGAACGGGTAGTAGCCGGGACGGAATCGGGTCTTGCACGGTCCGAACAACGCGTGCGCGAACTCGTCCAGGAGGCCTTTGAGGTCAGCCAGGGACGTCCCCTCGTCCACCATCAAGCCCTCGACCTGGTAGAACTCGAAGCCGTGGCTGGCATCGACCGCCTCGTAGCGGAAGCAACGGCCCGGCAGGAGGGCTCGGATCGGCGGTTTGGTCGACTGCATCACGCGGATCTGGCCCGGGCTCGTGTGAGTCCGCAGCAGGTGCCCCGGAATGTCGACGTAGAGCGTGTCCCACAGGTCCCGAGCCGGATGGTCCGGCGGGATGTTGAGCATCTGGAAGTTGGTCAGGTCGTCCTCGACCTCGGGCCCCTCGTAGACCACGAAGCCGAATCGGCCGAAGACTTCCGCGATCGCGGCCATCGTCTCGGGGATGGGGTGGAGCGTGCCACGCGCACGTGGTCTTCCCGGCATCGTCACGTCGACTCGCTCCGCGGCGAGGCGCAGGGTCTGAACCTCCGCGTGCAACTCGGCTTCGCGCTGCGCCAGCGCGGCCTTGACCGCCTCGCTGACCGCGTTGGCGATGGCCCCTACGCGGGGACGGTCCTCCGCAGGCAGCGCCCCGATGCCGCGCAGGACCGTGGTGATCTCGCCCTTCTTGCTCAGGTACCGAATCTGCAGCAGCTCGAGCGACGCAGGGTCCGGTGCCGCGGAGGCCTCGTCCAGCGCTCGTTGCTGCAGAGCCCGCAGATCCGCGCTCAGGCTTTCGAAGTCCACGCCTCGGTTCCTCGTGAGGTGCGGGTCTGGCCCGCCATTCCGTCCGCCGTGAATCTAGAACCCTCGACCGTGCGCGTCCCATCGGGCGTGCAGACGATTCGAGGGTTCGTGATACCGCCCCGCTTGCCTACCCCGCGGTCCCGGCCGGATCGCGGCCGTCGGTGCCCGGAAGAGCCGCCGCCGGTCGCCCGTGTTGTCAGGCCTTGCCGGCGATGGTCGCGACCTTCGCGAAAGCGGCCGCGTCTCGAATGGCGAGGTCCGCGAGGATCTTGCGATCGAGCTCGATCCGCGCGGTCTTGAGTCCCGCGATGAACTTGGCATAGGAAAGGCCGTTCAGCCGAGCGGCGGCGTTGATGCGAATGATCCAGAGCTGGCGCATCTGGCGCTTGCGCTGCTTGCGGTCTCGTGTCGCGTAGGCCAGCGAATGGAGTTCCGACTCGTGCGCTCGCCTGATGAGGCGCGAGTTGGTGCCTTCGCGGCCCTCCGCCCTGTCGAGTAGGCGCTTGTGACGGTGATGGGCTGTTACGCCCCGCTTGACGCGTGCCATCGACGATCAGGCTCCCAGGTACGGCAGCAGCCGGCGTACCTGATCGAGGGACTCCCCGGTCACGATGGCTTTGCCGGCATAGCGGCGAGTTCGCCGCGAGGACTTGAGCTCCAGGTGGTGGCCGCGCCATGACTTGACGCGAACCGCCTTGCCACCGCCGGTGACCCCTATCCGCTTCTGGGCACCCTTGTGGCTCTTCATCTTGGGCACGTCGGTCTCACACTCCAGTCGACGCCGAGCCGCTCTCCGGCTCGGGTCTCGGCGCAGCCGGCGGAGCCGGCGGCGACTCGTTCGTATCTTCTTGTGCGGCCCCGCCTTCGGGTGCCGCATCTTCAACCGCTCTGGCGTGGCTCTTTGCCGCGGCGGCAGGAGTCGGCTCGTGCGGCTTCGGTTTGTGGGTGGAGGCGACGCTGATGTGCATCGACTTTCCCTCGAGCATCGGAGCCCGCTCGACTACCCCATGTTCCTTGATTTGATCCGCAAACTTGTCCAGCAGATCGCGCCCGATCTGTGGATGGGTCAGCTCCCGTCCCCGGAATTGGACCGCGATCTTGACGCGATCGCCGTCCTCCAGGAATTCGATCGCCCGCCTTACCTTTGTGTCGAAATCGCCGACGCCGATCTTCGGCTTGAGCCTGACTTCCTTGAAGGCAATCGAGCGCTGCTTTCGCTTGGCTTCCTTCTCGCGTTTGGTCAGCTCGTATTTGTACTGACCGAAGTCGAGGAGTCGCGCCACCGGGGGACTGGCCAGAGGTGCAACCTCGACCAGGTCGAGCCCCCGCTCCTGCGCAAGCCGCAGGGCGTCGGCCGTTCGCATGACACCCAGCTGGCTACCGTCTTCATCGACGACCCGAACGTCGAAAACGCGGATCATCTGATTGATGCGCAGGTCTCGGCTAATGGCGAATCCCTTCTCTGTGATCCAGTTGCCGGCTACTCGGGATTCTGACTCCGAAAGCAGACGAGCGGCCCAACTCGGCGCGCTGGTGCGCCGGGCGGTCGCCCGCGGGACTATAGCACAGGGATTCCGCGAGCGGCAAACCCCCGCGGGGTGGCCTGGAGAGCGGATGGTAAGCCGAGTTCGGCCATCCGAGTACTCCCAGCGATGCCAATATGACGCTGGCGCCGCTGCCGCGGCGTTCCCGTAGCGGCCATCAACGTTACCCTTCAAGGCTCCAATTCGGAGGACTGAATGCCCCTTGCGTTTCGCCGGTCGGTCGGGTACTTCGCTCTGTTCCTGTGTCTGGGTCTGGACATGTCGGTCATCGGGCCAACCCTGAACAATCTGGCCGGACAGACGGGCAGCACCCTGGGTGAGATCGGCATGGTCTTCTTCCTGGGGGCCGGCGGCGTCTCGCTGGGCACACTCCTGGGCGGCTGGACCCTGGACAGAACCTCGGGGCGGCTAGTACTGGGAGCCGCTCAGATCATCTCGGGGTCGCTGCTCTTCCTCATTCCGCATGTCGGATGGTATTTGCTCCTGCTGGCGCTCTTCGTGGTCAAGGGCATCGCCGGCGGCGTGGTCGGCACCGGCGCGAACACGCTCATCCAGTGGACCCACGGCGCGAAAGCCGGCCCTTTCGTCAACGCGCTCCATTTCTTCTTCGGCCTTGGCGCGTTCCTGAGCCCGTTCATCCTCGGGTTGCTTTTGAGCGTTGGCGCGGCCTACTCCGATGCCTACACCCTGCTGGCGCTCTTCGACATCTCGGTCGGCGCGGCGGTCCTCGTCCGTCTTTCACCACCGCAGCCACCGCAGATGGCGCATAGCGAGGCCGGCGACACGGGGACTCGCAGGTCGTATCTCGCGCCGATCGTGGTGGCGGCGATGCTGTTCCTCTTCTTCTACGTCAGCGCCGAGATCACATTCGGTGGCTGGCTGCCCACGTACGCGGTGAAACTTGGACTGGCGGATGCCGCGCTAGCGGCCTACCTGATCTCCCTGTTCTGGCTGGCTTTCACCATCGGACGGCTGATTTCCATTCCGGTCGCGGTCCGCTTTTCTTCCGCCCACGTGCTCGTAGCCTCTCTGATCGGCTGCACCGCATTCCTCGGCCTGCTCATCGCCTTCCCGGCCTCACCCGAGGTTATGTGGCTTTCGGCGGCCGGCGTTGGGTTCTCCATGGCTCCGATGTGGCCGAGCGGCTACAACCTTGCCGTCCAATCGATCCACCTGACAGCCCGCCGCGGCGCGGTGATCATGCTCGGCGACAGCATCGGAGGGATGGTGCTCCCCGGGCTGACGGGTCTGTTCATGGAACGGGCCGGCGCGGGGGCGATGATAAAGCTGGTGCTGGCCAGCATGGTCGCTACGGCCGTTGCCTTTGGTGGGATCGTCCTGTTCAGGGCGCGCCGGCGTGCCGCCCTGATGGTTCCGATCTCAGACCCTGCCCCGAGCGAGGCACAGGGAGTCTGAGTCTGGGGGCCGCTTGGCGGCGATTTCGCCCGGGCTCGTCAGGAGCCGGAGCCTCCATGACCGAGCAAGTTGCTGGACACGATGCCAAGGCCGACGGCGATGAGGAAGAGCGGCCAGACTCCATCCCAGTCGAGCTGCGGCAGTGCGAGTCCCAGCGTGTTCGTGAGGAAGTAGTAGAAGCCGACGCCGGCGATGATCAGACCGATCAGCACCCTCGCCACGTCGACGTCGCGCAGCCGCTCCACCAGATCCTCCAACCTAACTGCGTCCGGAATCCCGGCCCGCCGGGACGAGTCTAGCGACTGCGACGATGGCCGGCGGCGCCTGCCACGCACCGTCGGCCCAAGCCTCTAGGGCTGCCGCGCAGCCGTCTCTTCCGCCAGTCGATCGATGAAGGCGTCCCACGTCACGCCGTTCTCCTGCTCGCCGGCGCGATTGCGGATCGCCACCGTCCGGGCCTCGACTTCGCGGTCGCCCAGGACGAGCATGTACGGGACTTTCTGCTCCTGGGCCAGGCGGATCTTGTTCTGCATCCGGCCATCCGATGCATCGACCTCGACCCGAAGCCCTCGAGCCGTAAGGAGGCCGGCCAGCTCGTCCGCCGCTTCGACGTGTCGGTCGGCGATGGGAATGACGACAGCTTGGACCGGGGCGCACCAGATTGGGAAGGCACCGGCGAAGTGCTCGACCAGGACGCCGATGAAGCGCTCCAGAGAGCCGTAGATGGCGCGGTGGATGGCCACCGGCCGAACGTGGTCGCCGTTCTCGTCCACGTAGGTAAGGTCGAAGCGCTCGGGCAGCATGACGAGGTCCACCTGGATTGTGGCCGTCTGCCACTCGCGCCCCAGAGCGTCCTCAACCTGGATGTCGATCTTTGGCGCATAGAAGGCTCCGTCGCCTTCCTTCGTGCGGTAGCGCATACCTGAGCTCTCGAGCGCGTCGCGCATGAGTTTCTCGGCGCGTTCCCACAACGCGGGGTCGCCCAGCGCCTTCGCGGGACGCGTGCCGAACGTGAAGTTGGGCTCCAGCCCGAACCACGAGTAGGACGTGCGCACCTCGCCCAACAGCGCCTCGATCTCCGAGCCGATCTGGTCCGGCCGGACGAATATGTGGGCGTCGTCCGTGACGAAGTGGCGTACGCGCGTGAGCCCGGCCAGGACGCCGGACAACTCGTTGCGGTGGAGTTTGCCGTACTCGGACAGGCGTAGCGGCAGATCGCGGTACGAGCGGGTGCGGCTCTTGTAGATATACGTGCTCTCGGGGCAGTTCATCGGCTTGAGGCTGAAGGTCTGCTCCTCCGCCTCGATCAGGAACATGTGCTCGCGATAGAGATCCCAGTGGCCCGACTGCTCCCACAGCTTCTTGGCCACCATCGGCGGCGTGTAGATCTCCTGGTAACCGCGATCCGCCTGAAGCTCGCGCATGGCGTTCTCGAGCGTCCGGTAGAGCGTCCAGCCCTTGGGGTGCCAGAACGCGGCACCGGGCGAGACGTCGTGGAAGCTGTACAGGTCCAGCTGCACGCCGAGACGACGATGGTCGCGCTTCTTGGCTTCTTCGCGCCTCTGGAGATAGAGGTCAAGCTCGTTCTGGGTCGGCCAGACGGTGCCGTAGATGCGTTGGAGCATCGGCCGCTTCTCGGAACCGCGCCAGTAGGCTCCCGCGACCGTCATCAGCTTGAACGGGCCGATATGGCCTGTGCTGGCAACATGCGGTCCTTTGCACAGGTCGATGAACGAGCCGTGCTCGTAGGTCGTAGTCGCAGGCAATGGCTCGCCCGTCTCCTTGGCCTTCGCAGCCAGGTCGTCAAGGATCTCGACCTTGAAGGGCTGGCTACGGCCCTCGAAGAAGGCGCGGCCCTTCGCGAATGGGACCTCCTTGCGGACGAAGGGGTGGTCGGCGGCGATCGAAGCGCGCATGCCGGCCTCGATGGTCG
>Ga0209745_1001317_pt1 | contig 14927 bp, 14 predicted proteins | sample BarGraNGADG00312_FD_184495 | JGI IMG/M metagenome (GOLD analysis project Ga0209745, IMG submission 184495) | Arctic peat soil microbial communities from Barrow, Alaska - Barrow Graham LP Ref core NGADG0004-312 (SPAdes) (version 2) | ecosystem: Environmental > Terrestrial > Soil > Wetlands > Peat... | reverse complement strand
TCGGCGATCGTGCCGTCGAAGTCAAACAAAGCAATCTTCACAGTTCCAAGGGTATTCGACGCGGGTCCGATTCCGGGTTCGAGCCATGGTGAGCGTTGTTAGCCTCGCACCATGAACGAACTACCTGCCGCCGTGTCCTTGTCCATCGGTGAGGGCGGACTGCCCACTGTCGAGATCTCCAGCGCGAAAGCCCAGGCAACGGTGTACCTCTACGGCGCCAACGTCACGTCGTGGATCCCCACCGGGCATGACCCGGTGCTGTGGCTCTCACCCGATTCGGTGTTCACCAAGGGCCAGCCGATTCGCGGCGGCATCCCCGTGTGCCTGCCCTGGTTCTCCAAGGGTCCCGGGGGCGACAAGGAGCCGATGCACGGCACCGCGCGCCTGTCCATGTGGGAACTGGCGGACGCCACCGAGTCCGACGGCGTCATCACGCTCGTCCTGCACCTGGACGACGACGGGTGGTCCGCCACGTACACCATCACGGTCGGCGAGGGGCTCGGACTCGAGCTCACCACCACCAACAACGGCGACGACCACATGGTGGTCGAGGAGGCGTTCCACACGTACTTCGACGTCCAGGACGTCGCGGGCATCCGCGTCGTCGGCCTCGACGGCGCCTCCTACCTCGACAAGGTGGCCGGCGGCACGGCCACCCAGGAGGGCGACCTGGTCCTCGTGGACCGCACCGACAGGGTGTACGACTCCGCTGCCGACGTCGAGATCGTCGACCCCGGCCGCAACCGCACGATTGCGATCGCGAAGACCAATTCCGCGAACACCGTGGTGTGGAACCCGTGGGCGGAGACCGTGAAGGGGCTCTCTGACGTCCCCGATGATGCCTGGCCGGGCTTCGTGTGCGTGGAGACCGCCAACGTGAACGAGAGCGCCACCCTCGTGGCTCCGGGCGACAGCCACACGGTCGCCACCACGTACTCGGTCAGCCTCGGCTGACCCGCGCATCCGGGACGCCGGTGGGGGAGCGCCCCCACCGGCCTCTCGCGTGCGGACCCGGCGCGGATCGGCGCGCGAATTGTGGTTACGCTGGTCATCCCGACATCCGAGAGGCCCGACGTGCTCTTCAAACTGGCCATGCGGTACCTTCGCCCCTACATGGGCGCCGTGTACGTGGTCATCGTCCTGCAGGTGGTCCAGACCCTGGCCGCGCTGTCCCTGCCCACGCTGAACGCCGACATCATCGACCAGGGTGTGGTCCGGAACGACATCCCGTTCATCTGGCGCACCGGCCGCGAGATGCTCGGAATCTCGGCGGTCCAGGTCGCCTGCGCGGTCCTGGCGGCGTTCCTCGGTGCGCGCACCGCGATGGCGGTGGGTCGTGACGTCCGCCGGGACGTCTTCGGCACGGTCCAGACCTTCGGTTCCCTCGAACTCGGCCACTTCGGGCCGCCCTCCCTGATCACGCGCTCGACCAACGACGTCCAACAGATCCAGACCGTCCTCATGATCACCTTCACGATCATGGTGCAGGTGCCGATCATGCTGGTCGGCGGCGTGTTCATGGCCGTCCGGCAGGACGCCCAGCTGGCGTGGTTGCTGGTGGCCATCATCCCGGTGCTGGGCATCGTCGTCGGGTTCGCGATGTGGCGGATGGGCCCCCTGTTCAAGGTGATGCAGAAGCGCATCGACGCCATCAACACGGTCATGCGCGAGCAACTGGCCGGCGTCAGCGTCATCCGCGCGTTCGTCCGCCAGAAGGCGGAGCGGGAGCGTTTCGCCGTCGTCAACTCGGAACTGCGGGACACCTCGATCAGTGTCGGCATGTGGATGGCCTTCCTCTTCCCGGCCGTCATGATCATCGTCAACCTCGCGCAGGTGGGGGTGCTCTTCTTCGGAGGGGAGCGGATCGACACCGGGGAGATGATGGTCGGTTCGCTCATCGCGTTCCTGAACTACCTGATGCAGATCTTCATGTCCGTGATGATGGCGACGATGATGTTCATCATCGTCCCGCGCGCGGAGGTCTCCGCCGACCGCGTCCGGGAGGTGCTCGGCACCGTCGTCGCCATCGCCTCCCCGAAAGAACCGAAGGCACCGTCACCGGACCCGCTCAGCTTCCACTTCAGGGATGTCAGCTTCCGCTACCCCGGCGCGGAGGACGACGTGCTCGCCGCGATCAACCTCGCCCTCGTGCCCGGCACCATCACCGCACTCATCGGGTCCACCGGCTCCGGGAAGACCACACTGGTCAACCTGCTCCCACGGCTCCTCGACGCCACGGGGGGTGTGATCGAGGCGGGCGGCTCCCCGGTGACGGAGCTTGACGTGCGCGCACTGCGCCAGCGGGTCGCGCTCGTGCCGCAGCGGACGTTCCTGTTCTCGGGGACCATCGCCTCCAACCTCCGCCTCGGGAAGTCTGACGTCACTGAGGACGAGATGTGGGCGGCCCTCGACGCCGCCCAGGCCACCGAGTTCGTCTCCACGCTGGAGGGCCGGCTCGACGCCCCGGTGTCCCAAGGAGGCAAGAACTTCTCCGGCGGCCAGCGCCAGCGGCTGACGATCGCCCGCGCACTGATCCGGAAGGCCGACCTCACCATTTTCGACGACTCCTTCTCCGCGCTCGACTACACCACCGACTCGCTGCTCCGCGCGGCGCTGCGCACGGAACTCGCCGGGAAGGCCGTCCTCATCGTGGCGCAGCGCGTGGCCACCATCCGAGGTGCGGACCGAATCGTGGTGCTGGACGGGGGCAAGGTTGTCGGAACGGGCTCGCACCACCAGCTGATGGCTTCCTGCGGCACCTACCAGGAGATCGTGCTCTCCCAGCTCTCGGCGGAGGAGGCGGCATGAGCCACGGACCGATGGGGCGCGCGATCGACCCGACCAAGCGCGCCCAGGACTTCAGGGGCTCGTTGCGCCGCCTGTTGCGGCTGCTGCGCCCCCACCGCATCCGGTTGGCCTTCGTGGTGCTCCTGTCCTCGATCTCGGTGCTGTTCAACGTCCTGGGACCCAAGGTCCTCGGGGACGCGACCAACATCATCTTCGCGGGCGTCGTCGGCCGGATGGTTCCCGCGGGCGGCTCGAAGGCGGACACGATCGCCGCGCTGCGGGCGTCCGGGGAGACCCGGATGGCGGACATGCTCTCGGGCATCGACTTCGTTCCCGGCCAGGGCGTGGACATCACCCAGCTGGGGCGGACCCTGATGCTCGTCCTGGGGCTCTACCTCGTCGCCGCACTCGCGATGTGGATCTCCGCGCGGATCCTCACGCGGGTGATCCAGCACGTGGGCTACGAGATGCGGTCCACGGTCCAGGGCAAGGTCGACCGCCTGCCGCTCAGCTACCTGTCCACCCACGCCCGCGGCGACCTCCTGTCACGGATCACCAACGACATCGACAACATCTCCCAGACCCTGCAGCAGACCCTCTCCCAGGTGGTGACCTCCATCCTCACCGTGATCGGCGTGCTGGGGATGATGCTGTGGCTCTCGTGGCAGCTTGCCCTGATCTCGCTGGTCGTGGTGCCGGTCTCCGCCTTCGTGACCCTCCAGATCGCGAAGCGCGCGCAGCCCCAGTTCGTCAAGCAGTGGAAGTCCACCGGGGCGCTCGGTGGCGTGGTGGAGGAGGCGTTCACGGGCCACGAGGTGATCGCGGCATTCGGCTCGGAGCAGGCCTTCGAGACGGACTTCGCCGTCCACAACAAGGACCTCTACGACTCCTCGTTCCGCGCGCAGTTCATCTCCAACACGATGATGCCCACCATGGGTTTCCTGTCCAACCTCTCCTACGTCGCCGTCGCGGTGGTGGGTGGCCTGAAGGTCGCCAGCGGCACCATCAGCCTCGGTGCCGTCCAAGCATTCATCCAGTACTCCCGCCAGTTCAACCAGCCGCTCGCCCAGCTCGCCTCGATGGCCAACCTGCTCCAGTCGGGCCTGGCGTCCGCCGAGCGCGTGTTCGAGTTGCTCGACGCCGAGGAGGAGCGGCCCGACGTCGTCACCGCGGTTCTGCCCGCGGAGGTCGGCGAAGTGGTGTTCGACAACGTCACCTTCTCCTACACCCCTGGTACCCCGGTCATCACCAACCTGTCGCTCCGGGCCGCGCCCGGGCAGTCCGTGGCGATCGTCGGGCCGACCGGCGCCGGCAAGACGACGCTGGTCAACCTCCTCATGCGTTTCTACGAGCTGGACTCCGGGCGCATCCTGATCGACGGCGTCGACATCGCCACGATCTCCCGGGACGAACTTCGTGCGCGTATCGGCATGGTCCTGCAGGACACGTGGCTGCTGGAGGCCTCCATCGCGACGAACATCTCCTACGCCCGGCCCGAGGCCAGCAGGCAGGAGATGGTCGAGGCCGCCACGGCCACCAACGTGGACAGGCACGTACGCACGCTGCCGGAGGGCTACGACACGATGGTCACCGGGGAATCGATCTCCGAGGGCGAGAAGCAGCTCATCACGATCGCGCGCGCGTTCCTCGCGGATCCGCAGATCCTCATCCTCGACGAGGCGACGTCCTCCGTGGACACCCGCACCGAGGTGCTTGTCCAGCGCGCGATGAACGCGCTGCGGCACGGGCGCACGTCGTTCATCATCGCGCACCGCCTCTCGACCATCCGCGACGCCGACCTCATCGTGGTGATGGAGCACGGCGACGTCGTCGAGCAGGGGACGCACGGATCCCTCCTCGCCGCGGGCGGGGCCTACGCCCGGTTGTACGCCTCGCAGTTCGAGGCCGGCGCGGAGGATTAGGCGGAGTCGAGACCCCGGCGCTTCAGGAGCGGGGCGATTTCGGCGTCGCGGCCGCGGAATGCCCGGAAGGACTGCAGCGGGTCGCGCGAGTTCCCGCGTGAGAGCAGCTCGTCCCGGAAGTGCTGCCCAGCCGTGCGGTTGAGCCAACCGTCGCCGTCCTGCGCCCCTTCAGCCTTGAACCATTCCACCGTGTCCGCGTCCAGCACCTCGGACCAGATGTAGGAATAGTAGTTGGCGTCGTAGCCGCCGCCGAACGCGTGGTTGAAGTAGGTGGAGCGGTAGCGCGGCGGCACGAACTCGTACCTCATCCCAGCGTCCGCGAGCGCCTGCGCCTCGAAGGTTGCCACGTCGTCGACGGCGGCGGGCACGTCCTCGGCCCGCAGGCGGTGCCATGCCTGGTCGATGAGGGCCGCGGCGAGGTACTCGCTGGTGGAGAAGCCCTGGCCGTAGGTGCCCTGCGAGAGCAGCTTGTCCAGGAGGTCGGCCGGGATCGGTTCTCCCGTCACGTGGTGCCGCGCGAAGTTCGCGACCACCGCGCGGTTGGCCATCCACATCTCGTTGACCTGCGAGGGGAACTCGACGAAGTCGCGGGGCACGTCCGTTCCCGAGAGAGCCGGGTAGGTGACGGAGGAGAACATGCCGTGCAGGGCGTGGCCGAACTCGTGGAAGCAGGTGGTCACCTCGTCCCAGGTCAGGAGCGTGGGCTCGCCCACGGCCGGCCTGGTGATGTTGAGGTTGTTCATCACCACCGGCTTGCGGCCCAGCAGGTGGGACTGGTCCACGAGGTTGTGCATCCAGGCGCCGCCGCGCTTGCCCTTGCGCGCGTAGTAGTCGCCGACGAACAGCGCGAGAGTGCTGCCGTCCTCCTCCACCACCTCCCAGACTCGCACCTCAGGGGCGTAGCTGACGAGTTCGGGTCGCTCCACGAACCGGATCCCGAACAGGGCGCCGGCCGCCCAGAAGACGCCGTTGGTGAGCACGGAGTCCAGCTCCAGATAGGGCCGGAGCACCTCGTCATCCACGGAGAAGAGGCGCTTGCGGAGCTTGTCGGACCAGTGGTACCAGTCCGCCGGGGTGAAGGCGGCGGTGTCCGACTCCGCCTTCAGCGCCGCCAGTTGCTCGCCCTCCCGGCGGGCGTTCCGGGCAGCCGGGGGAGCCAGCGCGGCGAGGCGTTCGGCGATCGCCTGCGAGCTCTTGGCGGTGCCCTCGTCGGCGACGGCGGCGGCGTGGTTCTCGTACCCGAGGAGGGCGGCACGCTCGGCGCGGAGGCGGGCAAGCTCGAGGATCAGGGCGCGGGTGTCCGACTCCGGGTCGTGGCCGTCTCCACGGGTGAGCGACTGGTCGAGCAGGCGGGCGCGGGTGGCGGGGTTCTCCAGCCGGGTCAGGAGCGGCTGCTGCGTGGGGGAGAGGAACGTGATCGCGAAGCCCTCCCTGCCGCGCTCGCGCGCCGCCTGCGCGAGGCTCTCGACGGTCTCCTCGTCGAGTCCCGCGAGGTCCGCGGCGTCCTCCACGTACACGGTGGCGTTCTCCAGCGCCTTGGTGGCGCGCTGGCTGAACGAGGTCTCCGCCGTCGAGATCCGGGCGTTGAGATCGCGGAGGATGGTCTGGTCGGCCTCGCTGAGCCCGATGCCGGACTGGCGGTAGTGGCGCAGGTACTCGCTGAGGAGCCACGCCGTCTCGTCGTCCAGAGAGAGGAGGTCCTTGCCGCGCTGCAGGGACTGCAGCCGCGCGTGGATGCCGGCATCCAGGTGGAGCGCGTCGCTGTGGGCGCTGAGTTGGGGCATGAGCTCGGCCTCGAGGGCATCGAAGTCGTCGCCCCCCACGGACTCCATCAGAGTGAAGGCCACCGGCAGCACCCGGTCCAGCAGTTCACCGGAACGCTCGAGCGCGAGGAGGGTGTTCTCCACCGTGGCGATGTCCCCGTCCGCGGCGATGGCGGCCCACTCGCGGCGCTGCTCGGCGAGCCCTGCGGCGAGGGCCTCGCGCAGGTTCTCCACGGTGGCCGCCGTGAAGTCGGGCAGCTCGAGGGGCCGGGTGGACGGGCGGGCGAACGGGTTCTCCGGGTTCAGTGGCATGGGAGCCATTGTGCCGCCCACCTGCGGTCCTGGAGCGCTAATCTCCCGCGAGCCGGGTGGAGGCGAGCACCTCGGCGATCCTGGGCTCGAAGAACCCGGGGCCCTTCAGCACCTTGCCGTCCTCGCGGTAGATTGGCCGGCCGTCGTCGCCCAGCTTCGAGAGGTTGGAGCGTTGGACGGCGCGCAGGACGGCGTCGAGCGGGATGCCGGTCTCCAGGGCCATGCCGTAGATGACGTAGATCAGGTCGGCAAGCGCGTCGGCGGCGGCCACGGTGTCGCGGGCGTGGGTGTCCCCGGCCATCGCCTCGGTGACGGCGGCGAGGACCATCTGCTCGGCGTCGTCGCCGTAGATCGCGCCCATCAACTCGGCGAACTCCTCGGCGATCAGCGCCATGCGCATGTGGACCCGTTCCTTTCCGACGTCGGCCGGACCGGTCTCCACGGGCAGGTGGTACGTGGCGTGGAACTGGCGTACGAGCGCCTCCGGGTCCCGCGGGTTGGGGATGGCGGGCAGGTGGTCCTCGGGTCCGTCCCACGGGGTGGCGGGTGCGCGTGGGTCGTCGCGGAGGAGGGAGCCCACCCAGAGGTCGCGCCATGGGGCCTTCGGGTCGCGGGCGTCGGGCAGCGCCGCGCGGCGCGTGCCCTCCAGCCGGAAGCCGTGACGCCACGCCGCACGCCACGAGCCCCAGTTGCCGACGCCGGCGCTCCAGGTGATGCGGGCCAGGCCGAGGTCGCCGAAGCCGAAGTCGAGGGCCAGGCCGATGGCCTCGTGGAGGATGCCGCGCCCGCGGAACGGTTCGGACATCCAGTAGCCGATCTCGGCGCTGGCGCCGGAGAGGGCGTGCAGGTCGATCGCGCCCGCCAGCTCGCCGTCCCACCTGATCGCCCAGCACGCGCCGCCCTGCTGCCACACCGCCGGGGCGTAGTCGGTGATCCAGGCGACGGCGTCGGCCTCCGTGTAGTTCGGGGGGACCGTGGTCCAGCGGGAGATCTCCGGGTCCTGGCAGGCTGCCGTGACGGCGGCGACGTCCTCCGGTGTAGGGGCGGACAGTTCGATCACCGCACGGCGAACCACCACATGTTCCATGGGCCGAGCGTAACAAGTGAGGCGGGGTGGGCCGTCTCCTGGCGCCCACCGGGGGTGGCGCACCTCACTCCCGCGACGTTGTGGGCAGTGGGCTCGGCGACGCTAGAGTGGACCCGCACACGCCACCGTCCTTGTGAGGACGCCCGTAGCGCGCAGCTGACATCCCGGACATTCCGCGCACCGCGCGTCGAACCCCGTTTGTCGCCCCCAGCGCCACACGCTGACGAACCAACTCACTCCGCCCCAGAGGTGCACCACCATGACTTCCACTGATTCCATGACTGCGAACGAATACCAGACCATCATCGACCGGCTCATCCATGACATCTCCGCCCTCACGGGGCGCCCGGTCAAGGTGTTGCGGTTGAGCTACAACCTGCCGGTCCTGCCCGACGCCGAGACCGAAACGCCGGCGGCGATTCGGTCGGCGCGCGCAGTCGCCTGATCATCCGGGCTGTACGGTCCGCAGCACGTCCAGCTGGACGATGCCGGCGGCCAGCCACCACGTCGCGAGCCCCAGCACGACGCCGTGGCTCAGCACCCACGCCGCACGCGGCACGCGGGTGAGCCGGGCCAGCGTGCCCGGGTCGGAGCCCGGCGTCGGGCGGGCGGCCACCGCGACGAGGTGCCGCCAGGCGCCTGCGACGAGGAAGCAGCCCGTCGCGAGCACCACCGCGCCCTGGAGCTGCGGGGGCCCCCACCACCACAGGGTCCCCGTCACCGCGGCGAGCGCCAGGAGCACGCCCGCGGTGTAGAGGCTGCGCGCCCACACGAGCGCCAGCAGGAGCGTCAGCGCGGCGAACCCGAGCAACGTGGGAGCCCACCCGCCGGTGGCCAACCGTGCCACCACCGCCCCGACAACAGCCGGCGCCGGATAGCCCGCCCACGTCGAGGCCACGAGGCCGAAGCCGCGTGCGGGGCCGACCGTGACGGTGTGGCCGGACATGTCCGGGCGCAGGACCAGGCCGGTGAATCGCCGTCGTGCGGCCACTCCGACGACGGCGTGCCCCAGCTCGTGAACGACGGTCACCGCCACCCGCGACCACCGCCACAACGCGGGTACCACCAGCAGCGCGATGGCGACGGCCACCGCGACCGCGACGGCCGCGTCAAGGTTCAGCTCGCCGGAGGGTTGGAGGCGCGCCCACGCCTCGCGGAACCATGCGGCGGCGTCGTTCATGGCTCCATTGTGCGCGGTCCGAGCGTCCGGGCTGTTGGGAGGCGTTGCGGGCTACGATCGTCCGATGGCCTCACATCACTTCGCCGAGCCCGCCCCATGATTGATCATCGCGACCACATCGAGGCGGCGGCACGGTGACGGGCCGGCCGGTGGGTGTTGTCCTCGCCGCCGGGGACGGGACGCGGCTGCGTCCGCTGACGGAACTGCGGCCGAAGGCGCTGTGTCCGATCAACAACAGGGCACTGCTCGACATCGCGATGGACAGGATCCGTCCCCACGTCTCCCGTATTGCCGTGAACGCCTGCCACCACGCGGGTCAGATCGTCGAGCACCTGCGGGGAACGGACGTCCATGTGTCGCTCGAGGCGACGCCGTTGGGAAGTGCGGGTGCCATCGGCCGGCTGGCGTCCTGGATCGGGGGAGAGGACGTGCTCCTCCACAACGCCGACTCGTGGCTTGAGGATGACCTCGCGGCGCTGCTGGACGGCTGGTCCGGCGAGTATCCCCGGCTGCTGGTCACGGACGTCGGGGAAGGGGACGGCGACTTCGGCCCGCTCCGGTACGTCGGGGTCAGCCTGCTGCCTGGTCGCCTCGTGGCCGGCCTCACGGACCGGTTCTCGAGCCTGTACGAGCTGGTGTGGGCTCCGGCCTTCCGGCGCGGGGAACTCGAGCTCGTCCCGGTCCGCGGGGAGGTCGTCGACTGCGGCACCCCGGCGGACTACCTCAGGGCCAACCTCCTCGCCAACAACGGCGAGAACGTCGTCGGCGCCGGCGCGGTCATCGAGGGCACCATCGAGGACTGCGTCGTCTGGGATGGGTGCCGCGTCGGCCCCGACGAGGTGCTGTACCGCTGCGTGCGTGCCGACGGCGGGCTCACCGTCGACGCACCTACGGCGACGGCGTGACCACCGGCGCGGCGTCGGCGGCCCGCAGTACAAGGCCAGTTGCGGTGAAGGGGATGGATGGCCGGTACTTCTCGCCGAACATCTGCCAGAGGAGGCTCATCTCCTCCGTCGGCATCATCTGGATCGTGAGCCTGACTGGATCGCCCTGGCTCGCCAGAACCGGCGTCTGATGCAGTGCCATCGCCCCGGCGCCGAGGAGCGTCTGCCCGTACAGGTCGTTCACGCAGTAGGCAGTCAGCATGTAGTGCAGGTCAACGCTCAACGCATCAATCGCGGTGACGTCCATGTCGCGGTTGCGCCGCGGCGGAGCAGCGTTCCGTTGGGCGGAGCTCGTGGTGATCCGGTAGAGGTACAGGTTCAGCCCATTGTGCTCGGGTGTGAGCCCGATCCGGTCAGGCGGGAGAGCCGAGACTCCGATGGCGGCGGGCGTGCCCGCAAGGTCCACCTTCGGCAGGAAGCCTTCCAGGAGGCGCTGCAGCGCGGCGGTGATTCCTGCGATGTCGCGTGTCATGGTCATCAGCATCCTCCGTCAATGCGTCACTGCACCTGGAACAGCGTGATCTGCATGCCGTCAGGGTCCTGGAGGCGCACGTTGCGGTCACCCCACGGGGTGATCACGGGCGGGTGCACCAGAGTCGCCCCGTTGGCAAGCAGGCGATCGATCGCTGCTGCCAGGTCGGGCACCTGGAGCGCGAACCGGATCGGGCCGCTGACGCGCTCGCCCGCTTCGATCGCGTCGACCGTGGTGGCCTGTGCCACGTCGAAGATCTCCAGCGTTGCCGTCCCCATGGTGAGGATCAGCCCGCGGCCCTGGCCGTTGTCCCAGAAATCCGCGGGCTCGATTCCCAGGCCGACCGTGTAGAAGCGAACGAGCCTCTCGTAGTCGCTGGTGGTGATCGCCACACGCAACTGCAGCACCTGGGGGAGCGGTTCGGGCTCGCCCAGGTCGTCAATCGGCACGCCCATGGGGCGCCGAGCGCAGCGGCTGCCTACAGGGTCGGGCTCGTTCCCCCGGCGTCCTGCTGCCGCACGCCGAGGAAGTTCTCCACCGACTTCACGCCCGGGGTGTTCTCCGCAGCTTCCTGGATGGCGTGCTTCTGCTCCCGGCTGCTGACCAGTCCCCAGATCTCGACCTTCCCGCGGACGACGACGACGTTGATGGGCTCGGCCTGTTCGCCGCTGATCGAGGTGACCTGCGCCCAGATGGCGTCATGTGTCGCCTTGTCGTCCGGCGGGGTGATGGCCTCCCGCGCCTCGGCGGACACATACCGCAGCACGTCGGTCCGGGAGACCACCCCGATCATCCTGCTCGCCCGCACGACGGGCACCAGCCGGATGCCGTGCTGCCGCATCAGGAGGCCCACTTCCTGCAGGGGGAGTTCCGGGGTCACCATGACCGGGTTCGCCGTCATGATCTCTTTCGCCTTACGACTGTAGGTCTTCCTGTACTCCTCGTGGAGGCTGCCACCCACGACGTTCCTCTGCCACCAGGACCTGCGCCCCGCCTCGGAGACCCGCCGCACCACGTCACCTTCGGACACGACACCGACGACCTGCCCCCGGGAGTCGACCACCGGAACCACCTTGATGTGGTATTCGATGAGGACCGCGATGATCTCGGCGACCGTCGTGTCAGGGTTGACAGTGATCACGTTTTCGGTCATGACGTCGGATGCCTGCATCGCGCGCTCCATTGCAAGACGGGATGGTTGTGGACTTCGAATCTATTCCCGGGGCGAGGGCGCCACACGGGCTTTCGGGGTTCGCCCCGAGGAGGACAATCGGGGGGTGCGTACCCGCCAGACCCTCCTCGTCGCGACGGCGTCGGTTGGGCTGGTGCTCGGAGCGTGCGGTTCGCCGTCGTCGCCACCGCCGGAGGGGTCGCCTTCGCCCGCTCCGTCTGGGTCGGTTGCGCCCACGGGGACCTGGGCGCCGACCTCGCCCTCGCCAGCACTCCCGACGACGCCGCCCCCCACGAGTCCGGCGGCCCCGGCGTCGCCCACCGAACCACCGACCACGGCCGTCGAGGAGTTCCGCTCGTCCATCAGCACCGTCACCTCCGCCGACCTGGGGTCATCGTGGCGCGAGGGCTGTCCCGTCTCGCCGGAGCAACTCCGCGCCGTCGACGTCTCCCACTGGGGGTACGAGGGCGCGGTCCACACCGGGCGCCTGATCGTTGCGGCAGCCGTCGCCGACGACGTCGCGGACATCATGGAGGACCTGTTCCAGGCCCGATTCCCGATCGAGCGCATGACCCCGGTGGACGCGTTCGGCGCGGACGACGACGCCAGCATGGCAGCCAACAACACAAGCGCGTTCAACTGCAGGGCGATCACGGGCGGGACGGAGTGGTCGGAGCACGCCTACGGGCAGGCGATCGACGTGAACCCGCTGGTCAACCCCTACGTCAACGGCTCCGTGGTGCTCCCGCCCGGCGGGGCGGGGTACGTCGACCGCTCGCTGGCCGCGCCCGGCATGATCCACGCGGGCGACGACGTCGTGCGCGCCTTCGCCGCTCGCGGCTGGTCGTGGGGTGGGGCGTGGGCCAAGCCGATCGACTACCAGCACTTCTCCGCCTCGGGGGGCTGACGGCAGCCACCCACTCGCCGCCGTCAGAAGCGCCCCGGCCCCGCCCTAACCGTGGTCGACCTGCGCCCGGACGGACGACAGGCCGAGGAACCCGCCCGCCAGCCCCAGCGCCGCACCCGCCACCCGGATCCCGGCCCCGGCCCTGAAGCGGGGGAGGCGAAGCCGCCGGTCCAGCCCGGCGGCGCCACGGACGATCAGGAACGGGAAGAGCCCCAGGAACAGGGGGGCGAGGAAGCCGAGGACCACCAGCCGCCGCCGCAGGCTGTACTCGTGGCCTGCCCAGTCGAGGTACTTCCGCATGGCCGGCACTCAGTCCGCCTTTCCATAGTCGTCGACGATCGCGACGTCGAGCGGGAAGTCCACCGGGAAGGTCCCGAACAGCAGCCGGCCCGCACTGGCGGCCGCGGCGCCGACGGCGGTGGCGACGTCGTCGGCCAGCGCGTCGGGGGTGAGGACCACCACCTCGTCGTGGAGGAAGAACACCAGGTGCGGTTCGCCGCCCAACTCGCGGAGCCGGCCCCGGAGGTCGGCCATCCAGCACAGCGCCCACTCGGCGGCGGTTCCCTGCACCACGAAGTTGCGTGTGAAGCGGCCCCAGTCGCGGGCCCGCTGGCCGGCGCGCCGGCGGTCGGCGGCGGTGGCGTCCTGCTCGCTCGCCCGGCGCTGGACCGCGTTCCAGGATGCCGGGGGCAGCGGTGAGGTCCGCCCCAGCCACGTGCGGACGACGTCGCCCGCCTCCCCCCGTCGTGCGGCGTCCTCGACCACGCCGATCGCCCGCGGGAAGGCGCGCACCAGGCGGGGCATGAGTTCCGCGGACGCGCCCGTGGTCGCGCCGTAGAGTGCGCCGAGCATCGCGACCTTCGCGTGGGCGCGGGTATCGACCACCCCCCGGTCCACGAGCCCCTGGTAGAGGTCCCTACCCCGCGCGGCCTCGGCCATGCGCTCGTCCCTCGCCATCGCGGCCAGCACGCGCGGCTCGAGCTGCGCGACGTCCGCCACCACCAGCGTCCACCCCGGGTCCGCGACGACGGCGCCGCGCACCTGCCTGGGCAGCTGCAGCGCCCCCCCACCGCGGGTCGCCCACCGGCCGGTGACCACGCCGCCGGGGACGTACTCGGGGTGGAACCGGGTGCGGCCGTCGGGGTCCGCGTGCACCCAGGCGTCCAGCCACGCCCATCCGTTGGCGGTGTGGAGGCGGGCGAGCTTCTTGTACTCCAGCAGTGGTGCGATCGCCGGGTGCTCGATCTCGCGCAGCTCCCAGCTCCGCGTGGTCCGCGCCTCGATCCCGGCGCCGCGCAGGGCGCGCAGCAGCTCGACGGGGGAGTCGGGGTTCAGGCGGGGCGCCGCGAGTTCGGTGCGGACCTGCTCCTGGAGGCGTTCGAGCGCGGCGGGCCGGAAGCCGGGGCGCGGGCGGGGGCCGAGCAGGTCCGCGAGGATCCGCTCGTGCGCCGGGACGGACCAGGGCAGGCCGTCGTGGCTCATCTCGGCCGCGATCAGGGCACCGGCCGACTCCGCGGCCAGCAGGGTGGCGAGGCGGCCGGGTTCGGGCGCGTGGGCGAGGGCCGCCCGCTGCCGCTCCCGTTCCGCCAGCACCTCCTCCGGGGGGAGGGGCTGGGCGCCGAAGAGGGGTAGGGCGTCCGCGAGTTCGTCCGCGGCGGCGCTGTCCCAGACCTCCGACAGTGGGGGCGCACCGAGTGCGGCGCGCAGGATGGAGCGGCACAGGCGCAGGTCGTGGCACCGCTCCACGCGAACACCGGCCCTCAGCAGCGGCGGGTAGCTGGTGGCGGTGTCCGCCCACACCCAGCGCGGGTGCGCGGTCTCGAGTTCGCGGACGCGTGCTGGGAGGTCACGCGGTGGGACCACCTCGTGGGCCGACGTCGCCCCGCCCGGGCCGCCGCGTGCGAGCACGGTGAGGTGCACGCCGTCGGCCGCTGCCGCGAGCACGACCTCCGCCCGGGCGCCCGTCATTACGCGTAGATCGAGTCGATCAGGTCCTTGTGGGTCACGAGCACGTCCTGCCGCTTCACCTTGAAGGTCGGCGTGAGCAGGTCGTTCTCGAGGGTGAAGTCCTCGGGCAGGATGCGGATCTCGCGGATCGATTCCGAGCGTGAGAAACGCTGGTTCACGCGGTCGACCGCGCCCTGGATGTGCTCGCGCACGAAGGGGTCGGTGGCGGCCTGCTCCACCGTGAGCGGGGGACGGTCGTGGTTGGCCAGCCACGCGGGGAGGACGTCCGCGTCCAGGGTGATGAGCGCCGCGATGAACGGCCGGTTGTCCCCGACCGCGACCACCTGCGAGATCAGGGGATGGGCGCGCAGCGGGTCCTCCAGGAGGGCCGGGGCCACGTTCTTGCCGCTGGCGGTGACGATCAGTTCCTTCTTG
>Ga0209745_1001314_pt1 | contig 14953 bp, 12 predicted proteins | sample BarGraNGADG00312_FD_184495 | JGI IMG/M metagenome (GOLD analysis project Ga0209745, IMG submission 184495) | Arctic peat soil microbial communities from Barrow, Alaska - Barrow Graham LP Ref core NGADG0004-312 (SPAdes) (version 2) | ecosystem: Environmental > Terrestrial > Soil > Wetlands > Peat... | reverse complement strand
GGTCGCGGCCTTCGCTGCCGCGGCGCTTCCCGTGGTGGTGGCGAATCCGCGCCAGGTTCGCGATTTCGCGAAAGCCACCGGGCAACTCGCCAAAACCGACCACGTGGATGCGCAGCTCCTCGCGTTCTTTGCCGAACGGGTGCACCCCACACCTCGTCCATTGCCGGATGCGGCCCTCCAGCAACTCGATGCGCTTATGACACGCCGTCGTCAGCTTCTGGACATGGTGACCAGCGAGCGCAATCGCCTGGAGCATGCGGCGGCGGCGCAGGACGTCTATCCCTACCCGCACCTTGCGTTCGGCTGGCAGGCGAAGTGGAAGCAGGGCGTGGCGGGGATGGATCCGGCCACGCGTAGTCGGTTCGAAACGGCGCTCGCCGCGTGGGAGCGGCGGCTCGTGATCGGCACGAACTTCCCGGGACCCAACGCGTGCGGCCGCGGTCTGATTCTTCGAGCGCTCGGCCGCGAGGATGAGGCGAAGGAGCGATTCCGCGAGGCGCTGTTGTTGCCGGACCAGCTCATGTCGCACTACCTGAGCCGCGAGGCGCTGGCGGCCGCGTCGGTCACACGCTGAAGCGACCGGATCCGATTGCGGGAGCCCACATGGTGCGAAGACGGGAGTTCGTGAAAGCTGGGGCGGCGATGGCCGCCCTGGCAGGCCTCGGAGCGCGGGACGCCCGCGGGGAACAGGCCGGCCGCGGCGAACCGGTAGCCGGCGGTCCGCCGCCGCAGGCCCGCGATCGTCTGGACCAAGGCCCATTTCGCATCGACCAGGACGAGGGCTGGTTCACGATCGAGACGACGACGCCGTCGCTCGATCGCGTCCGGAACTTCGGCATGGGGCTGGTCGGCTACACGTGGGAAGAGAACGGTCCTGCGCTGGCGGTTCGGTCCGGGGCGGCTCCGCTCGAGCGCGAGATCGAGAAACTGGCGGCGCTGCCGTTCGTCGACGTCCTCTACATCCGGTGTGACTGGCGCGACGTGCAGTCGCAGCCGGGGCGCCTCGACCTCCACCGCGTCTGGCCGCTCACCTTCGACGCGGCGCGCCGTCACGGCCTGCGCGTAGGCGTTCGCGTGCAGATGTCGAATCCCGAGATCCAACCGGCGAGACTCGCCATCCCCGATTTCCTGAAGGACCAGGTTCCACTGGTCCGGTTGAAGCGGCGGGTGCCGGACGACGGGGTTCGCATCGAGCCGCGCTACGACCATCCGGCCTTCCAGAGGGCGTTCCGCGAGCTGCAGGGGTTGCTCGCCGCCGAATTCGACGACAACCCGCTGGTCGAGTTCGTCGATCTGATGATGTATGGGTTCTGGGGCGAGGGCCACACCAGTGACTGGAGCGCCCCGTTTCCCGACGCGGAGGTCGCGCGGCGCACGTTCGTCGAGATGACGCGTCTCCAAATGGACACGTGGAAGCGGGCGCCGCTCGTCGTCAACACGCAACCCGACATCAGCAACGTTGGCAACGACGCTGTCCTCGACCTCGCCGTGCGGGGCGGGTGCTGGCTCCGCTCGGACAGCGTCATCCTCGACGAGCCGATCCAGATCGATGAGCTGTCCAACCGACCGCCGTGGCTGGCGGTTGTGATGGAGGACGGCTACCATCGCCACTACAGGACCGACACGCCCGCATTCGTCAACGACCGAGGCGCGGTCAATCCGATCGACAAGACGATGCTGCACGTGCTCGACATTGGCGGCAATTACTGGTCGCTCTGGACCGAGGCCGACAACGTGGCCCACTACCGTGAGCGTCATCCCGAGGCGTTTGCCGCGCTCGACCGGCGCCTGGGCTACCGGGTGCGTCCGTCCTGGGTCTGGCAGCGAAAGCGGAACAGCGCTCCGGAGTTGATCGTGGCCATCGCCAACGACGGTGTCGCGGGCGTGCCGGGCATCCTGCGGATCTTCGCGGAAAGCGCCGATGGGACGGTCCGGGTCGGCGGCAGCCTCGATGCCGGGCACCCACACGCGGGCAGGCTGCGCCAGGCGTCACTGCGGCTGCCCGAGGGAGTCGAGGGATCGTCCCTGCGGTTGCGCGCCGAAATCGACGCGCGCGGCGTGCGGCGGCCCGTGCGCTGGGCCTGCTCGCAGCCGCTGAACGCTGACGGCTCGCTGACGATTCAGCTCCTGAGGCGGGACGACCCCGCCTGGCGGAAGGGAATCTGATGTGCACGAGACGGGAGGACACGTGGGAGCGATGAAGGTGCTCTTTGTCGGCGGAACGGGCAACATCTCGTCGGCCAGCGCGCGGCTGGCGATCGAGCGCGGAATGGATCTGACTGTGCTCACGCGCGGCCGCAGCGCGCTCCCGCCGCCGGCTGGCGCCACCATCGTCCAGGTGGACGTGAACGACCGTGCGTCGATGGAGCGGCTTCTTGGCGACGCGATGTACGACGTGGTGGTGGACTGGATCGCCTACACACCAGGCGACGTGGAGCGTGACCTCGCGCTGTTTCGCGGCCGGACGGCGCAATACGTGTTCATCAGCTCGGCGTCGGCCTACCAGAAGCCGCCGGTCCACTACCTGATCACCGAATCGACGCCGCTCCGCAACCCGTACTGGGCATACTCGCGCCAGAAGATCGCGTGCGAGGAGCGCCTCACCGCGGCCTACCGGGACGAGGCGTTCCCCGTGACCATCGTGCGTCCATCCTTCACGTACGGCGAGACGTGGATCCCGTGCGCCATCGCCGGTCTGGGCTACACGGTGATCGACCGGATGCGGAACGGGCGGGCGATCATCGTGCACGGCGACGGCCAGTCGCTGTGGACGATGACCCACAACAGCGACTTCGCGAAGGGCTTTGTCGGCCTGTTCGGCAGCATCCAGGCGATAGGGCAGCCGTTCCACATCACGTCGGACGAAGTGCTCACCTGGGACCAGATCTACGGCGCGATCGGCGCGGCGGCAGGCGTGACGCCACGCCTGGTCCACATTCCGTCCGACTTCATCAACGCTTGCGCGCCCGAGATCGGCGCCGGCCTGCTGGGCGACAAGGCGTGCAGCGCGGTGTTCGACAACTCGAAGATCAAGCGTCTCGTTCCAGGTTTCAGGGCCACCGTGCCGTTCGCCATCGGTATCCGACAGTCCGTCGCCTGGTTCGATGCGGATCCCGCGCGCAGGACGGTGGACGAGGCGAGGAACGCCACGATGGATCGCATCATCGACCGCTACGAAGGCGCCTGGCCGAGGTAACCGATGACCACGAACAGGAGGCGCGCCCTGACGTCGTCACGGCCGACCGCGTTCCGCGTGAGAGCGTTGGTTGGCATCGCGTGTGCCGGGCTGGCCGCCGTGATCCTCGCCGCCGCCGGCGAGGGTCTACAGCGGGCGCTCGCCGTCGATGACAGCGTGATGGTCAAGATGCGGGACGGCGTGCACCTGGCCGCCACCGTCTACCGTCCGGCCGACGCCGACCGCCTGCCGACGCTGGTCACACGGACTCCGTACGACCGCAGGAACGATGCGACGGAGGCGCGCAGGTTGGCGGCGCGCGGATACGTCGTTGTTGTGCAGGACACGCGGGGACGGTTCGGATCGGAAGGGGAGTTCTACCCGTTTCGCGACGAGGGCACCGACGGCTATGACACGGTCGAGTGGGCCGCGGCGCTGCCGTTCTCGGACGGGCGCGTCGGCATGTACGGCGCGTCCTATGTGGGGGCGACGCAGTTGCTGGCGGCGATGGAGAAGCCCCCTCACCTTGCGGCCATCGCCCCGACCGTCACCGCGTCCGAGTACTACGAAGGCTGGACGTACCAAGGTGGTGCGTTCGCCTACTGGTTCACCAGCACCTGGGCGTCGCTGCTGGCGATCGACACGCTCGATCGACAGGTGCTCGGCCGCCTGAAGCCCGCGCCGTGGGTCCAGCGGCTGCCGCTCGACGCGTATCCGGTCCTGGACCTGCCCGCCGCGCGCCAGCTTGCGCCGTATTTCCGCGATTGGCTCGAACACGATCGGCAGGATGACTATTGGCGTCGATGGAAGGTATCCGATCACTACGGCGAGATGACGGTACCGGCGCTCCATACTACCGGGTGGTACGACCTCTTTCTGGCAGGAGCGATCGAGAACTTCAACGGCCTGCGCACGGGTTCGGCCACGCCGGAAGCCCGGGCCCGCCAGCGAATCGAAATCGGCCCCCGCGCCCACCCGGGCGTCAGGGCCGACGGCACCGTAGGCGACGTGTCGTTCGGACCGGCCGCGGTGACCGACGAGACCGCGGACCTGATGGATTGGTTCGACTTCGCGATCAAGGGCGTCGCGAACCGCTATGCGAGCAGCCCGCCGGTCCGCATTTTCGTGATGGGCGACAACCTGTGGCGGGCCGAGCAGGAGTTCCCGCCGGCGCGGGCGCGCCTGACCCGCTACTACCTGCACGCCGAACGTGGCGCCAACGGCGTGGCTGGCGACGGTGCGATCGCGATCGGAACGCCAGCCAGCGAGCGCCCGGACACGTTCACCTACGATCCGGCCAACCCGGTGCCGACCATCGGAGGGCGATTGTGCTGCGGGGCATTCACCCGGCCGGGTCCAGCCGACCAGCGGCCGAACGAGGCCCGGGCGGACGTGCTCGTCTATTCGACGCCGGTCCTCAACAGCGACCTCGAGGTGACGGGCAACGTGTCCGTCGAGTTGTATGCAGCAACCACCGCGGTCGACACGGACTTCACCGCGATGCTCGTGGATGTCGAGCCGTCGGGCACGGCGCGGTTGGTCGCCGACGGGATCATCCGCGCACGCTACCGAACCTCGAAGGCGAAGCCCGAACAGATCACCCCGGGCTCTGTGAATCGGTATGTGATCGACCTCTGGGCGACGAGCAACGTGTTCAAGGCCGGACACAGGGCTCGCGTGAACATTTCGAGCAGCAACTTCCCGCGCTTCGACCGGAACCTGAACACGGGCGAGCCGATCCTCGGGGCGACGCGAATGGCCACCGCCCGGCAGACGGTGTATCACGACGTCGCCCGGCCGTCCGCCATCCTCCTGCCCGTGATTCGCTGAGCGAAGAGTCAGCTGCGGCCCATCATGCGGTGTGTGCAGACCGCAGGGAGCCGATCACACGTTCCACGACTCAATTCCGGCAATGTCGTGTCGCATATGGCGACATCGGCCGACAAATAGCGACAGACTCGCATCGCGCGGGTTGTCGCTTGTGTGGGCAGCGTGGACCATTTTGAGGGAGGGACCCAAACCTCGATGTCGGGCCCGACGACGAAGACCTGCGGTTCGTTACGCTGAACGCTCCCTGGCCCCGCTCGACCAGAGCCGCGTGGCGCTGTTCATCTCGGGACGTTGACCGAAAGCGTTGCCCGCTGCGGATCGTAGAACCGCCAGTCCACCGGCATGTCGCGCGTGAGCTTCTGGCGATTCAGGACCAGGCGCAGCAGCGTGATTGGCATGCTGCCTTGCCGCAGGATCTCGTCGTGGAACGGCTTCTGGCCCATCTGGCGGGTGTCCACGATCTCCTTGCGCAGCGCGCGAAGCTGGAGGCCGCCCAGCAGGTAGGCGGCCTGGTAGAGCGGGCCGTATCCGCCCTGGAACGACCGTCGAACCTCCCCGATGGCGTTCTCGCGCTCGAAGCCGACGCGGTCCACCAGGAAGTCCACGCACTCCTGTGGTGACCAGGCGCCCATGTGGAACTGGAGTGAGAAGATGATGCGCGCGCATCGGTGCATGCGCCAGAACAGCGCACCGATCTTCTTCTCCGGCGTGTCGTGGAAGCCGAGGTCGTACATCGTGAGTTCCCAGTACAGCGGCCACCCTTCGCTGTAGAACGGGCTGTTCCCGCCCAGGCTCGGACGATAGCCCCGGTAACGGGCTCCGGTGTAGAAGACCAGGTTGTGGCCCGGGATCATCTCGTGGAACGCGGTCGCATGCGAGAACGGCGTGTTGTTGCCACGCATGCTCTGCAGCCTCGTGTCGTGCTCCATCGTGTCGGTGGGATATGACACGCTGATCTCGTTGCCGCCGGTGAAGAACGGGTTCACCAGCTGACGCTCGGGCGTCATCATGATCATGTGCAGCGATTCGGCGGCGACGGCGGGCACCGTCAGCAGGTCGTTCGCCCGCAGGTAGTCCACGGCCTCGAACATCAGATCGCGGATGACAGCCGCCTGGCCGCCAGGCGGCGGGTGGATCTCCTTCATCTTCTCGAGCGCGCGCTTCCAGTCGTCGCCGAGGCCCAGCTGGCGCGACGCCTTCTTCATCTCCGCTTCGCACCAGGCGAATTCCGTCTGGGCGAGCGCGATCAGTTCTTCGGGCGTGTAGGGAATCAGTTCGTCCTGAAGATCGAAGATGAGGCCCTGTCGTCCCCTCGCGCCGCCGGTGATGCCAGAGGCGTCGGTCTTGCGCGGCGGGTTCGCAGGCAGCGTCAGGCCAGCGCGGGCGATTTGCTGCTCGGCGGTCTTCCTGATGAACAGGTAGTCCACCTGGGCGTTGCGGCTCAGCGAGTCGAACTTCAGCGTCTGAAGCGCCTTCAGCCAGCCCTCGTAGAACGCTTTGTCACGAATGACTCCTCCTGGCGCCGGACTGTCGCTCGCACGGCCGGCCACGGCCTGTGCGGGCGCCTCGCCAGAACGCCCGCCGGCGCCTCGAGCTCCTCCCGGCGTTCCGGCAGGCGCCGCTGCGCCGCCGCGCCCGCCGCGTCCTGCCGGGCCGCGGAACCGGATGACGATATCGGTCATCTCGTCCTGCGAGAGGGCCATGAGTTCCTGCAGATCGGGCACCGAGCCGAATTTCGGCGCGGGCCCAGGGGCGATCGGCGCGAGCGAAGGCGCGGGCGCCTGCGCGGGCACCTGCGCGGACGACGGCGAGGGGGAGAGGTCGGCGGCGCCAACCTTCTCGCGGAGCAGCGTCGCATACGCCTGCAGGGCCGCGTCAGCCTTCTTGAAAGGCACGGTGACCCACCAGGTGAACAGCGGGTCGTAGCCTGTGTAGAACGTGTTCCACTCGGCCAGGCTGGCGCGAAGCGCATCGACGGCTACGGCACCGCGCGTGGCCATGTCCTTGTCCATCCACAGCGCATCGGGCGAGGTGTTCCCGGCCAGCCCCGCTTCGATGTGCGTACGTACGCGCTCGACCTGCCTGGTGACCTGGGCCACGACGCCGGCTGCCTTCTCGGCATCGATGTTCTCGATCCGGATGCGCGCCTCGGCCAGCTGCACAATCGCCGGAGCGAATGGCACGAGCGGGGAGATCTGCGCGAGGCCGGCCGCGTCGGTGTCGAGTTGCTTCCGGTTCGCCTGGATCGTGTTCCTCAATGCCTCGAGTTCAGTCCTCGCCGCGGGCGACAGCGTGGCCGGGGCGATTGTCGAGAGGGCCGTCTGCCAGTCGAGGTCGAAGCGAATCAGCCGCGCGATTCGGTCGGGCGAGAGCGGCGGTGCCGGGGTGGAGGGGGCGGTGCTGCCGCGCCCGGATCCGCCACGCGCGGCGCCGAGGTAGTTGCCGCTCAGCGTGGCGCGATCCAGCGTATAGCGCAGCGTCACCAGCCGCATCTCGCTCTGCCGGGGGGAGAGCAGCGGCCGCAGGTCCTTCGGGGCCCCCTGCTCGACGGGCGGTGCCCCGGAGGGGGGCTGTTGCGCCTGTTGCTGTGACCCGTGCACAGCCACACTCACCGTCAGCAGGAGAATCACCGACACGACACCGAGTTCTCGCTTCACGATCCGGCTCCTCTCGAGGGCAGACGCTTCCAGGGTGGCCGCGCGACAGCCACGGCCGCGACCGTCGAGCCCCAGTACCATATCCGAAAAGTGAAAAGGGGCCGGCCCCCTTTTTTCACTTTCTGGGATGACGGTGGAATAATCGCTCCATCCTCGCAGTCTAAACAGACAAGGGGCATGGGAGCCGTGAGTGGATCCTGACCGCGCATTGGTGGAGGAGGCCCGCAGGGGCAACCAGGAGGCATTTGCCGACCTGGTGGGCCGTTATCAGGTCAGGGTCTTCAATCTTGCCCGGGCGCTCACCGGGAATGAAGCCGACGCCGCCGAGCTGGCGCAGGACGTCTTCGTCAAGATCTACCGCGGGCTCGGGACGTTCCGCGGCGAGAGCGCGTTCCGGACTTGGCTCTATCGCGTGGCCACCAACGTCATCCGCTCCCACATCGCGCGCCCGTCGGTGTTCAGGTGGCTGGTACGACGAGAGAGGAACGACGCCGATCCGCTCGAGACGCTGGCGGCGCCGGGTGACATCGAGGCACGCGTGACGCAGCGGGACGCGATCGACCGCGCGCTCGGTCAACTGCCGACGGACATGCGGATGGCCGTGACGCTGCGCGATGTCGAGGGGCTCGAGTACAAGGAGATCGCGGAGGTCCTCGACATCCCCATCGGAACGGTCATGTCGCGGATCGCGAGGGGACGGGAGAAGCTGAGGCCGCTGCTGGCAGCCTCCCTCGGGTGGACGTGAAGGCAGGCGACGGATGCCGACGGAGCATGTCGATGCTGACGTGTGACACAGCCGAAGCGCTCGTCGTTCGGGAAGCGGACGGCGTCCTGGCGCCGGCCGAACTGGCTGGGCTCGAGGCTCACGCGGCTGGGTGCGAGGCGTGTCGCGCGCTTCGCGCGGCCAACCTGGCCGTGAAGCGAGCCATGGCGCTGAGGACGGACGCGATGGTGCCGAGCGGCTTCGCGCCGCGGGTGCTGGCGTGTGTCGCGCCGGGGCCGTCTGCCGACTGGCTCGAGGCGGTGGATTGGCGCCGGTGGACGGAGTGGATGTTGCCGGTGGCGGCCGCGCTGCTGTTGATCGCCGGGGTGGCTGGCCACAGCGGCAGCAGATCGACGGCCGCGAATGGGGGGCTGTCGCCAAGCGAGCCATCGGCAACCGCTTCCGAGGCGTGGACGTTGTCGGCTGAGACCGAGTCCTCGCCAGCGACGTCGGCGCTGCGGCAGGACGTGACCAGCGACGAACTGCTGGCGACCATGCTCGGAACCCGGGTGGCGGAGGCAGAAGGAACAGTCAATGGACGATAAGCGAACGATCGTCTGGTTGGGTGCCTTCGTGATCGTGGTGATGCTGATCGGGGTGGCGAGCGGCATCCTCCTCGACAGGTTCCTCTTGCGGCCGCCGCCCGGTCGGCTCGGTTCGGTATTCGATCGAGGACCACGGATGGAACAGCGCATGGGGCAGGGCGGGATGGGATCGCGATCCATGGGGCCAGGCCCCGGGCGGGCCCAGATGCTCGGTCCCGGCGGGCTGCTCGAACGACTCGCGCGGGAACTCGGGCTGACCGCCGCGCAGAAGGAGCAGGTAGGGGCGATTCTAAGCAGGCGCCGCGCCAGGCTCGAGGAGGTTCGCGCGGAGATGCAGGGCCGGATGCAGAAAGAGCAGTCGGATCTGAGGGCCGAGATCAGGCAGGTACTCGACGAAAAGCAGCAGAAGCGCTTCGACGAGGTGATGGCCAACGCGCCGGGGCTTGGTGGGGGCGACTCGGGACAGCGAGGCATGCGCCGCGGACCGCCACCGAGACAGCGTGGCGGGCGGCAGTAGCGGGGTGCGGACAGGTCCGCCCCAATGCAAGACCAACAACGCAACACGCAGAACATTTGGAACACAGGAGAGACAACGATGCGACGCTATTTCACGCCCACAGTTCTGGCGGCAGTGATGGTCATCGGGCTCGCAGCCATCGTCGGCGCGCAGTTCCCGGGCGGCGGCCGCGGGATGCAAGGACAGGGAATGGGCCAGGGAATGGGCCAGGGAATGGGGCCGGGGATGAGGCCCGGGATGGGGCAGGGCCGGGGCATGATGGGCGGCCCGGAGATGGGGCCCGGTCGTGGCGGTCCGATGGCGGCGCTGAAGCTGACGCCCGAGCAGCGGAAGCAGATCCAGGAGCTGCAGGAGAAGCATCGGGGGGCGAACGAACCGGCCGCGAACACGCTGAGGGGCCTGCACGAGCAGTTGCGCGCCGCACTGTTCTCCGAGACCCCGGACGATGCGCGGGCGATCGCGGCTCAGATTGGCGAGCTCGAATCGCAGCTCCTGCCCTCGCGCGTCGCCTTGCAGATTGAGATCGTCAAGCTTCTCGACTCGGACCAGAAGAAGATTGCGATGAAGACCGGGCTGTTCGGGCCCCAGGGGATGATGCAGGGGCAGATGGGCCCCGGCGGGCGTCGCGGCATGCGCGGCGGACGGGGCGGGCAGCTGCCGGTGAAGAAGTAACGGACAGCCTACTTCCTCTTCATCGAGACCGAAATGCCTTCGCCCGACGGCGTGACAATGGCCGTGAGGAGGTTCGGGTTCTTCTCGATCGCCTCGAGGAAGTCGGGCATGTCCTTCCCCTTGTTGACCACGTTGTGCGCGAGGAAGACGCCGCCGGTGTCCAGGCGGGGAAGCACCATCTCCAGAAACCGCTTATAGTCCTTCTTCCAGGCATCCAGGAACACGAAGTCGAACGTCCCGGCCAGCTTGGGGATCTCGCGGAACCCGTCGCCGTGGACGACCTGCACGATATCCGACAGGCCAGCCCGCCGGACGTTTTCGGCCGCCTCGAGGGCGCGTGCCGGATCGTATTCGATCGTGACCAGCCGGCCACCCGTTTCGCGAAGACCAAGGCCAATCCAGATCGCGCTGTAGCCGCTTGCCGATCCGATCTCCAGCGCCCGCTTGGCGCGGCTTGTCGCGGCCAACACTCGCAGGAAGCGGCCGTCTTCCTCGGACACGGCCAGTTGGCCGGTATCCACCTGCTTGATCTGGCGCAAGAGTGTCGCGAGTTCCGGGGTGACCTCCGCCCTGGCAGTCGGCGCTTGCGCGGAGACGGGCGGGGCCGGGAACACCCAGAGCGTGAGCGAGAGGAGGGCCGACAGGGCGGTCAGCCAGGGAAGGCGAGTGCAGATGGAACGTCTCATGATCAGTTCGTTCGAGTCGCTGACAACCACTGGGCCACCTGCGCGCCGGTCGCGCGCGCGTCGGCCACGCAATCTGGAACACCCACGCCGCGGAAACCCGACCCGGTCACGAACAGGCCCGGCAGCGCGGCCAACCGCCGATCGATAGCCGCGATGATATCAAGGTGTCCCACGTCGTGCTGCGCGTTCGCGCGGTCCCACCGATGAAGCTTCGAGAAGAGCGGCTCGCCGCGGATGCCGAGGAGCCGGCCCAACTCGCCCTGCGCGGCGGAGACCAGCTCCCCGTCCGTGCGGCTCATCACCTCGGGATCGCGCGCGCCCCCGACGAACGCCCGCAGCAGCACGCGGCCCTCGGGCGCACGTGACCGCCACTTCGATGATATCCACGATCCGGCCATGATCGTCGTCTTCTCCACGCGCGGGACGACAAATCCCGAGCCGCGGAGCGGGTGCGCCACGTCCTCGCGGCGGTAACCGAATGTCACCGTCGCGCTCGAGGCATACAGGACTTGCGCGCAGAGCGAGGCGAGATTCGGGTCGAGCCTGTCTACCAGCGTGGCGGCTGCGAAGGCGGGCGTGCAGACGACCACCGACCGTGCGTTGAGTCTCTCTCCCGAGTCGAGGGCGACGCGGAACTCGCTGTCCCGGTCCACCGCGGCGACACCCGCGTTCAGCGAGATCGAATCCGCCGGCAGCGCGCGGACCAGCGCGTCCACGATTTCCTCGAGCCCCCCGGGCAGGGACATGAAGGCGCCGTTGCTCGATTTCGGCTGCCGGATCTGGCGAAAGGCGCGGAGCACGCTGCCGTGCTTCCGCTCGGCCTCGAGGAACCGCGGAAACAGCGCACGCATCGAGAGGCGGTTGACGTCGCCCGCATGGATCCCCGCCAGCAGCGGTTCCGCAAGATACGTCACCGCTTCGGCGCCGAAGCGGCGGCCAATGAACGACGCGATCGACTCGTCGCCCGCCCCGTCCGTCCTCGGCCTGATGAACAGTTCCGCCGCCATCCGGGCCTTGCCGGCCATCGAGAACAGCCGCGTGGCCGCGAGCGCGCTGACGTTGCGCGGGATGCCCAGCACCGAGCTTTCGGGCAGCGGGTGCAACGTCTTTTCCCGGAGGATGAACGCCGCCCGGGGCTCGGACGTTGGAAACAGGCGATCGCCGAGCCCGAGTTCCCTGCACAAGGTGATCGCGGCCGGTTTCTGGATCAGCAAGGCGTCGGGGCCGGCGTCGAAGGTAAAGTCCTGGATCTGCTCGGTGAGGATCACGCCGCCGGGACGGCTGGCCCGCTCGAGCAGCCGGAAGCGCACACCGCGCTGGTGCAGCTCGTAGGCGGTGGCCAGCCCGGCGATGCCGCCGCCGACGATGATCACGTCAATGGGATCGGACATTTCAGAACGAATGTCGGCCTATGACCGTGGTCAGTTGCCAGTGGTCAGTCTGCCTACTGCCTGCCGTCTCCTTCATACTGACAACTGACAACTGGTCACTGGCCACTGGCCACTGCAAGTGTCGACAACTCTGCCAGCAAGGCGATGAACGTTGGCGAGGTGTTCAGCGACGCGGGCCGGCGCAGTTCCACGCCGCACTCTGCCGCGAGTCCCTTGGCCTGCACGTCGATGTCGAACAGGATCTCCGTGTGGTCGCAGACGAAGCCAATCGGCGCGACCATCAGGCGCCGCACTCCCGATGCCGCACGATTGCGAATCACGTCGCAGAGGTCGGGGCCGGTCCACGGCTCCCTCGTGCGGCCCGCGCTCTGGAAGGCCAGGTCGAACGTCGCGATCCCGGCCCGGTCCGCGACGCCACGCGCCGTCGCGCGCACCTGATCGAGGTACGGGTCGCCCTGTGCGATCACCCGCTCCGGCAGGGAGTGCGCGGTGAACACGACGGCTTCATCATCCGACGGCATGCCGGCTTCCCAAATTCTCTCGGCGAAAGCCTGCAGCAGCAGCGGGTGGTCGTGATACGAGGTTACGCACTCGAACCCGATGCCCGGGGGCATGGCCGACATGGCGGCCTCGACGTACGTCTTGACGCTCAACGTCGAGAACTGCGGCGCCAGCGGAATCCCGACGACACGCGTCACGTCGGAGCCGGCAAGGGCGCCAAGCACATCGCCGATGAGCGGGTGCCAGTTGCGCATCCCGACGATCACCTTCACGCCGCCTCCGAGGGAGTCGCGCAGGGCGTTCCGCTGCTGGAGGGTGATGTCGGCCAGCGGCGAGCGCCCACCGATGGCGCCGTAATTGCGCCGCATTTCGCCGATCAGTTCGTCGGACGGCGGACGCCCGCCGCGCACCCGCGTCAGGTACTCGGGCATCTCGTCCATCGACGAGGGCGTGCCATGCGCCATCAGCAGCACTGCAGAAGACATTCGGGAGTTTCCGACAACTGGCCATCGACTATTTCCTGGCGATCTGCACTTCGTGCACGTGATTCGCCAGCGCCTCAACCTGCTCCACAGGGGTGCCTGGCAGGATGCCGTGGCCCAGGTTGAAAATGTGGCCCGGCCGTCCACCGGCGCGCCGCAGCACATCGTCGGCTCCGGCCATCAGTCGGTCTGTTGGCGCCAGCAGCAGCGCCGGGTCCAGGTTTCCCTGGATGGCCCGGTCGTCGCCGATGAGCCGCCAGGCATCGTCCAGCGGAATCCGCCAGTCGGCCCCGACGACGTCCCCGCCGGCCTCGGCGATGGCCGGGAGCAGCGTGGCGGTGCCGGTGCCGAAGTGCAGAGTGGGGACGCTGGTGGTGGCGGCAAGCCCTTCGAAGATCCGCCGGCTATGGGGCAGTACGAACTCGCGATAGTCGGCCGGGCTCAGCGCGCCGACCCACGAGTCGAACAGTTGCACGGCGTCGGCCCCGGCCTCGATCTGGGCGGTCAGGTAGTCCACCGCCACGTCCGCGAACAGCGCACAGAGCCGGTGCCACGCCTTCGGGTTGCCGTACATCAGCGCCTTGGTGTGCGTGTAGTGGTCCGAATGGCCGCCTTCGATCGCGTATGACGCGAGCGTAAACGGCGCGCCGGCAAACCCGATCAGGGGCACCAGCCCCGACAGTTCCGCCTTGACGAGCCGGATCGCCTCGAGGACCGGTGCCAGACGCTCCCGGGGCTCGAACCGGGCCAGGGCATCGATGTCCGCCTCGGAGCGGATGGGCCGCTCGACCTGTGGACCCTCACCCTTGATGAAATCGAAGGGGAGTCCGAGGGGCTGCAGCGGCAAGAGCAAGTCCGAGAAGATGATGGCGGCATCCACCGGGAGACGCCTGACCGGCTGCAGGGTGACTTCGGCGGCAAGGTCGGGGGTCTGGCAGAGCTCGAGTATCGAATAGCGCTCGCGGAGCGCTCGGTACTCGCGCATGTACCGGCCGGCCTGCCGCATGAACCACACCGGAGTTGCGTCAACAGGTTGACGCCGACACGCTCGCAGGAATCTATCGTTCATAGAAGCGAACCCGAAGCAGTCTGGGAAGAGTCTAGTATGGCATAACCGGCTCGGTCGGTGAGCGAACTGGCCTGAATTGCGCTGGAACTGCTTGACATCGATGCTATAATCTCGCGTTCGGTCAATCAGCCCCTGTGTGTTAGTGTCTTCGAGGGAGGCCGTGTGAGTCCCATCCTTGTCCGGCCGGTTCGGGAGCAACTCGAGCACGACCGGGTGATCCGCCTGTTGCAGCAGCGCTGGCGGCGCAAGTACCTGGTTGGCATCAACCAGGGGAGCGAGACGACCACGTCGGTCGTCCAGGGGGAAACGACATATTATCCGGACGTCGTGCTGTCACCGACCGGGAAGCCGAACAAGCCCGAGATTGTCGTCGAGGTGGAGACGGGCGAGTCGGTCAACCACCTCGAGGCGCTGGCAGAGTGGGCGCGCCTGGCACAGCTCAAGGCGGCGTTTCACCTCTACGTCCCGTCCGGCGCCGTTGGCCCCGCCCGTCGGTTGTGCACTGCGCACAATATCCCGGTGGCCGAGATCTGGAGCTACCATCTGGTCGGCGACCAGATGCGCTTCACCATGGTTTACAAGGCGCCTGCGCCGACCCGGCCCGCTCGACGGCCGGCGCCCGAGACTCCTGCAGCCCGGACGGCAGCCCGTCCAGCGGCCAGCCG
>Ga0209745_1001313_pt1 | contig 14973 bp, 17 predicted proteins | sample BarGraNGADG00312_FD_184495 | JGI IMG/M metagenome (GOLD analysis project Ga0209745, IMG submission 184495) | Arctic peat soil microbial communities from Barrow, Alaska - Barrow Graham LP Ref core NGADG0004-312 (SPAdes) (version 2) | ecosystem: Environmental > Terrestrial > Soil > Wetlands > Peat... | reverse complement strand
GACCTGACCCCAAGGGACAAGAAGGTCAGTCGGTGACTTTATAGACCATGTCGTGCTCGTGGGCGTGACTTTCCACCTTGATCCCGACCGAATCACCGGGGCCCGCGCCGTCGACCGAGGCGTGCTCGATCTGTATCGAGTCGATATTCTGGGTCCAGTCGGAGGTTTGACCTTTGACGTGGATGGTGTCGCCCACGGCCAGGTTCCCGGTAAGCTCGATGGCCGCCACGCCGATCTTGTTAAAATAGTGTGTGATTCGGCCGATCTCCTCTTCCGGCATCTGACCCACCTTCCTTCAAAACCGCTTGCCACTTGATTGCATTTATTACCCTATCACTTCTGTGAGCCATATGAAAATGTAGCAGATCCAACGTTGAAGTGGCTAATAGCCGGGCACGGGGCGCTCATGAGGTGCAAGCGGCTCATCGCCCACCAGCACTCCTTTGATGATGAACTCGAACTCGCTCTTATTGCCCAGCAGGTAGACCAGATAGTAGGAGGCCGCCAGCAAAGCGAACCCCACGATTATTGCAGATGCGGTCTTGGCGTGTACCAAAGGCCCAATGGCAAAATAGCCCAGCAGGAACCCCACGATGAAGCCCGCGAACGGTATTAGGAAGATTATCGCCGAGGCCTCCATCACCTTCTTCCCCGACACTTCCAGGTGGACCTCGTCGCCCTCCTGCGCACCCACGCTGTTGAGCGCGTTGACCTCCATTGCCTTTTTATCCCGCACGGCGCCGAAGCCGCAGGCCTGGCAGTGGTCGCATGCCTTCGACACGATGTAGACCCTGGCAATGTCGCCCTTGCTCTCGATTACCGTTCCGGTGCACTTCATCAGATATGCTCCACTGTAGTAATTACGTATTTAGATTTCATGTTCGGCGTGAAATACAGTTTTCCTGCGCGCCCGATCATCAAGGCATCGGTGCCGCTCCGGCTCTTCATGAACTCGAGCCCGCTTTCCGGACCCATTACGAACAAGGAAGTCGAGAGTATGTCGTCGGCAGTCGAGTCGGGACCAACAACGGTAATGCTTATGACCTCCCGCGGCTGGTAGCCCGTGGCAGGGTTGAAGATATGACAGTAACGCTTGCCGTTCTCAATGAAGTACCGTTCGTAATCTCCCGAGGAAGAGACGAAGTTGTCCGAGACGTGGAGCTCGCCGACTAGCTCACCGCCCCCTGCCCGGGGGTGTTTTATACCGACCACCCACTCCTTGCCGTCGGCGCGACGACCTAGCGCCCCTACCGCTCCGCCGAAGTTGATGAGCGCATGCTTGACCCCGCGTCGCTTCAGCAGGTTGTACATCTGTTGGACGGCGTAGCCCTTGGTGATACCGCCCAGGTCGATTTGCATCCCCCTGTCCGCCAGCATAACCGTACTATTTGCCGGATCGACCTGCACCTTCGTGTAGTCGACGAGCGGCAGTATGTTCTTTATCTCCTCGGAGGAAGGGACCCTGTACTTCTGGCTGTAGAAACCCCAGAGCTCGGATATCGGCGCCACGGTGATATCAAAAGCGCCGTTCGTGGCGCGCGCATAGTCGAGCGAAGTCTGCACGAGGTAAAGCGTGTCGCCGTGTACCGTTACGGCCGCCACCCCCGCGTTCGCGTTTATTTTAGATACGTCGCTTTCCGCCTTGAATCTGCTGGTATTAGCCTCGATCTCCCTCGCGAGTTTCACCGCGGCGTCAACGTCCGCTTTCGCCTGGGCCGTACTCCGTGACTGGATTGTCACGTCCAGGGTGGTGTCCATGGCGAAAAGCGTAGGGGAGTGATAGGTGCCCTTCGGCTCACTGGACCCGCTCTGCCGGCTCGACAGGAATACCACCAGCAGGACCGTTCCCGCAGCGAGCATGGTTACCAATATTATGCTGGAAAGATTTCTTATCTTCTTCATGATTGATCAGTTTGATATTATACTAAAGTTCTGTCCGCGGCACTTTACCGGCGGGCAGTACTATCTTATGACAGATTCGAACATCGGTTGGAAGGGACGACTGAGCTTGGGGTGGACTCAGAGCATTAAGCGAGCATTTGTCACGAATGGAGGAGTGCGCCCTCCCACAAACAAACTGGCCGCGCAGATGGAGATCGCCCCGGGTCCCGACCCGGAGATCGTCATCATACCCCTTGAGCAGCATGTGGGGGCGCCGTGCGTTCCCATGGTCGAGACAAACGACCGGGTCCTTGTGGGGCAGAAGATTGGCGACTCAAGGGAATACATATCCGCGCCCATTCACTCGAGCGTGTCGGGTGAGGTGACGGGGATCATAAAGTACCCGCACCCGTCCGGGCGTGACATTCTCTCAATACAGATTGTCTCAGACGGTTTGAGCCAACCGGCGCCGAACCTGGAGCCCGTCAACCACCCGACCGACCTGGAGCCGCAGGAGATACGCTCCCGAATAAGAGAGGGTGGGATCGTCGGGCTGGGCGGAGCGGTGTTCCCAACCCACGTCAAGCTTGCACCTCCTTCCGATAAGCCGGTGGAAACTGTCGTCGTCAACGGCGCGGAGTGCGAGCCTTACCTCACCGGCGACCACCGGCTGATGCTCGAGCGGGGCGCCGACATAATCATGGGGGCAAGGATAATCAAGAAAGCGGTCGGCGCCCAGCGAATTGTGGTAGCCGTGGAAGACATGGACGACAACGCCATTGGGGCGATGAGGGAAGCGGGAGGGACTGACGAGGTGGAGGTTGTCGTTCTGCCCCGCCGGTATCCGCAGGGGTCCGAAAGAACACTCCTCAAAACGATTCTTGGTCGCGAGGTGCCAAGCGGCGGCCTGCCTTCTGACGTTGGGGCCGTTGTCGACAACGTTGGCACCTGCGCGGCGATACGTGATCTTTTCTACACGGGTATGCCGCTCGTCGACCGGGTGGTCACGGTTTCAGGAGACGGTGTGGCCAGGCACGCGAACTTGAGGGTGAAGTTAGGGACGACGGTGCATGAAGTTATCGATTTTTGCGGTGGATTGGTGGGCGAGCCGGGCAAGGTCATCCTGGGAGGGCCCATGATGGGCGCGGCACAATATACCACTGCGGTTCCGGTGACAAAGGCGACTACCGGCATCCTGGTCCTGCGAGGGGAGACCATATTCCGCCGGGAATCACCCAGCTTTACGTGCATAAGGTGCGGCAGGTGCGTAAAACATTGCCCGATGGACCTTGTACCTTACCTGATGGGTTCCTACTCCGACTGCGGTATGTGGGAAGAACTTGAAAGGTTCAATATAGAGGACTGCGTGGAGTGCGGATGCTGCGCCTACATATGCCCCACCAAGAATCCGCTGGTACAACTGATAAAAGTTGGAAAAGAGGGCTACGCTCGCAAGAAGAAGAAGATGGAAACCCTCCAGCAGAATAGGGAAGAGCAACAGGTTGCCTCCCGGGAAGAAGTGATGCATGACGGCGGAAAACCCCGACAGTAGAGAAAAACCGGAGAGCGAACAAAACGCCGGCGCGGAAAGCAGTCCCCCTCTCAACGGCGGGCAAGATGAGGCTGAGAAGGAAGAGAAGACTCGCGGGCTCTTTACCATCGGGGTCTCACCTCATATCCGGGACAAGGATACCACCGTGAGTATCATGGGTTGGGTCATAATAGCCCTCCTGCCCATCACCGTCTACGGCATCTACGTAGGCGGACGTTCTGCATTTGTCGTTGTTGCCATGAGCATTATAGGGGCGGTGGGGACAGAGGCGGCTATTGAGCGGCTACGCCATGTTCCGGTAACGGTTAACGACCTATCCGCCCTTCTCACCGGTCTGCTGTTGGGTCTCACGCTCCCGCCCAAGCTGCCCTGGTGGATGCCCCTCATCGGCGGCGCGGTCGCAATCGCCGTCGGTAAGCAGGTTTTCGGCGGGCTCGGTCACAACATCTTCAACCCGGCGCTGGTGGGCCGGGCCGTCCTCTTTGTGTCGTGGTCCAAATACATGACCACTTCGTACCTGGTCAACGCGAAAGCCGCCGTGGTAAGCAACGCAACCGTGAAGGGCATAAACACGGTTACCAAGGCCACGCCGCTCGCCGCTCAGGGGCTGGTGCGCAAACACGAGCTTGCAATCTCGGCCTCCCGATACTACAAGCCGTTACTGCTTGGAAATCCCTGGGGGTGCATAGGTGAGGTCTCCGCCGTTCTGATCCTGCTGGGCCTCGCCATTCTGCTGGTGAGGGGCCTGGTGGACTGGCGAATCCCCGTTTTTTATGTCGGAACGGTAATAATGCTGTCTTGGATTTTGGGGATGGACCCGTTGTTCGCGATGCTCTCCGGCGGCCTCCTTTTCGGGGCTTGTTTCATGGCTACCGATTACGTGACGAACCCTATGACCGGGTGGGGCAAGGTGGTTTTTGCTATATGCTGCGGGATTGTCACTACGATCCTGCGTTTCTATTCATCGCTTCCGGAGGGGGTTATGTTCGCGATCCTCCTGATGAACGGTTTCACGCCCCTCATCGACCGCTACATAACGCCGCGCGCGTTCGGGCACAGCGGTCTCTTCGCAAGAAAGACCGAGCAGTCGAAAGAGGCGGCATGAAGTCACAGGTACTTAGATTCGGTATAACGCTCCTGGTGGTGGGCCTGGTAGCCGCTGTAGGCCTCGGGCTGACCTACACGGTGACCAAGAGCAAGATAGAGGCTTACGACCGCCAGGTGGAGGCGAAAGCCGCTCTTTCCGCCATGCCGGGCCTGAAGTCTTCCAGCGAACTCAAGGAGGACCAGCAGCTCGAGGCGAAGGCGCAGGAGGTCGACGGGGTCGAGAAGGTGTTCAAGTCGGACAAAGGTTACATCTTCAAGGTGAATACCAAAGGTTATGGCGGCCCGCTGGCGCTGGCGGTGGGGGTCGACCTGTCCGGGAAGGTTGTGGGCATAGCGGTAGTATCAAGCAAGGAAACCGTTGGACTGGGTGGCAAGGTGCTGGAGAGCGAGAACCTCAAGAGGTGGATGGGCAAGACCGCCAATGACAAGCTCGTGGTGGGACAGGACATACAGGCGGTAACCGGCGCCACCATCACCACCAAGGCGGTCACCGGGCAGGTCAAGAAGGCGCTTCAGGCATACCGGCAGATAACGAGGTAGAAAGGCGCGGAAAACTAATGGACGAACAGACCACGTTCTGGCACGAGTTCTCCAAAGGTTTCATTCTGGAGAACCCGCTGATGGTCCTCATGGTCGGCCTGTGTTCGTCACTGGCCATCAGTAACCGCGTCGAGAACGGCATATTCATGGGGCTGTCCTTAACGTTCGTGCTGGTCTTCTCCAACATCATCATCGCCTCGATACGCAGGTGGACACCCGATCAGATACGCATCCCGATATTCATCGTGGTCATCGCCTCTTTCGTGACCATCGTTGACCTTTCGCTGAAGGCGTACTTCCCGCAGGTATACGAACGTCTCGGCGTGTGGATACCGCTCATCGTGGTCAACTGCATAATCCTGGCGCGTGCAGAGGGTTACGCGTACAAGGCCACCGTCAAGAACGCCCTTGCCGATGGACTGGGAATGGGTGCGGGTTACACCATGATCCTGCTGATTATGGGTATCATCCGCGAGACATTGGGCACAGGCAAGATAGTCCTGTTCGACAAGACGATCTTCAATATCGCACCGCCGTTTAACCCGCCCGCGATCTTCATTCTTTTCCCGGGCGCTTTCCTGACCTTCGCTTGCCTGATGGCCCTGTTGAACCGCTACAAGATGAGGCAGATCAATGAATGAAGCATATCGATACTTTTTAATCTTTCTGGGCGCGCTGCTCATCTACAACATACTGCTCATACGGTTCATAGCGCTGTGCCCGCTTATCGGCGTGTCCACCCAGGTTGAGACCTCTATCGGCATGGCGATGTCGGTGATATTCGTCATGACCATGTCGTCCACGGCTTCCTGGATCGCCTGGAACTACATGCTCAAACCGCTCCACATAGGGGAATTCCTCTACATTCCGGTGTTTATTCTCATAATCGCCTCGCTGGTGCAGTTCACGGAGATGGTAATCAAGAAAGTGAGCCCGCCGTTGTACAGGGCCATGGGAATATACCTGCCCCTTATCACCACCAACTGCGCGGTCCTTGCCGCCGCGACCGAATCGGTTAAGCCAGGCTTCTTAAAACTTAACGTTCCATATCATTTCTCACTGCCGGAGACTCTGGTATATACGATAGGTGTAGCTCTGGGTTTTGGGCTCGTGCTCATAGTCTTCGCCTGCATACGGGAGAGGCTGGAGACCAGCCCGGTGCCCCACACGTTCAAGGGAGCGCCGCTGGCGTTCATCATCGCCGCGATCCTGTCACTGGCGTTCATGGGGTTTGCCAACCTGCTGGGCCTATAGAGGGAGTTGACGTCAGTTGGATTTGTCACTGGTCTGGAAAGCGGCAATAGCTTTGGGGGGACTTTCACTCCTCTTCGGCGTATTGCTCGCTGTTGCCTATGGGCGCTTCAAGGTAGAGACCGACCCCCGGCTCGACGAACTTCTCGAAGCGGTGATGGGGTCGAACTGCGGCGCCTGCGGCTATCCGGGTTGCGAGCCGGCGTGCGAGGCGGTACTGCGTGGCGATGCGCCGGTGGACGTCTGTATCGCGGGTGGGCATAAGTGCGCCGAGGCAGTCGCCAAAATCATGGGCGTCGAGTCCTCGGTTAGAGAGCGGGGCGTCGCTCTGGTCCACTGTAAGGGAGGCCTTGAAGAGTCGGTCCCTAAAGCTTTCTACCAGGGAATAGACTCCTGCGCCGCCGCGGACAAGATAGCGGGAGGGTACAAGGCCTGCAAGTACGGTTGCCTTGGGCTGGGGACCTGCAGGGACACCTGCCCGGTCAGCGCCATCACAATCGACAAGAACCATGTCCGCTGGGTCGACCGGGACCGCTGCACCGGATGCGGGCTATGCGTGGAGGTATGCCCCAGGAGTCTTATAGAGATTGTGCCCAGAGGTCAGCAGGTCGTGGTAGCGTGCAACAGTGCGGACAAGGCGGCGCAGGCCAAGAGAGTGTGCTCCGTGTGCTGTATCGCCTGCCAGAAGTGTGTAAAGGCTTGCGAGTTCGGTGCGATAGAGGTCATAGATAACTGCGCTCGCATCGACTATGAGAAGTGTACTCAGTGCGGCAAGTGTATTGACGTCTGCCCGACCGATGTGCTGGTAAAGGTCGTTCCGGCGAGGCTCCCAGGGAGGGAAAAGGTTCCCACCGCCGTTGCTTGATCGTTCTTTTCACCAACTGGCAGGGTATTTAACCGTCGTTTACGCGACCTGGAGCAAGCGGGCCCCCGCGGGCGTCGGGTTGGGGAGCACGGGTGCAGGGGAACCACAGGGCAACCACAAAGGCCATACTTCAAGCGAGCAGAACAATAAGTCGTTATGAGTGCATGTAACGTGTTGCGGAAGAGCGCAAGGCGATACGGAGCGCAGTGCCGACCAGTGCGATCCGTAGTGGCCTTGGCCTTGATCGCCTTTGTTTCGATATGCCTGGTTTCGTGTGGAAAGCCGAAGAAGAAACAGACGAAGGCCTACCCGGTGATAGCAGTGGCGGTGGAGGCGCAGGGAAACGCAGGGGTGAGTCCGGCTGGGAACGACTTCTGGCTTGCGGCAGAGGCGGGAACGTCGATCTTTGACGGTGACACCATCTGGACCGGTCCAGGTTCGACTGTTTTCTTCTTGATGGTGGACGGTTCCGAGATGGCCGTCGCCGAGAACTCCATCCTCGAAATGTCGACTCGAAGCCGGGGGTTGCCACGGGTCGAACTCGCTCGTGGCGAGGTATGGGTTGAAGGCACAGGGGACAAAATACCCGTAGTTGGAACACCCGCTGCTGCGGTCACACCGGATGTTAGGGTTAAAAGCGCGAGTCTCGGGGTAAGGGTGGAGCCGGGCGGAACGACGACGGTGATTTCGGCAGCCGGTGACGCGAGGCTGGAGAATAGCGCAGGAAAGTCAACGGTAATGGCGGGAAACAAGTCGACCTGCGCGATGGGCATGGCACCGGAGAAACCGGTGATGGTGGGCTCCGAAGGCACCACCCCGACCGCGATGAGCCTGTCGTTCTTGGTCGAGCTTCAGGAAGACCCCTATTTCAGTAATAAGGCCACTCGCGAGGCCGCGGAGGAAGAGGCAAGGGCGAATCTCTCCACGTCAGTGAACGAAGCCTGGCCGCACGTCGACCTTGCGAGGGCCGTGCTAGACGCGGGTGACCTGGCGGAAGCGAGGGCGCAGTTCGAGCAGGCGCTGTCGCTTGACCCGCAACTGTCGCAGGCGTTTGCGGGGCTGGGCAAAATCGATCTTCTAGAGGGTAAGTGGAAGGAGGCCAGCGACGCGTACGCGAGCGCGCGCAGGGCCGACCCCAAGTCGATCGAGGCCGTCTTCGGGATGGGACAGGCCGCACTGGGGCGAGGCGACCTGCGGGAAGCCCAGAAGTGGTACAAGGAGACGCTGTCGCTTGACCCCGAGGGGACAAATCCGCTGGTGGGGCTCGCCATCATCGACCTGCTGAACCTCGACCTGGATGGCGCCATGGAAAACCTCCAGCGGGCGGCCCGCAATGAACCAGAAAACACCAAAGCGTATCAGGTCATGGCTATCATATACTCGCTTCGCAAGGATTTCGATCGCACCGAGGCGTACCTCAAGAAAGCGCTCGAGGTTAACGTGGACGATTACCATGCCCGTAACACGCTTGGCGTACTCTACATGAGGATGGGTATGACCAGTGGGGCGCAGGATTGCTTCAAGCAGCTGGTGGGCTCCCAAGAGAAGGCGATGATGGCGGCAGGTTACCAGAACATTGCCGCAAGCGAACAGCTGAACGGTAACCCGCGGAGCGCGCGAGATAACTGGGTCAAGTCGCACGACCTGCTGCCTGGTGTTCAACAGGTGCTGATCGATATGGGTCAGGCGCATCTACTGCTTGATGAGAAAGACGCCGCTACCGCCACGTTCTCCCAGGTAACAACGACCGACCCCGATAACTGGTTGCCACACGAATGGCTTTCCAGGGCTTATCTGTCTGCGGGGGCATTGGAGTACGCCGCCTCTGAGAGCAGGGCGGCGCTTGCTCAAAATCCTTCCGCTTGGATATCGCATCTGGTGCTGGGGCTTTCACTGGATATGACCGGGGACGCCGCGGGCGCCCGGCTTGAGCTGGACAAGGGGCGGGAGTTAATGCCGCGTCGGAAGCTGTCCGCATCAGAGCACGTTCTGTTAGGAGAGAGCTACGAGCGGCAGGGTAATCTGTCCAAGGCGCTGGATCAGTACAAGGCGGCAGCCAAAATCGCCCCGCGCGATGCCGGGAATAACATATTGGTGGGGGAAGCGCAGGAGAGCCTCAAGCGTAACGGCGAAGCACTGAAGGCATACCGGAAAGCGCTGGAGATCGACCCCTCGAGTTCCCGGGCAAGGATCAGGGCGGCGGCAATAATTTACTCCAAAGGGGACCGTGCCGGTGCCATAAAGGAACTCGAGCGCGGGTTGGAACATAACCCCAACGATGCGGCGGCAAGAAAGCAGTTGGCGGAATACCTGCTGGAAGATGGAGACGTTGAGGGGGCTTTATTTCAACTGGGCGCCGCGGCGGCGATACCCGGAATCAGGCCCGACTTGCTTGCCGGTGTTCTGGTGACCAGGGGAAACGCCCACGATCGCAAGGAAGAGTTCGCGGTGGCCATAGAAGACTACGGGCAGGCAATCACGGCAGATCCGAGCAGGGGCGACGCGTGGTACTACCTTGCAGGTGATCTTGAGCGCGCAGGCCGCGTACCGGAAGCAAAGGCCGCTTATCAGAAGGCGGTAGAGTTTTGCCAGGGGCGGCCGGAGTGGCAGAAGTTCTATAACGACGCCGCCTCCAAAATATGATTCCTTGGGGTCTGAACCTTTTGTTGTGTTTGGACCAGGACAAGTAGCGATCGGTCCTAAAATGCAATGAAAGGGTCTGACCCCAATCTAACCTGAAGGGGGTCTGACCCCAATCAAATTAGTGCGATTGCTGCGCAGGCGGCGATGAACACCAGTACCCCGACGGCCTCCAGGGCGCCGATTTTCATCGGGTTGAGGCGGGTTCTTCCCTCGCCGCCCGCGTACAGGCGGGAATCCATAGCGGTGGCCAGCTCGTCGGCGTCGTGAAAGACCTTTACAAAGAGAGGCACCAGGACCGGAACTATGTCTCGAACCCTTCGCAGGACGTTGGTCGACTCGAAGTCGGCCCCTCTCGCCATCTGCGCCCGTATCAGCTTCCTGCTCTGCTCCAGTATGTTCGGGATAAACATCAGCGCTATGCTGACAACCGTAGTTACACGTGCCACCGGCACCTTGAGGTACTTCAGCGGTCGCAAAAGCCACTCCAGTCCGTCGGCAAGCTTTAACGGCGGAGTGGTCATGGTGAGCGCGCCCAGGAGCACCACTAAAAGCAGGACGCGCCCGGAGAAGACCGCGCCGTTGTAAAGGCCGCTGTCGGTAACGTTCAAGAAGCTCATGTGCCAGACTACCTGACCCGGTGTCAAGAATATCTGCAACAGGAAAGTCACCAGCACTATTACCCAAACGCTCTTCAGGGATTTGAGAAGCGGCAGCAGGGGAAGCCTCAACGCTATTAGTAAAGCAATCAGGAAACCGCCGAACGCCAGCAGGGCCCAACCACCGTACACAAACACCATCACGATCCCCACCACAACAGCGACCACTTTGAGGCGGGGGTCCATCCGGTGGAGCGGGGTCTCAACCGCGAGGTACTGACCGATGGTGATATCTTTACCGACCACCGCGCGCCTCCCTGTGCGTTGCAATAGCCGTGGCTATCGCTCTGGGGTCCGCCGGGTCGGAGACCGACACCCCGGACCTCAGTAACTCCCGCGCCAGGACGCCCCACTGCGGGAGCCGCATGCCCAAGGCCGAAAGGTCCAGCTCTCCCGACAACAGGTCGGACTTCCTGTCGAAGCGAAGCAGTCGTCCATCGGAGAGCAGGGCGAACGTTGTAGCGATGTGCCAGACGTCAGAGAGCTCGTGCGTGACAATCATTATGGAAGCTTCCCGCTCCCGGTTGTAGCGCTCCAAGGAGCTCTTCAGTCCCTCCCGGCCGTCGTAGTCGAGGCCGATGAACGGCTCATCCAGGATCAGCACATCAGGGTTGAGCGCCAGTACACCAGCCAGAGCCACGCGCCTCTTCTCGCCCTCCGAAAGCGAGAACGGTGACCTGGCGCCAAGCTCCTTGAGTGACAGGCCCACCAGCTCCGCGGCGTCCCGCACCGCGGCCTTAAGCTCGTCACCCTTTAGCCCGTGGTTGCGGGGGCCGAAGGCTATGTCCTTCTCAACCGTGTCCGCGAACAACTGGTCCTCCGGCGACTGAAAGAGCAACCCGACCCGCCGGCGGAACTCCAGGAAGTCACCGCGTCCTTCGATTATCTTGTCCCCGTAGAGGACAAAGCCGGATGATGGGGCGAGCAGACCGGCGCATACCTGAGCGAGCGTCGACTTACCGGAACCGTTTGCGCCCGCGACACAGAATATCGCCCCCGGCTCGACGGTGACGTTGATGCCGGTCAGCGCGGGAGCGTCCTGGCGCCCCGGGAGCGGGTAGGAATAAGACACCTCCTCCAGGGTCAGGCGTAGAGCCACGCTACCAGCTCCTTTACGTCCAGGACTTCTTCGGGAACCGGGTGACCGAGTCTGCCCAGCTCGTGGGCGATAATTGTTACCGCAAGCGGGTCCAGCCCCAGCGCGCGCACCCGCTCGGGTTCGCACAGTATTTTCTTGGGTGTACCGCTCGCCACCAGGCGGCCCTCCTCAAGCACGAACACCAAGTCCGCCAGTGCCGCCTCCTCGAGAAAGTGCGTGATGTGCACTACACCTATCCCCATATCGCGTAGATCCTTAAAAAGTTCGAGCACCCGCAGCCGCGTTGCGTAGTCGAGCATCGAGGTCGATTCATCGCTTACCAGGAACGCGGGCTTCATGGCGAGCGCGCCTGCGATGGCCACCAACTGCTTCTGGCCTTGCGAGAGCCTGAGCGGTTGTCGCTTGGAAAGATGGGTTATCCCAACAACCTCCATGGCTTCGTCGACCCGTTCTCGGATGGCGGCGGGTTCAAGGCCGAGGTTCTCCGGACCGAATGCGATCTCATCCTCGACGGTTGTCGCGACCAGTTGGGTATCCGGATTCTGGAACACCATGGCCACGCCTTTGCGAATCTCCCGCCTATTTTCGGCCAGGGAGGTATCGAGTCCGCGTGTCACAACCCGTCCTGCGGTTGGAAGGAGGAGACCGTTAAGGCACCTGGCCAACGTCGACTTGCCGGACCCGTTCCGGCCCAGGATGGCATAAAGCTTGCCCTGCTCGAATTCGCAGTCCACCCCGCTGAGCGCGTCGACTTGCGCCTTTGGGTACCTCAAGTGAAGGTTTTCCACCAGTATGCTGAGTCCGCCCTCGCCCGTACCCATTGCTACCCCGCGCTCAGCGACAGGCCTTCAAGCGAAAGCGCCACGCGGCGCGAAGCAAAGCCGACGAACAGGCCGGTTGGAACGGAGATGATAATTAGGTAGGGGAGGTAGTAGAACAGCGCGGCATGTTGCACCAGCAGGTAAGCGGCCGCGAGCTGCGCGATATTATGGGTGACGGCACCGGCCACGCTTACCCCAATTACGCTCAGGTACCTTTGCACCAGCAGGTAAAGCACTATCATCACCAGCGTGCTTGCAAGTCCCCCGGAGAGACTGAGGAACAGACCGACCACACTGCCCCGTAACAGGCCTCCCAGAACGCAGCGCAGAGCCGTTACCTCCAGCGCCATCGAAGGTCCGAACGCGTACAGCGCGATCACGGTGGCGATGTTGGCGAGCCCCAGCTTCGCGCCGGGTACCGGCAGAAGAGGGGGAAAACTGCTCTCGATGATGCTCAAGACAAGGCCTATAGATACCAGTAGGGCGAGGTTAGTGACGCGGCGTGCGGGAACCAATCGCGACCACCTACTCCGTTAAGGTATCGATCTTGCCGGATTTCCTCTTGCCGGTGACCCTGATCACCACTCGATTTGGAAGGCAAACAATGCTCCTGCCATCGGTGTCTATCCATCCCATGCCGATACATATCTTGTCCCTGCAGGAGCTCTTGACCATGTGAACTCTGCCTTCCTTGACCTCGAACGTGCTGGGGCCGTTCCATCCCTTTACGGTGATGGTCCTCATCGGCTGGCCAGAACCGAGCGTGACTCTCCGGACTTCCTTGCCGTTGACCTCGACAACGGCCAGCGACCCTTTCTCGGTTGCGGTGGCTCGGGACACAAGCAGCATGGATGCGGCCGCCGCGATTAGAATCAGGACGACCAGTAGGACGTCGCCGGCGCGCAACTTCCAGGTTCTGGTCCGTGTTCTACTTTTCATGCTCATTCGCTACCGGTTAGTGTCGAGTAGTGGGGTGAGTGTCACCCCCACCTCAATCCTCCCCCCTCAAGGGGGAGGGAAGATAGCCCATGCGCTACTGAAGCCCGAATAGTTGGCTTAGACTCGCCGATATTCTATCATCAAAGTAGATATCACCAGTTGACGGACATCAAAGGGGCGGCAGGCAGATGATCGAGATCGACAGAGCCGGTGTGAAAGACCACGGGATAGTGACCGGTCTTCTTCTGAACTTTTTCGACGCTCGGGGTTGGAAGCCCGAGGTCGACCGTGACCGCTGGGACCGGGTGCTTGCCGAGCTCCTGAACTCCGACGGCTGGCTTTTCCTGATCGCGCGAGAGGACGGCGAACCGGTCGGACTGGCGGCGGTCAACTGGTACCTCACGCTTTATAGTTCACGCGAGAAGGGACGTCTTTCCGCGCTTTTCGTTGATGAGGAAAGCAGGCGTCAGGGGATTGGTACCGAACTGATGGATTCCGTGCTTGGCGCCGCAAGAAGGCGAGGGTGCAGAGAGCTCGAGACTACCGTGAACCCCGGGGACGCTTCGATAATAGCTTTCTACCACAAGTTCGAGCCCTTGACAGAGCTGAAGGTTCTAACCTGGCAATTCGACGAGTGAGAATGCGCCTGATGCAACCTGCGTACGAGAGATTATTCCGAGAGGCCGGATCTACACTACGGACTTTGACTTATCCTTTGGCCGACTGTTGAGGAGGACTGTGGCCATTGACTCCACGTTGTCTTTATCCTTGGGGTACTCGAGGATCTCGGTAAGGATTGTCTTCTCGTCCTGCGTATCCAGACCATGCCTGTCAAGGTAACCTACTATCTTGCCCTTGATCCTGATGGAGGCGCAGATAGCGCCGTCGTGGTCAGTATTGGGGAAGAGCACGGTGTACTTCATCCCGTCCAGGCGAGCCGCCTCGTCGGCTCCGCGTATATTACCGCGGATGACCGAATTGCCAAGGTCCCTGACCATTTTCTGGCGGGCCTTCTTTTTCATTGGAGTAACCAGATCTTCACTTATCGCGAAGCTGGACAGCGAGAACCTCGCGCCATAGCGGTCGAACTCACTGATGTGCTTGTCGATCAGCTTGGATAGATATCTAGCGTTGTACAGGCTGGTCAAGTTGTCCACGTAGTCCTGGTGCTCAAGTTTCATGAAGACGTACTTAAGCCTGACGTTGAGCTCACCGCCGACGAATGCCACCGCGGCGAACACGACCGTCCGCAGCGCGAAAAGCTGCCACGCCGTGCCGGTATCGATGTTGCCCTTGAAACCGAATGCGAATATGGTATAGAGGCTTGTTGCGACAAGGAAGGAAATGGCGGCCCCCTTGCGGCCGTAGTGAAGCCCTCCGAGCAGAGCCACCACTATCAGAGCCTGGCCGGCTATGTCGGCGACGCGGTTGGCGCTGGAGATCGTGGCGAAAATAGTGCCGAGCACCGCGCAGATGACTACTACCACCGCCAGAATCTCAAACCTGGTGTACTTCAAACTATTTCCTCCCGTTGGGTGTCACCCGGATGTCCGCCCCTTCAAATGTTATGGTCCGCTCTGGGGCATGACGTTTCGCCGGTTGAAGAATTGTAGTATTTT
>Ga0209745_1001312_pt1 | contig 14992 bp, 16 predicted proteins | sample BarGraNGADG00312_FD_184495 | JGI IMG/M metagenome (GOLD analysis project Ga0209745, IMG submission 184495) | Arctic peat soil microbial communities from Barrow, Alaska - Barrow Graham LP Ref core NGADG0004-312 (SPAdes) (version 2) | ecosystem: Environmental > Terrestrial > Soil > Wetlands > Peat... | reverse complement strand
TTTCTTCATATCCAAAAGGTTTGTGGGATGATCTAAAAACCTCGCCATCTAAATGCAATTGCCAAAGCTGCCCGGCCCGATTTTGTTAACCTCATCATATCAGCCTTGCCTTGATACACTTAATGGGCAAGAAATTTATTAAACTTTATATATGTATAGCTTAATGCGTTTTTATATTTCGGTACCAAAAGCTTTTTATTCAATTGCTCCCTATTAGAGTAATTATGGTAACAGAAGACTATAAGCAACTGTCATGCAGCGATGTGGGCATGGCGTGCGGCTTCCAGGTACGCGCAAAGACTGAAGCGGAAGTCATGAAGCTAGCAAAGACTCACGCTGCTGAAGCACACGGCTTGAAGGAAATTTCGGCCGATACTGAAAAGAAAATAAAAGCCGCTGTAAAAACCGTATCGACAGATGTTCCGGCAAAGAAATAAGAATTATCATAATATATTGAGGTGACTCTATGGAAAGCATTTATGGTGGCGGACTAGTTGGTCTTGTGGTTCTGATCATATTGATCATCGTGCTGCTAAGGATAATCTGAATTCGGTGCTACCACCAAACCGGTAGCGGCAATCAATTTTAATGCTGGCAGCAAGCTGATTTGGCAAATATCTATTCTTTATTGTGAGGATTTCTATAAACCTGCCATAATCACCTAAAATATATCAGGAGCAGTACTGCTTAATGGGATGGGCGTTGTCCCAACCGCCACACCAATCAATGCCAGCAACCCCTTGATCAGTGGTTGCTGCGGATGCCAGGGCTGCGCTCGCGGCCGCGCCACCTTTGGTCCGGACTGTCCGGGCTTGTGGTACTGTTGTCAGGCGGGCTAAATTCAGGCATAGGTTGCTACCTGCACGTGCGGGGTATGCCATCAAAGTACGGCCGACGTGAGCTGCCGTCCGGCAAGGCAACCGATTCCCACAGATCCCGAAAACCAGTTATTTCTTAGCCTATGAAGCTTCAAACCATTCTTCTCGGCTGATTCCTGCTCTTTTTAGGATCCTCTGCAAAAGATCTGTACTGATATCGCTGCCGTGAGGATTTGGAATTCGTGCCTCTACAAAGCCCCTTGACATATACTCGTGATCGGCTCCTGGGTAAGGACCCACAAACCCCAATTTTCCCAATCGCTTGATGAGCTCACGCCTTGTTACTGGCACAAGCTTATTCGACAATGGATACAGGCTCCGTAGACACATTGATGACGTGGCCGCCGATGACAGGTATTGGATGTCCTAATCTTAGCTTTAATGCTATCCAACCCTCTATAACGCTTTGTAGTTCCTTTCGGCACTCTTCCAGGGTTTTGCCAGTAGCCCATACACCTTGCAGCTCGGGAACCTCTCCATAATAGGGTTCTGGGTCATCGATGATTTCATAAGTTGCCCTCTCCATCGCCGCCAAGATGTATTCTGCAAACATTGAGGTGCTTTATGTCCGTGGTGAGATAAAATCTTTCGCTTGCTAATTTTCAGCCGCTCAAAACCCGGGTGCTTGCGCAAAGCCACATAGGCAATATCCATGTCAGTTCTCGCCACTACAATCGAGAACGTGTCCCTTGATAGTGACTGGATTTATGGAATTAATTAGTAAGAACAAGGCGCTGGAAGAGTCGCTCTCAAGAAGACAGCCCAGATTCTCAATAATCAATAAATCCCCACTGTCCCCTACGGAGATTTCCGGCGATTTCTATTACACAGAATAAAACCGTTGATCGCTAAACCGTTGAGCGCTCTTTTGGAGCACTCACGTAGCGGTAGTAACTCGCAAGAGGCCAAAGACGATATCCAGCCCCAATATCACTGCGCCTGCGGCTATGCAGGCTCCAAGCACCAGCTTGGGATCGAGCTTGATCGCGGTATCATCGGCCTCGAAGTACCTCATCAGGCCGGCTGACGACTGGAGACCGCTTCCTTCACTCTTATTCTTTGCCATATTCTTTCACCTCATCTCTTCATCTTAAGTAGATTGTGGTTTCATAAACCTATATAAACATTCTTTCTCGCATCAATCAATTTTTTTGTCTACATAGTTTTATGCTTTTGCCACGGAGAAAGAGGCAGCAGCTTTTGCTGCCAGCCAGCCGCTCTCACTCTGGAAAGGATAGCGGTCATGCATAATTCCTCCTTTGATCTGCTTCGGCCAATTATTGCTGGGATTGCCTTTGGCCACATGATCGCTCCAGTAGTTGCCGCCTGAGACGTTGCCGTCATCCCAGTTATTGTTGCCCTTAACATCTTGAGATTGATCTTTATTGTTAAGGAAGTTATTGTGGAATATCTTGTTTCCTGTGGATGACTCAATCTGGCAACCAAGAGCATTGCGGGAGATGTTATTCTGGTCAATCTGGTTATCATTGGAGAGATTGAGCCAGACTCCCGTATCGTTATTGCCTTCCACCACGTTGTCGCGAATGGTGTTCTGGCTGCAGGAGAGAAGAGATATGCCGTTCTGGTTGTTCAGAGACAGGTTATTCTTTCCAATCTGATTCAAGTCCGAGCCGTACAGGAATATCCCGCTGTATTTATTGCCAAGAAGGCGGTTGCCCGAGATCTCATTTTCAAAGGACTTCACGAGGCGCATGCCGAAGCATTTCGATATATCGTTGTTTCGGATCTTGATGTTCTTGGAGTCGTAGAGGAAGACGGCATCGCGGGTAATGGTTGTGTTCTTCACAGTGACATTGTCGCAATAAGCAAGGGTAAGGTGAGCAAGTTTCCTATCCTGAATCTGCCCGCCGGACTTGCCAAATAGATAGACTATGGGGACCTGATCCACCACGTTGGATTCATTAATGGAATTATCGAAGCCTTCTTTTGTTTCGCTCTCTACATAAAGGCCCCACTCCATGTTCTTGAATTGGTTGTTTGCCAGCAGGTTGGAGGGGGATTCTGAAAGAATAAATCCACGGAAACCATTGGTGATGCGGTTGGCGAGAAAGATGTTCTTACTGGAGGATGTGATCTGCACCGCCGTGTCCTTTGTGTTCGAGATCTGGTTATCTATCAATGTGTTCTGTTTGCTCGCGCCTAAGTCAAAGCCTATGGTACTGTTCTCGATTATGTTCTGTTTGAGTGAGTTCTGGCTGGAATTGTCCAGTCTTATGCCATAATCCACATCATTGATGTGATTGTTATCTACCTCTTGCTTGCTTGTGTCCTGGATAAAGACCGCATTCATGCTGCCTGCAATTGTGTTATCCGTAAGCCTGTTGTTGAGGCTCTTCAAAATGCCCAAACCGATTGCTCCACCGCGAATTCCGTTTCTCTGCAAATTGACCTCACTGGTATTTGCGAGAAGGATGGCGCGTGTGCTGATAGCGTCATTTTTTTCAATCTGCACAGTGCTATCAGTAACATTGATGCCGCTGCTGTTGAAGAGCAAAATGCCGTAGTTCTTGCTTGCTACATCATTGCCATTGATCTCGATATTGCTGGAGTTGTCGACCCATATGCCCCAAAAAGTATCTGAGATCTTGTTGCCAACGATGCTGTTCTTTCTCACATTCCCCAGGAAGATGGAAATATTGCTGCCTGCGATTTCATTTTTTTGTATGTTGTTATCGTTGGAGTTGTCCCGGAGGGCCACCCCTCCCTGGCATTTCTTTATAAGATTCTCATTTATTGAGTTCCTATTGGCGCCACTAATCAATATGGCAGGGCTGGCATCTTCAAATACATTATTCTTGATGGTGTTCCCGTCGGAAAGAACACTAACAGCCGATCCGGCATAGTTTTGTAGGGTAAGACCTTGCAGAGAACAGTCGTTTGAGGTGATTGTAATTCCTGTCTGCAAACCGTCTCCATTTAGAATTATCGGGTCGCTTTCACCGATAAGAGGCATAATGGTTACGCTCTTGTTCAAGATAACCTCTTCTTTGTAGATTCCAGGCTTGACGTATATCGTATCTCCGTTATTTGCGACTACAACGGCTTGTTGTATTGTCTTATAGTTGGCAAAGCCGTTATCATCCACGATATAGGTTCTTGCTCCATCTATTGGTGAGAGCCATACCAGCAGAACTATGAAGATGATCAATATCAGTTTAGGCATGACTATCTACTTGCCAAGGGTCCTTTTATAGTTAATGCAGAATTATCGGGGCCAATATGGGGACCAATCAGACGAACTCCGGCTGACCAACCCCTTTATTTCCACTGGAAAAATAAACCTCAAATTTTTTCCCAAATGAAAAGATCTCATCTTCAAATAATGCCAAAATGTACGATTTACTTATTAATGTTATTTTGTAAGTTATATATTTAGTATTGGGAAGGTAGGTACGTTCTAACTCGAAAATGTGTCCATTTGCTGAAAAATTTCTCGAATAACTTCTCTGCATGCAGAGAAATGTTCCGAACTAGAAGATTGAAAAATAGTGACAGATCATTCTAAAGATCTAATTTGGCGTACCTGCTGGCCGTCTTTCTCAATAGTTGCCTTTGACATCTTCTCAATAGATGCCTCGATATCTTACCCGGGCAAAACCTTATTTACTCACTCCCCAAAGCCGGGGTTAATTGGTGATTTGATGACAGAGATACCGCTGCACAAGCACTGCCTGATTTGTGGCAATGCCGTGCGCCCGGATGAGAATTTCTGCGATGAGCTCTGCGAATCCAAGTTCAAGTCAGCTCAAAGAAAGCAACAGCTTTTATTCGTGGCATTTATTGTAATAATGGGACTGGTTTTGTTCTTGCCTTCAATTCTTAAAATGAAAGGATAGAGATGCGATACCTTGCCGTAACACTTGCCATCTTGGCCATAGCAACTATGGTCGTCTGCAGAAGTGCCGATGGGGAATGTATCTATGTGAAGGATATCACCATGCATCTGGATGGAGATGATGCCACTTTTGAGCTCAACTACTCCCTGGATACGTTTACCCGCTTCTATGTTCTGGCCTTGGGATGCAGGCATTTGGAACCGGAACTGCTCTCCTTTCTGGGTGGATACCGGGATGTAAAGCTTTTGAAAGCAGATGCGGACCGTGCGGCGTTGCAGGTAAAGGGGGCCGGAAAATATAACGGCAGCTATTATATTTTTGGTTCTCATCCCTTCGGCTCGAAGAATAATCCACTAAAGACCGGCATCGCCAAGCTCTCGGTAGTGTATCCAGAGGGATGGACTCGAACTTTCTATAATGTGACCTCTACACAGAGCGTCTCCTGTCCGGTTGGGAGGGCAACTCAAATCCTCCCGGTGTCTGTGAATGCCAAAATGTGAGATCAAAACTATTCAAAAATCAGAACCTTATAGCGGCTGGATATTCGAGTGCATCCGAAAATCGTATCCGGATCTCTTAGCATGGATCAGATGGATTCGAGAGTCACGCCGATCGGAAAAATAGGCGTAAGGTGCTGCGAATGGCCTTCAAAATCCTCCAATAAATCGAGATACTCGATATATTTTCGTTGATAACTGTTAAAATTAATTAAAATTGTTGTATATTTGTTCGTGCTTTGTGCTATAATTCGCAATCTGTGTCATAGATCCTTAAATTGGATGAATGCAATAGGTATGTATTACAAGTCCCGATTGGAAATTAGGAACATATAGGAGAGTGGGTGGTATGAAGAGGAACAGAGAAGAGATTATATCGCAAATTCTTAATGTATGCAGAAAAGGTGCCATTAAGACCCGAGTAGTATATCAAGCAAACCTCAACTTCAAGACAGTAGAGCCTTATCTGGACCTCCTGATCAGAAATAATCTATTAGAGGTCCAGCACGGGGAAAAGAAGATGTATGAAACCACACAAAAAGGTGAAAGCCTGCTGGAAGCCATTAATCATGTAAATGAGCTATCTGGAATTTAGTCTCTGTTAGCGGAACGAAAGAACACCAAATGAACGTAGTCGAGATGGTTCACAGAGATTAAGAATAATGTGGTGGTAACGCAACTCTTTTTTTGTGAATCCTTACCCTTTTTAGTATGAGATTCAGATTCTCTTGGTTTGGTCCCATGTATATCTTCTTTGGAATCATCAAAAGGTCAAGGAGATCTCATAGATTGAATCTATAAATCCTGATTCGCGCCTGTTGCTATGGAGGCGGAGTTTGGCGATTCGTCCAACGGGACGCTGATGGTAATGATCTTGCGTTTCACGCCTGTATTACGAGATTTCTCCTGGAAGGCAGGTCCGAACATTTGAATTTGAGCTTATGACCGCCATGTACTGCTAGAAATATGTAAGTTCGAGGACATTGATGCCAAGACAAAGCTGACGGAAAAATGCCGAATGACCAGCAACCTGGGCCAGGACACGTTGGTCGCCGGTAGTGGTTGTCTTGTAACGCAAGGTGCGATTCTAAAATGTGATTATTATCTTCGTAGATTTAAAGTGTATTCAGATCAGAATTGGCACCATATGGCCGCAATCTATATAAATTTTGACATAAAGGGAATGCAGAGGTAAGTATGACAAACGAAAAAAAGAAGAGCAAGGGTCCGCAAGATCGCAATAGCAATTATCAGATGAAAAATGGCAATTCACTCTCTAAGAAGAACAAAAAGTCCAAGGCAGACAAGCTCGGTGAGACGAAATCTGTCTCTGCGGCAAAGTCCGGAGAGCAGAAGAGCCTGATCTCAGGTATCTCCAGCAGCATTTCCAGTGCTACTAATAGCATAACAAGAATGCTAAAGCACAAATAGACCTCCTGTACGTTTATAGAAAAGCAAAAAGTAGGTCCAGGCGCGATATTGGTGCGTCCGGACTTAGCACTTTTTTTAAGGCAATTTTATATAAAAATTATGTGCAGGATTGGATTTTCGTTTACCTCTAAGCCTGCTCCTTCGTTCGGCTCTGGAACTCCTGCTGCACATCGCAACCCAGTCGTCCTATGGCATCGGAGCGGCACTGCCGGCAATGCTTCATCTGCTTGATGATTGTGCCCAACTCTTCCTGGATCTTCCGCTTCTCCTCGGGCGAGGGCGGTGTAATGTGCGCAAACTTATACTGGGGAATGAGGGGCATGACATTATGAATGAAGACGCCCATGGACTTTATCTTACGGGCGATGTCGAAAACGTGCTTATCATTGACGCCAGGGATAAGGACGGTATTGACCTTCACGATCTTCTTGAGCTTGAGGGCCTCTTCAATGCCCTTTAGCTGATGGTCGCGTAGGAGCGTCGCCGCCTCCAGGCCCTCATATCTCTTTCCGCGATAGTTCACATATTCGTAGATCTGCTGGCCGATCTCCGGGTCTATGGCATTCATGGTTACTGTGATGTTGCAGACGCCTAGACGGTCAAGCTCCTGGATCTTGTCGGGCAGAAGCAGGCCGTTGGTGCTGATGCAGAGTATGATGTTAGGATACTTCTGACCAACAAGGCGCAAGGTCTCAAAGGTCTCCTCATTGGCCAGCGGCTCTCCCGGTCCCGCTACTGCTACTACTTTGATATAGTGGTACTTCTCCAGAACCTGGTCCACTCGCTCCAGAGCTTCTTCGGGTTTGAGAACCTGGCTGGTCACGCCAGGCCGTGATTCGTTGACGCAATCGAAGTCCCGCACGCAGTATTTGCACTGGATATTGCACTTGGGGGCCACTGCCAGATGCATCCTGCCAAAGGCATGGCACGCCTTCTCACTGAAACACGGGTGCTCCTGAATCCTTCTGAGCTGTTCTGGGTCGTATGGGATCTCCTTTCCACCGACATTGGCAACGGGAAAAGTCTCTTGGCTCATGACTGGAACTCCAGTTGTTCTGGCTCACCATTATGGCCCAACATAGCTAAAAGACTTGCGTATCGGAGAAAAAGACTACTAATATCTAATAGATCCAAAAAGCACAGAATTGAGGGAGAATCAGTGGAGAATTGAGGCGGAGTTAGGATAGAATTTGCATGGATGTGAGCTCTGGTTGGGTGATGAATAAGACAAAGATACTTTAAGGACGCCAGACAAAACTGCAGTCTATGCCTGAGAAGGATAAATTTGTGATATGGCCCATATATTTTGATGCCGCCCGCTCCAGGGACGAGGGCCGGATGGTCTCCCAGAAGGATGCTGTCAATGAGCCCGACCTGGATATGATAATCTCGGCATCAATCAAATCCGGTCTTAAGCCGGAGATCGAGCGCGAAAAGTTGCACCCTAAGACCTGGCACCAGGCAGAGGCTGCTGGAAGAATACTTGTGGCAAAAAACGGCCCTAAATCCGCCATCTTGAAGAGAATCGCGGGCTCTCTGAAGGTAAAATATAAGAAGCACGGCCATCAGGGAAAGAAAAAATATCAATAGAGTTTAAAGAGAATTTTGATGTTGTTCTTTGAGCGAAAAAGGCTCAGGATATGCCGGAATAGAGCGAGGTCGAGAATCTTTGTGAACTCCCGGGAATTTAAGTTTTTTAAGGCTTCATATTCCGAAAGGGTCTTCGCTTCCCATATCGCGACAAATATCTTCTGTGGATAATGCTTAATACTCAAACGAGTCTCTGCCGGAGGTATATGATCGATCTGCACACTCACACCATCTTCAGCGATGGCGAGCTCATCCCCAGTGAGCTGGTTCGCCGGGCAGAGGTTCTGGGCTATACGGCCATAGGCATAACCGATCATGTGGACTATACCAATATCGAGCACGTCCTAGCCTCGGTCTCTAAAGCAAAATATTTGGAGGACGTTTTGGATATCAGGGTTCTGGTGGGCGTAGAGATCACTCATGTTCCCCCTCAGAAGATCGGGCCGCTGGCAGTTCTGGCCCGCAAGCTCGGTGCCGAGATCGTAGTCGTGCATGGCGAGACGCCCGTAGAGCCCGTCCGGCCGGGAACCAATCGTGCGGCCCTGGAGGCGAGGGTGGATATCCTTGCCCATCCCGGCTTCATCACCCTGGAGGAAGCAGAACTGGCCAGGGAGAATGATGTCTGCCTGGAGATCACATCCAGGTCAGGCCATAATATCACCAACGGCCATGTGGCGCGCTTGGCGAGCCTTGCCAAAGCAAAAATGGTGGTGGATACGGACACGCATGCGCCGGAGGACCTCATCGACAGCGAGAGAGCCAAACAGATCGCTATGGGTGCAGGCTTAACCCGGGAAGAGGCAGTGATGATCGTGGAGCATCACGCTATTCTGGGATGAGGATCAAATTTGCAATACAGGGCCCCAGGGGTTGAATAGATAGACATCGTGGCAATTGACATCTCGGGCCGACATGCTGTGCAGGGCAGTTACAAAATGGTATGCGCCGTCGTCTCGGCTCGCGTATCACCCAATTTTATTGAGAAGATTCATACGGTCAGGCTTATGCCTCGCGCGGCCGAGGCTCTGGACCTCAATGTCGTGGCCGACTTAATAAGCGATGCATGCGTCTGCCTTCCCGGAACAATTGTCGCAGAATCCGGTGACCTCTACAACCAGGAGATCTGGAGGGTTAGAAGCATCCTGGGAAGAGATATCAAATATCCTGAGACCATAGCTGAGAGGACGTCGATAGAGATGGCCCATCATATATCGGTGGCAGGACGAAGGCTTATTATTGAGCCGGGAGAAGATAATAATCGATGAATGAAGAAAAGACCGCTGTCCTGCTTATGCGTGAGAACCCCAGTAAGTCCACGGACCCTTATAAGATGGATGAATTGCGGGGCCTGGCAAGAGCTGCTGGATACCAGGTTTTGGCGGAGATCAAACAGCGCCGGGAAAGGGACCACCGCTTCCAGATGGGAATGGGAAAGATTGCCGAGGCTAAGGGTTACAATCCGACAAAACTGATATTTTACAATCCGCTTAGCCCTAATCAGGTATTCAATATAAGAAGCGAGTTTTCGGTGCAGGTTCTAGATAGATTCAATCTCATTTTGGAGATATTTGCCTCCCGTGCGTCCACGCGCGAGGCCAAGCTGCAGGTTGATCTGGCCCGGCTCAGTTATGATGCGCCTCAGGTTCGTAGTGAGCTCGCCCTCAAGAAGCGCGGCGAGCAGCCGGGCTTTCGTGGCGCCGGTGCTTACGAGCAGTCGATGTACCACGACATCCGTGGAAGGATGGCCAAGATAAAATCGGAACTGAAAGACGTGGAGACAATGAGCGAGGACAGACGGATAAAGAGAAGGGAACAGGGTTTCGATCTTGTTGCTCTTGCAGGCTACACCAACGCCGGCAAGAGCACTCTGCTCAATGCCCTCACCGGTTCTGGAGTTGAGGCTCAAGATCAACCCTTTACCACGCTTTCGCCAACCACGAGGGGCCTGGAGATCAAAGGCCGCAGGGTCTTGCTTACGGACACGGTAGGCTTCATCGACGATCTGCCGCACTTTCTCATCAAGGCTTTCCATACTACCCTTTCCGAGATCGCAGAGGCGGATCTTGTCCTATTGGTGGCGGACTTGAGCGATCCCGCCGAGCTGTTGCATAGAAAGATGGTCGCATCCCACAAAGCCCTCTGGGACTGCCAGGTTACCGCACCCATTGTTACCGTTCTCAATAAAGTGGACCGGCTGGGTGAGGGCGAAGCCTTGATTAAGGAAGAGCTGATCCGTGACCTGGCTCCGAATCCCGTAATGGTCTCTGCGTTTTCCGGATCAGGCCTGGTGGAGTTGAAAGAATGTATCTATCAGCGGCTGGAGCCTTTGCAGGAATACCAGATCAGGCTGCCTAACACCTCCGAAGGATTGAGCCAGCTATCCCGGCTTTATGAAACGGCAGAGCTTTTGAGTGTGAGCTATGGTGAGGAGCTTGTGGTGAAATTGCGGGGAAAAGGTGAAGCTGTGGCCAGGCTCAAAATAGAGAGTTCGGATTCACCGGCGAAGGATTGAGATTGTTGCCGAATTCGACCGAAATCTGATGCGTTGGCCTGATTCATGAAGGAGATATTGCGTGAGCATTTCCGGCTGATGGAGACCATTGTCACCATAACCGCACGCGAGGAGAGGCACATCTATGCCGCCAAAGAGTCAATAAGGGTGCAGCGCTCCTTTCTGGAGGATTATATAAGGAAAGATCCTTTCTTCATGCTCACTCTGGACCCTTACGATTCAGAGGCAGAGGATGCCCCTGATATTGTGAAACAGATGATCGAATGCTGCACCGTCTTTGGCATCGGTCCGATGGCGTCGGTTGCGGGAGTTATTGCCAAGTTTGCAGTACTGGCGATGATGGCGAAAGATGCGACTTATGCCGTCGTCGATAACGGTGGAGACATCTGTATCCTGAACGACCAGCCTATAAATGTGGGTATATACGCAGGAAGCTCACCCATTCGAGATCTGGCCTTTGAGCTTCCGGCGCGCTGCGAACCTATAGGCATCTGCACCAGCTCCGGAACGGTGGGCCCTTCCATCTCTTTTGGCTGTGCGGATGCGGCCATGGTCATTTCAGAGGACGCTGCCCTGGCGGACGCTGCGGCCACGGCCCTGGGGAACGCCGTGGGGGCCAATGGGCCGCTGCAGGAGTGCTTCCGGGCGATCGACCGGCCGGGAATCGATGGCGCATTGGTGATTCGGGGCGAGGAGATGGCCTTGTGGGGAGATTTGCCAAAGCTACGGCGAGCCCGCGTAGGTGCGGAGAAGATTACGAGAGGGTAGCAAACCTTGGCAATCCTTATATATTCCACGCAATTAACAATTGTGATGGACGAGATAGTTGCAAGGCATCCAAAAAAAAAGCTGAGCTTCCCGAATCAGGGAATTTCGAAAAAATGATATGTGCCTAACTCTTCGAGGTCATCCCAAATGAGTATCACAGAAGACATCCGGACCGTCTTTGCCAAGGACCCCGCTGCCAGATCGACCCTGGAGGTCGTAACCTGCTATCCGGGCCTGCATGCCCTCTGGATGCACAGGCTATCCCACTCTCTTTGGATTCATAAATTCTTCCTCCTAGCCCGTCTCAACTCCCATATAGCTCGCTTCCTGACCGGTGTGGAGATTCATCCCGGCGCAAAAATAGGCAAGAGGTTCTTCATCGACCACGGCATGGGCGTGGTCATCGGTGAGACAGCCGAGGTGGGAGATGACGTCTTGATGTATATGGGCACGGTCCTGGGAGGGACCAGCCTGGACAAAGTGAAGCGCCACCCCACCATCGAGGACGGAGTGGTCATCGGCTCGGGCTCCATCATCCTTGGGCCGATAACAGTGGGAAAGGGTGCCAAGATCGGCGCAGGCTCTGTGGTGGTGCGACCGGTCCCTCCAGGAGCGACGGTTGTAGGTGTCCCGGGAAGGATCGCCGAGCCGGAGTGTCCTGCTACAGGAACGGACCTGAACTATGCCAATCTTCCCGACCCCATGCTGCGTGTCGTCAGCAGGCTGCTGGACAGACAAAACAGGCTGGAAGAGAGGCTGCGCTCCATGGAAAAAGCTCTGCCCGGACCCGGGACCGAGAAGCTCATGGCGAAGCTGGCACGGGAAGAGGAGATTCGAGAAGCTTTGCGGGATGTACTTGATCCAGAGGTGGGAATAGATATCGTAGACCTGGGGCTGATCAAGGAAATAATAATATCCGACGATGATAAGGTGGAAGTGGATATGGTGCTGACCAGCCAGGCCTGTCCTATGGTGAGCCACCTTACCGAGCAGGTCAGACGCCGGGTGGAGGGTCTGCACGGCATCAAATCGGTGGAGGTCAAGGTCTTGGATGAGCCCTGGAACTGGGATCGCTTCACCAGACGGCGAGAGAACGCACCGAAGGAATAGCAAGGATTAAATTCAAGGGATTCCGCAAGGATTATACAAATAGGCTTGATCGATAATTGTAATAACCGTTGATTTGAGGCTCAAGACAGATGAAATCGCCATGCGAGGAGATTGTTTGGGATGTGCTGCCCAGCATAAGGGCTGCCATCGCGGAAGAGCTGATCAAGAGAGGAATCTCCCAAAAGGAGGTATCCAAGATGCTGGGCATCACACCGCCTGCTGTGTCCCAGTATGTCTCCAAGAAGAGAGGCTACAATATCGAATTCCGAGAGGACATCCGGGAATCCATAGGAAAGCTCGCTGATGATCTTATCGAGAAAAAGGTCGACGATCTGGTGAAGAGGATCTGCGAGATCTGCCGCCTGCTTCAGGATGACGAGAACGCCTGCATTTCCAGCAAGTGTAAAGTGCAGTGAGATCCGCTTTATGAATAGCTCCCTGGCAATCTCTTCAAAAGGTAGCTAGAATGAGCCTGACCGCGAAATTAGAGGACCTAAAAGATAGGATTGCCGGGAAAGGAAGGCTCCTGGTGGCCTACTCCGGAGGCGTAGACAGCAGTCTCCTGGCCAAGGTGGCAAATGACGTCCTGGGAGAATCAGCTCTGTCCGTCATCCTGGACTCCGAAACCCTGGCCCGAAGTGAACTGGAGCTGGCGAGACGGTTGGCAAAGTCCCTGGGACTGAATTTTAGGGTGGCAAAATTCTCCATTCTTACGGACGACGAGTTCGCAAAAAATCCTGCCACAAGGTGCTACATCTGCAAAAAAAAGTCCGCTGCCGTTCTTAAGAACATCGCCCTGGAGAATGGCATAAAATGCATTGCCGATGGAGTCAACATCTCCGACTACCAGGACTTTCGGCCCGGAATCCAGGCCTGCAACGAAGAAGGAATCTGGCATCCTTTTGTAGAATCAGGAATCACCAAAGAGGATATTCGAACCCTAGCCCACAGCCTCGGCCTCGCTGTATGGGACAAGCCTTCCTCTGCCTGTCTGTCCTCACGAATTCCTTATGGCGAGAGGATCACGGAAGGCAACCTCGGAATGGTGGAAGAGGCAGAAGAATATCTGGAAAGCCTCGGATTCGGGCAGCTTCGGGTAAGGGCTCATGGCCGGACGGCACGAATTGAACTGCTAAAATCAGATGCACAAAGAGCATTGGATAAAAGGGACGAGATCGTATTGAGGCTCAAGGGCATTGGATTTAAGTATGTCACCCTGGATCTGGAGGGTTTCAGGACGGGAAGCATGAACGAGGTTCTATGAAAGTCCATGAAATAAGAGCGGATTTCCCTATCCTGAAGGATGTTATTTATCTGGACAGCGCCTCCACCAGCCTTACTCCCGAGCCCGTGCTGGAATCAGTTCTCAATTATTACCGAGCCTACAAAGCCAATGTCGGCCGGGGGGTCTACAGGCTGGCTCAGATGGCCGACCAGCGCTACAGAGATGCTCACCGCAAGGCTGCATCCTTTGTGGGTGGAGAGGAAGGGGTCACCGTCTTCACCAGGAATACCACGGAGTCCATCAACATCGTTGCCCGTGGCCTCTCCTGGAAGAAAGGAGACCGGATCGTCACCACTATGCTGGAGCATCACTCCAACCTTTTGCCCTGGATGAGGCTGAAAGAGATGGGCGTGGAGCTGGAGGTCATACAGCCGGATAGGGTTGGAAGAATTGACCTGGCTGACTGGGAAAAAGCGATAACTGGAGGCACGAGGCTGGTGGCGGCAACCCAACTCTCCAACGCTCTGGGGACAGTCATCCCTGTAAAAGAGATCGCCAGGATCTGCCGCGAGCGGGGCGCTGCCCTATTGGTGGACGGGGCCCAGTCTGTGCCCCATATGCCGGTGAATGTTAAATATATCGATTGCGATTTTCTCTGCTTCTCCGGCCATAAGATGCTCGGGCCCACGGGCGCGGGAGTCCTCTGGATGAAGAAGGAAGAGAAGAACGAGAGGGAGAGCGAGATAGAGCCTCTTCTGGTGGGGGGCGGAATGGTAGAAGACGTATTCGATGGTGAATATGAAATCAAGCAGGGCTACGAGGGATTTGAAGCAGGCACGCCCGATATCTCGGCAGGCATAGGTCTAGGCGCTGCCGTGGACTATCTGACAAGGGCCGGAGTCGAGGATATTCATAAGCATGAGATGCGACTCACCAGAAAGCTGCTGGAGGGGCTGGAGAAGATAGCTGGCATAAAGATCTTCGGTCCGGGACTGGATTGCAGAGAGGCACGGGGCGGTGTGGTCTCCTTTAGCGTAGACGGACTGCTACCTCACGAGGTGGCTCTCATGCTGGATCAGGCTGCAAACATATCCGTTCGGTCCGGCCACCATTGCTGCATCCCC
>Ga0209745_1001311_pt1 | contig 15000 bp, 12 predicted proteins | sample BarGraNGADG00312_FD_184495 | JGI IMG/M metagenome (GOLD analysis project Ga0209745, IMG submission 184495) | Arctic peat soil microbial communities from Barrow, Alaska - Barrow Graham LP Ref core NGADG0004-312 (SPAdes) (version 2) | ecosystem: Environmental > Terrestrial > Soil > Wetlands > Peat... | reverse complement strand
TGTTGCCCTTGGAGTACTCGCGGAAGCGGCGGCTCGGGTCCAGATCGAAGCGCTCGACGAGTTCGGCCTGATAGGCGCGATCGACGCCGCCGCGCAGGTTGCCGAAGTACTCGAGCGTCTGTCCGCCTGTCAGTCGCTCGTAAAGCGCGAACTCGCCGGGCAGGTAGCCGATTCTCCGATGGATCGCGGCCGGGTCGGCCGAGGATTCGATGTCGAAGACGAAGGCCTTGCCGCTGGTCGGTCGTATCAGATCGAGCAGGACGCGGATCGTGGTCGTCTTGCCGGCGCCGTTCGGTCCGAGGAAGCCGAAGACCTCGCCCTGATTGACCTCGAGGTCGACGTCCACAATCCCGCGGTGTGAACCGTACGACTTGGTGAGCTTCTCGGTTCGAATGACGGCGGCCATGCGGATCCTCGGAACGACGACTCGACAGCCGAATTGTCGTCATTTCCGGACTTCCGGTCCACCGAGTGCGCATCGGCGGGGCCGGCGCCACTGCGATCGTCAGGCGCGACCGCCGGCGCTCGCGTGCGGCGTCAACTCCCGATCGTCGTACCGCAGACGACGTCGCCGCTGACGTGGATCGTGTGCGCCTTCGTCTTCGAGCCGGCGGCGAGCTGCTCGACCGAACCGAGCACGATCAGGACTGCCTCTCGTCGCCGCGGGCTGCCGCCGGCGCTCGTCCGCCGAGGCCGCAGCCTCTGACGGTACCTTTGCCCGGATATCGAGTTCGGTTAGGACTAGTTGAACTGGCCGATCAACCGCGTAGCATTAAGCCAGGATGCGCGGGATAGGCGTGTCCCGTTCATGCCATGGGCGAGAGGAGTCTGCGTGATCCGGGGGATCAAGAACTTGGGGTGGCGGGCCAGGGTTACGACCGATATCCGCCTGATCGACAAGAGAGCTCTCTACGGCGGCGGCGCGGCGCTGGTGATCCTCGCTGCCATGGGCGCGGCCGCCAATGCGCTCGGTACGGCAATGGCCGGTGCGCCCTCGGCACTCGCCTCGATGGCCTTCGCCGATTTGGGACTCGTGCTCCTGGCCATCGGGTTGCTGGTTCCGGAGGAGCCCGCGACGCCCGCGGAAGAGCTGCTGCTGGCGCCTGCGGACGAGGCGACTTCGGTCGACCGCGGTCCGATCGAACCGCAGGCCCTCCCCGGCCGCCGCAAGGCGATCCGGCTGGGCTCGGGCATGCTGCAACCAGCCGCGGAAAAACGACGTCGCGAACTCGAAGTCTTCGCAGGGCGCGGCCCGGTCCCGCCGTCGGCCATCGAGGCTCTGTGGGGGTCCAAGGAGATGTCCTCGGACAAGACCACGCGCCTCCTGAAGAACCTTGTCGATCGCTCGATCGTCAAGCGAGGGGACGACGGTCTGCTCGTCGTCGGCGAGCAGCCGGGCGCGACCGGCGCGGCTTCGAACGCCGGCGGGAGGAGTCTGGCCGTTGCACATGGCCGGCTCGTCGACGGCTACCGGTCCCGCTGCCCCGACGGATCCTGGTGGAAGGGTCCGAATGACGGCTACTTCTTCGAGAACATCGCCTATCACATGGCGCAGGCCAAGCGCCCCCAGGAGCTGTATCGCCTGCTCCTGGACTACGACTGGCTCCGCACGAAGCTCGCCGTCGACGGCATCGTCCGACTCCTCGCCGACTTCGCCAACCAGGCTCTGCCGGCCGACGTCGAAGCCGTGGACGAGGCGCTCGCGCTTTCGGCCGTAGACCTCGCCGCTCGCCCGGGGCACCTGGCCTCCGATCTCACCGGTCGGCTCGTCGGCCGTTCGAGCACCGGGATCGACCGCCTGCTCGATCAGATCCGCGACTCGGCCCCCAGGCCATGGATCTGCCCGTTCACGCCCGTTTCGACCTCGCCGCGCGGTTCAACGGAGCGTGCCACGGCCCGCCACGACGGCATGGTGCGGGCAGTGGCGGTCACGCCGGACGGAAGGCGGCTCGTTTCCGGCGGCGACGACCACACCGTCCGGGTCTGGGACCTGGCCAGCGGCAGGCTCGAGCGCACGCTGGAGGGGCACACCGATTCGGTGCGCGCAGTGGCGCTTACTCCAGATGGCCGGCGCATCGTCTCCGGCGGCACCTTCGACGCGGTGCGGGTCTGGGATCTTGCAAGCGGCAAATTCGTGCACACGATTGTCGGCCAGTCCGGATACCGGGCGGTGTATGCGGTGGCGGTGTCGCCGGACGGCGGGCGGGTCGTCTGGGGCGGCGCAGGCGCCGCGGTGCAGGTCTGGGACCTCGCCGGCGGCCGGCTCGAGCACACCCTCAAGAGCCAGGATTCGAACGTGCGGACCGTCGCCATCACACCGGACGGCAGGCTTGCCATCTCCGGCGGCGACGCCGGCAAGGTCCAGGTTTGGGACCTCGCGCTCGGCCGGCTCGAGCGCGCCCTGAACGTCCATACGAGTGCCGTACGCGCTCTCGCGGTCACGCCGGACGGAAGCCGGATCGTCTCGGGCGGTCACGACAACACGGTTCAAGTCTGGGACCTTGCAAGCGGCCGGCTGGAGAAGACGCTCTGGGGTCATACCGGCACGGTCGACACGGTGGCGGTCACAGCGGACGGCATGCGGATCGTTTCCTGCGGCCGGGACATGAAGGTGCGGGTCTGGGAGCTGTCCACCGGGCAGGAGATCGCCTCGTGGAACCCCGTCCCCGACTCCGAGGTCATGGCCTTCTGCCCGGTTCCGACCGATCCTTCGAAAGTCGCGTACGGTGACTCGGGCGGCAAGGTACAGGTACTTCGACTGCTCGAAGCCTAGGTCGGCCGACGCCTTTCGGGCGCGCGATTCCCGCTCCGTCGCCTCAAGCCCTCATCGCTACGATGTCCCGGTCGGAGCGGCCAGCGGGAGAGAGGCAATGATCGACGAGTCCACAGTCCTCGGGGCGCGGATCCTCGAACGGTTGCGTGGGGACCGGGTCATCTGGATGACCACCGTAAGTCGGGCCGCGCCGCAGCCGGCGCCGGTCTGGTTCCTCTACGAGCGCAACGAGGACAGCGAGCGAATCATCGTCTACAGCAAGACGAACGCCCGCCGCATCGCCAACTTGATGGCGAACCCGAAGGTCGCCTTCAACTTCAACTGCACCCCGGGTGGCGGGGAGGTGCACGTGATTCGAGGTTCCGCGCGGGTGGCGCTCGAGCTTCCGCAGGCGTCAGAATCCGCAACCTACCTGGCCCGCTACCGGGACTGGATCGAGGAGGAAGAGGCCTGGGGCGGAACCTTCGAAGGCTTCGCCGCGCAGTACTCGGTCCCGATCGAGATCACGGAGCTGGCCGTCTGGGGCTGGTAGCCGGCGAGGCATTCCGGCCGGGCGAGCGCGCCAATTTGGCCGCGCCTACTGGCCCGCGCTCATTGGCCCGCGCGCGGAAGCGGTCCCTGGATCGGCAGCCTGAGCAGCCGATCGTTTCGGCCGAAGAGCCGGGCGAAGACCGACGGAATCCACCAGCGCAGGAAGTAGAGCTTGCATCCGAGGCAGTAGCCGGTCACGGCCAGGAGCGTCTGCAGCCCGGCCACCGCGCCGACGAGGATCCAGCCGACCACCGGCAAGCCGACTAAGAATGCGATCCCCCCAGCGCGACGAAGGTGCCACCGAGCGCTTGTGCGAAGCGAGGCGGGTACTCGTGCTCGGGCTCGGCTGGGCCCAGACGAAGGGCACGCCGGACGAGTGGCCACGGCCGGCCCGGCACGAAGAGACGTGCCCCGAAGGCTGCGGCGACGAGCAGATCTAGCCCGACCAGGATGGCCAGCCATGGCAGCCCGAGGGCGAACGCGACGACGAAAATGACCGCGGACAGCCCGGCGCCGAAGCGCTGACCGCGGGGGTCGATGAAACGGGCGGGTGGCGCGAGCGGGGTGGGCACGTACGACTCCAACTGAGCAGGATCCGGGCGTTGGGCGGGATCAGGGCGCGCAGAGACGCGCGCGGGTCGAAACGCGAGATCCGGCTGGAGGGTCCTGGCTGAGCTAGCGACAGACCGCGCGCTCAACCGTCGCCGGAACTCGCCGGCGACAGGAGCAGGGCTCGCCTTAGAGGCGTCGCAGTTGCAGGTCCGTCACGGCGGGGAGTATAGGTGCGTTCGAGTGGATGCCGCCAGGACGGGTCGGCCGTTGTGCCGCGGTGTGGGCCGCTACTCGATGTTGCGGGGGCCGGTCCTATTCCTCCGGGTGGCGCCGCGAGGCTAGACTCCAGGCCATCGGAGCAGCGCCAGTCCAATGGGTTTGGGGCGGGCCGACCGGCGCGAGCGAGGCGGGCCATGATGCGAAGCAGCGGCCGATCCGCGAGGTACCTGTTCACCCCGTTGGTGGCGCTGGCCATAGTGGCGGGTGGATGTGGCCCGGGCTCCGCCACCGCGACTCCGGTCTCGATGCCGGCTGTGACGGCACCGGCGACGCCCGTGCCGACTGCGACCCCGACCGCGGCCCTCACGACCGCTCCGACCCCGACGCCCTCTCCGATCGTCGGCGCGTGGAAGGCCGCCCCCGATTCGGCGACTCTCAAGAAGATCCAGTTCTACACCGTTGCCTGGGCCGGCTCGCGGTTCGCCGCGGGCGCGACCCTCATGGATGGCTCGGCGGCTTTCCTCGATTCGTCGGACGGCAATGCGTGGAACCTTCAGCCGGGCGTATGGAAGGACGCCGTCATTCGCGGGATGGCCTCCGGTCCGGGCGGCCTGGTGGCGGTGGGGGATCTTTCGGGTCGAATGGTCAGCTGGACTTCGACCGACGGTCTCGCCTGGGCTCTCGCGCCCGACACTACGTCCCTGCATCCGGCCAAGGGGAATACCTTCGCCTTGCACGGCGTGGCTGCCGTGAGGGGAGGTTGGATGGCCGTGGGCGAGGAGGATCCGCTGTGTATGACCGGCCCCTGCGTGCCGGTTCGCGCGGTGTTGTGGGCGTCCCCCGACGGCGTCGCCTGGTCTCAGGCGCCTCCGGCCGCGCCCCTCGACAAAGCCGCCATGACGGGCGTCATCAGTTGGAACGGCGCCTTCGTGGCCGTGGGTAGGGCCGGTAAGTACGCCGCCGTGTGGACCTCCGCCGACGGCAGCGCCTGGACTCGGCTGCCGGACGCGGCCGCGTTCCACGCCCCGAAGGGCACGGACCAGGAGATCGGAGCCTCGATGGTCGCCATCGCGGGCGGAACCGATCGATTGGTCGCCGTCGGCCAGGTCTTCAGCCAGGGCAGTGTCAACTCGGCTCTCGCCTGGTGGTCAGCGGACGCCGCCAAATGGACGGGCGCCAAGGGTGACAAGTTCCTGTACGGCCAGATCTTCGGCCTGGCGGCGGTGCCGACCGGTTACCTGGCCGTCGGACCGTCGGGGCCGGACAGCTGCCTGGGTGGGATTTGGTCGTCGATCGACGGTATGAGCTGGAAGTGCGAAGCGTCGTCGGTCGGCTTCAAGGGCTTTCTGCCGTATGCCTCGGCGTCGTCTCCGACACTCGAGATCGCGGTCGGATTCGGCACACCTAGTGGCGCGATGACCGGCGCGGTCTGGATGCGGACGCTGACTACGCCCTAACCTCAGGCAGTCGGGTTTGCGGGCGACCGCGGGTCCCGCCAGGTGGGTCCCGTCGCCGCGAGATCGCGCGTTCGTCTCACAGCGCAGCCCGATTCACCTACCCGAAGGCAGCGGGGCCCGGCTCGATTGAGAATCGCCCCGCGCCGATCCCAACGCGTCCCACCGGAACCCCGGAGAGCGGTGGTCGGCAGCGGGGAGAGTCTTGATGCATCTGCCGTCAGGGTTGCCGCGCCCGTCAGGCCACGGCGTGCCCCGGTCGCTCGTCGCGGCCTGTATCGCATTGTTGATTGCCGGTTGCACGACCGGTTCCGCGACGCCGGCGCCCGCAGCCACGGATACGGCGGCGGCGACCACGGCCTCGCCGACCGCGAGTGCGACCGCGACGGCGACCGCGACTCCGGTGGCCACCGATACGCCGGCTCCGACGGCCGCCCCGACGGCCGCCCCGACGGCCAAAGCCACTCCAGCCGCGACGGCTTTGCCGCCGCTTGCGGTGGGCCTGTGCAAGGCTTCTCAGCTCAAACTCGTCATAGCTCTATGGGCCAACGACTCGGTCACGTCCTACGCGCACGTCAGCGCCACGAACAAGTCGTCCTCGAGCTGCAACATGCGCGGCCATTCAGAGGCCCGGATCGCGGACGTGCACGGCAACATCATCGGCGACGCGGGAGCCTCGGCTGCCAAGGTTGTCCCAAGCGACCCGGTCTACCCGCTTGCCCCAGGCGGCTCGATCAACACGATCATCCAGTGGGGCAACTGGTGCCATGCGGCTCCAGCCCAGAAGGTATTCGTCGCCATGGTTCAGCCGTTCGGCCTCGGCGGCTTCGTTTCGAAGGCTCTCGGCAACGCTCCCATTCCGACCTGCGTCGCGTCCAAGTCGAAGACGCAGGTGAGCTCGGAGGCCTGGCTCCCGTAGCCCGGATCCGCCAGTCCCGCGCCGCCGATCGTCCGGCCGAATCGGCCGGGGCGGACTACCCCGCGGCGCCCAAAGCCTGAGAGTTCGCTCCGGCGCGATTGGTACCCTGAGCGGACGAACATGCGAATCACCGTGCGCGCGCTGCCGCTTCTCATAGCAGCGCTCGTTGCTGCGCCTCTGGCGTTGACGGGCTGCAGCACCACTGCCGCCACATGCGGACCTGCCGGCAGCGGCTCCTGCCTGCGGATCCTCTTCACCGGCAATAGCTACACGTTCGTGAACGACCTGCCGTTGACTTTCGCGGAGCTGGCACGCGCCGGCGGCCACGGGGTCGAAACCGACTCGCTCGCGAGCGGCGGCGCGACGCTGGCCGATCACATGGCGGATGCCGCGACGGCGCCCAAACTCGACTCGCGCAAGTGGGACTTCGTCGTCCTCCAGGAGCAGAGCGAGATTCCTGCCGTGGCGGCATCGCTCGAGGACACGATGTATCCCGCGGCCAGGACCCTCGTGGCAATGATCCGGGCGAGGAACGAGACGCCGATCCTGTTCATGACGTGGGCCCATCGCGACGGTCTGCCGGTTAGCGGCATGCCCGACTACGAGAGCATGCAGCGCTCGATCGACACCGGCTATCTAGCTCTCGCCCAGGAGCTGGACGTCGCGGTTGCGCCGGTCGGCTACACGTGGTTCATCGTGCGGCGGCAGAGCCCCGAGATTGAGTTGTGGCAGGACGATGGCAGCCATCCCTCGACTGCTGGAACGTATCTGGCGGCTTGCGTCTTCTATTCCGCCGTCTTCCGTCAGAGTCCCGATGGTCTGGATTTCACAGATGGGCTGTCAGCCGACACCGCCAGAATCCTGCGGAAGGCCGCTGCCCAGGAGGTTCTTGCGCACCCGGGCCAATGGGGTTTGCACTAGTCTCCGGGTCTCGGTGCCCGGCGATTCGGGGGAGGCTACCGGCATGCTCAGGGCGCCCCGACCCTGGGTCCGCTCCCCGGGTCAGGTTTGTCGGAAGGTCCGATCGGGCGTAGGCTGGGGACGAAAACGACCTGGCAGCCGACTTGGTAGCCGCGCTCCGCATGGTCGATCCTGTTCCGGAACGGCCGTGTGCCAGCTGTACCTCGACGGGAGGTGGACCATTCCCAAGACCGCTTTCGTCTCGACGTACCCACCGCGACGGTGCGGGATTGCCACCTTTACCCATGACCTGGCGACGGCCGTGGGAGATCGCGAGATCGTGGCCCTGCACCTGCCCGACGGGCCCGGCCCGTACCCGGTCGAGGTTCGTCACCGGATCCGCGCCGATATCCAGGCCGACTACCGGTCTGCTGCCCAGGCGTTGAACGAATGCGGCGTCGACGTGGTCTCGATCCAGCACGAATACGGCATCTGGGGCGGAGAGGCGGGCTCATTCGTTCTCGACTTCGTGCGTCAGCTGCGTCGCCCGTTCGTGGCCACTCTCCACACGGTCCTGCGCAGCCCCTCGCCGCTGCAGAAGTCCGTTCTCGCGGAGCTGGTTGACACCTCCGCAGCCAGCGTGGTCATGTCCCGGGCGGCGGCGACCCTCCTCACCCGAGCCTACGGAGTCGACCCTGCTCGCGTGGACATCGTCCCCCACGGAGTCCCGAACCTGCCGCTTGTGGCGCCTCGCGTGGCGAAGCTGCGCCTGGGGCTGGGTGAGGAACCGTCCATTCTCAGTTTCGGCCTGCTGGGACCCGGCAAGGGCTACGAATCGGTGATCGAGGCCATGCCGGCCGTGGTCGAGCAATTCCCGACGGCCCGTTACGTCGTGCTCGGCGCAACCCACCCGGAAATGCTCCGGCGCGAGGGCGAGGCGTACCGGCACCACCTGGAGGAGCGAGCCGCGACGCTCGGTGTGGCCGATCACGTTCACTTCGTCGACCGATTCGTCGGGAAGGTGGAGTTGGGCGTATGGCTCGAGGCCGCCGACGTGTTCGTGACGCCCTATCCCAACCTCGACCAGATCGTTTCCGGGACGCTCTCCTACGCGATGGGCGCCGGCAAAGCGATCGTGTCGACGCCGTACGCCTACGCCGCGGAGATGCTCGACGAAGGGCGCGGCCGGCTCGTTGAACCCGGCTCTCACGGAGCGCTGGCGAAGGCTTTTGTCGAGCTCTTGAGCGATGACGGGCTTCGAGCGCAGCTCGGCCGGCTTGCCTATCGCCACAGCCGGTCGATGCTCTGGCCGGAGGTCGCCGACCGTTACCGGGCCATCTTCGCGAGAGTGACGGCGGCCCCAACTCCTGCTGCTGCGGCTCGTCGGGTGGGGGCGTTCCGTGGTTGAGCGTCCGATCTATCCGGTTTGTCGGGTTCACTTCGACGAACTCAGCGACGAGATCGGCGTATGGCAGCACGCTATCGGAACCAAGCCCAATCGGACGTTCGGCTATTGCACCGACGACGTGGCGCGGGCGCTCGAGGTCGACCTCCTCCATTCGGGCAGCCTTGGCTGGCACGCGGTCGAAGCCGGCGCGCGGCGATCTCTGGCATTCGTCAGCGATGCGTTCAACGTGCGCCGGGGGCGCTTCCGCAACTTCCGATCGGCAGAGGGAAAGTGGCTCGAAGAGGTTGGCTCGGCGGACTGCCACGCCCGTGCGCTGGCTGTCCTGGGGTTCGCAATGGCAGGGGCTCCCGATGCCCAGTTCGCCGGCGACGCCGCCCTTCTCTTCGACAAAGCCCTCCCTGCGACCCGGGCACTGACGGACCTGCGTCCGATGGCCGCGGCCCTCCTGGGCTGTGACGCGGCGCTCAGGGGAGGCGCGGATGGCGCGACTTCCCGAGCCTTTCGCACGCTGGCCGTCCGGCTGTCCGATGCCTTCGCCGACCTGCCCTCCGACTGGCCCTGGCCCGAACCGGTGGTGACCTACGAGAACGGGCTCCTGTCGCGAGCCCTGATCGCAGCCGGCAGCCGGCTCGACGACGAGACCATGCTGCGGACGGGATGCCGGGCGCTCGACTGGCTGGCGAAGGCGCAGACGACCGACTCAGGTCGGCTCTCTCTCGTAGGCAACAGGGGCTGGTGGCGACGAGGCGAATTGCCCGCGCGATTCGACCAGCAGCCCATCGAAGCCGCCTCGTTGCTGGCGGCCGCAGAGGCTGCCCTCGTCGCCACGGGCGAGGAACGGTACCGGCAATTGGCCGAGATGGCGTACGGCTGGTTTCTCGGCGACAATGACATGAGCGCGCCGATGGCCATTCCCGCCACCGGCGGCTGTCACGACGGGTTGAGTCCGGACGGCGTGAACCTGAACCAGGGCGCCGAATCGACTCTCATGTGGCTGACCGCGCTCGAGCACCTGCGCCGGCTGAGGGCTGCCAGCCGGCCACCAGAGAGTGCCATTCCAGGCCTGGCTTCGTCCGTACCGCAGGTAACCAAATGACAGATCGGAGCGGTGGACCGCTCTTCGAACGCGTTCCGGCGAATCCCATCATCACGCCGGGCGACGTGCCCTATCCCGCCAACGCTGTCTTCAACCCCGGCGCAGCGGTCGTCGGCGGAGAGACGGTCATGCTCCTGCGGGTCGAGGATTTGCGAGGCATCTCGTCGCTCTATGTGGCCCGAAGCGAAGACGGCATATCGAACTGGCGCTATGACGCGAAGCCGCTGCTGGCGCCCGATCCGAATCATCCCGAGGAAGTGTGGGGTTGCGAAGACGCGCGCCTCACCTGGCTGCCGGAGCGCGAGGAATGGGCGATCGCGTACACCGCGTACAGCCACAGGGGCCCGCTCGTCTCGCTGGCAATGACCCGCGACTTCCATGAGGTGCGTCGTCTTGGGCCGGTCATGCCGCCCGACGACAAGGATGCGGCTCTCCTGCCCACGCGCGTCGATGGCCGTTGGGCGATGATCCACCGCCCGTCTCCGGTCCGCGGCGGCGCCCACATCTGGATCTCGTTCTCGCCCGACTTGCGCTACTGGGGCGACCATACGCTGCTGATCGAGGCTCGAGATGGGGCGTGGTGGGATGCCGGCAAGATCGGACTCGGGCCGCCCCCGGCTCTGGTCGAAGGCGGCTGGCTGGTCATGTACCACGGCGCCCACCAGACCGCGTCTGGGCCGATCTATCGCGTCGGCCTGGCGCTGCTCGACCGCGACGATCCAACTGTCGTGCTGCGCCGCTCGGACGAGTGGGTCCTCGGGCCGTCGGCTCCATACGAGCGCGTCGGCGACGTGAGCAAGGTCGTCTTCCCGAACGGATGGGTCGTCGACGAGGCTCTGGACCGCCTGATGCTCTACTACGGCGCGGGCGATTCGGTGGTCGCCGTGGCAACCGCCCGGCTGTCCGACGTGCTCGCCCATGTCAACGCGATGCCTCAACCGCTGCACCGTCGAGCCCACGATGCTGATCGGGTCGCCTCGCGCTGACTTCCGCGCTGCGGTCGGCTCTGTGACGGAGTGGAGTTGGGCAGGCTAGCTGTGCGTGGCCTGCGTTCCGGAGTCCGTGAAGGTCTTTCCCGCGACCGGGATGAACTGCCAGGTGTAGCTGCTGAGCCCAAGGGTGAGCTTCAGGACGCCGAAAGTGCCGGTGCTACGGATCTGCGAGTTGGCGCGGATCGTGCCGAATGCGCGCTGCCCGGCGCCGCCGGTTCCGACGACGAACTCGCGGATGCCGTTCGGATCGGACGCGCCCGTGGGCGACTGGAGGGCGAACCGCTCGTAGTCGTGGTCGTGGCCGTCGAGAACGATGTCCGCGTGAGCCGCGTACAGATCGTTCCACCACGCCACGTAGCTGCCGTTGTTGCCGTGGGCGCCCCCGGAGCTGAAGGACGGGATGTGCCAGATGGCGATGATGTGCTTGCCGGCATTGGCAGCGAGGTCGGACTTGAGGAACGTCTCCTCAGGCGAACCCGAGCCGCAGCCCCCAACCTCGGAGCACAGCGCGTTTAGCGCGATTACGTGCCAGTTGTTAGCCAGGTTGTAGCTGTAGTAACCCTTGCCGGCCGTCCCGGCGGCGGCGCCGAAGTAGGCGTAGTAGGGAGCCGCGCCCGTCGTCATGTAGTCATGGTTGCCCGGCACGGGGTGGATCCGGCTCTTGAAGACGCCCCAGGACTTGGCCACGCAGTTGGCGTATTGGGTTGAAGTGCCGGTCTCGTTCGAGTTGTCGCCGGCGGTGAAGACGACCGCGCCCGGGTTGGCGGTGATGATCGCAGCCGTGGCGTTCGCGTTGGCGATGCTAGAGGTGATGCAGATGTCGCCGGCGCCGATCAGGACCGGCGAACCGCTCGCCGGCGGCGTCGGGGTCGCGGCCGGCGGCGTCGGCGTCGTGGCCGAGGGGGTCGGGGTCGCGGCCGGGGGCGTCGGCGCTGGCGTCGGCGTCGGCGTCGGCGTTGCGGTCGGCGTCGGCGCTGGCGTCGGCGTCGCGCTCGGTGTGGTGGCCGTGGCGCTCGGCGTCGGGGTCTGGGAGGCGTTTGCCGTCGGAGTAGGTGTCGCCGCGCCGTCCAGCGTCAAGACCAGCACCGGGGGATTAGCGGACTCGCGGCTTGCGAGGCTGATCGCCGTCGCGTTGCCGTCTACCAGAGCGAAGTCGACCGGCATGGCCGTCGTCACTGCCGAGGTGACATCGACGCCGGTCCAAGATCCGGCCGTGAACGCCCCGCTGGCGCCGATGCTGGCTCCCAGCGCCGGCGCATTGGCGAACGTGATCGCGGTTTCCGTCCAATTCGCGCCGCTCGTCTTGTAGGCGGCATAGCCGACGCTCGACGCGGAGTTGGCGTAGATCTGGAGGGTTGCCTTGGTAACACTCCCGCTGAGGGAGCTCAGATCGAATCGCAGGTAGCTCCGGACCACGGGCGAACCGTCGACGCGGAACTGCGTCGCGGTGCCGAGATTGGCCGTGGTGGCGGTTGAGTCGACGTACGAGTCGGCTGCGGGCGCGACGTTGACGCTGGAGGCGGCCAATGCCGGCGCTCCACTGAAGGCGGCCGCGCCTCCGAGGATTGCGGCCGCGGCCAGCGCCAGCAGACCTGTCGCACGGTTCGAGCCGCGGTATTTGATCGATGCCATGAGGTGACTCCCACTTGGATGCCTTTGCCCGAGGGGCGGGTCGGCTTGGGTGGCGTGAGAGTCTACCGTACCGTCGCCGGCCCCCCAAAGACGTCCCCCAACAGGTTGAAATGGCGTGGTAGATGGGACTACAAAGACGGCCACGCCCACCCGTACGAATACCACCTCATCGGGGCGGATCGGGTAGGGCAATCGGGTAGGTGAGCTGCTCGACCGCGCTCGGCGCCGTGCGCCCGTCGAATCCTCCGTTTGGCATCCGCGCCACGCGACTCCGCCCCCTTCCCTGGCGCTCCTCCAGCCCCGGCGTTAGCATGACGCGATGAACCGACCGACTGGTCGGTCGGTTGGCAGGAACGGTCTTGCGATCCCCACCACGGCAGGAGAACAGGTGATGCGCCGCCAGCGCTCGCAACCAGCGGACCAGGGTCGCGCCAGTCGCGAGACGATTCTCGACGGTGCCTTCCAGGCGTTCGCGAAGGGCGGCTATCGGGACACCGCCATCGACGACATCGCGGCCGCCGCCGAGATATCGAAGGGCGGCATCTACTTCCATTTCCCGACGAAAGAAGCCATCTTCCGGGAGCTGATGCGAACGACCGCCGACAGACTCGTCGGGAAGGTCGAGGGCGCCGTCGCGGCGGTGGCGGATCCGATCGCGAAGGCGGAAGTGGCGCTTCGCACCGTGCTCGAGGTCTTCGCCGGCCACCGGACGATGGCCCGCCTCTTCTTCGAGGCCGGCGGGGCGGGGCGGGGCTTCCAGGCCGAGACCAATGCCCTCCACGATCGCTTCGCGCGCCTGATCCAGTCGTATCTGGATGAGGCCATTGCGCAGGGCACGATCCCGCCGATCGACACGCGTGTCACCAGCGTCGTCTGGTTCGGCGCTCTCGACGAGGTGGTGGCGCGCTGGCTGGTGGCCACGCGACCCGGCCGCCTGGAGGACGCGTACCCGATGTTGCGGGCACTTCTCCTTCGCAGTGTCGGCGTGTCCGAGGAGACGATAGCGGCAGTTCCGACGGCCGCGCCCCTCACCACCTTCCCGGAGCAGCCGGCGTGACGGTGCTCAGCAAGTTGCGTGGGCTGGCGCCGGGCGAGCGGGCGGATGGCGCCTTGGAGTCTGCGATTGGGGACCTCGTCGGCGAGCCGGCCGTGGCCGGCGAGGTTGCTGTGGCTGCCGAGGCCGCCGGTCTGGTCTCGGGCAGCGTCCCGATCGAATCCTTCGATGCCATAGCCCTCTATTCCGCGGCCGTCGAGGCCGGCCTGGAGTCGACGCTGTGGCTGCGGCCGAGCGAGCACTTCGCACTGGTCGGAATTGGTCGGGCGTGGTCGGTCGAGGCGGCCGGTCCGGACCGTTTCGGCGATGCCGACGCCGCATGGCGATCGCTCGTAGCGGGAGCCCGGCTTTCCCGGCCGGCCGAGGTGCGCGGGTTGGGCCCCGTTCTCCTTGGCGGCCTGGGCTTCACCGGGCGCGCTCCCCAGCCGCAGGGCGACTGGGCGCCTTTCGGGGCGGCTTCGCTCGTCGTGCCCTCGCTGGTCGCGCTCCGATCCGACCGCCGATCGTGGCTGACCGCATCGGTGGTGGCTGGTGGCGAGGCCGCCCGCGTTGAGGCCGCGAGGCTCGAACGTGTCTGGGCGCAACTTGCCGCCCGCGCCACGGAGCTTGCGCCCGGGGCCGGCGATCCCGCGACGAAACCGCCCGACGCCCATCTCGCGATCGACGGAGAGTGGCCCGAGGCTCACCAGTGGCGCCACATCGTGGCCCTGATGGCGGGCGCCGTCGGTCGTGGCCGGCTCGATAAGGTCGTATTCGCCCGCCGCGTCGACATGTCGTCGCCGGGTGCGCTCGACGTGCCGAGCGCCCTTCGCCGACTTGCCGCGAGCGCGCCCGAGAGCACCGTCTTCGCCTTCCGGCGCGGAACCCGCGCCTTCATCGGGGCAACACCGGAGCGGCTCGTGAGCACCGACGGGCGGAGATACCGAACTGCCGCAATCGCCGGCTCCACCCGGCGCGGCTCGAATCCCGCGGAGGACGCCGTGCTGGCCGCCGAGCTCCTCGCCTCGGACAAAGAGCGCGAGGAACACTCCGTGGTGGTCCGGGCGATACGCCGCCAGCTCGCGCCCATCTCCGAGCGGATCGAGATCGCTCCCGAGCCCGGCATCCTCATCCTCCGGCACGTTCAGCACCTCGTGACGGAGGTGTCCGGGACGCTGAGGGTCCAGGAAGGGTTGCTTGCTCTCGCCGGGCGCCTCCATCCGACGCCGGCCGTCGGCGGCGAACCGCGCGACCTGGCGCTGGCGATGATCGACGAACACGAAGGCTTCGATCGCGGCTGGTACGCCGGCCCGGTGGGGTGGCTGAGTTCCGACGGCGACGGCGAGCTGATGGTCGCGCTGCGCTGCGGCCTGGTCGAGGAGAACCGAGTGACGCTCTTCGCCGGGTGCGGGATCGTTGCCGACTCGGACCCCGATCGCGAGTGGGAGGAATCGAGGATCAAGATGAGAGCAGTCGCCGCGGCCCTGGGCC
>Ga0209745_1001310_pt1 | contig 15003 bp, 8 predicted proteins | sample BarGraNGADG00312_FD_184495 | JGI IMG/M metagenome (GOLD analysis project Ga0209745, IMG submission 184495) | Arctic peat soil microbial communities from Barrow, Alaska - Barrow Graham LP Ref core NGADG0004-312 (SPAdes) (version 2) | ecosystem: Environmental > Terrestrial > Soil > Wetlands > Peat ... | reverse complement strand
TTGCGATCGAGGACTACCAACTCGAGCCCGTCATCCGTGCCCTGACCATGCCCCGGGTCAACCTCCTCGTGGCTGACGACGTCGGGCTGGGCAAGACCATCGAAGCGGGCCTGGTGATCCAGGAGCTTCTCCTGCGCCACCGTGCTCGCCGCGTCATGGTCGTCTGTCCCGCGTCGCTGACGGTGAAGTGGCAGGAGGAGATGGCCAATCGGTTTGGTCTGGACTTCCACGTGGTCGACACCGAAGAGGTACGGCGGGTCCGACGCGAGCGTGGGCTGCAAGCCAACCCCTTCCGCGTTCACCCGTTCACCATCGTCAGCCTTCAGTGGCTCCGGGGTCCTCGATGCCAGCGACTGCTGGAGGAGATCCTCGGCGACGCCGGGCATGGCATGACGCGCGCGCTCGACCTGCTGATCGTGGATGAGGCGCACCACTGCGCACCGCCCGGCCAGGGGAGTTACGCGGTCGACAGTCAGCAGACCCGAGCCGTCTCGCGTGTATCTGCCAACAGCGAGCACCGCCTGTTCCTGACCGCAACACCGCACAACGGCTACCTGGAGTCCTGGACCGCATTACTTGCCATGCTCGACCCACAACGCTTCGCCCGGGGCGTTCCGCCGGACCCGGTGGCGCTGCAGCAGATCCTGATCCGTCGCCTGAAGTCAGAGATCCGGAAGCCTGACGGCACGCCGCGATATCCCGACCGAGTGGTTGAAGAGATTACCGTCGACTACCCCAAACACGAGTTGCAGGTTCACCAGCTCCTGGGTGACTACACTCAGGCTCGCCGAAAGCGGCTGGCTCGGGAGACTGTCAAGGGCGTCGGGCAGGCTGCAGATCTGGTGACTCTGATCCTGAAGAAGCGGCTCTTCTCCAGCCCGGCCGCTTTCAGCCGCACCATGGGCCTGCACCTGGACTCCGTGGGGAGAGCCGAGTCAACCCTGGATGTGGACCGGGTCTGGGTTGAAGAGCAGCAGATTGAGCTCATCTATGGCGACTGGTCGCATGACGATGCTCTGAATGATGCTGAGGCTGCTGCTGAGGATGCGGCAACGAGCGCTGCGGGGCGGCCCAGTACCTATGAGCAGGAGCTGCTGGACAAGATCTCAAGCTGGGTCGACGAGTATGGCCAGGACAGTGATGCAAAGGCCAAAGCCCTCATCAAGTACCTCAACGACGTATGCAAGACCGACGGCAAATGGAACGACGAGCGCGTCGTCATCTTCACCGAGTACCGCGACACCCAGCGCTGGCTGGCCGACCTGCTCGAGCGCTACGACCTCGCCGACGGCGGTCGTCTCCAGCTCCTCTACGGCGGCATGGACACCGAGGACCGCGAGCTCGTCAAGGGTGACTTCCAGAAGCCCCCACACATGCACCCGGTTCGTATCCTTCTTGCCACCGACACGGCCAGCGAGGGCATCGACCTGCAGGACCACTGTCACCGCCTGGTGAACTACGACATCCCGTTCAACCCCAACCGGCTCGAGCAGCGGGCCGGCCGGATCGATCGATACGGCCAGAAATACCCACCGCAGATCCACCACTTCGTCGGATCGGAGTGGCGGAACGCGGCTCCAGGGAGCGCCGAAGCCGACCTGGACTTCCTCACCCGGATCGCGGTCAAGGTCGCGACGATGCGCGAGGACCTCGGAAGCGTCAACCCCGTGCTGGCTGCTGCGGTCGAGCGGCGGATGCTGGGACGCCCCGACACAGGGTTCCGTATTGATGACGTCAAGCCGAAGGCTGTTGTCCGTGAGGCGCTCAAGGTCGAGCGTCAGCTCCGGGCTGAAGCGGACCGGCTGCGGGCCACCCTTGCTGAGTCCGCCACTGAGCTGCACAGCACGCCGGCCGACGTTCAGCGAGTTGTCGAGGTCGGACTCCACCTCGGCCGCCAGTCCGAGCTGCGACGCGAGACCGATGAGCGCACCGGCCAGACTGTCTGGGCCGTTCCGCCGCTGACCGGGTCATGGGCGCGCACGACTGCCGATCTCGTGGACCGCGACTACGGGACTCGCGCGATCAGCTTCGATGCGAGTCTTGCGGCCACCCGCAACGACATCGTTCTGGCGCACCTCAACCACCCGCTGGTCGCTATGGCTACCCGCCTGTTGCGCGCAGAGGTATGGGGCGTCGGTCGCCTCGCGCGGGCAGCCAGCCTCGTGGTGAGCGACCCCAAGGTCAAAGATCCTGTGCTGGCTGCCTACTCCCGGCTGGTCCTGGTCGGCGCTGATGGCAAACGACTCCACGAAGAGCTGTTTGCCGCCGGTGGCTGGCTGCGCGGCAAGTCGTTCAGCCGTCTCGGCGTCACCGAGCTCGCCGACATTCTCGACGCTGCGCTCGGGCCCACCGCCACTCTCAAGGAGAGCCCGAAGTCTGTCCGCGACGAGCTGACGCACATCTGGCCTTCGGTGGTCGGCAATATTGGCGCCGCCATCGACGCCCGTGCCAAGGACCGCGAGGCGAGCCTTCAGAAATCCCTCGCAAAGCGTCAATCCGACGAAGAACGCCGCACCAGATCGCTGCTCGAGGGCTTCGAACGCTCTTTGCGTGACGCCGTCGCGAATCAAGCGCAGGACCGACAGCTTTCCTTCGCCGACCTCGACACCGACGAACGCTCGCAGCTTGCGGCCGACCAAGACGCCTGGCGCGCGCGGCTCGAAACCCTGCCCACTGAGCGTGAGGTCGAGATCGCGGCGATCGCTCGCCGCTATGCCTCCGTTCAAGTGCTGTGGTTCCCGGCCGCGATCGTGCACCTCGTCCCGGCAAGGAGGGTCCGATGAGTCCCACCAAGCGCCGTTTCAACCGTCACGGCCGCCGCCCGAGCACCACCGAATGGCTCGAGCTCCTGGCCACGGAAGGCCCCTTCCTGGCTGCCCCGGTCGTGAAGGAGATCTGGCCCGGCGGGCTCCCCGCGCTCGACAAGGACCTGGTCGGCCGTCTGCGTGACGCCAACGCTCTGCTCGACGCCAGCCCCGGCACCCGCGACGCTTTCGTCACGCATGTCCTGACCGACTTCGTCGGCTGGGGCCAGAACCTCCTCGGCGCCGGACACGTCCCTCCTGTCCTGACGACCCCGGTCCCGGAGTACCACACCGAGGTCCGGCCCGACTTCGCCCTCATGCCTGTGGTCGATGACTCGAACGCTGTCCCACTGCTGTTGGGCATGGTCCTCGACCCCGGTACCCGGGCCACGGCACGGCCCCGGCCCGGCTCGAGCACCTGGGCGGCGACGCCTTCCGACCGTCTGGCACATGCGCTCCGCGCCCACAAGGTCCCCTTGGGGATCGTGACCGACGGCACCGAATGGACGCTGGTCTGCGCCCCTGCCGGCGGTGCCACCACCACCGCGACCTGGACCCGCCATGTCTGGGCCGACGAGCCCGAAACGCTCAAGGCGTTCGCTGCCCTGCTCGGACGTCTCCGGTTCTTCGGCGTCCCCGATGACCAGACCCTTCCCGCGCTCCTTGCCGTGAGTCTGGACAGGCAGGAAGAGATCACCACCCGCCTGTCCGAGCAGTCGCAGTCCGTCGTGGAGATGCTCGTCGGATGCATCGGAAGACTCGACGCCGAGCATCGCGCAGAGCACGGGGAGCCTCTCCTGCCCGCTGATGTGGAACCCGCCCACGTCTACCAGGGCGCGGTCACCGTGCTCATGCGGCTGATCTTCCTGTTGTATGCCGAGGAGCGAGGACTCCTCCCACTGGATGACGACACCTATGCCGAGGCCTATGCCGCCAGCACGCTCGCGGGGAAACTGCGCGAGCAGGCAAGCGACGCTGGCGAGGACACCCTCGAGAGGTCGAGCGTCGGCTGGCACCGACTCCTTGCCACCTTCCGCGCCGTTCATCGAGGCGCCCGCCACGACCAGCTCAGTCTGCCCGGCTATGGTGGCAGCCTCTTCGACCCAGACCGCTTCCCATGGCTCGAGGGTCGCGATACCGCGGAGGCGAGTATTGAGGGTTCCGAGCCGCTCCGGATCGACGACCGGACTCTGCTGCGCGCGCTCGAGGCGCTCCAGTGGTTGAAGTTTGCCAAGGAACGGCGCCGGGTCTCCTTTCGCGTTTTGGACGTCGAGCAGATCGGTTACGTCTACGAGGGGCTCCTTGATCAGGACGCCCGCCGTGCGGATGACTGGGTCCTCGGGATTGCCGGCGATAACAAGGGCGAGAAAGACGGGCCCGAAATTGCCCTGAACGACATGAAATTCCGTCGCGCCGAGGGTGTGGACGAGTTCGCTGCTTGGCTTTCCGATCGCACCAAACAAGGCAGCCGGAAGCGCACCCCGGCAGCTATCAAGAAGGCCCTGACGCGACCGAATGATGCGGCCTTGGACTCCGAGTGGACGGGGGTGCTCGAAGCCTGCGGCGGCAACGAGGACATTGCCCATCAGGTCCTGCCGTTCGCGGGGTTGCTCCGCAAGGATCCTCGGGATCTCCCCGTCATCTACCCTCCCGGCAGCCTCTATCTCACCGACAGTGAACGCCGCGCGAGCACCGGAGCGGTCTACACGCCCCGACGCCTGGCCGAAGAGGTCGTGGAGCGAGCCCTCGAGCCACTTGTCAAGTCTCCGGGGCCTCTTGACACCGAAGAAGAGTCGGCTTGGAAGATCCGCAAACCCGAGGAGATTCTCGCCCTCAAGGTGATCGACATCGCGGCCGGAAGCGGAGCCTTCCTCGTCGGTGCAACCCGTTATCTCGCTGACCGCCTCATCGACGCGCAGCGTGAATACGGTGCCGTCCAGGAGGGCGTCGAGGTTGACGACGAGCAGGTTATCCTCGAAGCCCGTCGGAAGATCCTCGACCACTGTATCTACGGCGTCGACATCAACCCCATGGCTGTCGAGATGGCGAAACTCTCGCTCTGGCTCGTCACGCTCGACAAGAGTCGTCCGTTCGGGTTCCTCGATGATCGGATCGCTGTAGGTGACTCCGTTCTCGGCGTCACCCAACCCGAGCAACTTCTCAACCTGCACCTTGACGCCGCCGCAGGGCTAAAGGTCCACGACTTCAAACAGTCGACCGCCTGGACAGCCGATGTACCCGGCCTGCTCAAACGGGCCGCGGCACTGCGGGAGCAGATCGCAGAGATCGAGCTCATAGACAGTCACACTGCTGACCACAAGAAACGCTTGTTCGATGAGTCGCGTGAGGTCACAAGGCGACTCTCGGTCCTCGCCGACGCTCTCTCTGGCGCAAGCCTCAGCGGAGGAAGTGATGCTCAGTACCGAGCAGTTGCCGCACGATTCGGGATATCCACTAGCGATGGCGGCAACCAAGACTCTTGGGCCGAGTTCGAGGAGAGTACCGCGTTTGCTCTGACTGATGACTGGGGTGCAGTTCAGCACCCAGCACACTTTCCTGTTTTGTTTCCTGAGGTGTTTGCAGAACCGCGGAGTGGATTTGATGCTGTGGTAGGCAATCCGCCTTTCCTCGGCGGCCAGAAACTGACTGGAGTCTTCGGCGTCCCATACCGGGAGCATCTCGTGCACGCTATCGGCCAAGGGGCACGCGGAAGCGCCGACCTCATTGCATACATGTACCTCACCGCGGCCAGTCTGTGCGACAGAGTGAACGGCATCCTTGGGCTCATCGCCACGAACACGGTCGCGCAAGGCGATACCCGCGAGGTCGGCCTCGACCAGATTGCCGAGAGTGGTACCGATATCTACGCGGCCGTGAAGAGTGAAAACTGGCCCACCAAAGGGGCCAACCTCGAGTACAGCATCGTCTGGGGCTCGCGACGACAACGCGCAGTCGGCGTCCGAGCAATAGCGGATGGCGTCCGCGTTGGGTCAATAACACCCTCTTTGGATCCCGCAGGCAGAGCTGAAGGGAAGCCCCAACGGCTCGTCGCCAATGAGGGACTCGCCTTCCAAGGCCTGAACACTCTCGGAATGGGTTTTACCATGGTGGAGAGCGAGGCGAGGTCGTTGATTGCCAAGGATGCGCGTAACGCGGATGTCCTCTTCCCGTTTATCAACGGAGAGGATCTGAATTCGCGACCTGACAGCAGTGGCAGCCGATGGGTCATCGACTTTGCTGACTGGCCGGAGACCCGCGCTAAGAAATACCCGGACTGTTATGAAATTGTTCGATCTAATGTGAAACCCGCTCGCGACCTAAATAAGAGAGAAGCTCGGCGTAAGTATTGGTGGCGCTATGAACCGGCGCCAGCCCTTCGAGCGTCCCTTGCCGGGCTGTCGCACGTGATTGCCATTGCTCAGACCAGCAATGTCCTGCTGCCGGTGATATCGCAACGGGGTCGGTGATGTCGCACACCGTTGTCGTGTTTCCCACTGCGGACTACTCGGACTTTGCGCTGCTCTCGAGCTCGCCTCACTATGTCTGGGCCGTTGCCCATGCCGCCACGATGCGGACTGACCTGCGCTACACGCCTTCAGATATTTCCAAGACATTCGCACGGCCTGCTGGTACCGACCCTATGCGTCTGGCTGGGGAGGCCCTTGACGTGAGACGCCGTGAAGTAATGCTCGACCGCCAGTTAGGCCTCACCAAGACGTATCACCTCGTCCATGACCCCAAGACGGTCGATGTAGATGTGGTGCTACTTCGGGACCTTCATGTTCAGATCGACAGTGCCGTCTGCGCTGCTTATGGCTGGGACGACTTGGTTCTGGACCACGGGCACTACGAAACTCGACAGGGGGTGCGCTGGACCGTTTCGCCCGCTGTGCAGATCGAGTTGCTCGACCGGCTGCTCGAACTCAACCACGCGCGATACGCCGAGGAGCAAGAAGGATTGTTTGGCGGCAAACGTGGGACGGATCGATCAACTGTCGGGGGTCGGACTCAATACTCTGCTAATACGCTGTTCGACTCTGGTAACACGCTGTTCGACACTCGTGAGGACTCATGACACTGCCAACGGAGCCTCCTGACTCCAACGTCGACGACACATCGCCCAGCCCCGATACAACTAGCTCCACTGGATGGTCCTCACGGCAGGTTCGTTCAGAACTTGAGAGGTTCTTGGTTCGGGACCTGTTGGGTCCGTGGGCCGGTGATGACGAGATCTTGCCCGCCGGCACGGTGCCGTCGGAGCGTTACATCCTTGGCGTCTTGTCCCCGAAGGGCGCGATTCTCGACCCTGAGACCACCGACACGACGGCCAGCGACGACGGATCCGGTGAAGGCGCCGCTGAAGTCACGGCTGCTGCTGCGGCCGGTTCAATGGCGCCTGGGTCATTGGGGCTGTCGTTCAGCCTTCCCCTGGATGTCGCCACCGTGAGCGTGACAGCATCCTGGGCGCGATACGAGCAGGGCACTTCGGAGGCTGAGCTGACTGAAGCCGGTACACCGCGGCTGGTCTGGAAACGGCTCGCGTCCGGCGGCGTTGTCCCACTCGACGTCACACATCCTGAGCTGACTGCCGCTCCTGATGATTCGCAGTCTGAGGTCGTGGTCCGTGCCCGCTGCCGGAAGCAGCAGACCTGTCGGACCGTCGACGTCGCGTTGGTCAACACGCAAAATGAGCCTGCCGATCGCAAGGACACAGCCAAGCTGTTTCAGGTCCGCCTCGAAGTCACTGCTCCCGACGGGACGTCGGCCATCTTCCTGCCTCACAACGACCCGTCGAATGTGACGGGAGATGCCACAGCATCAGAGCAAGACGAGGAAGTCACCGGTTTGTCGATGCTCTACCGCCACGCACAGCAGTTCGCGGTGGGCCGCAACGCCGGTGTCGACTTTGACCGTCGTGCTGGAGAACCGCACGCTTGGCGGGTCGCGACAACCAACCTTCCTTCATACGAGGTGGAGCAGACTGTCGCGCCAGTACCGGCCCAGGTGAAGCAGCTGACCGGGCTCGAGGTCGACATGCGTGCGTTGGCGACCGGTCCGCGCGCAGAGGTGGTGCGCGCGCTTCGGCCCCTTGCTGATGGGTATCTTGCCTGGCTTGATGAGCAGGAGAAGCTTCTGCTCGCTGACCCGACTTTGGCCGGACATCAGAAGGCGGCGAAGACCCATCTCAAGACAGCCCGCAGGGCGGCCGCCCGAATCAACGCAGGTATCGACCTCCTCGGAGAGAACGACGATGCCTGGAAGGCCTGGCAGTTCGCAAACCTGACCATGGCGATGCAACGCGAGCACACCGAGATCGCCGTTGAGCGCGCCAAGGATAGTGAGCTGACACTTGCGACGGCCAGCACTCTGGTCGACGAATCCAGTCGGCGTTCCTGGCGTCCGTTTCAGCTCGCGTTCGTGCTGCTCAACCTGCCGTCGCTCACTGACCCTTTGCACGCCGATCGCGCGCTTGCCGGTGCCGCCAATGGGCCTGGCCTCGCGGACCTGCTCTTCTTTCCCACCGGTGGTGGCAAGACGGAGGCGTACCTGGGGCTCACGGCATACACGCTCGCCATCCGTCGCCTGCAGAAGGTAGTTGGCGAAGGAGGCGAAGCACGGGACGGTCGGGCCGGTGTGGCCGTGCTGATGCGATACACGTTGCGACTGCTCACCGCTCAGCAGTTCCAGCGCGCCGCCACGCTCATTTGTGCTGCCGAGCAGCTTCGCCGAGAAGCGGTCTTGGGGCAGCGGGCGGGTGGGGTCATCAACCCGTGGGGTGAAGAACCGTTCCGCATCGGCCTGTGGGTTGGGTCGAAGGTGACCCCGAACTGGTACGACCAGGCCAAGGAGGCCCTGGACGCAATGCGCAACAGGTATGCGGGCGCGGGCGCGTCGAACCCGATTCAGGTGCTGGCGTGCCCGTGGTGCGGACGGGAGATCGAACCGGGCCAGGACGCAGAATGTGACAGCACCCGGCGCCGGGTGATCGTGTGGTGCGGCGATCCTGATGGGCTATGCCCCTTCTCGCGCAAGCAGTCCACGCAATGGGATGAGGGCCTCCCGGTTGTCACTGTGGATGAGGAGGTCTTCCGCCTCGTGCCGAGTCTGGTAATTGGCACCGTCGACAAGTTCGCCCAGCTGCCACTGCGCGGACAGACCGGCCTGCTTTTCGGGATGACCCGGTCCTGGTGTGAACGCCATGGCTACCGGCACCCCGACCTGATGGCGAAGACCGAGTGCAAGGACGGCGGTCATCCCAAGAAGGGGAGTCTGGCCGGGACCAAACCGCAGTCCTGCGGGATGCTGCGCCCACCTGACCTCATCATCCAGGACGAGTTGCACCTAATCTCTGGGGCGTTGGGCACCATGGTCGGCCTCTATGAGACTGCGGTTGACCGGATGACCTCATGGACGGTGGACGGCATCCCCGTGCGGCCCAAGATCGTGGCTTCCACTGCGACCGTGCGCCGGGCCAAGGGACAGGTCCACAGTCTCTTTAACCGGGACCTTTCCATATTCCCGGCGCCGGTTCTCGACGCCGGTGAGACCTTCTTCTCCACTCAGATTCCGGTTGATGACGAGCATCCGGGGCGACGTTACCTGGGTGTGTGCGCCCATGGTCAGCGGATGAAGCAGGTTCAGATTCGCGTCGCCCAGGTGCTGCTCGCGGCGGGCCAGCTGCTCTTCGATGAACACGGAGACGCGGCCGACCCGTACATGACTCTCGTCGACTACTTCAACTCCACCACCGAGCTCGCGGGTATGCGTCGACTCGTGGACGACGACATCACGACACGTCTTCAGCAGCAGTCCCGACGAGGCCTGCGGGATCGCCGCGGTATGGAGGTTCGCGAGCTGACGGCGCGCATCAACAGCCAGGACATCGGGCGAGCTCTCTCTTCTCTCGCCAATCCCTTCGACCCTGACATCGACAGCACCGCCGCCAAGGCGACGGTGAGGGAACTGCTCACTCAGGCAAGGGAGGGCAATGGCAAGTCCGCAGAGGCAAAGGCTGCCCAGGTCAAGCTCGAGGCGCTGCCTCGCCATACCTACGCCAACAAGCCGGTCGACGTCTTGCTTGCCACGAGCATGCTTCAGGTCGGCGTCGACGTCGCACGCCTCGGTCTGATGATGGTGACTGGTCAGCCGAAGAACAGCGCCGAGTACATCCAGGCGTCCTCGCGTGTGGGACGAACCGCCGACAAGCCGGGATTGGTGGTGACGCTGTTCAACTGGGCGCGCCCGCGGGACCTGACGCACCTCGAGACCTTCACCCATTTCCACGAGACGTTCTACGCCCGCGTCGAGCCGCTCTCGGTGACGCCCTTTGCCGACCGAGCGCTTGACCGGGGCCTGGCGGCCGTGCTGGTAGCCGTCATCAGGCACTCGCGGGACGAATGGGAACGCGAACCTGGTGCCCACCGTGTACCGATCAGCAATCACGAAGTCGACGCCGCGGTGGAGTGGATCGCTGAACGTGCAGGCTCTGTCCTGGGCGACGCCACCAAAGTTGAGGATGTTGAGGCCAAGTGCCGGGTGCTGATGGACGAGTGGGACCGTCGCCGTAAGGGGATTGAGGTCGGCAGCCTGTCGTACACCAGCGAGAAGGAAAGCATGGACCCCCTCCTTCAGTCAAGAGGAGACAGATGGGGCATCTGGTCAGCCGGGTGGTCCCTTCGCGAGGTCGAGCCGGAAACGAACCTCGTCGTCAACTTGGCAGCGCCTGAGGTGGCCGACCGTCCCGAATGGCACTTTGGAGTTTTGCCCTCGGTGCCCAAGGCGGCGGTCGAAGCTGACCCTGAAGATGATGCCCAGCCGGCTGACGAGGTTGGTCTATTGACGGCGCCACCAGTGCTCGCAGCGGAAGGCGAACCAAAGCGATGACACCCGCGCCTCAGAGCAAAGAGAAGTACCTGCGCCGCGTAGGGGGGCAGCGGCCGAATGCTCTGCTGTACTCCGGTGGGATCGGCGCAGTGGTTGACCTGCCCCATGTGAGCGTCGTTGTTCAGGGCCTGGACTACTGGGACTATCGATACGCCACCGACTATGAGCTCACTGAACCGCGATTGCTCCAACGGGTGCGCCAGGTGTTGCCAACCGTGAGGCAGCTCCGCGGCACACCGCACAGCGATAGTGACGACGATGATGCCAACCGGGTCGGCGTCCCTGTGACGCCGTTTCCCCGGTGGATGCGTTGCACGGGGTGTCGCCTTCTCGCCGGGATCAACGCCGAAGGCACTGGGCCGTTCAAGTTCGAGAACAGCAACAAGTACCGGCCCGACGAGGCGCGGTTCGCTCACGACTGCCGTCACGCCGCTCCAGGTCAAAAGAAGGCCCGTCAGCCCACGGTCGTGCCCGCCAGGTTTGTCCTCGCATGCACTGCAGGCCACTTGGACGAGTTCCCCTTCGTCGAATATGTGCACAACGGGTTGGAGTGCACCAAAGGCCGCGAAGGCCGGCTTCAGATGCTTGACCCTGGTGGCAACTACGGCTCGCAGATCAGCATCCGCTGCTCGTGCGGTGAAAAGCGCAACATGAGGGACGCGCTGCGTCATCACCGCGTACCAGGGAGTGTGGCGCTGCCGGGATGCCGAGCACGGCACCCGCACCTCGGTTGGTTCGACCCTGACGGCTGCACCGCGCCCGTCCGCGCCATGATTCTGGGAGCCAGCAACCAGTGGTTCAGCTTGTTAACCAAGGCGCTCTACATCCCGGAAATTGGCAATCAACTGGCCATCCTGATCGAGAAGCACTGGGGGCATTTGTCCACCGTGGATTCCAAGGCCACCCTTGGGTGGGCCCTCAAGGCGATGCCAGAGTTAGCGGCTCTGAGGGATTATGACGTTGCGGCGGTGTGGAAGGAAGTCGAAACAAGGCAGGCCGCAGAAGAGGTCATCCCCGAGGCTGAGATCGACCTGACCGCCCGTGAATACGAGGCGCTGGTCGACCCAAGCAAGGCGAGACGCGACGACCGGGACTTCACAGCAGACATTGTCGCGACACCACCTGCTTGGACGGGATTGATCGCCAAGGTCGTTCGGCTGTCCCGGTTGCGCGAGACCAAGGCGCTGGTGGGCTTCACCCGTGTCGACGCTCCGGAGTGGGGCGACCCCGACAGTAGTAAGCGTGCGCCGCTCAGCAAGGGCGACCCGACCTGGGTTCCGGCGGCCACGACTCACGGCGAGGGCATCTTCCTGGTGCTTAGGACGGATGTCATCGCCGAGTGGGAGAAGATCGCCGAGAACAGCGCGCATCTGTCGAAGTTGCGTGCGGCACATGGCCGTTGGCGAGCTAACCGCGACATGGCCGGGCCGCACGAGGACTTCTGGCCCGGAGACCGCTACCTCATGCTGCACACGCTGTCGCATCTCCTGGTCCGGGAGATTGCCTTGGAGTGTGGCTACTCTTCGGCGAGCATCAGCGAGCGGATCTACGCCAACGAGGACCGCAACGAGGCTGGGATCCTCCTCTACACGGCGGCCAGTGACAGTGAGGGCACATTAGGGGGCATCGTTCGCCTGTCGGAGGCGTCGCAACTGGATCGCCTGTTGCGGGCTGCATTCGCGAATGCCCGAGGATGCTCTTCAGACCCGCTGTGCGCTGAGCATGCACCCCTCCAGAGTGAGGACACTCTGCATGGCGCTGCTTGCCATGCTTGCCTGTTCGCCTCCGAGACGACTTGTGAGCGAGGCAACCGGTTCCTGGACCGACGTCTCATCGTCCCCGTAGATTTGGACGAGCCGAAGTTGGCGATCAGCGAATACTTCACGGTCGGGACTGGGTGACACGATGGGCGCCCAGATGCCTGCTCGATCTCTGTTGATCGTTGCCGCCGACGTTGGCCGGGCTCTGATGCCGGCACAAGCCGAGCACCTGGCTACCGGCCTCGCAGAGGTCGGGGATGCTGCGGATGCCACACATCTCCTTGGGATGGTGCCGGCGCCGGCATTCCAGGCCTCCGTGGGGCGACTCCTCGAGGCATGGAAGGCGAATCCGGGACCGACTGGGTTGACCGTCGGCGCAGCCGTCGCCGCAGCTTCCCACGCGCACGACGAAGCCCGGCGCAACCCACACATCGAGCTGGTCGTGAGTGGCCCCGACAGCAAGTCCATCCAAGCGCGCCGGACCGAGCAGGTTCTGCTCGAATGGATCGGGAAAGCGACACGGGAGATTCTCCTGGTCACCTACGCCCTGTATATGTACGACGACCTCCGCAAGGCGCTGGTCGCCGCCACAGCTCGCGGCGTCGAGGTCACGGTTCTCACAGAAGACCCGCAGGACAACCCCAGTTTCACCGGAAACCCAGCGAAGGAGCTGTCTGGGCTGATCGCGCAACGGCTCCGGTGGCCGGCGGACGAACGACCGGCGACTGGGGCCGCGCTGCATGCCAAGGTGGCCGTGTTCGACGGGTTGACCGCCTTCATTACCAGCGCGAACCTGACCAAGCGTGCGGCCGGCCACAATATGGAGGCCGGGGTCCTGATTCGTGGCGGCGACATACCGGAACGCCTGATCGCTCACGTCTACGAACTTCGTAAGCAAGGTCGCTTGAACTTGGCTTGAACCAGCACCGATGGCCGATGGCCGATGCCCCGCGTGTCACTCACTCAACGATGAAGGAAGCTGGGAGCGAAATGGGTCGCGTGCACCTGACCGCTGGTGCAGTTGGACCGAGCAAGGTCCGGCTCAATCCCCGCGGCGCCAGCGAGCGGCTAAGGGCTCCGGGGCAGGACATCAATGATGCGCAGTCAAGACAACGCGCGTCGTCGCGGTCCAAGAAGACGTCGAAGCCTCCTTCTTCGCCTGAAGATGCCGGCAGAGGTCGGGCCACGCGACGGTTGAGCAATAAGGAAAGGAAGGTGGCGCGTTTAGCCGTTGCGAAGCGGATTGTTCGGATCGAGTATGAGCTCGGTTTGCCCACGACGAAACCACAACGCCGGCTCACCCTCAGAGAGGATCTGCGCGTCGCTCGCAACGTTAAGGACTCACTCGTTGAGAGTCATGAATGAGGCAGACGGCCGGCTTCGTATCGGGACATGGAACCTCGCGGGGCGCTGGTCCGACGAACACGCAACCTTCATTACCGATCAGCGATGCGACGTCTGGCTGTTTACCGAGGTCCGCAATGACGTTGACTTGAGCGGCTACCATCGTCACTTCAGTGAGGGTGTGATCGTCGGACGCCGTCACTGGGCGGCTGTCTTCAGTTGGAATGCTCTGCAGGAGTTGGCAGACCCGCACGAGGCAAGTGCTGCGGTCAAAGTTGACGGCGTCACCTACTGCAGCTTCATCCTTCCGTGGCAGTCCTGCAGGTCCAGAGACCCCTGGGTGGGCTCCAGACATGCGGACAAGACCGGAGCGGCCGTAACGGATATCGTCGGGGCGCTTCCGCGAAGCGGGGTCGTCTGGGGCGGTGATTGGAACCACGCCCTGTCAGGCAGGGAGTTCACGGGTACTGCAGGCGGCAGAGTTCACGGGTACTGCAGGCGGCAGAGTTCACGTCCTCGCTGCGATAACGACTCTCGGGCTGCAGGTTCCGACCCGGACCTTGCACCGCCGAGACGGTGAGCACCTCAGCATCGATCACATTGCGGTCCCGGCGGACAGACAAGTCGTTGACAGGCGTCGCGTTGAGGTGAACTACGACGGGGGCTACCTGTCCGACCATGATGCCTATGTCGTAGAAATCGCCTGAAAGGGACTACCACGATGCTCAGCAGCCTGCGCTCTTGGTTGTCGATGTCAACCAGAACGCAGCCGGATCCTTTGTCAACGGGTGTGGTGGCGGGCATTGGGGTCAGTTGACGCTTCCGCCATCTCGGTGATCAGCCCCTGCAGGCGCTGGAGTTCCGCGTCGATCTCACCCAGTGTCTTGGTTGGGGAGACCTCGAAGCGTGCCCCGAATGCGCACGCATGGTGGTGGCTCTGCGCGACGGCCATGCCCCAGCCCTTGCCCAGCCACTTGGGTGCTCCAGCGTCAACGATCGACTGCCATCCCTGTCTGTCGATGGGATTGCGCGGGCTGGCAGCCGTTGTCTGCCACGCCCGTCCGTCGAGCACCTGACCATTGTCATCGACAATGCGATGCAGGAAGAGGCCGTGCAGCAGGTTCCAGTCGAACGCTGCCGACGTCGAGATGCCGTCCTGGCGTAGCCCGACCAGGACAACCGGACCGACAAGCCTGCTTCGATAGGGACGG
>Ga0209745_1001309_pt1 | contig 15004 bp, 8 predicted proteins | sample BarGraNGADG00312_FD_184495 | JGI IMG/M metagenome (GOLD analysis project Ga0209745, IMG submission 184495) | Arctic peat soil microbial communities from Barrow, Alaska - Barrow Graham LP Ref core NGADG0004-312 (SPAdes) (version 2) | ecosystem: Environmental > Terrestrial > Soil > Wetlands > Peat ... | reverse complement strand
GGCGACCACCGTCCCGACGTAGAAGCGGCCGTGCCTCGACCAGACACCGCTCCGCGCCACCACAGGCACTCTGAGCCCGGCACGGTGACGATCTTGGCCCGGGTAGCGGATCACCACACTCGAGTCCCGTAGCGCCGCCGCCAGAACCGCCATCGGGGCGTCACTGAGCGGCATCCTCAGAGCTCCCAGCCCCTACCGGTGTGCTGTCGTGGGATTCGACCGGCAGCCGCAGCAGCCGGGCACAGACCGACTCCCCGATCCCAGTCAGTGCCGCCATATCGCGCACCGGCACCTTCTCCCGGCCGAGCAGAACGAGTGCGGCAGCCGCCACCCGCTCCGCCTTCTCGACGCTGGCCTGCGCCGCGGCCCGGTCGTCCCAGGCCAGCAACACCGACGCGGCCGCGTCCTCGATCCGCTCGTCCCGAGCGTTGCGCTCTACCAGCAGCGCCAACCGCGCCTGCCGAGCCCGCGCCTTGGCCTCCTGCGCCTTCGTCGCCGTGCGTCCCATCACCGTGCTCCCATCAGCCGTACCGGTCACCGGCGCCGCGCGCCGCTACTACCGGTAAGCACCAAACCCCACGCCGGTTAGACACCGAACAACCCACCAATTTTCGGGCCCACCCCTGATCGTCCACCCCACCGCCAGCACGACCCTGCTTCCCCTTCCCGTCCCCTGCCGCATTCCCCCGAGCCCCACCGGCCCACCCCACCGGCCGAGCAGACTGCCGTGACCAGTCCAGCCGCCCTTCGGACTGCCACCGCCGCCGAAGACCAACTGGCATACACCTTTTGCACCGTCGGTGCGTTCCCCCCTCAGTTCGCAATTGAGGCAATCCGCGTTCCTGGCCGGGTCGAACGAAGATTCGAGGAAAAAAGTTGTTGTGATCGTGTCCAGCCGGAGGGGGCTCTGGTGCTTACCGGGGTGTGATGTCGATCCACAAACTGACCGCCGGGGACGGGTACTCGTACCTGACCCGGCAGGTCGCCGCGTTGGATGCGACGGACCTGGGGCACACCGGCTTGGCGGACTACTACAGCCAGCGCGGTGAATCCCCCGGCATGTGGTTCGGTTCAGCCCTGGCCGACGTCGACCTGCAGGCCGGGGACGCGGTGAGCGCCGACCAGTTGGCTTCCCTGTTCGGGGAGGGAAAGCATCCGAACGCGGACGCCATTACCCGCGAGCTGATGAACCGGGCAGGCGCCGGGTCGGCCCGAGTGGAGGATGTCGCGGCTGCGATCAGGCTCGGGCAGGCGTTTCCGGTGATGGACACCGCGCCGGCGTTCCGGGTCGAGGTGGCCCGCCGCTGCGCGCAGGTCAACGCACTGGCTGGGGCGCCGAAGGACTGGCCGCTGGCCGCCGCCGAGCGGGCCCAGATCCGCACCGACGTCGGTCGGGCCATGTTCGCCGAGCAGTACGGCCGGGCGCCGAAGGACCCGCGCGAGCTGTCCTCGTTCATCGCCCGCCACTCCCGTCAGGCGACCAGCGCGGTGGCCGGGTTCGACCTGACCTTCACCCCGGTCAAGAGCGTGTCCGCGCTGTGGGCCATCGCCCCCCGTGAGGTCGCCGAGCAGATCCGCGCCGGTCATTACGCCGCCGTCGCGGACGCCCTGGCCTGGTTGGAACGCGACGCCATCTACACCCGCGGCGGGCACGGCGGCGTACAGCAGCTGGACACCACCGGCCTGCTCGCCGCCGCGTTCGAGCACCGCGACTCCCGCGCCGGGGACCCCGACCTACACACCCACGTCGCCGTCTCCTCCAAGGTCCGCACCGCCGGCCCGGACGGTCAACCAGGGCGGTGGCTGGCTCTGGACGGGCGGGTGCTGTACAAGGCGACCGTCACCGCGTCCGAGCGGTACAACACCCGCGTCGAGGCCGAGCTGCACCGCCGCCTCGGTCTGAGGTTCACCGAACGCTCCGACGCCGCCGCGGCAATCGCCGGCGGCCGGCGCACCGTGCGCGAGATCGTGGGCGTCCCGCAGCAGCTGCTCACCGCCTGGTCGGCCCGCCGCACCCTGATCGACGTCCGCCGGGCGCAGCTCGCGGCGACCTTCCAGGCGGCGCACGGCCGCCCACCGACCCCGATCGAGTCGATCAAACTGGCCCAACAGGCGACCTTGGAGACCCGGGAAGCCAAGCACGCGCCCCGCTCCGAGGCCGAGCAACGCCGGCAGTGGCGCGAGCAGGCCGCCGACGTACTGGGCAGCGACCGGGCCGTCACCGGGCTGGTCGCCTCCCTGACGACCAGCCGACCCGGCCCGGTGACATCGCTGGCCGCGATGGACTCCGCCACGGTCGCATCGATCGTCGAGGCGACAAAGCACGTCGTCGAGTCCGGACGGTCCACCTGGCAGGTGTGGCACGTGCGCTCCGAAGCCGAACGCCAGGCCCGCGCCAAGGCCCCCGCCGGGACGGACGTCGACGCCCTCGTGGAACACGTCGTCGCCGCCGTGCTGGATCCCTCACGCTCCGTCACCTTGGGTACGGGGGACCCGGTGCAGGTCCCGGACGTACTGCGCCGCCGGGACGGCGCCAGCGTCTACGAGGTCGCCGGCGCCCGCCTGTACACCTCCGCCACGGTCCTGGCCGACGAGACCTACCTGGTGGCGGCCGCCACCGAACGCGGCGGCCGGGTGGCCGCCGACATCGACGTCGACGTCGCCCTGCTGGAGTCGGTCGCCAACGGCGTCACCCTCAACACCGCCCAAGCGCACCTGGTCGCTCAGCTGGCCACCTCCGGCGCCCGGGTCCAGCTGGCGATCGCCCCGGCCGGGTCCGGCAAGACCACCGCCATGGCCGCCCTGACCCGGGCCTGGACCCAGTCCGGCGGCACCGTGCTCGGGCTCGCCCCGTCAGCGGTCGCGGCTGCCATCCTCGGCCAGGCCAGCGGCGCCCACGCCGACACCCTCGCCAAGCTCGTCTGGGGGATCACCCACCAGGACCTGCCCGCCTGGGCGGCCGCCGTCGACGAGCACACCCTCATCGTCGTCGACGAGGCCGGGATGGCCTCCACCGCCGAGCTGGCCGCGGTGACCCGGTTCGCCCTGCAGCGGGGCGCCAGCGTCCGCCTGGTCGGCGACGACCGGCAACTGGCCTCCGTCGCCGCCGGCGGTGTCCTGCGCGACATCCAGGCCACCGCCGGGGCGGTCACCCTCTCCGAGCTGATCCGGTTCCACGACCAGGGCGAGGCCGCCGCCAGCCTGGCCCTGCGCGCCGGGGACACCACCGGGATCGGGTTCTACATCGACCGCGACCGGGTCCACGTCGGCGACCTGTCCACGGTCACCGACCACGCCTACACCGCCTGGGCCGCCGACCGCACCGCCGGGCTGGACGCGATCATGCTGGCGCCCACCCGCGAGCTGGCCACCGCACTGAACATCCGCGCCCGCACCGACCGGCTCGCCCGCCTCGACGCCGCCCCCGGCGCGCAGGTCAGCCTCGTCGACGGGTCCGCCGCCTCGGCCGGTGACCTCATCATCACCCGCCGCAACGACCGAAGGCTGCGGACCGCCGCCACCGACTGGGTCAAGAACGGCGACCGGTGGGCCGTCACCGAGGCCCGCGACGACGGCGCCCTACACGTCGTGCACACCCACACCGGTAGGCACCTGACCCTGCCGGGCGAGTATGTGCGCGAGCACGTCCAGCTGGGCTACGCCACCACCGTGCACGGCGGGCAGGGAGTCACCGCCGACACCAGCCACACCGTCGCCACCGGTGAACAGTCCCGTCAGCAGCTGTACGTCGCGCTCACCCGCGGCCGGGCCGCCAACCACGTCTACCTGGCCGTCGCCGGCGACGGCGACGAGCACTCGGTGATCACCCCCGCCGTCACCCACCCCCTGACGGCGATCAACGTCCTGGAGCAGATCCTGGCCCGCGACGAGGCGCAGGTCTCGGCCAGCACTGCGGCCCGCCGGCTCGCCGACCCCGCCGCCGACGCGGCGGCCGCCGCGTCCCGGTACCGGGACAGCCTCACGGCCGCCGCCGTGCACGTCCTGGGCCAGGCCTGGGGTGAGCACGTCGACGCCACCATCGAGGCGCTGGTCCCAGGCATCACCGACAGCCCCGCCTATCCCACCCTCCGCGGGCACCTGGCCCTGCTTGCCGCCGACGGCCAGGACCCCGCCGCCGCGCTCACCGGCGCGCTGGCCGTGCGGGAGATCGACACCGCCGCCGACGCCGCAGCCGTCCTGGACTGGCGCATCGACCCCACCCACACCCGCAGCCACACACCCGGCCCGCTGCCCTGGCTGCCCGGCATCCCGGGGCCGCTGCGCGCCGACCCGTACTGGGGCGAGTACCTGCTCGCCCGGCGCCAGCACGTCAGCGACGCAGCCGCCGCCGTCCGCTCCGCCGCCGACTTCACACCCGTTACCGCACCGGGTTGGGCCCGCCAGCTCCTCACCCCCGACCACCGGCCCCTACTCGGCGCCCTAGCCGTCTTCCGCGCCGCCCACGCCATCCCCGACGACGACACCCGCCCCACCGGGCCGCGGCAGCAGGCCGCCGCCGACCGGCGCGCCCAACAGCACCTCGACGCCGCCGTCACCGACGCCCTGGACACCAGCTACCGCAGCGCCTGGGTCCCGGTCGCCATCCAGGTCGGCCTCACCCCGCGCACCGACCCGCACTGGCCGGTGCTGGTGGAGAACCTCGCCGCCCTCTCCCGCGCCGGCGCCAACGCCCCCGCCCTGCTGCGCGCCGCCGCCGCTCAAGGTCCGCTACCGGACGAGTACCAGGCCGCCGCGATCTGGTGGCGGATCGCAGCGCACGTCTCCCCCGCCGTCCTGACCCCCGACCAAGACACCGCACCCGCCGATCCGCTGCGCCCGCACTGGCTACCGACGCTCACCGCCCGACTCGGCGACGAGACCACGAAGCGCCTGCTGATCGACCCGCACTGGCCGGCCGTGGTCACCGCCGTCAACCGCGGCGTCGACCACGGCATCCCGCTGACCGACCTGCTCCGGTCACCGGCCGGCCCCAACGGGGACCCCGTCTCGGACCACGCCCTGGCCGACGCCCTCATCTACCGGGCACTGACCGTGACCGAACCCGTCCCCGCCGACCCCGACGGCCCGGACCAGCAGCCCGCCGACCCCGATCACACCCCACCGGAGGACCTGCACATGCTCACCATCACCCTCGACCCCAACACCCCGCTGAACCTGCCCGAGAGCCCCAGCGACTACAGCCAGGCCGACGTCGGCCCAGTCGGCCGGCAGCAGCCGCCCACCCAGGAGAGCGTTGCCGCCAGCGAGATGTCGCTGCCGGAGTCGGAGCTCGACGAGGAACTGTTCCACGCCGCCCAAGCCCGGCAATGGCGGCCAGCCTGGGAGCCGAGCTCGGAGCAGCTGGAAGCCGCCCTGGCCCGGGCCGCCGACGCCAAGTTCTCCCCCGTCACCCCCGAACGAATCGCCGATCTGAACGAGCAGGCCGCCGGGTTCTACCAGCAGGCCTACCCCGGCTCGTGGGCCCAGAGCTACCTCACCGACCGGCTGGCAGGCATCGACCTCAGCGGCGACCCGCGGACCCAGCCCGGCTACGCCCCCGCCGGCTGGACCACCCTCACCGCCCACCTGCGCCGCCACGGCGCCACCGACGAGGAACTCCTGGCCGCCGGCCTGGCCAAGCAGGCCTCCACCGGGCGGCTCATCGACACCTTCCGCGACCGGCTCGTCCTGCCCATCCACCACAACGGCCAAATCGTCGGCTTCGTCGCCCGACGCAACCCCGACACCGACCACCTCGACAGCACAAGCAACGACACAGCCAAGGCGGGGCCGAAATACCTGAACACCAGCGAAACCGTGCTGTTCACCAAGGGCGGGCAGCTATACGGCATGGCCGAGCACGACGACCGGCTCGCCGCCGGCGCGGTCCCCGTCCTGGTCGAGGGCCCCATCGACGCCCTCGCCGTGACCCTGGCCAGCCCCGGTCACGTCGGCGTCGCCCCGCTCGGCACCGCCCTGACGGACACCCAGGCCGACACCCTGACCCCCTACCTCGACACCGCAGCAGGTGGTCCTGGCGTCATTGTGGCCACCGACCCAGACCTGCCCGGACAGCTCGCCGCAGAACGGGACTACTGGATGCTCACCGCCCGCGGCGGCGACCCCCGCCACGCCACCCTCCCGGACGGCCAGGACCCCGCCGACCTGCTCCGCAGGCACGGCCCAGACGCCCTACGACAGCGGCTGTACCAGGCACGAGCGTTGGCTGCCACGCTCGTCGACGAACGGCTCGCCGACCTCCCCCCGGGCGCGGCCCTGCGCGAAGCCCTGACCGTCGTGGCCGCCGGCGACGCCCGGCACTGGATCGAGCGGACCGCCGACATCGCCCGGCGCCTGCACGCACCCACCAACGTGGCCCTGACCGAACTGCTGGGCCACGTCACCGCCTGGGACCGCAACCGCCTCAATGAGAGTGCCCGACTCGTGCACTGCAGCAACGACACCCGAGACCGGATCACCTCCCTGGCCAGCCAGCAACCCGCCCAACGGTGGGCTCCCCTGGCCCGCCAGGTCGACCCCGCCCTGATCCGCGCCGACGACTGGGGTGCCCTCGCCGAAACCATCGACCGTACACACCGGGCCGGCGACGACGTCCAAACCCTGCTCCCCCAGATCGCGGCTCAGGCACCCCTATCCGCACGGCGGCCCGCCACCGACCTGCGCTTTCGCCTCGCCGCCCGCCTGAACGTCCCCAACGAGCCGGTGCCCCACCGCTCAGCCCGCCCGGGTCCAGGCTGCCGGCCGCCCGGCTGCCCCGCACGCACTCCCACCCCCGCACGCTCACCGGACAGTCCCACCCCGGGACGCTGAAGTGGACCCGGCCCGGACCCGCTCGGGCGCCCAACGAGTCCGCGAGACTTGCTGTAGGAACACATCGAACTTGTCGTTGGGGCGGGTCTGTGATGCGGTGTCTCAGCGACGTGTCGGTGCACCCGTCTCACTATCGTGTCGGGATCCTCGGGGCCTCCCTCAGATTGCCACCGAGGGCAGCTGCACCGACAAGGGTGGCCACATCCCTGAGTTTCACCGTTTGAGGATCGGGCTACGGGACGATCAAGGGCGGCTACAGGCAGCAGTCACATACTCCGCTGACCGTTCCGCTTCTGCGATTGCCAGCGAGGATCGGCCGCGCCCGGGCATCGCGTTAGCGACCTACCTTTGCTTCCTTTTCCCGAACGTTGTGACTCACCCGCGTCGGCCTCGGCGGCCAGTGCCCCACTGCGACGAACCAGTCGCGATCTCTGACCTCATCGACACCCTCACAACCACCAACATCCGCTAACCTGGAACACCACCAGGGACTTTCGATGAGCAACACTGGCGATTTTCGATAAGCGGCATCAACCTCCCTGGCTCAGCCGATCAAACCTCTCTTAACCGGCATGCCAGAAGCCGTGACACGGGACAGAGGGCGCCACCCCAAGGGTCCAGGCGGCAGTACTCAGGACCGCAGAGGAACCAGTCGCGGTCCTACCGGGCGCTCGCCTCGAAGTCCTGCAGATCGAGAGCACCGGAAGGACCTCAGACGAGGAAGCCGCTGACGTGGCCAGAACGGAACGGCTCAAGTGAAGCCTGTCGAGGCATACCGAGCCCGAGAGGCTCATTGGTCCATTCCAACCGAGAGCCCACGTGGTTGACGGTCGGCGCTCACTCAGCCTTCCTCGTCGCGTTCTTCGTCGTCCCCGCGCCGACGGAGCGCTCCCTCGGCGATCCTGATGACGAGCTTGTCCGTCACCGATCTGGCCCTGTCGAAGGTCTCGTTACCAAGGCGCCTAGCGGCATCGCCGCCCTCTGCTCCTGTCTCGAGCACCTTGTCCCTTACCTCCGCGGCCGCGTCCACCCATCGTCTCGCCTCCAATGACTGCCGACTGCGCTCGATCCCGAGCCGCCCGTGGAAGTCAACGACGCCGGTCGCGACATGGTTGCTCGAATCCACCACAGCCCGGGACGTGGTCGGGTGCAGCAGCACCTTCGTGCTGGCCGTGCCAGCAGCCGCATCCATGCGAGCCATCAAACGCTCGGTACTCCGTGCGATAAGTTCCAACCGGTTCTGCCGGGCAGCCCTCAGAGCGAGCCGATGCTGGTCCAGCTCAACCGGAGACGCGTCCAGCACGCGGTCGAGTTCGAGCACGGCTAACGCATCCTGCAGTTGGAAGCAACGAGCCAGAACAGCGAGCCACTCCGGAACCTTGGACTCGGCTTCCTTGGACGTCTTGGCGAGATCACCGATCTTGCTCTTGTGTTCCATCTTCTCCGCGAGTGCGTCGAGTTGACGCAACACGTACGCCTGGGTTCGCGCGACCGTCACCGACGTGCCCTGCACCTTCGACCACGTGACCTCGGAGACCCGACCCACCTGCTCTCGGATGGTCATGGCCTCCTCAATGACGAAGTCCACTCCGATCATGTCCGCCAACACAGCGTCCTTCTGGGCGCGGAGCACGTCGTCGACCTTCTCATCGATCGTGGCGAGATAGTCGGTGATCTCGTCCATGGCCTGTTGCATCGCAAACTGCGCCATGATCCCCGCGGCACCAGCCAGAAGCGCCGGGTTGGCTGCAAGCGATCCGGGCCCCTTCGCGAATTGGACGATTCCCTTGATCCCCTTGGCCTGGCCCTTCGCCTGCACCACACCCAAGCTGAGCCCCGTCTTCGAACTCTTCATCAGGCCGTACTTTTTGATAGCTTGCGCGGACTCCTCAGTCAACTTCACCCAGCGACCTGAGTTGGCGGCAATCTCAGAACTTGCCTGCGCGACTCCAGCCGCGTTACCGAGGGCAGGTCGGAGTCGTTGTAGTCCGAGGTCCTTCGACGGCAGTCCCTCAGAGACGAGGAAGCGTTCGACAGCCGTCGGATCACCGATGACCGCCAGGCCATCGCCGTCACTGATCAGCTGAATCTCGTTATCCATCGTCGACTCCTAAAGTGTGGGCAGGGAAAGCGTTCATTCCCTTCCAGCAGAGCGATTACCTGATCCCCCGTCGATGGGAGTCAGTCAGCTCCTCGAGCCAGGCGTCACCTGTCATCATGCGGCTGCTCCTAGTCTCCAACCCCGCAGCACTACCAAGCATGACAGCACCCTCCGACACATGCGGGCGGTATCTGTCAAGTCAAGTGAGACAGTTCGATGGTCAGGTGTTCTGTAGTTCTGGTTGGGGTTGGTTGATCCAGGACTGCTCGGGAATTTCCGGTGTTGTCGGGCGGTGGCACGCAGGGGAACCGTTCTGGGTGCGCAGCGTAGGCCGCGTTGAGGGTGATCTGACGAGCGTCGTCGACGGCGGCCGCGGTGCCGAAATGAACTGACGCCGGCGTGTGCCATCCACGTTCAGTCTCCAGTCATGCCCTACAAACCAAACCCCGAAGCCCAGGGTGTCTCACGTAAGGCTGACAGAGAGGGGGGCGACTCTGCACCACCTGATGGCTGGCTCCGTGCCGAAGGTGATCCGCATTGAAGTAGGCCCGCCGGCTGGACGCCTCCTCCCGACTTGTCAGGACCCAGGGAGCCAAGCCCAGATGGGTCGTGTGATTTGGTACCCGGAGCAGTTCCGCAAGCAGCCGGCGGCGCTGGTCGTTGACGGCGGCCGGGCGTCGACGCCGTTCGATGGCTGCGGCGAGAGCCCGGGAACCACACGCTCATCGGCTACCGGTCGTCCGCAGCGCCGAAACGCGGCGGTATGACGCAGGCCAGAAACGGTTGGCAGACTCAGCCTGGTGACCCTGAGCAGCGTGCCGTGGCAACCTGGCTATCCAATCGACCTTCGAGGAGAGCCGATCGCTAGCCGCGGGGCCACCGGTCCATATGGCGACGTCGAGTACCAAGCGGCTCGGATTGTCGCTCGGTCAACGGGCGCACAGGTCGTGCTCCAGGACGACAACGCCCAAGTCAGAACGCCGGACCTACGTATCGGGTACACGGACGGCCGAATTGGTGTCGGTGAGGTCGTGACCGTGACGGACCCGCATCGTGCCGCCGAGTCCCGGGCTTTCGCAAACGGTGGTCTCGATCTGTTCGGTGTGAACCTGAATTGGCAGTGGTGGGTGACGGCTCCGGCCACCGTAGATCGGCGTCGGCTTCGAGCGTCTCTTCTGCAGGTTCTTGAGGAAATGGAGGCGGCCAACGAGCGACCTCCCATGCTCGCGCCGATCGATCCAGCAGCCGCAGGCCCGGGAGGGTTGAAGCTGTTGGAATTGGGTGTGACGGAAGTGGCTGCTAACAACCGCCCTGGGGACCTGCGCGGGCAGGTGCGCTGGCAGCCGGAGGGTGTCGGCGGAGAACTTGATCTGGATTTGGATGGCTTCCAGAGCTGGCTGGACGGCTTTCTGGCTGGACCTCTCGCTCGAGGGAAGATCGACAAGGTCACTGCCGTACCCGGCGACATCGAACGGCACATATTCGTAGGGGTCTCCTGGAGCGCGCCGTGGGCTGCCCTGCGACTTCTTGACCAGGGTGTCGATGCCCTGCCAACCCAAGCACCAAGGCTTCCGATGGGACTCAGCCATCTGTGGATCTGGGGTTGCGAATCGTCGGCCGCCCGGGCCCTTGCGTGGTGGCCCGAGCGGGGATGGTTCGACGTCGCTAGGCGATGGGCGACCGAGTAGAGATTGTGCGCCCGCCAGAAGTTGGCCGAACCTCGCCTGCTGCCTAAGCACCGGAGCACCGGAGCACCCTAGGAGGCTTGGCGGCGAAGAGACCCACGTCCAAAGTGGGGTACGACGGGGTCCCAGCCGGCACGCGCCTCGCCCGCGAGCGAAGCCCTTGGACTCCGTGGGGAAACGCTCGCGGAGCACGGCCCGCCCGGCAACGGCGATACGAAGGGTAGCGTTGCTCGCACGAGTGCCGGAACGCCGCAAAGACGGATCACGGGGGTGAGCAATGGCTGACAGGATGGCGTGGCTGCACGCATCGAGGAAGCCCGTCACCCCAGTGGGCTTAGACAGCCCCCTGCCGCTGACGTGGCGGCGACCAACAGGCCGTGTAGGCCACCGATGATCCTCGCCGAGCCGGGCCTGCTGTTCCAACGCTTCGCGCAAGATGCCCTCACCCTAGGTGGCGCTCGAACCACATTTCAGATGCTCGTTACCAACCTGGTCAAGGTGAAGTACCCCGACGCGACCACGGTTGAGGGTTCCGGTGGCCGCGATTGGGGCATCGACACGTTCGCCGGCCAACTCGCCGGTGGTGACATCCGAATCTGGCAGTCCAAGTTCATCCTCGAGTGGGTTGAGGGGTCCCAGAATCAGGTCCGGACCTCGTTCAATAGCGCAGTCGCAAACGCCGCGGCGAAGAAGCACACCATCAAGCGATGGACACTGGTGGTGCCCTGCGTCCTGCCGCCCGATCATCTGAGCTGGTTTCAGGGCTTCGCCAAGCGCAACGAGAAGAAGGCCGGGATCGCGATCGACATCTGGAATGGGGATGAGCTCCGTCACCAGCTCATACGCGCCGACGCACGCGACGTGCGACGCGAGTACTTCCCACACACGATGGACACACTGCCGACTCCGGCCACCGAACCCGCACAAGAGCCCGTGTACCTCACTAACGACGTGACGCAGTTCGAGGGCGCGTTGTTCCTGCATCAACTGCGGGCGGCAGGGCGAACGGAGACCGACGCCGCCTGCGCGATGTTCTACGCCACCGAGGCCCTCCTGCGGGATTACGAGGAGCGCGGCCACACCACCGCCATCGCATCAATGGACGAACTCCACCTGGACGTTCAGGACATCTGGGAGCGGCACTACAACAACGAAGCGCTCGGCGCTTCGGCCGACGGCCGCATGCCCCACCTCATCGATCTCGTTATCAACGACGCCGGAATCTGCGCGAACCCAGCGGGCCTGAACCTTCGCCCTGCTCACAAGAAGGGCACCGCGCATCGCCTCGTCGAGAGAGCGCGCGCCGGGTGGGTAACCAATTGGCGCGAGGTAGCCGCTGCACACGCTGCCGCTGCCGCCTCGACCCCCGCAAGGATCGCCGAGACCGAGGTCACCCCAGATACAGATGAGGCACCGATACCTGGTGCGGTCACCCAGGCGGCCGGGGCGATGGAGGTCCTGTGACGCCCGTCAACGGCGCTCCCGAGCCCCTTGAGATCTGGACCGAGGTAACGTCGTTTTCGCCAGAGGAGAGCACCACATTCCGGCTCGCTCGTATGCTCCTCCTGCTCGCGGTCGCAAAGAGCAGCGGCCGGAAGGTCCCGTCCCTAGACCGGCTCGGCTACTACGAGTTCTTCGCTGACAACCCGTTCATTGTGATCGAGGACAACAAGGCTCGGGACGCGGCCGACCGTGCATCCTTGGAGATCGCGGGATTCACTCGGGTCCAACTCGCTTACGCGAGTTCCGGGCCTCGATTCATGTCACGCCGACGACGCCTGCAACACGACCTTGCTCAACTAATCGCATTCGGCCTGGTGGAACTGACCGGCGACGGCTACGACATTTCCGATGCAGGTATCGCACTCGCCGACGACCTGAACTCGGTCTACGCCGACGCATACCGAACGTCGGCAGAGATCGTGCTGCGTCGACTCGCGTCGAAGTCTAACCTCGGATTGGAACGGTCGGTCGAGGGGTGGCTGGGGCACTCGTGGCTGCTAGTCGACCTTCTCGACGACGTCAACGACGCCGTAGTACCACCCGGGGAATGGCCTGAGCACGCAGAGGGAGACCAGCAGTGACGACCGGAATTCGCATCACCGAACTACGGCTCGCAGGCGCTAGCGGCTCAGACAAGACCTACGGGGCGCAATTCCGGCTGTCCGAAGGCGGATCGTTCCGGCCCCTTTCAGTCATCGCAGGCCCCAGCCTCACCGGCAAGACCAGCATCATCGACTTCATCCGGTACTGCCTTGGAGATGACGAACACCCCCAGCACGCCGAGATCCTGACTGCAGTGCGGTCCGCCCTGCTCGAAACCGAGCTTGACGGACAACCCACGGTCATCGAGCGCGCGGCCATAGGAAATCCGTCCAAGTTCGCTTCGATCTGGCCATCCCGGCTTGCTGAGATCGATGGCGCGGCAGAGTTGCGCATCAGCGCCGACCCACCATCCGATCCAGAAGGTCTGTCGCAGTTCATACTCGCGTCTTTCGACCTAAGCGGCATCGAGCTACCCGACTCGGCGGTGAACCCGGACACTGCGACGCAGTTCCTGAGCATCCGCGACCTGTTCAGGGTGATCTCCCTACCGAACGATCGGCTCGACAACAAGAATCTGGTCTTCGAGAACTCGCCGTACATGGTCAAGCAGAAGTTCCGTCAGACCATCGACGTGATGTTTGGAGTCCACGACAACGAGCAGGCCGTCCTTGCCAGTCGACTCCGCCTCGCGCGGGAGGCAGCCCGGGGAGCTGAGCTCAGCGCCAATGCGTTGCTCCGTATCGCCGAGGACGAGCACCCTCGTGGCGCCATCCAACTCGCAGCCGATCTCGAGGAAGCCGAAACCGCGGTTGTAGAGCTCGAGGGGGAGCTCGCGGTCCTGGACCGGCACCGCCGCAGCACGGAACAGGCCTCTCAGGAGTTGCGGGCGGCGCTAGTCGCGGCCCAAGACCGGTCGCGCGATGCACGGGTACGCACCCGCGACCGGCGCAGCCTCATCGACCGTCTCGATGCCCTCCGAGGTCAGTACGCCGACGATAAGCGAAAGCTGAACTTCCTCCTCGACGCCGAGCGCCTATTCGACCCGCTTCGCGTGGTCACGTGCCCCGCATGCCTAAACGTCCTCGAGCACCCGCCGGTCGTCGAAGACGGCACCTGCACCCTTTGCCACCAACCTGTAACGACGCCTCCGGCGGCGCAGGCCGAGGGAGCCGAGGCCGCGGACGGCCCGAACGCAATCCTGGAAGCCGAACTTAAGGCCGTCAGCAAGCGACTGAAGAGTCTCAACGACTACGTGGGAAGGCTCGATGCACACCTCCGGGTACTGATCGAAGAGAGCATCGAAGCCGACGAGGCAGCAGACGCAGCTGCTCAGGCGGTCGACGACATCACCGCTACCCCCGCGCCATGGCTGGCGTTGCGCGACAGCTTGACCCGCCGCATCACAGAGGCCCGCCTGGCGGTCCAAGCTGCAAGGGCAGGCATCAACGCTTGGGATCGCGTCGCCGAGGCTCGGGCGAACCACGCACGCCTCTTTGCCATCGCGCGAAGGATCTACGACGAGCGCCAGGAAGTTCGGCAGCGCCCCGACCGAGGTGCCGTAATCAGCGCCCTGTCTGCGAGGTTCGGCGAGATCTTGTTCGCCATCGGATACCCGAAGTTGAACAACCCATTCATCGACGATGATCTCATCCCGCATGTGCGCGACCTGCCGTATACCAGCGCCAGCAGCGGGGGCATGGTCCTAATCAGCCTGGCGTGGAACTTGGCCCTATGGGAGATCGCCCACGAGCGTGACGCGGACGCTCCCGGCTTGCTAATCATTGACAGCCCGCAGAAGAACCTTGGGCACAACTCCAAGGACGGAGACAACGACTTCGCCGATGCCACGCTCGTCGACAACTTCTATGCACACGTGCAGAACTGGCTCGCTACTGACGGGATCGGAGCGCAACTGATCGTGGTCGACAACTCTCCGCCAGCAAGCGTTGAGGGGAACGTCGTCATGCGGTTCACACGAAGGGCTGACGTTGCGCCGTACGGCCTCATACCTGAAGCAATGATCTGACGTTCTGGGTACCCGCTTGGCTGCAGTAGTTCTATAGCCCTTCGGCCCAGTTGCAAACGGCGGATGCCCTTCTCAGGGATGCATACCCGGGTGCAGTGCCGTCACAAGCCTTGTTGGACGGGCTGTTCCCGCTCACCGCGCCCGCGAAGGCTGAATCTCACGCACTCACGGCCGAGTTCATCGAGCTTCACACGGGCCTACCACCTCCGCCTTCCGTGGCTAGGCTCGTGTCTGTGGGCGAGCGAATGAGGACCTTGGATCTGCTGGTCCGAGACCACAAGATCGCCCCGGGCTGGGCAGACGCTCTCCGATGCG
>Ga0209745_1001308_pt1 | contig 15009 bp, 12 predicted proteins | sample BarGraNGADG00312_FD_184495 | JGI IMG/M metagenome (GOLD analysis project Ga0209745, IMG submission 184495) | Arctic peat soil microbial communities from Barrow, Alaska - Barrow Graham LP Ref core NGADG0004-312 (SPAdes) (version 2) | ecosystem: Environmental > Terrestrial > Soil > Wetlands > Peat... | reverse complement strand
GACCGCCTGCTGGTCACCGTGCTGTTCAGCCGCACGCTCCCGCTGATCCGCTACGAGCTGACCGATTCGGTCTGCGTGGCCACGACGCCCTGCCCTTGCGGCTCTCCGTTCAAGGTCCTCGAATCTGTCGCCGGCCGCACCGAAGCAACGCTGCAGATGAGCAGCACGGACGGCCGATCGGTGGCGGTACGCCCAGGCGTGTTCCACAACGCAATCGAGCCGATCGCGGTGCACGGCTGGCAGGTCGAGCAAACCCACACCGGAGTCACCGTTCGTGTGGTCGACCCCGAGCATCACGTCGACGACAAGCAGCTCACCACCGACCTTCGTGTGGGGTTGATGGCTGCCGGCGTCAGCGCCGATGTCACCGTCAGCGTCGAGCGGGTTCGACAGTTGGCTCGCAGCAGTCTGGGCAAAACGCCGCTGATCCTGGGGCGTCGCGACTCGATCAGGTAGTGGTCAGGACGCGCGTCAGTATGGTGTGCGATCGCTCCGCAGCGACGTCCACCGACAAGCCAGATGGCGCCAGCCTGGCTGCCTCGCCGGCACTCTCGCAACCGTCAAGAGGCCGTCTGGCTCCACAGTGCAGCCGGGCATTCCTTGACCATTTCTTGACCGAACGCGCCTGTGACGTGCGACGCGGCCGAGTTACGGTAGACGAGTTGGGGATACCCCCTTGGGGTATCCAGAGGTGGTGGACGAGGCGGGATGAGTGCAATGGTCTGGATAGTTCTGGCGGGCGCTGTGGTGCTGACGGCTTTGTTGGTTTGGTACTTCTTCGGACCCAAGCGGGCTGGGCGCGTGGAGCTGGTGGATGGAGTGCAGGTTGTTCAGATCAGGGTGGATGGCGGCTACAGTCCCGACCTGATTGAAGGTGTTCGCCCTGGCATTCCCGTTCGATTCCTGTTCGACCGTCGCGAGGGTGGGGAGTGCACCTCTCGCGTGGTGATGCCGGACTTCAAGGTTAACGCTGCTCTGCCGGCGTTCCGCACCACTGCTGTGGAGTTCACCCCCGTGGTGGCCGGGGAGTACCGGTTCGCCTGTGGCATGAACATGGTGTCGGGAATGGTGCGCGTTGAAGGCGAGGCGCCGGCGGCCCTAACGGCTGCCAAAGCCAGCGCCACCTCGACGGCCGAGGCCGAATCTGTGTCCACTTCTCCGGGCCTGGCCGCCGTCGATGACGAGGAGCAGGCTGAGCGTGCGGCGGAGATCCGCGACCTGAACCGGCGTCTGATCGTCGGCGCGATCTTGACCGCTCCGGTGCTCTTCGCCGTGATGGCCTCGGAGCTCTTCCGGGTCACGTGGGTTCCGGAGTTCTTGATGAATCCCTGGTTGCAGCTGGCCTTGGTGGCCCCGGTCATGTTCTACACCGGGTGGCCGATCCATCGGACCGGCTGGCGCGCGCTGGCCCACCGCACAGCCGACATGAACTCGCTGATCACCGTCGGCACGGTGGCCGCGTTCGGCTACAGCCTGCTGGTGACTTTCCTTCCTGGGCTGCTGCCCCCCGATCTTCGAGAGGTCTACTTCGAGGCTGTCGGGGTGATCCTCACCCTCATCTTGATCGGCCGGCTACTGGAGACCAGGGCCAAGGCGGGCACCGGCGAGGCGATCAGGGCTCTGATCGGACTGCAGCCCCGCACAGCTCGGGTGATCCGAGACGGTCAGGAGGTGGAGGTCGGCATCGACACCGTGGTCGTCGGCGACGAGCTGGTGATCCGACCCGGAGAGAAGCTGCCGGTTGATGGCGAGGTGGTCGCCGGGTCGTCGACCGTGGACGAGTCGATGATCACTGGGGAGTCCCTCCCGGTCGCCAAGCTTGTCGGCGACACCGTGATCGGTGCCACGATCAACACGACCGGCTCCCTCCGATACGTCGCCACAAAGGTTGGCGCGGACACGATGCTGGCCCAGATCATCAAGCTGGTTCGGGAGGCGCAAGGTTCGAAGGCGCCGATCCAGCGGCTCGCCGACAAGGTCTCCAGCTACTTCGTGCCGGCCGTCATGGTGATTGCGGTGTGGACCTTCGCAGCCTGGGTGCTCTTTGGGCCGCCGCCGGTGTTCATCTTCGCTCTCGTCGCCGCGGTGTCGGTCCTGATCATCGCCTGCCCCTGTGCGTTGGGCCTGGCCACACCGATGTCGATCACTGTCGGTACCGGCAAGGGCGCCATGCACGGAATCCTGATTCGGTCGGCCGAGGCACTAGAGACGGCTCACAAGCTCGACGCGATCATCCTCGACAAGACCGGCACCATCACCAAAGGGATCCCTGCCCTCACCGACGTGCTGCCGGCCGGCGGCATCGATGAGGACCGGCTTCTGGCCTTGGTGGCCGCAGTCGAGAAGGCTTCCGAACACCCGTTGGCGACCGCGATCGTCACCGGTGCCAACGATCGCGGGCTGCACCTGCCCGAACTCCAGGGGTTCTTGTCGGTCACCGGTCAGGGAGTGCAGGCAGTCATCGACGGCCAGGTCATTCGTGTCGGAAACGAGCGCCTGCTGGAAGCGGCCGGCATCGACCCGGCCCCGTTGCTCGCCGGTCATGACTGGCTGGCTGAGCAGGGCAAGACACCGATGCTTGTCGCTATCGGATCCCAGCCTGCCGGCGTGATCGGTGTCGCCGACACCATCAAGGAAGGTTCAGCAGCAGCGGTCGCAGCCCTGCAAGCCCGGGGCATCGAAGTGGTCATGATGACCGGTGACAACCGCAAGACCGCCGCAGCGATCGCCAGCCAGGTCGGGATCACTCGGGTGATTGCCGAAGTGATGCCCGAACACAAGGCCGCCGAGGTCCGCCGACTGCAGGCCGAGGGCAAGGTCGTTGGCATGGTCGGCGACGGCATCAACGACGCGCCAGCACTGGCTCAGGCAGATGTCGGGTCGGCGATTGGCACCGGAACCGATGTAGCGATCGAATCCTCCGACATCACCTTGATCTCGGGTGCCCTGTCCGGGGTGGTCACAGCCGTCGACCTGTCCCGTGCAACCATGCGGAACATCCGGCAGAACCTCGTGTTCGCCTTCTTGTACAACAGCCTGGGTATCCCGATCGCCGCCGGCGCGCTGTATCCGGCGTTCGGCCTTACCTTGAGCCCCATCATCGCCGCGGCGGCGATGGCGATGTCATCGCTGTCTGTGGTGGCGAACGCCAACCGCCTTCGGCGCTTCAGCCCCAAGCCCATTCCTGACGTCGCAGCAACCTCGGCCGTTGTGCCGGTGGTGGTCGTGGGCGGCGCCCACGAATCCGAAGACAACCAAACCCATCGAGAGGAAAAGACCATGTTCGGAAAGAAGAAGACCACCAAGGCGACCGACCCGGTGTGTGGCATGCAAGTTGACACAGCCAAGCCCGCCGCAACCCGAGAGCACGACGGCACAACCTTCTACTTCTGCTCCAAGGGCTGCGCTGAGACGTTCGACGCAGACCCCCACAAGTACGGTCACGCCACCGCGACCCATTCCCACTAGAGCAGCCGGAGAGACCGCACGGAGCAGGCGATGAGCGTGGTAACGAATGAGGTTGAGGCCGCTGCTCTCATCGCCCGGTTGCATCGTGTGGAGGGACAGGTCCGGGGCATCGCGCGCATGGTGGAGCAGGAGGCCTACTGCATCGACGTCATCACCCAGGTCTCCGCGGCGACCCGTGCTCTCCAGTCCGTGGCTCTGGCGCTGCTCGACGAACACCTACGTCACTGTCTCGCCGAAGCTGCCCAGGCGGGCGGAGATACCCACGACGCCAAAGTGAAGGAGGCCTCGGACGCAATCGCAAGGTTGGTTCGAAGCTGAACACGCATTGGGGAATCATGCACGCGCCACCCGACGATCCTCGTGCCCGCCCTTCCACAGGGGCAGGGGAGGGGACAGGTGAACTGGGCCGGCCGCAGCGAGCCGGTTCGTCGTGGCGTCTCGCCACCGCCCCGGCGCATGAGCAGCTACCAGCAACTCGATGCCTGCGGCAGGCGGATCGAGCTGAGGGACCCGGATCCGATCGCTCGTGTGACATAGGTTCTTTGACAGGTGGTCGATTCCCCACATCCTTGAAAGGAAGAGTCGCACCATGACGCTCCAGACCACAGTGCTACAGGTCGGGGGGCTGCATTGGGCCACCTCCGAACCGGTGATCGCGAAGACCCTGCTGGCCCGGCCGGGTGTGCAAGCAGTGCAGGCCAGCGCCGTCTCGCAGACAGCTACGGTCACCTACGACAGTCAACAGACCTCGGTGGCCGAACTTGTCGGCTGGATCAACGAGTGCGGGTACCACTGCGCCGGTCAGGAAGTGCCTGCTCACATCTGCCATCCGATGGCCGAACCCGCCCCGATGTACTCCGGGCATGACGGCCGGGGCCAGGCGGAAAAGGTGCCCCACTCCATGCTCGAACCGATGACGGGTGGCGAAGTAGATCACGCGTTGGCGGGGCCGAGGACTGTCGAACCGCACGCGGACCACAACCGAGGAGCCGCCCAGGCCGGGCATGGCACCCCCGCGGGTCACCCGGGTGGCGCGGAACCTGACCTGTCCGCCCAGGGAATGATGGGCCACGGCGGCCACCACGGTGGGGGGTCGATGGCGGACATGATCCGTGACATGCGCAATCGGTTCCTGGTCGCGGCGGTCCTGTCGGTCCCGATCCTGTTGTGGTCCCCGATCGGTCGCACGGTGCTGGGGCTGGAGAACCTGCCGCTGGCTTTCGGGTTGCGCGACGACGTCTTCACACTGATCCTGTCCGTGCCGGTGATCTTCTATTCGTCGTGGATCTTCTTCGACGGCGCTTATCGCGCGCTGCGGGCCCGGACGCTGGACATGATGGTCCTGGTGGCTGTCGGTGTGGGTTCGGGTTGGCTGTACAGCCTTGTGGTCACACTGGCCGGTGGTGGTGAGGTCTTCTATGAGGCCGCGACGGTCCTGACCGCGTTCGTGCTGCTCGGGCACTGGCTGGAGATGCGGGCGCGCGGTGGCGCGAACGACGCGGTGCGGGCCCTCCTCGAGCTGGCCCCTTCGCAGGCGTTGGTCATCCGTGATGGCACGCCTGTGGAGGTGCCCACGTCTGAGGTGGTGGTTGGTGACCTGCTGCTGATCCGTCCGGGTGCCAAGGTCCCTACCGACGCGGTGGTCGAGGACGGCGAGTCCGAGGTTGACGAGTCGATGGTGACCGGGGAGTCGATGCCGGTGGTGAAGGCGCCGGGCGCGGAAGTCATCGGCGCCTCGATCAACACCACCGGCACGCTACGGGTACGTGCGACGAAGGTGGGCTCGGAGACCGCGCTCGCTCAGATCGTGAAGATGGTTCAGGAGGCGCAGAACTCGAAGGCGCCGGGTCAGCGGCTGGCTGACAGGGCCGCCTTTTGGCTCGTGCTCGTCGCCCTGGCCGGCGGGTCTGCGACCTTCTTGGTGTGGTGGGTGGTCCTGGGGGCTCCCGTGCAGATGGCGATCCTGTTTGCGATCACTGTGGTGGTGATCACCTGTCCCGACGCCCTCGGTTTGGCGACGCCGACGGCGATCATGGTGGGCACGGGCCTCGGCGCCAAGCGTGGTGTGCTGTTCAAGAATGCGACGGCGCTGGAGACTTCGGCCCGCATCGACACAGTTGTGATGGACAAGACCGGCACCCTGACAAAGGGCGAACCGGCGGTGACCGATGTGGTTGTCAGCGGTATGGGGGAGGGGGAGATGCTGGCGCTGGTGGCTGCCGTTGAGAGGGAGTCGGAGCATCCGTTGGCTCGGGCCATCGACCTCCACGCGGCCACGCGAGGACTTCCGGTCTTGCCTGTCAGCGAGTTCCTCAACATCCCCGGGCACGGAGCGATGGCCACTGTTCAGGGTCGCCGTGTTCTCGTTGGGAATCGTCGGCTGATGGCCAGAGAGAACGTCGACCTCGCTGAGCTCGCTGCGAGTCGCGACGAGCTCGCCGCCTCGGGTCGCACCGCGGTCATGGTTGCCGTGGACGGACGCGCGGCCGGTGTGGTTGCTTTGGCAGACGCGGCGCGAGAGACGGCGGCCGAGGCAATCACGGCGCTGCACGCACTCCACATCGAGGTTGTCATGCTCACCGGTGACAATGAGGCCACCGCCCGGCGTATCGCCGACCAGTTGGGGATCGACACGGTGATTGCCGAGGTCCTGCCCGGGGATAAGGCTGAGAAGGTGGCCGAGCTGCAGCGCGCCGGGAAGCGGGTTGCGATGGTCGGGGACGGCGTCAACGACGCCCCTGCCCTTGCCACCGCTGACCTCGGCATCGCAATCGGCGCCGGCACCGACGTCGCCGTGGAGACCGCAGATGTGGTCTTGATGCGTTCTGATCCGCTCGATGTTGCGATCGCTTTGCGCATCGGCAAGGCCACGCTACGCAAGATGCGCCAGAATCTTGGCTGGGCGATCGGCTACAACGCAATCGCTCTGCCGATCGCCGCCGGTGTCTTCTATCCGGCGTTCGGGTTGGTCCTTCGTCCAGAGATTGCAGCCTTGACCATGTCGGGATCCTCGCTCATCGTGGCTGTCAACGCCTTGATGTTGAAGGGGCTACGCCTGCCGACGACGCCGGCAGCCCCGCATTCTCAGCCGGCGTCCGCGGCTGCGCTCGCCCCGGGGGCCACTGGCTGACCCGGACTTGCCCACGATCTCAACGGTGCACACTGCGGATCGCGTGACTCCGCGAAGGTCACGGGTCCGGCCCGCCGACGATCATGTCGGTGGCGCGCCAGGCCTAGGCCCCCAAGGGTGCTGTGCGGCAAAGCCCAGCGCGACTGTCGCCCGAATCGCGGCCTCGGTGCGCCGTGCGCGTTCTCGGGCAACGATGACCATCAGCAACCCGATGAGAATGCTGGCGATGCTCAACCACTGGGCCTCGGTCAGCCCAAGAAGAGCAGGCTCATTGACACGGATGAACTCGACCAGGAGTCGGGCCAGGCCGCTCAAACCGAGGTAGGTGCCGAAGGTAGTGATCGCATCGACGCGACGTTGCAGCGCCCACAGGACTGCGGCTATCAGGAAGGCTCCCGCGGCCTCGTAGAGCTCCGCGGGATGGACGGGCACGTCGACCGGTGCCGTCCCGTTGGGGAAGGCCATTGCCCAGGGCAGGTCCGCGGGCCTGCCGTAGGTGTTATCGCCGGCCAGGAAGCAGCCGACCCGTCCGATGCCGTAGGCGAGGGAGAGGGGAATTGCGATCGCCCCGGCGATCGATCCGAGCCGCAGCCGGTGTCGATGGCTGAAGACGGCAACCGCGAGCGTGCCACCGATGAGGCCGCCGTACCAGACGAAGCCAGACGCACCCGAGCCGCGCCCTCCGGGGATGATGCTGTTGTCGATCGCGAAATAGATCTTGGCGCCGACGAAACCCCACACTGTGGCCCAGAAGACCAGCCAGTGCGCGGTCGCCTTCCGGAGCCCCATCCGTTGGAAGCTTCGACCCAGGATCATGCCGGCGACGATGGCAGCTAGAGCTTTGCTCGTGCCGTACGACTGAACCGGTATCCCGAACACCGTGAACAGTACGGGCCACATTGCCGACTCCATTCAGACGCGCACCGACTTGCAGGGTGGTGCCAACAGTGTTGCGGGGCCTGGTAGGGGATTTGGGCTACGGTCGGGCAAGGTCCGGTCAAGAATCGCGCTCCGATGTGCCCCTGCGGCGATCTCGGCCGTGCTGGCTGAGACGCCGGGCGGGTCCGGAAGTAGCCGTCGCCGAGCTACTTCTTCACGTATTCGAGGGGGTCACTGCCCACGCCGTCCTTGTATAGGGACAGGTGCAGGTGGCAGGCGGTGGACAGTCCCGTGCTTCCGACGTAGCCGATGAGGTCACCTTTGTTGACGTGCTGGCCCACGGTGACGATGAAGCGGGTCATGTGCAGGTATGCGGTCTGGATGTTCCTGCCGTCGATCCTGCCGTGATCGATACGGACGTGGTTGCCTGACCCTCCGCTGTACCCGGTGCTGGTCTTGACGACTTTGCCGGATTGCGCCGCGTATATGGGGTTGTTGCAGGCGCCGCCGATGTCGGCTCCGTTGTGCAGCTTGCGGGTGCGCAGAATGGGATGGATCCGATAGCCGAAGCCAGATGAGACGTCACCTTCGGTCGGCCAGAGGAACGTGCTGAGATTGCGGAGGCGGCTGATCTCTGTCTGCACCGCCGCGGCGCTGGTGCGCGCTCGATTGTGGTGTCGGGTGAGGAGGATGCCCTGTTGGGTGCTGCCGATCTGGGACGCGTCTGCCGAGAGCCGTTCCTGCCTCTGTGCAGACAGCCTGGTCAGGGTGCTCTCGAGCTGGCCGGGTCCGCTGGTCGCAGGGGCGGATGACTCTTGGGTCGTGGGCCGTGTTGTGGCGAAGGAAGGCACGATGGTCGCTGAGGCCAGTAAGGTCACCGCCGCTGTGCCGCCCACGAGCGCGGGGCTAACGACGGCCCAGATCCGGTCCAGGAGTCGTCGCCGGGGGAGGTTGGGTGGCGTTGAGCGCCGGGCTGGTTTGGTCACAGCTTGCGCGAGGCTTCGGCCTCGCGGGATTCCTCTACGCAAGGCCCCTCCAATACTTAACTAGTACTGAGAGTTTATCAGCTATTCCTCATTTTGGCTTGTGGGGAGGCTACTCATCCGTACCTACGTGGGTCATTACTGGCCCACGTAGCCCACGACCGATCGCAGGTTGAAGCACGACGTGGGCGTGGAATGTCCGCGGTGAGGGATGGCCTGTCGAGATCGGGCCAGCTGGCGGGCTTTGAGGGTCTTGCAGTAGCACTGCGGTCATGGCGTGGCATCCGCCGCCGGCCGGGGCTCTGCGCCGGCGTCGCGCCCCGAGCACGAACAGCAGCCCCAGGATCAACACCGGGACGGCGATTCCTGCGGCCAGGGCCGCGGCGGACGCGTGCCCGGCGACAAACGGTATTGCGATCATCAGCGTGCCGGCGCCGGCCAGCACCGTCAGGCGGTAACGGTGCTGGCCGGGCTGGCGGGGCGACGTCATGCCACTGCCAGGTCGGGCCGTTTGTTCACTTGGTCAGCCGGGCCTTGATCTCGTCCAGGATCTTTGCGGGCTCCAGCCACATCGAGGGGTATTCGCCGTACCAGCGCTGCACCCCGGCCGCATCGATGAGGACGAAGCTGTGGCCGGGGAGTTCGGCGTGCATGCCCTTCCCGAGTGTTCCGTAGGCCTTGGAGGTGGTTCCGTCGTCGAGCAGGAATGGGGTGGTGACTCCGTAGCGGGCCATGTCGGCCGTGATGTCGGCCTTGCTGTTCATGACGATGGGAAGCACGGTGATGCCCAGGGCGTCGAAGTCGGCCTTCTTCTTCTCGATTTCGCCCATCTGCATGAGGCATGCGCCACAGCCGGCGCCCTCGCTGAAGTAGAGCAGGACGGGTTTCCCGCGCAGCTTTGAGAGGGTGACGCTGCCGTCGCTGGTGGTGGGCATCGTGAAGTCGGGGGCGGTGTTGCTGGTGGTGGCGGATGTGGTCTGCGAAGTGAACAGCATGCCGGCGATGACGGCGACGACGGCGAGGGCGGCTGCCCACGAGAGCAGTCTCCGCGTGGTGCGTTTGCGCTGTTCGCTCTGTGCCGCGACCCGCTGGCGGGCGTGCAGGTCTTGACGTCGGGTGGTGTTGGTCATTGTCCTAAGGTCCTTTGCTGCGGCGTGGGTCAGTGGCAAGCGGTATCGGAGGCCGGCGCGTTCTCGGCCGGGGCGGCCTGGATTCCGGCCATGTCGGGGGCCGTCGTCTCGGCGGCGGCGTCCGCGCGTCGACGTCGACCGACCAGAGTCCCCCAGATGAACACCCCGGCGAGAAGGAGGAGCCCGAGTCCGAGGACGGGTTCGGGCACCGGCTTGAGCCAGGTGGCGAGTTCGGTGAACCAGGTGGCTACGGCGCGTCCGGTGGCGACCTGGATGTCCGTCCCGCCGGTCATCGTGCCGGTGTTGGCCAGATAGATGATGAAGCCACCCATCACCGTGAAGCCGATGGCGACGGCCAGGTTCACGGTGTTGGTCGCCAGCGACCAACGGCCCAGGCGGAGACGAATCGGCTTGGCGGTGAGGGGTTTGGTGCGCAGGCCGGTGACGTCCCAGACCAGGGCCATGACGAACAGCGGGAACACCATTCCGAAGACGTAAGCCAGTCCCAGCGCGACGCCGCCGATGGGGGACCCGGCCAGGGCGGAGAGCGTCATCACGCCGACGAGTACGGGTGCGCAGCAGCTGGACGCGATACCGCTGAAGACGCCGAGGGCGAAGAAGCTTGCGCCGTCGCCTTTGGTGGTGTCCGGTGTGCGCAGGAAGCTGGGCAGGCTCCACATCCGCCCGGACAGGGTGAAGGCGGCCAACACCAGCATGAGTGCGCCGCCGGCGTAGTAGAGGACCGCGTGGTACTTGGCGATGGCGCCGGCGATCAGGCTGATCCCCACTGTGATGGGGACCAGCACGACCGACAGGCCTGCAGCGAACAGGAAGGTGAGTGGCAGCAGGCGCCAGCGCCGGTTCTTGACGGCCGCAGCCAGGTAGCTGGGGGCGAGGAACACGATGCAACAGGGTGCGAACAGCGCAACGCCTCCGGCGAAGAACGCGGCAAGGACCCCGCCGGTGGTCAGGAGGTCACCCACGGGAAGCTGCCATCTGGATAGTGCCGGTCGCCCGCTTGGTGAGGAGCGCCTCAAGCTTGCGGCGGGGGAGCCTGCCGGCGGAGAAGTAGGCGCCCTCGACGAGAACCAGCGGGTTCATGGCGGGTCGATGCTTCGCCAGGAGAGCGAGGCCGACCGGCGAGGTCCCTTCGACGACCTCCAGCTCGATAGCGACGCCGTTGGCCGCGAGTTCGCTGAGCGCCTGGTGGGCGTCCTCGCAGAAGTGGCATCCCGGGACGGTGACGAGGGTGAGGCGAGTTGTTCGCTGGTTGGTGCCCGGGCTCATCGGTAGTCGCTTTCCGTGTGCGTGCGTCGGTGGTGGGTTGGGGGGAGCTGTGGGGCCGGGGCACCGCGTGGGCCCTGCGGCCCGGTCTCCGGAGTGCGGCCGGGGGAGTCGAACGGTGGCTGCTGCCACCCTTGGGAGCCTGCTCGCAGGGACGGGTTCTCCGACTTGATGGAGGGGGTGCGCACACGGGCTGGCCAATGGAAGACGAGGGCGGACAGTCCCCACCAGACCCCGCCCCAGATGATGACCATGGCGAGGGCGCCCAGCAGCCAGACGATCGGGCCGGTCTCACCAAATCCCATCATCGGTTGCCTCCTGTGCTTGCTTGTCTCCGCTTTCCAGCCTGAACCTCGTAGGCGGAGATCCTCCGAAGTTCTGATGAAGAATCGGTATTGATCCAAGTCAGTGCGCCGATGGCGGGTTGGTTGGGAGGCATGATGGCGCGCATGAGCCAGAGCCCAGCGATCGCCCGACCTCACGTCCTGGTTGTCGATGACGAGACCGTGTTGGCGGGAATGGTCGCCAACTACCTGCAGCAAGCGGGGTTCCGCACGACCGTCGTCCACGACGGTCCGTCGGCGGTGACGCGTGCGCTCTCAGACGATCGGCCTGATGTGGTGGTGCTTGACCTTGGGCTCCCGGGCAAGGACGGGATGGAGGTGTGCCATGAGATCCGACGTCACTCCGACTGCTACATCCTGATGCTCACCGCGCGGAACGAGGAGATCGACAAACTCATCGGCCTTTCGGCAGGAGCCGATGACTACATGACCAAGCCGTTCAGCGTGCGTGAGTTGGTGGCGCGCGTGCAGGCCCTCCTGCGACGTCCCCGAGCCGAACGGGGGACTGCCAGTGAAGAGCGAACGATAGGTCAACTGACGATCGATCCGGCCGGACGTCGAGTGACGGTCCGCGGGGTCGAGATCGACCTCACCCGAACGGAGTTTGACCTGCTCAAGGCGCTGTCGGCGAGGGCCACCGTGGTGTTCTCGCGGCGCCAGCTGATCGATGCAGTGTGGAGCGAGGATTGGGTCGGTGACGAGCATCTGGTCGATGTCCACATCGCCCACTTGCGCCGCAAACTGGCCGAGGTTACGGATGCGAGCATCGTCGACACCGTTCGCGGCGTCGGCTACCGAATGGGACCCGCCCAGTGAGGTCGAGGTCCGAGCCGGGAAGTCTGACCACCCGGCTGCTGATCTCCCAGATCGCGGTGTCAGTCGCCATGGCGCTCACCATGATCATCGTGGCCGCGATCGCTGGACCCTCCCTGTTCGAGGCCCACATGCATCAGGCTGGCCAGGCGAATCCGGGGGTGCTCGCCCATTCGGAGGAGGCGTTCCGCACCGCGGGCTTCATCTCTTTGGCTATCGGGTTGCTCATCGCCACGACCGGGACGATCGTTGTCAGTGTCCTGATTTCGCGAAGGCTCCGACGGTCGCTGACCGAACTGGGCGATGCTGCCGCACGCATTTCCGAGGGGGACTACGCCCTGCGGGTCGCTGAGGGCGATTCCCGGGAACTCGCCACGCTGGCGAACAGCTTCAACACGATGGCCGGCCGACTGGCCACCGTCGAAGGCACCCGGCGACGGCTGCTGACCGACCTCGCCCACGAAATCCGTACACCCCTGGCCAGCATGGAGATCTGTGTGGAGAGCCTTGAGGACGGCGCGATCGAACCCGGCCCCGAGGCCTGGCAGATCCTGGCGAGCCAGATCGACCGGATCGCCCGGCTAGCTGACGACATCGGCCAGGTTTCCGCAGCCGAGGAGGGCAGGCTCAACCTCGTCACTTCTTCCATCGACCCCAATGAGTTGGCAGCGACTGCCGTGCTCGCAGCCAAGGATGGGTTTGAGCGAAAACACGTTCGACTGGAGTTGCACCCGTCCGCCGATGGCGAGGCCGTGGCTGTCACTGCTGACGCGGCGCGAATCGGGCAAGTCTTGGGCAACCTTCTCTCGAACGCACTCAGGCACACTCCCGCGGGCGGCGGTGTCACGCTCACGGTGACTCATGACGACGGCGCGATCCTTCTGGACGTCACCGACGACGGCGAGGGCATTGCCCCTCAGCACGTGCCGCACATCTTCGAGCGCTTCTATCGGGCAGACAGCGCGAGGGACCGCGACCATGGCGGGACAGGTGTGGGGTTGGCGATCAGCCAGGCCATCGCCAAGTCGCATGGAGGCATGCTGACGGCCACCAGCCGAGGCCCCGGCATGGGCACAACGGTGACCCTTCGTCTGCCGATGCAGGCGAAGAGCTTGACCGAATCTTCACACTGAGCAGCCGGAATACCGGTCTACGCCCTGCATGCTGGGACATCCCACGTAGAAGGAGTCGCCTTGACCAGTGTGTTCACCCGACGTCAGCTGATGGCGGGCGGACTCGGCCTTGCCGGCGCAACCCTCCTCGGAGCCTGCACGTCCGCCGCCCCCGGGTCGGCGCCGACGGGAACTGTACAGGTGCCGACGCCCCCGAAGCTTGGCACCCCAGCCGTCGAGACCACACTCCGCGCCCGAATGGCAACAGTCGACCTTGGGGGAGTGAACGCCACGACCTGGGTCTATGGCGACAGCCTGCCCGGAAAGGAGATTCGGGCCAAAGCCGGAGATGTGATCCGAGTCCTGGTCGAGAACACCCTGCCGACCGAGACCAGCGTCCACTGGCATGGGATCAGACTCCACAACGCAGCCGACGGCGTCCCCGGCATCACCCAGGACCCGATCGCACCAGCCACCAGCTTCACCTACGAGTTCGCCGCACCCGACCCGGGCACTTACTTCTTCCACCCCCACAGCGGCGTCCAGATCGATCGGGGCCTGTATGCGCCGCTGATCATCGATGACCCTGCTGAGCCGGGCGGCTACGACCACGAATGGGTCCTGGTCCTCGACGACTGGACCGACGGCGTGGGGAAAAGCCCCGACGACATCCTTGCGGGCTTCAAAGCCCAAAACGGGAAGGTCAGCAGTGGCATGAACCACGACATGGGCGGGATGGCAGGGATGGGGAACTCCCCCCTGGGAGACGTCGGGGACATCGTCTACCCGCATTACCTCATCAACGGTCGCGTTCCGGCCGAGCCCTTGACGCTCAGCGCGAAGCCTGGTCAGCGTGCCCGGATCCGGCTGATCAATGCCGCATCCGACACGTTGTTCCGAGTGGCACTCGGGGGCCATGCGGTCACGGTGACTCATACGGACGGCTACCCGGTGCAGCCCCATGAAACCCGGGCGCTCTACATTGCTCAGGGTGAGCGGGCCGACCTCGTGGTCACCTTGGCCGATGGCGTGTTCCCCTTCGTTGCGGCCGCCGAAGGCAAGCAGGGTCAGGGACTCATCCTGGTCCGGACCGGCTCAGGCGCGAAGCCCGCGGCGAGTGTCCACCCCGACGAGCTCGACAGCGACCCACTCCTGCTGAGTGCTCTCATGCCCGCCGATTCGGCTCGGCTGGGCACGCAAGAGCCCGACCAGGTCGAGCAGGTGACCCTGAATGGCCAGATGCAGCCCTACGCGTGGGGCATGAACGGCACAACCTTCGGAAATGACACTCCGATCCGAACCAGCTCGGGCAAGCGGGTCCGACTGCAGATGTCGAACATGACGATGATGGCCCACCCGATGCACATACACGGCCACACCTGGTCACTGCCAGGGAACGGGGGACTGCGCAAGGACACTGTGCTGGTCCTGCCAATGCAGACTGTCACCGCCGACCTGCAGGCGGACAATCCGGGCAAGTGGGCCTACCACTGCCACAACATCTACCACGCCGAAATCGGCATGATGACCACCCTCCAGTACTGACTGGAAAGAGCTGCAAGCCCCGGGCGTCCGGGTCGGTGTCCATGATGCTCGGGCGCCGGCCGCTGATCGCCTTGCTGTGAGGACGCTCCAGCGCGCTGCCTGGAATGCACGCCCGCGCAGTTCACGAAGTGCGGATCGGGCTCTCACCCCTCAGCGGTGGTGTGCACTGTGGTCGAAGCCGGCCTCAGACGACTGTGCCGGTGCGACCTGTGATGCGGGAGCGGGGTTGATCGCCGGGCCGAGCACGAGGGCGGAGAAGAGGAACATGATGGTGAACAGGGCGACGCCGGTGATGGGTGCAGCAATCGATCCGAATCGTCG